>Ga0182211_1000040_pt1 | contig 31368 bp, 31 predicted proteins | sample G5R1MG_20_FD_129660 | JGI IMG/M metagenome (GOLD analysis project Ga0182211, IMG submission 129660) | Switchgrass phyllosphere microbial communities from Michigan, USA - G5R2_MAIN_03OCT2016_LD1 MG | ecosystem: Host-associated > Plants > Phyllosphere > Phylloplane/Leaf | place: USA: Michigan... | reverse complement strand
GTGGTGGTGGTGGGGGGGGGGGGGGTGGGGGGGGGGGTGCATACACGTTGGGTCGAGCGCCTTTTTGATGGTTCCTGAGATGCAGGCGGCGGAGCGTAGGAGCTTAAACTCGTAGCCGTCGCTGGAGACGAGGGTGACGTAGTTGGTGGGAGTTGTCCCGGCCATGGCGTCTTGGGGTGCGTGGGTGAGCGGCGTACTGGACAGTTGGGGAGACAGGCGGGGGAAACGCGCTAACGAACGCGCTACCACGTGATAACGCGCATGCCTCCACGTGAGCTCGTGTCGCCTCGTCTTTCTCGTCTCATGTCTTGTCTCGGATCCGCGCATCGCTCTGCCTCGGTGCCTATCGCCATTGCACCATGCCGCCCTTTTGGACGATAGGAACGCTATTCGGCGCCTCCAGCGTCATGCTCGGCGCCTTTGGAGCCCACGGCCTGAAGCAGCGCATCGCGGACCCAGCACGCATTGCGAACTGGGGCACGGCAGCTCAGTACCAAGTACCGTCTTCCATCTTCGGCCTCGCGGATGCAAAGGCTAACAGAAATCAGCTTATCCACTCGGCCGTCCTCACCTTCGCGTCCGTCGTCTCCCCCGGAAACACCCTCGCCATGGGCCTCTTCACCGCCGGCATGACCATGTTCTCCGGCTCGATCTATCTACTCGTCCTGGATCCACAGCGGTTCAGGTTCCTGGGCCCGGTGACGCCTCTGGGCGGCTTGTGTTTGATCGGGGGCTGGGTCGCGCTGGCTGCGGCGAAGAGACCTGTGTTGCCCAAGTTCAAGTAGACGGCGAAGCGTATCGAGAGCGTATAATGTGCATCTTCTAGCACGAATGCATCGGGGAGGGAGATGGAGAATAGCATGCGTTTGACTCTGGCGAGAAGGATTCGAGCTTACCAGAAGATATCTTACACAATCACTCTTAGACCTTGTGTAGTGTATATGAGCTTAAGATCCGCTCAGTTGAGTTTACAGAAGTGGATCAAGGCTGCTCCACCATGGCCCCCATCACTCCGGCTTTCGTCGCCAGGCGCCGACTACGACGGAACCGCTCGAGATATACCATCACGGTACCTGACACCGTAGGCAGATGGTAGAAGGAGGCACCTCGCAACTAATGTGGCGTCTCGCATAGGTCTCTGACTCACCGACGCTTCCATGTACTTACTGGCCGTGACTCTCGTCCTCTATGCAGAGCATTACTCCCTCCCCCAATTCCTTCTCCCGATACCCAGATGCCCATTTCTAGACCGCAGCCCCACTAACCTCTATGCCTCTTGTCCTCTCGCCCATAACCCCCTCCGACACCCTCGCCCGGACCCGCATCCGCACCCTCGCCATAGCCCACGACCGCCAACGCGAGCTCAACAAGCCCAACACCTGGCACTTCCAAATCACCGACACCAACCTCGTACCCAGCGCCGACAGTCCCGGCCGCGTCATCGCCATCGCAGTATGGAGTCTCAAAAACAAAGGCACTGCTGTATGCGAGCATGACGCCCAGCCGAAACCCGCCTCTCCTCCCCCTTACAACCCCCCTAACCTCCGTCTCGACGCATTGAACTCCCTCCTTGCACTTTGGACTGTTCGGCGGTGGCACGCGGGTTGTATGAGAGAAGGGGATTTGAGATGGCGGGGGAATGGGAGTGGGAGAGGGTGATTGGGGAGGGCCGGGATTGGTATGGGTGAATAGTGCGGTGGGCGGGGGAGCGATGATGATTTCGTTGGTTCGCTTGCACATGGATGAGGGGGAGGGGGGGGGAATGGATCGGGGTGATTATTCATTCCTAGCCTGGATCGTATTGTAGACTGGGATTATCTGGATTCATGCCGTCAGACTGTGATGAAGATCCGGAGGCCCAGACGCTCTCTCTCTCTCTCTTTTACTTTGCGTCGTTCAGTCGTACGACAGGGGACCGTGTAAGGAGAGGGGACATGGCCCAGCGCTCCTTATAGGTTGTTCTTCAAACCTGACGATGTGTTCTCTCAGCATGTCTTTTTTCTTGACATAAACCACTCTGCTCTGCCCGCGCATCTCACCGGTCGGCAGATTTCCCCTCCTCGACCTTTGAGTATCTATGCTTTTTGGTCCTGTGATCTTGTCCGGGGGAACATCCTCGATGCCGAAAAAGAGGTGGAGATCTTTCCTGGGTTTCTCCCCAAACCTTGACCTTTCCTTTGCTTCGCTGGTGACAACCGTGACTCTGCTGATGCGTTTGATGCCGAGCTCTGCCTTGTGTGCGAGGAGCATGTGGGCCATGGTTGCGCCAATCGGCGAGCCTCTTCCATGTTAGTGCAGATCAAGACGACAATGTGTGTAGTTGCATCGAAAGGCTCAATGGAGAATGTACAAACCACTCACCAATCAACGCTTTGCCCTCCGCCGACTCTGCAGAAAAGCTCGTGCCTGGCCACGGAGCCAAATCCTCCACGTTGTCGTTCTTGAATGCGCGTGAGACAAGCAGAACAGTTGCATCGTTGACAACATGTTCTGCGCCATACACTCGGAGGCTTTTCACGTTTGGATTTCCGCGGATCCAATAGCCCCAGTAGATGTCTGAGAGGAAGCGCAGCTCAGGGAGCTCGCCAGGGTTCGCCTTTCTCCTCCAACTAAAAGGATCCTTGACTGCGTTTGAGGGGCTGTTGATGTTTTTAGCGATGATGGCTGCAAGTCGTCAGAATGGGTACCCATGTACGGGACGTTATTGATGTGCTGACCTCCATCAACTCTGTTCATTGCGAACTGATAGAAGGCGCTCGTGGCCTGTTCATCCAGTCAGTAGACTAGCTGCAGAAAAACAGCACTGACACACCATGTACTCCTTGCCACTAACATAGTACTTCTGGTCTTGGTAACGCGTAGAGTCATGGTCAGTGTAATGTTTGATCGAGAAGCACTCGTTGTGTCCATCTGCTGGGTCACCATCGTCGTCGAACGCGGGTCTGGCATTGAGGCCCTGCTCTAGAAAGGATTTCTTCAAACCGATTCGTTCGAAATCGCACTCCCAGCCTTGGTCCCAGTCATCTACATGCCAGAACCAAGTTGCGAGCTCTTCTGTGTCATTCTGTCAATTTGGGTGGACCAATCTGATGCCTGTTGACTTACTTTTAAGATCGCCGGTCCAAGGACTTGCAGCGGATGCGGGAATTCTCGTATCGTCTATAAGAAAGCCAGCGCCTTGGTCGGTAGCGGTCATGAGGCAGTTGAGGTGCTCGCCCTTGTTCGTGTATTTCCCCCAATCGGCGTCACTGGCATACTTCTTTGGATCGAAGTCAAGACCGGCCACGACAGGAAGCAATGCATCTGGGACGCCTTCACTTTCCTGTTCTTGCCGACGGATGAGACGATTGGAGATGCCGGGAATTTGGGGTGGAATGCTAGCAAGTATGCCAGTCGTGAAGGCAGATCCTATGATGACAACGAGAAGCTTCATCGCAGCGTATTTCGTGAGATTGAGATGATGATGGGAACGTAAGGAAGGAAGGAGCATCCACTGCCATGTGCCAAGACGCGCAAGAGCAGCAAACGGACGTCTCGCCTTACTGCCTTTACCTTTCTCCTACACATTGAGGATATCTCCTACATAGAACAGCGACATGACTCCTTCCAAGCACAAGCTCACGGTCGAAGCCAAAGCAGCCATGGTGGCAAATCTACAACTGGAGCGTGAGGACAATCCTTATTATTACTCGCGATTAGTCCACTGCTAACGCCCCACCAGTCGAAACTCGCAAGGAGAAGCTACGGGCCCAATGCGAGGCGCAATGTGCGAGTCTCCAGTCGCGCCTCGCGCGCCGTGTCAACCGCCTCTCACCTACACAACGCCAGACTTTACTGGCCGATCTCCTCGCCCCAGACCAATCTTCCTCAAAACCGGTACAATAACGTGGAGATGTGAATGGGTTCTTCCAACTTGACTATCTTGTTTGGATACATCAAGCTGGTCACGACACCGTGAACTACCTCAAAGTTTCTCACTTCGTTTTGTCAACTCAGCTCGCCAAGTATAACAGTCCATCCTTCTTCTTTGGTACTACCATGCTGGCTAGGATTGCTATTAGATTACTCTTTAAGTCGTTATCACCCACACCGCCTGTGTGCATCTGCTACATTCGAATCGATGCCGTACTAGTTGATGAGGAAAAACGACACAGATTTCATGTATTGGATTATAATAGCGGCACCAGAGTACATGCGCGGCTACGTTTTGATTCAGAGGGTCGGGATACTGGGAAGTGGATTGAAAATAATATCGGAGGATGATGTCAGTGATGCTTGCCTGTCGTTGAGACTGGCTGCAGTTACTAGGTCTCCCAGTGAGCCCAGGAAAAAATTCGATCAGTGTGATGCTAAATTGGGAAGACTGTTGAGTTTTCGCGATAAACCCAGCGGAGAATTCAATGCTCAGAATCTCTCTCTGGTAGTTGTGTATGTACGTGCATTTAAACATAAATTGCCAATTTTAGATGCACTGTGCCGCTTTGCCAAGTGACCAGGTCTTGAGCAAGCGGGGCAGTGACTGACTCCTTACCGGACCTCTCTGCTCTTCCAGAGAACGAGAGAGCTGAAATACTCGTGGCCTCCGCGAGCAGACGTACTTATGTGGTAACTTCATCACGTGAGTAATTGAGACGCCATTCTTGTTACGCATCTAAAAAGAGTTAGGTGCCAATTCCACACGACCATCAAGGTCACACCCGATGTCCGGGCCCCAAACGGACATAGAATACAGAGGATGAGAGAAAAGAAGGACTGTGAATGCACTGACTGTAAACATTCTGATAACTATGTGCCACCCACGAACACCTCAACAGGTGCGTCGCGATAGTCGAAGGAGGAAAACGTTGGAAATACTTACGTTACTTTGTTCTTGGATGTTTCGTAGTTGCTGCTCGATTTTCAAGCCACTTTCGAATCTTGTGTAACGCGATGCTATCATGCTCTTGCGCTGAAACCGTAAAGTCTTCGTCGATCCATCCCGGCGTGCCCGCGGTGATGAGCGTAGTCTCGAATGGCCTACAAGAACCGAAATCTATAATGAATGGATCGTCGCATTCGTTGACCATGATATTCATTGGCGTGAGGTCGTTGTGTGCCAGCCCCAGCGAATGAAAGTGAGAAACTGCGGACTCCAGTTTGCGCATGCAATTCTCAATGTCAAAAACCTGCGTCTTTTCCAACCGATGCTGGAGCGTGATGGACAGGCGTTCTAGGACAAGGCCTACAATAAGCCCCCGTTTGGTTAGGGCACCGTGGTACATAACGACGTGCGGATGTCGGTTACGTAGAAGAAGCTCCATTGTCTCGGCTTCATGTAGCATGAGCTTCGGAAGCAGGCCCGTACCTATAAAATCCAGGTGTAGTTTTGGCTTTTTAATATATAATCTCTCGCTTATAGGGCCAGAAAACACTGTTATATCCGGAGGAGCCGTAGGGTACACATCTGCGTCGGGAAGACGCTGCAAACTTTGCATAATGCTTTCCCGGGTCAGGTCGCACTTTCGAAGGCTTGACTTCCCAAAGTAGGCAACGTATTCGTCGCTGATGTAGCCGAATGATGAGTATAGGAATATTGGATTTCCATGCTAGTCGTCTTCCTCCGAGAATGCTTCGTAGCGGGGAGAAAGATCTCGAGCCGAGTAGAGCGGCAGCGCTTCAGTGACCACTTGTGCAGGCTTCGGTGATATCATATCGTGAGGCTGGGAAGAGGTGTGCAAAAAAGTTAACCCTGGCACAGTATTGTGTATGAGGGCGCGATCCACATGCTAAGAAGGCAATCAGCATGCCTATCCGAATCCGAGGCGTGATGGATGAGATATTCGATACATTCATTGCCTTGCCCCACACTTGCCCCACAAAGTGCTTTGTCATCTAGCGGAGGCCCTGGATCTAATCGATAAGATAAGTCTCCCAAAATTTCGAGACGTCGAACAACGTCAACCAACGTTAACACGATTTCGTTGGCGGAACTTCAACTCCTCTAAACACATTACCACCCAAACAGCTCTCTTGGCGATTAATTCTTCCTATTTTTGAGCCGAGGAACTAGGCAGAAAACCCATCATCACCATGATACGCAAACAAGCCCGCGAACGCCGCGACTACCTCTACCGCCGGGCCCTCACCCTCCGCGACGCCGAACTCGCCTCCAAACGTGCCTCGCTCAAGGCTTCCATTGCTTCAGGGAAGCCCTTAGACCGGGCTGTGGCCACCGATGAATCCCTCCGCCACGACTTCAAATACGACGAAACACGCGCCGACCGGACCGCCGAAGAGGAAGTCGCGCTCGACGACGAATACGCCCAACTCAGCGGTGTCATTGACCCGCGCATCCTCGTCACCACCTCGCGCGACCCCAGCTCGCGCCTCGGCACCTTTGCCAAGGAAATCCGACTGCTGCTGCCTACGGCCATCCGGCTCAACCGCGGCAACCTCGTTCTGCCCAATCTCGTCAGTAGCGCGCAGGCAAGCGGCCTAACCGACGTGGTGCTGCTGCACGAGCACCGCGGCACGCCCACCGCGCTGACCGTCAGCCACTTCCCGCACGGCCCCACGGCAAGCTTCAGTCTGCATAATGTAGTGCTGCGCGCCGACATTCCGAACAGCGCGCGCGGCACAGTCAGCGAGAGCTATCCACACCTCATTTTCGAGGGCTTTGCGACCAAGCTGGGCGAGCGCGTCGTGCAGATCCTCAAGCACCTGTTCCCACCGCGCGAAGCGACAGCCAAGCTCGGGAGCCGCGTCGTCACGTAAGCACCCATCTCGTTCCACGCCGTCCTGTGCATACCCTGACCATCTCACTAGCTTCAAAAACATTGCCGACACCATTGAAGTCCGCCACCACGTCTTTGTCAAAACCGGCTACCAGCAGGTCGAGCTGGCCGAAGTCGGGCCCCGCATGAGCATGCGTCTATTTGAGATTCGCGCTGGCACCCTAGATAATAAGGAGGGCGACGTGGAGTGGCATTTGAATCAGTACACGCGCACAGGGCGGAAGCGAGATGTGTTGTGAGAGGGAAGAGAGAGAGAGAGGTCATACAGTCATTATATACCCAGCACGCTGATTTCTTGCAATACTCAGATTTGGAATGGAAACCTGACAGACGACGTCTTGCATTCGTGCGCTTCCAATAATCTTCCTAGTTTCCTGGCACGAAACTGGCCAATCGGATGACTCGGTATAGGGAGTTCCCACTGAAACATGCATTCTCCCACCCAAAACGCCTTGCCCATGCAAAAACACAAATCCCATCCCATATGCACGCCCGCCCACCCATATCCACGCCCCTCACTCCTCCCCCTCCAGGACCACGCCCTCGATCCTCAAAAACCCCTTGCCCCTCCCCTTCCCATCCAACCTGCCATCAAAATCCTTAATCTTGACCCCGAGCTCCCTCCCGCCCTGGACCTCCTCCCCGTCTGCCCCGCCAATCACCCAACACCCCGCTTGGCCTCCCGCATCTGCTCTCCACGACCAACTCTCCGGCAAGTCCTTGGCGACTACGCTCACGGGAAACATGTTGAGATAGGCTAGGGTAATGTGCGAGCGCGCCTGATGCGTCAGGCGGGCCGTAAGGCGGGCGTCGCGCGCGGGGCGGAAGACGAGGAAGGTGGCGCTGGCCCAGAGGAACGGGGCGGCGTATTCGTCGACGTGGCGGAGGAGGAGCTGTGTATCGGCTTGTGTGTTGCTGTCGTCGCTGGAGTCGGAGTCGGAGATGTCGGAGTCTTGGTGGTGCTGTTGTGCGTGGGGTTTTGAGCGGCGCTTGGGTGCGGGTGGAGTGCGGGACGGGGGCGAGGCACTGAGTTGGACGTCTTCGTAGGCGAGGACAATGCCTTTCGCAGCGGTGAAGTAGGTGAGGAGGAGCGGGGAGAAGATGGTTGTGCAGAGGGCGGGAAGCGGTGTTGCGAGGGCGGCAGGCGAGAGCGAGACGAATTGTGCTATTCGCTCCTTGTAGAGTAGACTCGATTGTTTCTGTTGTGTTGGCGCCATGTTGGGTGCGGAAAGACGTAGGAAAGAGGGACGCGGTGTGGTTTGCGATCAAGGTTGTGTTGTTTTTGGGGTATCGATCTGGATAGTTGGCTGGGAAAAAAAGTTGGAGGCGTCGGCGTTTACTGGGGTGTTTTGGCCGATGTGTGGGGATAGACGCTAGTCACTGGTTGGGGCTAGCGTCAGGTACCAAATGAGACAGCGGAGGCTAGGTAGGTTCATTGTAGCACAACCACACTTTGCTGCTTATCCAGTCCGTTCTTCTAATATATACACGCGAGCAAATACCCCTCATCTTGATCTCTAGGCAATCGCCCGTAGTCTTCACTTAGGCACCGAGCCACATGTAGTATCCTTTTTGACAGGGCCCTTGTTGACCCCATCCTTTCTGATGGTACCTTTTTGACATGATCCCTCCTACACTACTTTCTTGACATCATCGCTTATACTGTATTTTCTTACCGCATCATTTGACAATTAAGTATGTCGTCTCATTTCCGATTCCCCTTCTGAGCCTCTTTGCGCTGCCAATTCGTCACCACCCGCTGAAGCGCCGACTTGATTTCGCCCTTTTTGAACTGCGACAAATCATAGTAATTGGGCGAGATATCCTAGAAACCATTAGCAGACCATCATCAATCCCAAGAACAATCAACTCACCATCAACCACTCAGGCTTCACTGACGTCACCGTCCGAATGTAGTTCTTCGTCGTCAGTACAAATTCGTTGTAGATGACCCAATCACTGTCCTCTGCCAGAACCGTGCTAGGATGCAACAGGACATTCTGCTCGTCTTTGACGGTGATGTACGACTTGCCATTGCCGTCCCGCTTAGCGACCTGCATAAAGAAGCCGGCGACGAGGGCGCGCTGGATATTCTCGTAGTATTTCTTATTCTCAAACGGCGTTGACATGAGCTCGAGCTCCTCGCGCTCCATGATGCGCTTGAGCTGGAGACGCACATTGTCTGCTTGCTGCAGTGCGCGGTATGCCAGGAAGTGATCGTGGCACCACTGCTTAGGATTCGCCTGCGCCTCCTCGCTCTTGAACGCGTGGTAAACGTTGAGCATTGTCAGGTGGTCGCCCTTGGGATGAGCAAAGAGCTCCTTCATTTCATCTGCGCGCTTGCGGTTATTTGCTGGACGGACAAAGATCTGCGGTACGGATAAGAGCGCAGTGAGGGACAAGATCTCGTTGGAGCAGTAGAACTCGGGTGATGTGATGAGCATGACTGCCAGCGCAGGGTCCAATGGGAACTGTGAAGCTAGGCTACCGAGCTGGGTCAGCTCGCCCTCGTCGTCCAAGCACGCCAGGTAGTTAAGCTCCTCTAAGGCACGCATGAGCGTCTCGGGCGCAGGGGGGTCCATGAGATCAAAGTGCACTAAGTCATCGACTCCCAGCTTCTTTAACTCGAGCACGGTGCTGGCCAGATTTGAGCGGAGGATTTCGGGATACGTTTGTTCGATGAGCTCCTTTTTGAAAGCCGTTTCTGTGTACAGACGGAAGCATTTACCGGGTCGTGTACGACCAGCACGACCAGCACGCTGCTGCGCAGAGGCCTTTGATATGGGCGATACCAGGAGCGACTCGACACGGATGCGGGGGTTATATACCTTTTGCTTGCTGAAACCAGGGTCGACAACATACACGATGCCGTCGATTGTGAGCGATGTCTCGGCAATGTTGGTGGACACAATCACTTTTCGACCTGGCCGACCCCCGGGGGTGGCGGGCGGCGGCGCAGGGCTAAAGATTTTTTGTTGCTGCGCGGGAGGCAGCGTTCCGTAAAGCGGATAGACGGCGAGGGGGCCGGCTCCACCCTCGCGTGATAGGTCCTGGGCTTCGAGCGTGATCTTCCTGCATGCGTCCTCAATCTCTTCTTCCCCCGTCAGAAAAAGCAGGATGTCGCCCTCGGGCTCAGTCGCGTGGATTTGGAGTACGGTACGCAGGGCAGCTTCGACGTAGTCGCGCTCGGGCGCGGGGGTGTAGAAGACCTCGACAGGGTGGGTGCGACCAGGCACGGCGAGCAGCGGGGCGTTGTGGAAGTACTTTTGGAACTTGGTGGCGTCGAGGGTGGCGCTCATGATAATGAGCTTGAGGTCCTTGCGGCGCAGGACCACCTCCTTGAGCAGTCCCATGAGAATGTCGGTGGCCAGGGTGCGCTCGTGGGCCTCGTCGAGGATGATGGTGCTGTAACGCGTGAGGTTGTTGTCGTGCATGGCCTCGCGCAGCAGCATGCCGTCAGTCATGTACTTGAGAATCGTCTTGGGCCCCGTGCGGTCCTCGAAGCGGATGCTGTAGCCGACCTCCTCGCCCAGCTCTACGTCCAGCTCCTCAGCCACGCGCTGGGCCACCGACATTGCCGCCACCCGGCGTGGCTGGGTACACGCCACCATCTGGGCTGTCTGCTGAGGGAGGTCGTCGAAGAGGACAAACTGGGGAATCTGGGTCGTCTTACCCGACCCCGTCTCGCCCACGAAGACGAGGATCTGTGACTCTTGGTACAGCTTGAGGAACTCGTCGCTGCCTGGGATTAGTCTCCATCGTACGGACCGGAAGAGGGATGCACCCACCGCTGCTGATGCACGGGCAGGTCGCGCCGCGTCCGGAGGATGCTCAGGTACTTGCTCGACAGCGGACGCCCGGTGAAGGGGTTGGAGGGCCCGTCCTCGGCGGCCGCGGCCAGCTTGGAGGTTGTCGCATGGCGCGGGAACCCGGCCAGGCCGCTGCCGGTGCCGCTGGTCGCATCGTGGTCCGCCTGCCCGTCGGTCCAGTGCGCGAGATACGGGTTGTCGCCGGCGTCCGTCTTGACGCGCTTGGCGCAGGCAGCGTTGTCGTCGGGAGGCTCGCGCTTGGCCATGGCAGTCATGCTGGGCGGGGGATCGGTGGCTGCTGGGTGCAGTAGGAGAGAACTACCTAGCTACACAGGTAGACAAATGGTAGTCGAGAAGGTACATGGCGACAAAAAAGTCGGCCCCACAATAAGTTACTAAGTTGCCTAACTTGGAACAGAGCGACTACCTAGCTCTTGGCATCCACGACACCTGCAAGGGCATCGGCAGCACACCAATCCCCAAGCCGCCATGCAGGCCTGGCGCTGGCCCTGTCGCCAGCGCTCTTCGCCTTCGTCTTCTTTTCTTTCTTTTTGGACTCGGGATGCGCCTTTGTGCTGTGCCGGCCCCTCACCGCCTTCGCCGCCGATGCACTCGCCGGGATCGTCGCCTCTGACCCCGCGGGAGTCCCACACCCCGAAATTCTCCGCCAGGCCGCACAAGACCTGCATCCGCACCCGCAACCGCTGAACACGCCCTTTTCCGCCATGGAAGACGTTGACGCCATGGATGACGCGCCGCCCGTATTTTACATTGGCCAGCACGAGCGAAAGCGCACCCTAGACGTCTCCGCAGAGCTCGTTCAGCATGCCCAGGATCTCGGCGTGGGTGGTGCCAAGCAGCCATTCCACTGTGTATACTGACATGGGCAGTATGACATGCTGACGAGCACCATCACCAACGAGCACTTCCACACACGCGTCCTAGGCCTGCTGAATGCGTACACACAGAACAGCGCAGACGCTTCCCAGCCGCTGCCGTTGATCCCTGCACTCGACCACCCCGACACGCCTCTCGGGCCCAACGATACCGTTGGCCAGCTGGTGACCTTTACAAGTTCCTGGATCGACCTGTCCTCTCCCGATCCCCTCATTGCGCATCTTTCGCGCCACGTCTTCCACTTGGAGATTGCCTATGCCGCCTTTTGCGGCGCTTCCACAGTAGTAGTGCCAGGACCCAGACTTGCCCACGGCCAGCATGGCGTTTCACAGTTTGCTCGGTCGATCAAAGAGGCCCTTGCTACGGCGTCGTACGTCTCCTTCCACGTGCAGTTGCCCATGGACGCTTCGAGGCCGGGTGTTGAGACAGACGATCTGGGCGATCTGGCGCGCTTTGCTCGACCAGAATTCGAGCCGAAGAACGAGGTCAAAGCGGTCACCCCTTGGAGCGCATGGGAGGCCTGGGACACGATCCGGTCCATTTGTAAATACCACAACCGACTGTCGGTAGCCCTCGATCTCCCCCGCCGAATGCCGCCACTAGCACTCCAGTCGCGCTGGTTTTCTGAGCCGGTTCGTCTGCTCCACCTACCCGCTGCAACTTTCCTCGTCAACGCACGTCAATCCTTTGTCCTGTCAAAAGCGCACCAAGCCTTCATCTTCCGCTGCATGCGCCTGCAGCGTGCACCGTGGCTTCTCCTCTCCGACATTGGCCAGCTGCCAGGCGTCGATGATCCAGACATGGTCATGTCGTACTCAACCGGCCATCTCTCACCGCGAACAGCAGAAGACGCGCCAATTCCAGAGTCCTCCGCCGACATAGCACCTACGCCGGCGGAGGCAGCCCAACTGGCGCAGAAACTCAGAAAGAAAATCAGCAGTAGCAATGACCCGACACCCCACTTGAGCTACCTGCGCTATATGCAGCGAAACCAGCCTCCAAAAAGCCAGATTGAGCGGTTTGGAGGAGGCTTCCAGGACTACCTTCAGAGCCCTCTGCAGCCGCTCACAGACAATCTCGAGTCCATCACCTATGAAGTCTTTGAGAAGGATCCAATCAAGTATGCCTGGTACGAGCGCGCTATTGCACAAGCATTGCGAGACTGGCACGGCAAGCGGAGGTCTACCAGCTCCGTCAGCGGTGCCGTCGTCATTGCTGTGGTCGGCTCAGGACGCGGTCCGCTCGTCACTCGGGCGCTGAATGCGAGTGCAAGCACTGGGGTGCCTGTTCAGGTCTATGCTATCGAAAAGAACCCAAACGCCTATGTTCTCCTTCAGCGCCATAACGTGGAGACATGGAAAGGGCGTGTTACCGTCGTAAAAACTGACATGCGTGCCTGGAAAGGTCCCACTCAGCCCGATGGCACGGTTGGCAAAGTCGATATTCTCATCAGCGAGCTCCTCGGCTCCTTTGCAGACAACGAGCTCTCGCCCGAATGTCTCGACGGTGTGCAGCACGTTTTGAACCCTAACCACGGCATTTCCATACCGTCCAGTTACACCGCACACTTCACCCCAATCGCCACCCCAAAGCTCTGGGCGGATCTGTACAACCGCAGCACCAGCATCGACCCGACCGCTTTTGACATTCCGTGGGTCGTCATGCTCACCCAGCTCGATTACCTTTCCACCGACGCCAAAGAAACCCCTGCATCGCAGCAGCTCACGAACGGCACGAAAATGACGAATTTTAACCTTGAGGCTCCACTTGCTCCGAACGTTCAGACTGCATGGGAGTTTTCGCATCCCCTCCCTGCCTCTGTTCTCGCGCAATCTTCCCTACGAAAGGGCGGGTCTGCTGTCGGCGGCGGCGGCGGCTTTGTAGGGGGCGATGGCGCGAATGAGCACAACTACCGCCACTGCAAAATTGTCTTTCCCATCCAAGAACCAGGTGTGTGTCATGGCCTGGGTGGATACTTTGAGACGGTGCTATACAGTGGCTCTGAAGGACCTGTGGAGTTGAGCACAAACCCTGCCACCATGGAAGCAAAGAGTAAGGACATGATAAGTTGGTTTCCCATCTTGTTCCCGCTCAAGGTATGTCTTGTAATTTCAAAGACTTAGTCTGATGCTGACGACGAAAAGACACCAATGCAGCTCCCCGCAAACTCTGAAGTCGAGGTCAGCTTTTGGAGACAGACAGATGATCGCAAGGTGTGGTATGAATGGCTTCTGGAAAGCTATATGGTAGTGAAGGGTCAAAGGATTAGGCTCGGCGTGTCAGATTTGCATAGCAGCAAGTCCAATGGGTGTATGATGTGAGAGACGTTTGGAAACACCAAGGGCCAGATCCGTTTGGTTGATAGAGTTTTGTATGTTTTGAAGAGTGAACGCAGATGACCTCCGTAATGATGAATGACGAGACGTCTTCTGCCGTACTCTCTTGTGGTGTGCACAGACCACACATAACGTCCATGTCACCTGCTCGCACCCCCTCCCCTTTTAACTCCTTTGCTTTGATGAATTCAGTTGCACTCTTCAACCCCTTCAATCTCAACTTGATCGTGACATCGTAGCCTATTCTGAGGAATAAGAGCTAGGAAGAATCTGGACATCAAAGCAATGCCCCCCCCTCACGTGCTCATCACAGGAGGAAGTCGTGGCATCGGCCTCGCCATCGCCCAACTCTTTGCCAAAAATGCCTATCGCTGCACTCTCATCGCTCGATCAGAGAAGGATCTTGATAGTGCCGTTGCCTCTCTAGACACATCCGCCTCCCAACAACACGCCTACATCGCTGCCAACATCTCCGATCCATCCTTCTGGGCTCTTTCAAACGACTCACCCACTCCTTCGACAACACTGCCATCTCCTGGATCCCTGAGCAATTACCTTCCGAAGCCACCCAGAAAAGACCCAAACCACCCCTCTCACATCGACGTCCTCGTAAACTGTGCCGGCATATCCCAAGCTAGTCTCTTCACCCGCACCTCCGCCTCGGAAATCGAGTCCATCCTTGCACTAAACCTCACTTCCGTAATGTTAGGCACCCGATTTTTGCTGCGAAATGGGTACCTGGGGACGCGGATCGCCCAGCCCCCACCAGCTCATGATGCCGGTGAACCTGCCGGCGACAGCAACTCTACCCCTACCAGGCCCTCCCCCTCCATCCTCAACATCTCCTCCGTCGTCGGCCTCCACGGTGGCTACGGCGCCGTCGCCTACGCAACGACCAAAGCCGCACTTCTCGGCTTTACACGCGCCCTCGCAGGCGAGTACGCAAGTCACCGTGTCCGTGTCAACGCCCTCGCGCCTGGCTACATCGCCACCGACATGATCAAAGGTACGTTATTGAAAATTCTACTGTCCTTTCTGCCCACATGACCACTGGAAGAGAAAAGGCGGTGCAATAAATTCCTTGGTAACGACGATAGACCTCGACGAAACACAACACGCACAGCGCATCCCCCTCGCCCGCTTCGGCACACCGCAGGAAGTAGCGCACGCAGCGCTGTTCCTGGCGCAGAATGATTACGCGCATAATTGCGTCGTCAATCTTGACGGGGGATTGTCTGCTGTGTGAGGAATCGGGGGGGACGACCTTTTCGACAGTGTTGGATCCCGATTGAATGTGAATGTGTCTTTTGGGACACTGCCCAGACCGCAGTTTGCAATATTGAGCTGCAGGATGAGGAGAGCAGGGGGGGAAATAGAATACCATGGCTGGTAGTCGTTCAGCCTAGAAATGACACTTTGCAGCAAATGCACCTGTCCAATCCAAATTCCTCAACGCGCTTAGGGGCTGCATTGAAATTGATAGTCTGTCTAACTAACTAACTGACAGACTGACTAAGCGTGATGCAAAATAACCTCCCAGATCCAGAATGACACATGGCTCCGTATTCTGCATGCGAAAGCCTCATTCAAGATTGAATTTGCAAAACATGGTATCCATAGAAGAAATCGCCAATGAGGTCAATCGTCAAACACGATGATGCCATCGTTCCCACCATCGTCGTCATTGTCGTCATCATCATCAACCACCACAACGCCATGCTCATCCTCCTTGCCACCCTGCAGAACCTTCCCTTTCTTCCTCGCCGCGTCGTCGTCCAAGCCTGCTGCGCTTGCTTTCCGCTTGCTCGTGCTATGTGCTGGCGGCGAAGCACCATTTTTCGGGGCATGGCCGTTAGTATGCGCTGGGGCGGGGGGCGTGGGCTTTATGGGGATATCCAGTGTGTGCAGGAGGGCAATGGGGTGCGCGTCGTGCGCGGCAGGTGTTTCGAGGAGGGAGAAGACGATGTCGACTTTGGCGGTTGCATCGGCTTCGTCGGACACGGTGAGGAAGGAGTCGGCTTTGAGGGCTAGGTCTGCGAATGTCTTGTCGAGATGGATGTCCTCGTCTATATCATAGAGCAGATGGGCGTCATGCTTGATGCTAAAGTCTTCGCTGTAGTGTAGCTGGCGCTTCAGTACGTCCACCAAGTCGCTTAGTTTGGCGCGCTTCGTGTCCACAGCAAGAGTCGCGTAGGCGACGCTGCAGGTTGCGCAATGCGGGTTGGGAGGGCGCAGGGGTTCGCTCGAGATGACGCGCTCGGTGCTACGGGTGAGGAAGACCATTTTCGCGTTGTTGAGCTGCGCGCGCATAACTTTGAAGGCTTGCAGTACGCAGAGCGAGGCGGTCATCGCGTTTGTAGTGGCGATGGCGGGGATGATGTTTCCGGCCATTTCTGTTGCACGCCATCGTTAGCAGGACTTGTGTCGTGTGGAGCTCTTGTAGGACTCACGCTTGATGTCGAATTTCGACCGCATTTCGATACCGAAAATGTGAGATCGCAGGTTAGCGCTTGCGACGACAAAATCGAGGGTATCTGCGTCGTCTTTATCGAAGGTCAGGACTGGCGCTGCGTTTCCGGGGTCGGCCTTTGCGCGTGTTTCTTCTAGACGAGTGCTCAGACGGCGCAGACTGTCGACAAAGACTGAATAGTTCTCTGCAACTGTCCATGTGGTTTGGTCTCGTTGCACAATTGCCTCACCCAAGTCCGACGCCTCTTTCTGCAACGCTTCATAGTCCAGCGGCTCGGGGGGCCGCTTCGACTTCCACATCTCTTCCATGCTGCGTAATCGCTCGATGTCTTCTTTGAAGACCTTGTCAAAGACCTTGCGCGGAAAGTCGTCGGAACCCATGGACTCGCGAATGCTTTGTAGGGCACGCGCCTCTTTTTGCAGATTTGCAACCTCGTTTGCGTTGTCGGCATCTTCGCTGTGATCGAGCTCTGGTGCTTCATCTTCCGAGGCCCCAAAGATCTCGGCGAAAAGGTAGGATTTGCCCCAGACAATGCAGTGTATGGGCTGGGAGGGTGTGCTTCGGATGGTGCAGACAGGGAAGGATTTGGGCGCGTCTTTGGGCGTGCAGTCGTAGCATTCAGTTGCGCCCTATGCCTATTACTATGCAGCGAGTGTGCTGGGACGTTGGATCGTACCTTCTTGATGACTTGGACCTGTCCGTTGAAGCCTGTGGTGCCACTCTCGACCAGGGGGACGTTGGCGGCCAGACACATCTTATTGACATGCCGCCGTGCATCCAGGTTATCCAGCGCATTGAAGACGATGCCGAAGGTCCTGAACCATGCAATGTTGAACTGTTCGTCCTTGATGTTGGCGTGGTACGCTTCAATCTTGACCATGGGGTTAAACCGCCCAGCCGACTCTTTTGCAACCTGCGTCGTCAGCGCAAGACCCCTTAGCCCGCCACTCAGACGTATACGAACATACCAGCGCCTTGGACTTTTTGATGTGCTCGTTCCGAAACAGAAACTGGCGGTTCAGGTTGCTGAGGTCAATCGTGTCCAGGTCAACGATGTGGATCTCGCCAAAGCCCGTGAGCACCAGATTCTTCAGCAGTTCGCAGCCAATGCCTCCGGCTCCCACCATGAGAACACGCGACTGAGCGCTATTAGTGATTGTCGTTGATGGCCATTTTGCGTATTCCCACCTGCTTGATATGCGCCTGCAGCGTGCCGCCGAGACTCTGTCGCGCAAACTTGTCGCGTGCCATTGTCGCCATAGGGGAGCAATGTGCGCGCAGACGTGTTGAGACTGTGTAAGGCGGCGGCGCGACATGCGACGTGGCTTGGCGGTTGGCTGCCGTCTCGAGGTAAAGGCGACCAGGTGAGAGACAAGACGTCAGCGTCGGCGTTGCGCCTGTATTAACGCCGACGTAGGCCCGGGCGCCACTGCGCGCCTGCGCCTCCCGCTTCAGCCTCAAGCTTGGCGCGCCGCACGCGTGGTGATGGGAGTGGCTGAGGGGTCTGGTTCCGTCCCGGTCCTCTTCTGCCTACTACATAGTACAGTACCGATGTATACGCATGTACACGCCAAGTACCCTCTCGGGACCGATACAGCAGAAGAGCGCTGGGGAGTCGGGGACAAGAGCATGGAACGCTGAAGCACTGTCACGTGGACACGCCTTTGGAGAGGCGACTTGACGTGACCGCCCTCTCTCCCATCTCCACATCCCCCAGTCAGTCCCTCCCGAGACATCGGATAACCGCATCCACCATTGATCATGTCCGACGACGAGCCGGACCTCGAGCTCCTAGAACTCCTCCGCGCCCGTCTTGGTCTCAACCCAGACAACGAAGGCCCACCGGACACCAAAGTACTGCAATCCGCCGAATTCATCTACGACAACAGCACCGACGTCGCCATCGACATGCGCTCTACCAAGGCTGCCGCCGCTCTGATCCTTGCTGAAATGACAAAACGCGCCTACAGCACAGCAACTTGGTCCCAGCAGCCGCTTCACCCACACGCCAAGGACGAAGCGACCGTCGACTTCATCTTCACCATGGACCTGCTCAATTTCAGCTTCTGGAGCGAAAAGGATGAGAGCGAGCGTTTTGCTGTAGTCTATCAGGGAAAGCGCTGGACGGGGTATTTCAGTCTCGTAGCGTTGCTGCAACGCGCGCTGCATCAGGGCATTCCAATCACGAGCCCCGCGTTCTGGATCGACGAAGAAAAGTGCAGTGATGACGTTTTGCGCACGGTGTTTAGTTCTGGGGCTGAAGACGGCGAGGAGATTCCGCTCTTTGAGCAACGTGTGCGGTGTCTGCGCGAGGCGGGACAGGTGTTGGAAGATGAGTTCGACGGCTCGGTTGCGACGCTGATTGAAGATGCGAAGGGGTCTGCGGCAGGGCTGGTCAATCGACTCGCCGATCGCTTCGCGTGTTTCAGAGACGAAGGCGTGTTCGAGAAGAAGAGCGTTCGATTCCTCAAGCGTGCGCAGATTTTCGTCGCGGATCTCTGGGCGTGCTTTGAGGGCGAGAGCTATGGTGAATTTAACGACATTGAGACCATCACCATGTTCGCTGGTAAATATCCTCTCCCCATGGCTCCGACATCCTCACTCACCTCCACCAGACTATCGCATCCCACAAATCCTCTCTTCCCTTTCCATACTCTCTTACTGCCCTCCTCTACAAAGCAAAATCCTGCGCCGCGAACCCATTGAATCAGGCCACCCCTGGGAGCTGCAGATCCGCGGGTGCAGCATCTGGGCTGTTGAGCTGCTGCGACGCGAGATTGTCAAGTTGGACCCCAAGGCCAAGGTCAATGCCATTCTCATTGATTTCTTCCTGTATGATTTGGCCAAGGAAAGGGAGAAGGCGGCTTTGGAAGGGGAGGGTGAGGAGCCGATTCCGCATCACAGGACGAGGAGTATTTGGTATTGAGTGGTGCAGAAGCTGCAGAGATGGATGATCTAAATGGCTACGATATACTTGTCAAGCCACGGGTGGTAGGCCTCTCGCTCATTTCAAAGTCAGGACATAAGCGTATCAGATACTAATGTCATTGAACAACCAGGTATCGAATATAATAAATCAGCAGAGAAAGGCAGTCTGCAAATGCTCAAAACACGACAAAAGAAATCAGCGGCAGTGGCAATACAACTCCCAAAACTGGCCCTTCTAGGCATCGCCATCCGACCTCTTCGTCTTCTTCGCCGGCCTTATACTTTGTGGGTTAGAAAATACATCCAGAGGATCCACCTGCGCCTTGATGTCTCGCAGGCGCCCCACGTTATTGCCCCAGTACGAAACCGCGCTGCTCTCGCCTCCAAGCGCAGGATCCACATACCCAGCATAGGTGCCCAGTGTCTCTCCGTGGAGCGCAGACTGCACTTGGTTGTTGATTCCCGCGAGGAAGTTGCGCGTGGTAGTGCTAATCTTGCCAAGCAGGTTGACGGCGTATCCTTGGTGATAGAAGAGGGTGTCACGGTGGGCGTAGGCGGTGGCATCGGGCGCTACGTCGTTGATGGCGCCTCCCGCAAGATCCCAGACGATGAACCAGAGAGCGCCTCCTTTGTCAGCGCTGTCGATGTAGGAAAAGAGCTTGTCTACGTCTGCATCGCTGAGGAGATCCTTGTTGGTGTAGGCCATGGATTTGGCGTAGAAGTTGCTGGGGATGCTGCCCACGATTTTGAGCGCCATATCCTCGGCCCAGTGGCCGACGAGGCCGAGCCAGTCTTGGACTTCTTTGATGTCCTCGTTATTGCTGGGCAGATGGCCCGAGATGTTGAGGCTATTGAATTCTTCCCGAGTGCCAAAGAAGGTGCCGGTGACGATGACGCCAAGTTGCTGGGTCAGGATGAATTGACTTGCAAACTTGCGCGAGAGGTTTGGGTCTGAGACGAGTTTCTGCCACTGCTTGAAGGCGGTTGTCTTGGACTTGAAGTCGTGACCATGCAGCTTGTAGCTGTACATGACGGCTTTGCCAGGCTCAGCCTGTGTCCGCACCTTGAATTCCGTAACGATACCGAAGCCTGCTGCGGCGCCCTTGACGGCGAAGAAGACGTCCGGATTCTGGGTGCTGGAAGCACGAACGATGCTCGAGTTTGCCAGCACGACTTCCACCTCTTCAACATGGTCCAAAGACGAGCCCCACATGCGTGAGGGAGGTCCCAGTCCGCCTATGGTTGCGTGTCCGCCAATGCCGACTTGAGGACAGGTGCCGTGCGCCATGGCTCGGTTTCCATTCTCATGCAGCTTCTTGGTCACATCTTCGAGTAGCGTGCCGCCGCCAATCGTCGCTTGCCACGTCGATTTATCCATGGAAAAATGCTGGATGTTTTTGAGGTCGACGACGATGGCGTTGTCCTGTCCGCCGATTCCGTAATTCGCATAGGAATGGCCGCCGCTGCGCGATTGCACCTTGAGGCTGTTGTCGACAGCGCATTTCACGATGGCGGCGATTTGCTCCGAGGTCTGAGGATAGGTGACTGCGGCGGGTGTGACTGCGACGTCGAGATTGTACGGCTTGACGTGTTTAATTTGGAACAAAGGAGACCCCTTTACAGCAACAAGGTCCTTGTTGCCGCCGAGAGCACTTTCCAGGCATGTTTGTACCAGGCCGCTGTTCGTGTTCCCCATGGCCATCGGCTGTGTTGAATAACTCTCCAAATTGGATAGGGAATTGACTGTGGAACTTTTTTGACCACTGCCTCGGATTCCCAAAGGTTTTAAGTACCGTCGTTGGGCTGTCGTATTCTTGTCGTATTGCTGCTATGTAAAAGGCCCGAGTAATTACGTGCACGGGCAGAAAGAAGCCGACGGAAATGAAGGAAACAGCAAATCGATAAAATTATTCGTGCGTGGACGATATAAAACGGTGTTACTTCGCAACGCCGCGTACTCCTGTCCTTCAAGTCTAGGCATTGTCGACATGAGCCCGGCTGACACGAGCGATACAAACAAACACCATCATGCGCCAAACCCCATGGAGTCACAGGATCTTTTTGTCTCGGCAGGTAGCAGGATGAAGTAGTTCATGTCGCGCCTCAAAATGGTCGTCGTTCTCGTTTGTTACTCGTGTCCATCGCGTGATGCGAGGCACATGGGTGCACGTACACATGCACAGCCCCCAAGGCTGTTAGGATGTGTACAGACAGCAGATATGCATCCGTGAGTTCCGTGCGGGAAGGTTGCGGAAAACCCCCTATTGATGCCTGAGGTGATCGTCAGCGGGACAGGGATAGTGGATCGTGGTGGACGTTGACCACGCCCACGTTTTTCGTGCCCTACCCGCTTCACTACCTACATACTACATAGTATGTATACTACGCTTTTGCTTTGGTATCTCCTTACTACGGACAGGAACAGGATTCATACAGCTTTTCTTACGTGAGGCCTAGGCTGGGCTGCGGTAGGCTATCCATTTTGGATGCAAAGATCCGGCCCGGCGCGCACCGATAAAGGACAGGATGGGCCCACGAAGGCTTTTCCTGTTATATCGAACATGGGGGTTTCTACAGGCCGCGAAAGACCTGGAGATTCCACTCGTGACGCTGCGCCGTCGAGGATGCCATCAGCTTCGCGAAGAATCAAACTTTGCCATGCAAGGAATATCCATGCGTCTGCATATTGAGTCTACATATGTAAGATGGAAGCGGCTCAGAACTTTGGCAGAGGAGCAGCCGTCATTTGATCTAGGCAGAATCCAGTGGGAGGGACAGGTGAAACCAGTACATACAATAGTATGCGCTTACACATCCTCATGCAACCCCAATCGGCTGTGTGCATTAGGAGTGTAGCCAATGACGGAGAAGAGATCAGGACAAAAGCGCCTCACCACCGGGTAAATGTGCACCATGCTACCCTCATTCCCTTATCCAATCGTTGCCGTCAGTTGTCTGTCGCAGATGATCGTCAGCATGCAGTCATTTATATACACAGGGTGACTAGAACATACCTGATGAGCTGGGTCAAATTTCCTTTTTCCACAACTCAAAGTCAACCCATGAGGCATGACTGTTGCATGAGACGCAGCGAGCAAGTTCAAGAAGGGCCAGGATGGCTCGACGTCGATGATTGGCGCAAGGAAGGCATTTTCCGCACAAGTACTTCTACGAGAAGTTCGCTTCACGACCCATTTCTTGGCGGTGAAATTCTTTGTCATTTCTTTTCGCTGCCCACTGGCGACGACATGTTATCGCGTATGAGGTCCCGATCACTACCAAGTCCTGCACAAAGTTGTGCTAGTAAGGCCCCATGGATTGATTCGGGAATGTTTGACGATCAGATGCACTCTCTTACTCCCAGAGCGAGAACCTCCTGCCTCTATTCGCCGTGTCTGGCACAGCACTCGAAGAATGCAGCCCAGTCAGAGCCAAAACCGCCCTCTACGGGGCCCTCGAATGCCCCGATGAGGTAGCCGACACCGCGCGTGGACTCGCTGGGCAGAGGTAAGTAGAGAAGGTGAATGGGGACAGAGGAGAGAGGGACCTCCAGAACGTGCAGACATGGTTGGCGTTGATGGTGTAGTTGACTGGCTTCATGAACTCGCCGTTAATTTTGTTGGTGATGACGTGGATGTCGTTGCTGTCGGTTTCGTAGAGGGCATACGGTGTGCCCGAGGCGTCGGTGACATGTCCGGGCTCACTGCGCGCGGCTTCAATCGAGGCCACAGGAGAGCCGCGAGCAGTCGCATAACCAAGTGTCAGGCTGGTGATGAGTGTTGACGGACGCATAATGACGAGTGGGTGACTTGGTAACTGGAAACGACTGCGTATGTGTTGTCGATTGGGACTGGGGAGGTCGAGGAAGCAATGGTCTTGGAGGGAGGGATATTCTCTTACTACAGGTGTCTCGCATTGCCAGCTTGCAACCACCCCGAAGACTTAAGTATTCTCGATTCATCTCCCAGCACCAGGCAAATACCCCTTACCGTGTCAATCGTGCTCCTACAGGAGTAAAGAGGAGCAAGGCTCGCCTGTAGGTACGATCAAAACGGGTAGTACAATGCGCTCAAGCGCACACTCAAGGTACGATTCCACCGAGATGCTAGCTGTCTTCGACAAAGGCAGTGAACGCGGAAGAATCAGTGTGCTTCCGGTGGGATGCTGAATACATTTCGTACTACCCATCCTATATAATATCCTCCAATCACCGGCGATAGACTCTGACAGGTCAACGAGAAATGGCCGTTGTACCACCAGTCCTTGAAATACTTCCTGGTCTCTTTCGAGCTGGCTCATCTCTCCCAGCCGTCTGCTTGTGCAACCTGCGATACTGACAAAGATTACTGGTCCTGTAAGTGAACTGGTGATTGATCAGAGTAGTAGCTCTCGAGGGCATGGTGATCAAGGGTGTGTTCATGATGACATCGTGAGCAGGGGTGAAGCGATGGAATCTTGGTTCACCAGGCAGCAGCAGGTCAGACCTCCAACTTTGCGCTGCATCCAATGGATAGGTATATACTAGCGTGGTGAAGTTGGGCAATGCCACAGCCCGCCACGTTGAGATGCTGGGGCGGGAGCCGGTCAAAGTAATGCAACAGGATCCTAAGTAGGGTGTAGACGTAGGCTCCCATCAAAGGAACGAGGTTCAGATGCCTATCGCTTGCCAGGCCGCGCCACAGGCCTGCAGAACGACCATCATGTGTTGCTGAATGATTGGACTGACGTCGCCCGATTGATTGCTCTGCCTCAGGCATCCTCGGCTTCGATCCTATCACAGCAGTCAATGTGATGTGCGCTCCAAGTACGTGCATGGCATCGGCCATATCGTGGGATTTAGGCAGCGACAGCACTGCCCCCTTGAGAATGGATAAGAGGGATTGGACTTGTCATTTTCCAGCCATGTTCATGACCTAGTATACCCTTCACCACTCATCCAGAGTCCAGACGATCTTGTACCGACGCTGTTCCCACGATGCGCTACCCGTGTGCTCATTGCAATCGCCACTTCGGCAGCGAGGGCGCGCTCCAACAACACCAACGAGATGCGCCGATGCACCCAAAGTCCGTCCACTGCGGCATCTGCAAGCGTTCCTATCGCAGCGAGGAAGCGTTTCAGCAGCACGAGCGAGACTCAGCTGCGCATCAAACTAGCCCCAATTGTGGTGTCTGCAAGCGCACGTTTGGCAGCGAGGAGGCTCTCCAACAGCACCGACGCGATGCCCATGGAAACAACGTAGCCCTTGCGCCGGCTGCGTCCCGTGCCGTCGAGCAAGGGCCTGAGGCTCGCGACATGATGGCTCTGCTGTCCTCGCTCCATCTTCAGCAGCAGGCTCCGGTTCGCTCGTCGAACCATGAGGCGACTAGAGCGCGGTCGAAGAAAGCCGAGAAGGCTATCGTCGACTCTGAAGAAGAGACCAGGACGTTTTTCACGTTTCCGAACCTCCACAAGCGAGTGAAAGAAGCCGTCTTTCCTGGGATGCGCTCGAAATGGTTCTACGAAGACGACGACTGCGACAACGATGTCTACAAGCAGCACTCCACCTTCGTGATGGGAAACTTTGTCTGCAGGAATCACGCCTGTAAAAAGAAGGGATGGAGCAGCGGCAAGGTGAGCCTCTTGATTCGAGGCTATGCGCGCAATGGGTACAGCGCGACTGTGTTCAACCAGCGATGCAAGGCCTGCAATCATCTGGGGACCTTTGAGCTCGACGTGCAATCCTATGTCGAGCGCATCGCGTACCGGTTGAAGAGGTGGGCGGGGGTCATGGTGGAGCAGCCGTTCTACAGTGGAAAAGGCGGACCTCCGCACGAGAGGAAATTCTGCGAAGGGTGTAAGCAGGGGTTTTGTGAAGAAGGCTTGCCGAACCAATGCTAACGCATGAGGCCGATGGCTGGTGTTGGGATGACGGGAGAGAAGAGGAGTGCGTGCTTGGAAGATGGCGTCACGTGCCACTGCGCGCCAACCCCACGAAACCGAGAATCGAGGGCAGAGAAGAAACCCACAACGCGACAAGATCGGGGGCGAGTGCCGTGGGCGTGCCACAACCCGCGCGGCATTTCCAGACGGCGTGGACGACGCAGCATCGCAACCATGCGATTCAACGTGACTGGATCCAGCGGTATAGTTCAACACCACAAGCCACGAAGCGAATGCGAACGCGGCGTCAAGAGCCATTAGTGCCGCCGGACATAGACGTGACGACGACGTCCGCCTACGAGTCATGGAGGGCATCGCCGACTTCAGCCTCACGCGCTCGGGCGGAGGCGGTGCGCCACGGGTCGTTGCGTGGTCCCATCCCATGCAACGGCCTGCGGCATTTTTCCAAGGCCTGGAAAAGCCACTGCGCGGGGCTTTCCGGTAGCGCGCCCGCCTACTTCATCCTGGGGAATCCCGAGGGAACCGAAGGCGTGGTATGTCGAGCCGGGCGTGGCGTAGTCTGATGGGTACGCGGCGTCCTTGGTTCTGTCGATGGTTTGGTACGCTTGCGAGCAGCTGAACAGGCTGGCGCGAGCGAGGAGCTACTCTGATGTACGATGTAGGGGCGGTATGTGCGGCTGGTTGACAAGACGCCGACGGTCCATGGCGGTCCCACGGTTCTGGCAACTGGCTACTGCTCCGCCCACTTCATCCCGACTTTCACTGTCCAGGCAGAGTGGCGTGGCGCGCAACTGGATGCTCGTCACGTGGTTTGCAGACATGCCGCTTCCAACGCGAGATGCGCACATCGTCGGTGGCCATTCATTCGTGTATGGGGGCCGCCAAGCAGCAAAGTAGCAAGCGAAACGAGATGGGCTCAGGCTCTGCGACCAACTTCGCATGTTTGATGGAATTTCCCGCCGCTTATCATGTACCACGCCAAGATGCTGTGTACTCGATTCTTGGGGCGTCGGAGAACCACAATGAAAGGCGTTGCTTGATTGCTGGTTATGAGCTGGGTAGAGAAAGATGGTTGAATCATTGATATTGCGAAGAAAGTTTACTACAGTAAAATAATGATTGTAAGCGCTCTCCGCCTGGAAAAGACTGCTACATTGTAAGAGTCGAGGCCTCGCTGCACTACCTAGGGATACGGCAAAGAAAATAGATGCGCTTGTGGGCGCAAGAGAGTGTAAGCACACAGGAAGAATCCTTGCCCACCTGATAAGCACTAGCCAAAGACATAAAGAATCGCTCCAGGCCCTACACCAGCGGGAACCGATGTAGAATTCCGAACTCGTCCATCGATGAAGTTGGTGCCTGAAGCGCCAGAACCCACAATGGAAGCCCACTCCACCCCGTTCAAGTACTCCTGGTAGAGCACAGCTCCGCTACCACCCCCAACAAACCCACCACCTCCGGCACCTGAGCCTCCTTCTTGATAAGTGGCTGTGTTTGGTCGTACTGGGGCAACGCCATCTGCTCCCTGAGCTCCGGTGGCAGAGTTGCCATTAGCAGCTCTAAGATAGGAACCGCTGTATTTGCCACCTTGGCCTCCAATCCGGCCTCCTTGAACCGATGAAAGGATATTCCCAGCCGAATCGATAATCTCGACACCTATTCCGTCTTGGCCTGGGTAACCTTGTCCACCAAAAAGTCTAAAAGATCGCTGGTTGCTGCCGACTATGGTGTTGTTTTGGACAAGGCCTCCGCCGCCCCCACCCGCAGCTACAACGATCAAGTCATTGTCAAGGTAGAGTGCTGAACTTCCTCCACCAGCACCGCCACCTAGCGAGCCGCTGCCGCCAGATCCATATGCACTTGTTCCCCCGGCACCATCCTTGGTACCTTGACCGCCAGCAATTGCTCGGATTGTTTGGCCGTTGGTAACATTCATCAACCCGCCCACCGCGGCACCAATGCCGCGATTAACGTCAGTGCTGCCCGGGCTACCGCCATCTCCTCCAGCAATGGCGAACGCCATAGCAGTCGCACATGGTGGAACTGTGAAAGCTGTAGAGGTGCCGGTGGCGCTAACAGCAACGATCGACATGGTAACTTGGGCGATGGTGCATGAGGTAACAATAACCGTGCCTGAGACAGTGCCAGATGCGGGAACCGTACTCGTACCGCGCTGCGTACCGGACGTTGTTATCGTGACAGTTCCAGGAGGCAATTGCGTAACAACGACCGTGCCAGATACCGTGCCGGATGCTGGTACAGTGCTTGTTCCGGCCACTGGACCTGTAGTTGTTAGAGTAACGGTTCCAGGAGGCAATTGCGTAACAACGACCGTGCCAGATACCGTGCCGGATGCTGGTACAGTGCTTGTTCCGGCCACTGGACCTGTAGTTGTTATTGTGACAGTTCCAGGAGGCAATTTCGTAACAACGACCGTGCCAGGTACCGTGCCGGATGCTGGTACAGTGCTTGTTCCGGCTGTTGGACCTGTAGTTGTCAGGGTGACGGTACCGACATTAGTTCCAGCACAAGGCGATCCTGCGGGATAGAAGTAGCCCGGATATGAACTCTCCGCTACTCCTCCGGGTGGCTGGAAGGTTACTGTTAAACTTGAGGGCCCGCCTATCTGACCAAACACCCCACGAAGTGGATACAAATATCCGGACACAAGTGTGATATTTCCGCACTTGGTACGACTATTAGTAAGATAAGCATCGGTTGCTAGATAGGTTGCATTCGAAGGAATGGCATTACAGCCGATAGCACCGTCAATAAAGGTTCTCATTATATCATCAGCGGTCTGACAGATTTGATAGACTCCAGTGACTCTCGGCTCGAAATAACCAGTGTACTCAACACTAAAGTTATTTGCATCAACTCTGAGGTTGTAGACAGAGCGTAATGTACCAGTGCTACTAAAGCCAAAGTAAGGAATGGATAGATTGCTAGTAGTTGTTCGGCCGACAGGAGTAACACCTTGGAAAGAGGGAGTATCTGCTGAATTACTAATTCCGTATCCGTAAAAGTATGTATTAGGAAAGATTTTAACAGTAAGGCCTGTACCAGACCCTGAGGGGCATTTAAGCTTGCAAGTTGGGGTATCTGTAACCCGAATAATAGCCGGAACCGTGCCACTTGCCGGAACTGTCGTCGTACCCGGGGTTGGTCCGGGGACTGTAGTAGTATTAAGAGAAGATGTTGTAACGGGGCCGGCATTCGACGTTTCAGCACACGACGACCCTGCAGGATAGAAATAACCAGGATATGAAGTGTTAGCTACTCCTCCCGGGGGCGTGATGGTTATAATGGAGAATGAATATCCCCGAATCTGGCCATACGTGACGCGGAGGGGATACAGAGATCCTGCTACGAGAGATATATTAGCACAGATCGGGTATTGACTGCCAGCTGTTAATGTTGTAGATGACAAAGGGATCTGATCAGAGGTAACAGGGCCGCAATTAACACCGGTGTTGCTGACGTAAATTTCAGATTTGTCGTCACTTAGTTGGCAGAACGTATAAACCCCACTAAGAGTGGGCTCATAATAACCAGTGTACTCAAGACTGAAGTTGTTCGCGTCCACAGTGAGATCGAAGACGGTGCGGAAGGTATTCTCACGATAGTCAGGAGTGTCAAGATTGAAGAAGGGAAATGATATATCACTTGTAGTTGTCTGGCCAAGAGGAGCTACATTGTCGTTGAATGGGGTAGAATAATTTTCATTATTTCCGTAGCCCACTTGATGTGTGTTTGGGAAGTATTTAACTGTAAGACCAGTGCCAGACCCAGACGGACAAGAGCGTTGGCAAGCTGGGGTCTGTGTGACTCTAACAATACCAGGGACTGTGCCACTTGGCGAAACGGTAGTTGTACCAACTACGGAGCCGTAGACTGTAGTAGTAGTTAGAGACACTGCAGTTGTAGTTAATGGAAGAGAATTTACCGAAGTGCCAGCACAGGGTGAGTCTGGTGGATAGAAGTAGCCCGGAAATGAGATAGTAGCTACTCCTCCAGGAGGTTGGAAAGTTACTCGCAGATTTGAGTCGCCTTGAATTTGGCCGTATACATTACGGAAGGGATATAAATATCCGGCTACAAGATTGATATTTGCACAATTGCCATCTGCGGAGGAAGCAGTTTGTAGAGCAATCTGGTTATAAGGGACGGGGCCGCAGCCTATCGCATTATTAATGAAAACGTTTGTCCTGTCATCAGCGGCGATACAGATCTCATAGACACCACTAACGGGTGGCTCGAAATAACCTGTATACTCAAGACTGAAGTTGTTTGCGTTGACAGTAAGGTTATTAACAAGGCGTGTGGCATTCGCATCGTATCGCTCAAAGTTCGGAGGTTGGTAGAATGGAAATGACACATTTTCGCTTGTTGTCTGGCCTGTAGGGGTAACACCGAAGAAAGTAGGAGTGTTAGGAGTCGAAGAATAGTTCCCGAAGCCGTATTGGAAATCATTAGGGAAGGCTTTGAGAAGAAGACCTGTACCGGATCCAGATGCGCAGTTAAGCTTGCAAGCCGCCGGGGTCTCTGTAACCGTAACCTGACCGGCAGACGTACCACTTGGTGCTACTGATGTTGTACCGGGGGTTGGGCCATAAACTGTATTAGTTTCTATAGCCTGGGCACAGCCTGAACCGGCCGGATAGAGGTAGCCAGGAAAGTTAGTGACATTTGAACCACCAGGCAGTAGCTTGAAGGTCACATTTGAGTATGAAACTCCGATAATCTGGCCATATGTTTCGCGGTACGGATACAAATATCCCGATAAAAGCCTTATGGTTGAACAATTTCCACTGAGGTAGCTGGAAGTGCTAAAAGCAAGTTGCGCAGGAGCAATGGCTCCACAATTAATGCCGTTGCCGATGTAAATTTGGGTTATATCGTCGCTATACTGGCAGATTTCATAATCCCCAGTATCAGGCGGCTCAAAATATCCAGATAATTCAAAGGTAAAGTTATTAGCATTAATGTTTGGAACGTTGAAAACCGAGCGTCTGGCAGTGCCATAATAATCAAAACCCAAATAGACGTAATCCATAGTTAGGGTATTGGTTGTTCCTTGGCCAAGAAGAGTGCGATCTGAAAAATCCACATTTTGGTAATTTCCGGAGTATCCATAGCCGGTTTGAAATTGATTGGAGTAGACTTTGACAGTAAGGCCAGTGCCGGATCCGGAAGGGCATATACGGGGACAAGCGGCCGGGGTCTGTGTGATCCGAACAAACGGGCTTGTAGCTGTGCCAGTTGGCGAAATCGTAGTGGTACCAGGAACTGGCCCATACGTAGTAGACGTTGCTAGGTCGACGGCACTAGAACTTTGCGGGGCATCAATAGCACATGGCGACCCAGCTGGGTAGAAGTAACCAGTCTGTACATCGCTACTACCACCTCCAGGAGCCTGAATGTATAAGCTCAAATTCGAGGCTTCGCTAATCTGGCCATAAACTTCGCGGATAGGATACAAAAATCCAGCTACGAGCGATGCCGTAGTTGTGCAACTAGTTGAACGGGGATCCCTATTCGTAGGAGCGAGATCAGTAGCCGTGTTGCTGCAATTACCGCTTGAAAATAGTCTTCCTACATCATCAGCAGTAATACAGAGCTTATAAACCCCGCTCCGTGGTGCTTCAAAGAAACCAGTGTATTCCACACTAAAGTTGTTGGCATCGACAGTGATGCCATGGACTTGTCGCTTCTTACTAGAATCGTAGTAATTCACACCAGTGGTAAAATAAGGAAACCCTATATGGTCGGATAGGGTTTGACCAATTGGTGTGACGCCCTCGAAAGTGGGAATAGCAACACCGGGAGCTCCGAAACCTACATCAAATTCGTTGGGGAAGACCTTGACGGTAAGACCTTGACCAGATGCAGTTGGGCATTTGGCTGGGCAAGCTCCAGGGGTCTCTGAAACATAAACAATGCCTGGAACCGTGCCACTTGGTAACTGAGTCGAGGTACCAGGGGTTGGGCCAAAGACTGTGGTGGTAGGGAGAACGGTCGTGACTACCACGACTGGTGGTCCTGATTCTGTGCCAGTTGGTGTGCTCGTTGTTGTACCAGGGCTGGGACCGAGAGTGAACGACGTGGAAAGCGGAGTAGTGATGACTATCACTGGTGGCCCTGAAGCTGTTCCAGTAGGTGTGCTCGTTGTTGTGCCAGGGCTGGGGCCAGGAACAAATATCGTGGAAAGTGGAGTAGTAATAACAACAACTGGTGGTCCTGATTGGGTACCAGTAGGTGTGCTCGTAGTTGT
>Ga0182211_1000039_pt1 | contig 31583 bp, 24 predicted proteins | sample G5R1MG_20_FD_129660 | JGI IMG/M metagenome (GOLD analysis project Ga0182211, IMG submission 129660) | Switchgrass phyllosphere microbial communities from Michigan, USA - G5R2_MAIN_03OCT2016_LD1 MG | ecosystem: Host-associated > Plants > Phyllosphere > Phylloplane/Leaf | place: USA: Michigan... | reverse complement strand
TGGGCACAGCATGCTATACCTACTGCCTGTCCAGGCGTGTCCACGACGCCATGTGCCCCAATGCACCCGCCCATCGCATACCCCGCACGGCCGCAGAGGGAGGTACATGCATAGGACCCTATTCTCTCGGTACTATGATGCACAGTGGAACCGGCGCCGTGCTGCCGCGAGCGGCGATTCGCCGGCCGGCGTCTCCCGCGTTTCGTCCACCTTGCTGGCTGCATGGTTGGCGGGCCTAGGTTGTGTCGGTGTGAGACGTGTGAGCTGGAGAGGGCCTGAGTGCGCTGTGCGGTACTATACTATGTATGTAGATAGATGGGCATGGGCGGGGTTCAACGCGTTATTTTCCCCCGTCCACTGCCTTCCTACCCTTCTCCTCTGCCCGCCTGCCTGCCTACCACTCCTCCTGCCATTGACACACGTCACACGCCACACGCCAACATGGTGCACATCAACCGCGTAGCCACCTCCAAGGAGGTCGAGTCGGAGAGGATAACCTTCGACCCTGTTCCCAGCACCAGCGGCATCGACCTCACGCCCGAGGACGACGCCGACGACTTCACTGCCACCGTGTATGGGAGCAAGTATGCCGCCGAGGACCTTCCCCGGCATGAGATGCCGGTAAGACGAGAGACTCGCACGCACTTCCATTCCCAATGGTCCACACAGCTAACCAGGGCCGACTAGGATCGCGAGATGCCCGCCCCAGTGTAACGTTACCCACCTTCTTCTTCTTCTTCTTCTTCTTCTTCGTCGAAGCTGGTGACAAGCTGATCGTATATACAGCGCTTACCGCATGATCAAGGACGACCTCACGCTCGATGGCACGCCGACGCTCAATCTGGCCTCGTTTGTCACAACCTACATGGTACATGGGCCTTGCAAGCTTGCTCTGCCTGGCACTCGCTAACGCTGTGGTAGGAAGATGAGGCGGAGAAACTCATGGTGTATGCACACGCTGCGTTGCCATTCGTGATGAGCACGGCTAACGGACGGGTTCGCCTAGCGACGCCTTCTCCAAGAACTTTATCGACTACGAAGAATACCCCGTCAGCGCTGACATCCAGAACCGTACGTCGCGCCGCGCTTGCTTCTGCTGGACGCAATCACTGAGCGTGGCTAGGTTGTGTTTCTATGATTGCGAGGCTCTTCAATGCACCGACGGATGCCGAGGCAAATACCATTGGTACTTCTACAATCGGGTCCTCGGAGGCCATCATGGTGCGTTATCGTGAGGTGACAACGGGCATGGCATGTCTCGCTAAGTACTCGTGTAGTTGGGTGTTCTCGCCATGAAGAAGCTGTGGCAGAACAAGCGCAAGGCCGAGGGTAAGCCTTATGACAAGCCCAACATGGTGATGAACTCGGCTGTACAAGTCTGCTGGGAGGTTAGCTGTCCCCATTCCCGCTGAGTAGGCTTGGTGGCCTTGATGCTAATGTGTACCAGAAAGCGTGCCGCTACTTTGACGTCGAGGAAAAGTACGTCTATTGCACCACCGAGCGTTACGTCATCGACCCCAAGGAGGCGGTCGATTTGTGCGATGAGAACACCATCGGAATCTGTGTGTTGCAACGATCTACGGGCAGAACGCGGTCTTTGCTAACAATCCTAGGCGCCATTCTGGGAACCACTTACACTGGTGAATACGAAGATATCAAGGCCATCAACGACCTGCTCGTCGAGCGCAACATTGATGTCGACATCCACGTCGATGCCGCATCTGGCGGCTTCGTTGCACCCTTTGTAAACCCCGGGCTGCTCTGGGATTTCCGCCTGCCCAAAGTAACCTCCATCAACGTGTCGGGCCACAAGTATGGTCTGGTGTATCCCGGCGTGGGCTGGATCGTATGGCGCGATCCCAAGTACCTACCGCAGGAACTCGTCTTCAACATCAACTACCTCGGTGCTGATCAAGCGTCCTTCACACTCAACTTCTCGCGTGGCGCGAGTCAGATCATTGGGCAGTACTACCAGCTTATTCGTCTGGGCAAGCGTGGATACAGGAGGATTATGCTCAACCTGACGCGTACCTCGGACTACTTGGCCGCCAATCTCGAGGCATTGGGCTTCATCATCATGAGCCAGCGGGGTGGTTCCGGCTTACCGCTTGTTGCATGCCGCATTGACGAGGATCTCGGAAAGCAATATGATGAGTTTGCTGTGTAAGTCTCTATCAACCCATATTGAAATGAATTGGGGGCTTGCACATTGGAGGACTTCCTGCTAACCAAGCACGATGCTATGCAGTGCCCACCAACTCCGTGAACGCGGCTGGGTCGTCCCAGCGTACACAATGGCCCCCCACTCGGAAAAAATGAAGATGATCCGCGTGGTGGTACGCGAAGACTTCACCAAGTCGCGCTGTGACGCACTGTTGGCTGATTTCAAGCTTGCGCTGCAAACGCTGGATCAGCTGGATGCAAAGAAAATCCAGGAGCACAAGGAGTATGTTATTTATTTCCCCTCCTCCGGTGGCTTTGGTCCGACCGAGCTTGTGTATGTGTGTATGTGAAGATGACTGACTCTTGCTAGGCATCAATTTGCCCTGCGCCGCCGGTCGACTCTTGTCAGCCCAATTTTCAAGAAGGTGGCTGCGGACATGTTTGACGAAAATCATAGTCTGCAGGCTAAGGAGGGCAAGACGCATGCTGTGTGTTAAGATGGGTTTCGGTCTTGTACCTGAGTCAAGTAGTGAGAGGATAGTGATGATGATGATGAATAACGACAAGTTCGCGGTTCCGCCTGAATCAGAGCTACAAATCGCGGTCTGCCTCTACCTCTCCCCCTCCTCTTCTTCTTCCCCTCTTGTTACGAAATTCGTTCGTGATTTCGAATACTCTCCCAGTTTACTTTAGAAAATAATTGGGGCGATGATGTTCCAAAGTGGACTGACCGTGCTACCAATTACTCGCTTTCCTGTAATCCCGTAACTCTTTCAATCCATGGCGCAATGGCACTGATACGTGTGTGATGATTCGGTCTCTGGTGATGCCCGCAAGGACGTCTGACCCCAGATTGAATACCATTAAGCCTGCCTCCACTATCACCAAGGCATGGTCCTATGTCACCTGTAGGGCCTGAGTTGATACTGCACAACGTAAACGGAGTCGGAGGCTGTCCCGGTAACATCTGACCGCAGCGATCGTTCTGCAGGACAGTAAGTTGGATTTTTTGGAGCTGGTTGGCTCTCTCGGCTCCTTCATAGTGAGGGTCACTGGTATATCCCCTAAGAACAGTAATGGTAGTATTCTTCTGAGCATGGGGGTAACACCGCAGGAGGAAATCGCACCAGCCAGCAAGAGCCATCTTGCTACCCGGCTTAGGAGGAGAGTGAGCACTGGCAAACGTAGCAGCTCTGATTGTTCTACCCTCGGGTAAGGGTGCTTCTAGCCATAAGATAGCGACGTCCACCGTTGCACCAGCCTCTTCGGTAGCCGCCTTGTCTCGCCACACTTCAACCGCCTTGCCTCGCAATACGCTGAGTCGCACACCTGGGTACCCTGTCTTTATCACTTCAGCGAGCAAGTACACGTCTACCCCACGCATAAAATCCTACTCGTCTAAGTCAGGTACCAGCATGAATCATTACTTGCTGAGCGACCATGCCGTCCAAGCAATGATTGGCTGTAATCACCATTAGAGCCAATTCGGTCCACCCCGGACTGTGGCGAACCAAAGGCGTAGTTATACATAGTAAATACCCCTGTGAGGATTGCTGCCGGTCGGCAGCGGTTCGTCTTGTTCATAGGTAGGTATAATGAACCCAATTGTTACTACCGATTTCCACCGGACTCCATGATTGATCTTGCTCCTGAAAATCCAGTCCGACACGTACAACCTAAGTTTTGTTTTGGTTGCCGGCTTCGGGGCGTAGTTGGTTAATCGTTACCTGTACCAAATGTTACGTCATCACCGTCGTAAACGTCGTTCAGCCCACCTGACAGAGTTGACGACAAAACGGCCCGCAACGCAATGCTGTGCCGGTCTTGCAAGCCGCCATCATAACTAATGCTTTCCTGACATACTGCAATTGTAGGCTGCCAAAAAGATGCCGAGTCTGGTGCGCAAACTCATCCTCTTCGCGGCTGTCGACGGACTGGTCCTTCAACCCAGCGCTCCTAAGCACCACCACTACCAAGCCGCAGCGCAACAGGCCGTCCGCATCGACTACCAGGGCAATGTGGTTCCTCTTCTCAAAAATAGGCGCGCCGACGAGACTTCATTGATGTCGATAGAGGCGCACGGCGTTATTGGCATGTTACAAGTTGCGACGTCACGCTTCCTCATCTCGATTAGTAACCGTGAACAAGTGGCCCAGGTCCGAGGCAAGCCCGTCTACAGGATCACACAGGTCGCTATCATCCCGCTCTCTTCACAGGCAGAGGCCAGCAAGGCCATTGCCAGCGCCCGCAACCATGTGAAACGGCAGAACCGGGCGCTGGGCGCTGAAAGCGATGCCAGTGATAGCGAGAGCGAGAGCGAAGAAGGCGCGCCCAGTGTCACCGACTCGCTGCTCGAAGAGGATGTTTCTGCTGCTAGCAATGTAGTTGGCGACACTGCGACGGGGAAAAAGGGAGAGGCGGCCCCGAAGACGACCGTTGCCGAGGACGTCATGCAGCGCAAAGGCGTTTATGGGAGATTTGCCGACAAGTGGTTCTCGCGCCAGGGCTGGAGCGCTGACAACAGACTTCTGCCGGGACTACGATCCGACGACGAGCTCCGTGCGAAGAACATGCCCCAAAATGTCGACTCGTCTGTCGCAGATCAGCCAACGTATCCTGTGAGCTCTGAGATTATTCTCAGCGACGACAAGAACATCACAGGATCCCTGGGTCCAAAGGAGATTCCGCGGGCGCTGGGTGGTGAGAAGGATGCCACCACGCTCGCGCTGCTGCCCAAGATTCTGCAGACAACCAACATGTACTTTTCGTCGGGCAATTTCTTCTTCTCCTACGACTACGACCTCTCGCGTGCCATTTCGAATCAGAAGCCCAGCTCCAATATTCCTCTTTTCAAGCAGTTTGACCCGCTGGTATGTTGGATCATGTATCAACTTCAAAGCATCCATCGCTGACGTGCGTCCAGTTCTTCTGGAACCAACACATCATCTCGCCGTTCATCAACGCGGGCCAGCATTCTTTTGTACTGCCTATTATACAAGGATTTGTGGGCCAAAGGTCTTTCACGATCAAACCTGAAGACCCTCATTCGAATAGCTTGGTGGTAGATCCGACTGCCACGCCTGATGATATTCTACTACAGTCGTGGCATGAGAAGAAGAAAGAAGAGACCATACCACCTCAAACTCCTACACCAGAAGGAAAAGACTTTCTACTGACATTGATCTCACGCAGATCAACAAAGCGCGCTGGTCTACGATATCTCCGTCGGGGAGTCGATGATGACGGCTGCACGGCAAATACCGTCGAGTCAGAGCAGATACTGTCAACACCCACATGGAACACCTCACAAGACAAGATCTTTTCTTTTACACAATTCCGTGGTTCCATCCCCCTCTTCTTCTCTCAGTCTCCCTATAGTCTGAAACCACAAGTGAATACCTGGGGCTCCTTTGAAACGAATGCCGGTGCTTTTAAGCGGCACTTTGCAGAGCTCACCTCGCGGTATGGGGAAATTCATTGCGCCTCACTCATCGATAAACACGGCAATGAGGCAAAAATTGGTGAATTGTACGAGACACATACAAAGGCTCTAAACGATCACGGTGGCATCGACAGCCAGGGCAAACAGCTGGGCTTTGAATGGTTTGACTTCCACAATATATGCCGTGGTATGCGCTTCGAGAACGTCTCTAAATTAATGGACTCTCTTGAACCTTTTACGCAGGCTACGGGCTGGGTTGAGATTGCGGAAGACAAAGTGGAAAGAAAACAAACAGGTGTCGTGCGTACCAACTGCATGGACTGTCTCGATCGCACCAACGTTGTTCAATCTGCCTGTGCTCGAAACGCTCTCGAAGCCCAACTCTCCACAGGTAACTACACGATTGATCTCCAGCACGACCCCAGTACATCATGGTTCAACACCCTCTGGGCTGATAATGGCGACGCTATCTCGCGCCAATATGCCGGCACTGCCGCACTCAAGGGTGACTTTACAAGGACTCGAAAACGGCAGCTTACAGGTGCCCTGACCGACTTTGGCCTCACACTGACGCGCTATTACAACAATATTGTAAACGACTACTTCACCCAAGCTGTTATTGATCACCTTCTCGGCAGCGCCACGGACACAATCTTTGCCGAATTTGAAGCCGATATGAAGAGCTCTGACTACTTTATTGACGTGTGTAAAGTGCGCCAGCAAGCCATCGACCGCTGTGCCAGTATTGTCATCGAAGACCACGACGAGGATCTCCTCCATGGCTGGACACTGAGCACACCCACATCTGCGAACGAGGTCAAAACCGCAACCTTTGAAGAAGCCGTTCTCCTGCTTACGAACAAGGCGCTGTACTTCTGTCGCCTGGACTGGGGCACCGAGAAAGTGAAGGAGTTCGAGCGCATACGTTTAAAAGACATACAAGGAGTGATGCGTGGTGTCTATGTTACCTCGACCCTAGCGCAACGCCACATGGACACGCAGAGAAACGTCGGGCTCGTCATCAAATACCATGCCGAAGCAAAGCGTGGACTGGTACGAAGGAACACCCGGGCCTTGGAAGCAGAAGCCAAAGAACACACCCGCCCCGAACCATATCTTAGCACACCCCCGTCGCCTCACAACCATCTCGGCAACAATAAGCACCGCTTCCTCGCCTTCAAAGCCCTCCCACCACGCACCGCATCTGCATCTGCATCCAGTACCTCACCCAGCACCACACCCGATAACGAACGCGAGCTCGTCGCCGCAATCTGCACCGAAATCGTCCGCGCGGCAAATGCCGTGCTGCTACGACAACAGCAACAGGCCGAAAGCAGTGTCGATGATGGCACAGGTAACGACAACGATGAGGAGACGGTCAAGCAGCGCAACCTGTTGGCGGTGCAAGAACAGGACATTATCAGTCTTGAAGATGCGAGGCGCGCCACCGGCTTCTTGGAGCAGTGGGAGTATTCGCTTAAGAAGCTTGTTTGGGGGTGAGGTGTGTGTTGGGAATGTGGCTTGTTCTATATCCCTTGTAGTCCAGTAACATGTTCGATCCATGCCGCGATAGTGCCAATATTTACATGATAATTTGGTGCCCCTGGGTGACCGCAAGGCTGTGGCATTAGAGAGTGGATACCAATAATCCTATCATCCTTATCGAGAATTGGACCGCCGCTATCGCCATTGCAAGGACCCTTACGAACTTGAGGGTCTGGGTTGGCACTACAAAATCGATATTGAGTAGGTGTTATGGTCGGCGACATCTGATAGCAGTGATCGAGCGGTAGGACAGGAAGCTGCAGCCTCAAAAGCTGGGCAGAAAATGGTACTCTGCCGCTCCAAGGATTAGGATCACTGGTACCTCCCCTAATAGTAACGTGAGTACTGGCTTGTACGTTAGGGGGACTTGAAATTCGAGTCGTACCAGCCCGCCATCCTAACTATGCTCCCAGGCCTAGGCATATAGCCATGACGTGCAAACCTCCCGTATCGAATCATGCCCGCCTCAGGTATTGGTTCCCGAAGCTCCAATATCGCCGCGTCTGCTACGCCCAGCACCGAGCCCCCATAGGCTTGGACTCTTATCCCTTGGGCTATTGTCTGCATCCCTTAGCGAATGCGAACCGCCAACGCTACGCCAACACGCAAGAACCTACACGAGATAAAGTACCCGCACGAACAAAAATGTGCTGCGGAGTAAGGCCGCTCACGCAGTGCCGCGCCGTCAGCACAAATCTGGCGCTGAGGAGCGCGCCACCACAGTGATGTTGGCCCTGCGCCGTTTCAAGTGCGACCATCATGGGAAACTCGCGTGTGCTGTCGGGCGTACCCCCGAGAATGGGGGCTCTTGGTTCCAGAGGGTGAGTTGGTGGGATGCTCGCTGCGATGCCGAGTGTAGAAATAGTAGCAATACCAAGGGGGAAAAGAGCCGGGAGACGCATTGTGAACTACGCTGATGAATAGAAACTGGTTTGTCCCTTGCAAAAAGGAAAAAAAAAAGATACAGGAAATGGACGTCCATCCATGGCCGATAGGTATAGGCTCCTTTTAAATCTCCCATTTGACACGATTGTGAATAACGGTAAAGATATTGCTCGTTATTAATAGAAAATTGCTCACTTTTCTGTTTCCCTGAAACCAACGTTTATGCGCGGAATTGATTGATATATTCCTACGGCCTTGTGCGCCCATGGAATACCAGGCCTGAGGTAATTAACCAGTGATGTAACCTAATAAACTCGGCGTTATTCCATCTACTTGTAGTTTGGTATATCGACTACGTACAAGCCGAGCCTTTTCCAATTTGCCGAGAATAAGGCCTGTTGGTAACGAACAATTGGTAGGATTTACCCCAGAGTCATTGAGGTTTTTATAACCCCGGGGGTCGTTTACCGGTTATGGTTTGGTCGCTGTGAAGAAATGTACTATGACATTGCGACGGGTTGGCAGAATGCAGAATCCATGGTGTTGGTCAGAGCCAAGCCAAGAACCTACCGCACTGCTTCGCTGGATCAAGACACAAGTCTGAGGAGGGGTCGCCATGGCTTGCGGAGCCACTCCTTTCGCCAGCAGACTGCATGCGCAGCCACGAGGAAGAGCATGGACGCTGAAGAATCTCCAGCCTCACTACGCGCGCTCCCAATTATATCCGGGGTATCCTGTTGGACTCGACAGCACGGCTATGGTCGCCCTGCTCTGCCCTGCCCTGCGACTGCGTCTGCTCTGGGCTCATAACGGCCTTGGGCTGGCTTACAGCGTGTTCCGACTACCGAGCCACATTTCACCGCGTACAGACTGGCTGCTCGACACACTTGTCCGCGAACGGGTAAGACCGGACGCCTGTGGTCGCCAAGGCAGGCCGGCGGCAGCGGCAGAGGATTGCTTGATGGAGAAAAGGCAGCGCCGGGCGGCGCGGCAAAAAGACAGCGCCAGAGGATGCGAGCGAGACAGCGGACTCGAGGGTGGGCTGGCTGCGTAGAGGAAGGACATGGTGGAGGAGAAAGGAGCGGTCAGGCGTCGGTCACGTGCTTTCGTGCCTGCGAGCGGACTACCTATGTCGACCAAATATCGCGGATCCTCCCCACACGCACTACTGCGCCGCACCCAGGAGACGAGCCCAGGCTAATTACCTACCACCACACGCTCTCCCTGCCACTATCACTGCCATTGCCCACCTCCATCGACACAGTCATCGACACACCCAGCGAAACACTCAGCCCCCCTTCGTCTTGCCTTACTTCCGCCACCATGGCAGCTACCAACACGTCGCGCCTCGCATCGGGCGCGCACCCCTACTACCCGCTCGAGGTAGAGATTGTGGGCTACCTGGCCAACCAATGGAGCACCGTCAAGCTGCTGGCCATCTTCAGCGCAGGCATTGCCGCCATCTTCAGCTGCACCTACGCCATGGTCAAGCGCACGCGGCCGAACGCCAGCAGAGCCGACTACGCGGCCATCCTGTGGTTTGTGCTCTGCGGCTGCATCCACTCGTTCTTCGAGGGCTACTTTGCCTACAACTTCCGCCACATGGGCGGCGCAAACGACCTGTTTGGCCAGCTGTGGAAGGAGTACGCCCTGAGCGACTCGCGCTACCTGACCCAGGACGCCTTTGTGCTGTGCATGGAGACGGTCACTGCTGTACGCACGCCTGGCTCGCGCTCGACCTTGAGCGACGGCCACGAACCACGACTGACAACAAGAACAGGTCTTCTGGGGCCCTGGCTCCTTCCTCACCGCCTACCTCATCTCCATCGACCACCCGCTCCGCTACCCGGCCCAGCTCGTCGTCTCGCTCGGCCAGTTCTACGGCGACGTCCTCTACTACGCCACTTCCCTGTTTGACCACTACATTCTCAACCTGTCTTACTCGCGCCCGGAGCTTTTCTACTACTGGGGCTACTTTGTCCTCCTGAACGCCTTCTGGATCGTGATTCCTGCCTACTTCATGTACCACAGTGTTATGGCTACGTGGAGCGCCTTTTCCGCGGTCAACGATGCCGCTAAACTCATGGAGCGCGCGACCAAGGCTGGCTATGTGAAGAAGAGTATATAGGGAGTTGTTGGGTGGACGGTGGTGCGCCGAAGGGGGTGCTAGAGTGTGGTGGCGTTTTGTTGGTGGGAGAGCAGAGTCGCCGTGATGACCATCTTTGTACTCAATTTACAAATGCTACTGGTTCAGATCCTCGTCTGACAAGTCATCTTCGATGGCCTCGCCATCTTCATCCCACGCTGCCCCTTCTCTCAATCGAACCGTGGTGCCAGCCAGAACATCCACCGCCCTCAACCCAACCTTCGGAAGTGCATGCGTCAAGATCCTCACCATTTTCGGGGCCGCCATCTGTGGCACAAGAGCTTGCGCCTGCTTCTCCATGTGCATACGCCACTTTCCACCTACATGGCCTCGGAAAGCGCCGAACTCATGCATCGTCAGTACATGGCCCCGCCCAAGGGAAGCCTGTGGGCTGCGAAGAGGATTGCCAAGCTCATCTATGGCGAGCAGATTCTCTGGGAACAGCTTAGAAAGGTATATGGTAGACAGAACGCAACCAATGGAGTCGTTATGTCACGAAACCGATGCTTGCAGACCAGCAGCGGTCCCGTGACAAATGGCTTTCACTACACTCTTCGGCCAATGGGGCAGAGAGTGCAGGGACCGGATCGGATTGTGTCGGAAGCCGTGTTTTGAGGATTGGCAGGCCGGGCAAGGATGGCCTGGCAGGAGTTGACGGACTACGGAGCAAGCAGTTAGCCACTGTGCAGTTGGACAGCAGACAGACACACAACAACAACAACACCACGACGAAAAAGACGGACCCGCACATGGAGCGCCTGTCGCCACGTCGCCTTGCCCACCGCCCCGTTCCAAAGCAGCAGGCGCCGCCCACGCCTGCCTTCCGACTGCCACTGCGGGGATCCGCCGTGTAGGCAGGAACAAGCCATACCGAAGGAAGGCACGACCGCCCCGACAACACCGCTAGTCCCAATCGCGACGCCGACCGCCAGCACGCCTCTCGCGACAACACCACCACCGCCCTCTCGCCCCACGCACAGGCACGACACGAAACGGCACGGCCACGGCCCAGCCCCAATGCCGGCGAGACTCGATGGCCGCCTCGCCGCTGCCTGCTGACGCCGAGTCGCCGGCTGGACAGGCCAAGCATGGCCCCGCTGCGGGCAGGAAGAAGGGTGCGCCGGCCAAGCCGTCCGCCGCCATGACCGGCAACGACTTCGCCAAGGCCATTGGCATCAACAAGCCCGCCAACGTGCGCGACAAGATCAAGCGCTGGCAGGTCGAGGTCGAGGTGGACAGCAGCGCCGAGGGCGGACATGGTGAGGAGGTCGTCGTTGAGCCTGCGCCTGCGCCTGCGCCTGCGCCTGCGCCTGCGCCTCCATCTGCGGCCCCCACGACGCCCACCACGAAGCCACTGGACAGCAAGCCCCCCTGGAAGCCCGCCCAAACGGCCCCCAAGTCGCTTGACGGCAGCCCCGAGCGCCCCGCCACCGCCGTCAAGACACCCGTCACCCACAACCCCCTCGACGACGACCTGCTGACCGCCACCGCCCCCAAGAAGCGCGTCATCAGCGACTCGCACTGGCGCCAGAAGCAGTCGCCGCCCAAGGAGACAGGCCGCCCGCCGCCCAAGACCATCCCCAACGCGTGGGTGCGCCCCTCCAAAATCATCAAGAACGACAGGCCAGCCCCGAAGGAACCCAAGGACGTCAAGCCTCCTGCCCCAAGCACGCCCCCGCTGAACCCGCTCTTACCCCTGGTCTCGTATGTAGGCAAAAGCACCGGGCAGACAAAGCCTTCTCCGAAACCGCGCCGGCCGTCTAAGCCCTCGAGTACCGACCATGAAAGCGGTTCAGGCAGCGCAAAGGATTCCAAGACAGATGAGAATGCTGCTGCACCCACGTCTCCGCACGCAGAGAGCGACCCCGCAGAAATCGTCAAGGTGCGGCGGCGGCGCCGGGCGCGCACGTCGCCGCGGCGGTCCGTCTCGCCCAACGCGGCCCCGCCCTTTGCACACACCCGAGCAAACAAATCCGAGACGGCACTGACCGAGGACCTTGCCAATGTTGTCACCGTCGAGTGCGACAGAAGCCAGGCAAAGAGCCAGACTAGGAGCCGTATCAGCGCCATCACATCCCCTCGAGATGACGAAATCCGAGAACGTCGGCGCAGAAGACGGCCCCGAAGCCAGGGCGACCGCACAGCAGCCCAATCACCCAGAGAAGCCCACAAGGACGAACCCACGCCTACGCGCAGACGAAGTCGTAGGTCATACCCCAAAACGGATGACGAAGAAGTAGCCCCAACGCCACAGGGGCTGGCATCAGCCCCCAAACCCTCCCGCAGACGGAGTCGTAGGTCGTGGCCCCGGACAAGCGATGACGATGTCGCTCGGACGCCCGTGGCGCCTGCTGTCGTAGAGACGCCGCCCACCAAGACTTTCGGAACCCGCTTAGAAGCCTGGCTCAGCGGTACTCCGGACCCCTTTGTGGAGGGTGGCTCACGGAGATCCAACCACAAGGGCTCGGTATCAAGTCTCGACCTGCCGCGGACGGAAGACAAGTCTGACGTGACCACCTCCACCACCACAATCACGAACGATGAGCCTGCAGAACAGCCGCGACGACGTAGTAGCGGAAGTGGTAGTGGTAGTAGCAGCAGGAGGAGGCGACGCCGGCAGCGCAGTCGCGAGATGCAGATAGAAACTCAGGCGGTCGATGATGTGCCATCGACAGTCGTCTCCACTGTCGTCTCCACTGTCACGACCGAGTCCTCGGTGCAGGCAACCGAGAGTGAAGTTTCCCTCACCCCCACCCCAACCTTGAAGCGCCGCGGTGCCAAGCGCAGCCAGCACTCTCCCACGAAGAGTCGCTCCATGTCATCGCCACTTCGAGAGGCCACGTCAGTCGACGACGCGGAAACCGCATCGGTAGTTTCCTCCTCGGTCGGTGCGTCCACGGTCGATTTCGAGACCGCTCCACTGCGCCCACGGCCGCTGTCCATTCAACGTGCATTTCCTTCGAGAAGCAAAAAGCTCTCCACCATTGTGTCAGCCGAGTCATCTGCGAACAAAACCTATCTTGCGTCTTCTGAGGTGACAGAATCCGAATATCTCCAAACGGTGCACGAGGACAGCGTCATCTCGGGAGTCACTGCGTCAGAAGTCGGTTCGCTACTGAATCCCGAGACATCGACCATTGTTAGCCGCCGCAGTACACGGCGGAGAAAGCTTGCCAGCCATGCCGACTTGATCTCTGTACTTTCCATGCCCAAAGTAGCAGGCACGAAGAGCATCGTGTCCGCCCGAAGCATCCGCACAAACAGAAGCCGCCTGGCCACTGCCACCATTGACGACATCATGAAGGAGCTTGCCTCTGACGAGGTCAAGTACATGCGCGAGCTCCGCACAATCGTCGATGGTGTCATTCCTGTGCTCCTGAGCTGCGTGCTCTCCAAGTCGGATTCTGCCGTCGCCGCCGGCCTCTTCTCTCGCTCAGCCCCCACCGACCCCAGCGAGGTTACCAAGCCCATTGTGAATATGGGCGTTTGTCTCGAACGCCTAAAGACGCTGCACAAACGTGTTCCTCATGAGGATTCTGACGCATTTGTATCCTGGGCACAAAGTGCACAGCGCGTCTACGCTGATTACATCGCAGCCTGGCGTCTTGGCTTCCAGGATGTAGTCATCAGCCTCGCGCCCGCCGATGAAGATCCCTTCAAGCCAGCTAAAGTAGTCAATGGCCCTGACGACGGCGCTCCTTGGGATGAAGGTATGCCACGCAACGCAGAGGGGTATGTTGTCAACGGTGATGGAGAGCGTGTAGATGTGGCCTACATGCTCAAGCGACCACTCGTACGACTCAAGTACCTGGCCAAGACCCTCAGGGTATGTTGTTCTACATGACGTTATCATTCACCCAGAAACTGAATCTGATGTAGGGTGTCAACCACGTGAAACCATCCGAGCGTGCGGAGACGATATCGTCCATCTTCCAAGACCTCGTGGCTGCTGCACGTAAGCGGTCCAATGATGAGCAAGCTCGTTTGGAGGATGAAGCCGCCGCCGCCATTGATCCCACACGCTCTCGCGATCCCAGGAGCTTAGCTCCTCTCGCTGGTGTACGCATTGATTCCAAGCGATGCGTGAGAGCCCGAGACCATTTTGATCTCCACCTGTACCATTCCAGTGGTCAGGAAGTCAATTGCCGTGTTGAGATACTACTCCGCGACAACCTCCCTGGTACAGGAGCAGGAGGAGACATTCTCATCTGTGAAGTCGACCCTACAGGGCGTTGGCTTCTACTCCCGCCCATTCAGCTCAGCCACTGTTCGGCTCGCAACGGCGACGCACAGGGTGAGATTATTGTCATGATCCGTGGAAACCAAGCAGACGGATCAGAATGGACCGAGGTCATGTCGCTCGTGACTGACGACGAACAAGCTGGCTTCGACTGGGTGCAGATGCTTGGTCTTAACCCTCTACCGCCGCAAATCTCGGAAATGCGAAAGACACCCAGTGCAATCGGAGTTACGCCCCGAGCGGCGAGCAGCCATGAATCCTCGTCCCTACTATCCGCCGTTACGGAATCTACAATACCACAAAAGAGCAGAACTCCAAGTCCACACGAGATTGAGATTCCCATCGGTGAACAGCATACTGAGGTATCCAAGGTATGGCACTATGATACAACCGACAGACGCCGGCAATCTCGCACCATTTCTCCAATTACCCCACCTAGCGAGGACTGTGCAAATCTCACAATGGGGTACGACGAAAGCGACATACCTCAGCCCAACCATCCTGTAGTCAGCGAAGATGCCCACCCGGTCAGCCCAGAGGAAAACCTCGATAGAACTCCTCGCACTCTCAACGAGGCAGTGCGAATGGCCGGTACTGCATCCCCGTCCGGTCTCAAGCGTGCGAGAGCGACGAAACGCTTGTCCAAGGACGCAGGGTCGCCTGGATCTCGGCCGTCTCGTCAGATCACACTCGAAGATCCTGTAGAGCCTACCGAGATGTCAGTGATTGCCGAGGAGCCAGCACAACCACGTAGAAAATCTACTAAACGTCGACCGCACTCCCTGCCATCTACCGCTTCAACCGTGTCGCATTCAAGCAAAGGATACAGTGTGTGGATGCCTTCGTCTGATGTAGACAACTCCGAAGGATCTGATGATGACGACCGTACCATAGAAGCCGATGATCTATCACCCCCAGGCTCACCTCCATCACCTCAGCGCCCGCAAGCTCATCGGAGGGTCTCTAGTGTGCCATCTCTAGAGCTCCCGAGCATACCAAGACAAAGGAAAACAAGTGTGCCCTCAACACCCATCCGAGGTCCCCGCGAGGAGCCTAAGAGGCGTCGAAATGCACCAGAGTCTGCGCCACCAAAGTTGGATCCAAAGACAGCTGAAAATGATAACGACGCGATACTAGAAGACGGCTTCCCTCCAGCACCACCCACTCCGCCACATCGATCTCCTAGCCCCGTAACACCTGTGACTTTGAAGGGCTCCAAGACCCCGGTTCTCACCCCGTTACTGCCAGGGTGGAAGAACAAACGACGCTCGTCGTCACCCCTTAAGCACGAGTACGAGCCTTCTACATGTACGGAGGAATCTATTTCTTCCAGCTCTAGTGAGAGCGAAGAAGAAGTGATCTCAGAGGAGGAGCTCAGCGAGGAAGACCAAGATAGTCTCACCTCCGATTCATCAGAGGATGAGCTCGATGATGATGTGCCCATGCCTTTGATGCCGATCGGATATCTGGGTCCTCGAGTCCCATCACGGCATCTCCCTCTCGCAAATCCAATCAAGCAACCCACTACTGCTGCTGAGAGCCCCGAAGAGGGCATGAAGCCCTTGCCCAAGGTGTCACCTCCAGCATCCATATATACTCTGCCCAACGGTACCATTACTCCGTCACAATCTGCGTCCAACACACCATACCGAGCTGTACCGCAAGGCTCGGCACAAGCCTCGAAGACTATTGCGTCCATCTTTGCATGGTCTGACGCTGGCCGATGGGACAGTCTTCATCCCGATGAGTGTAGCATCGTTGTGACCCCGGGCAAGATTGAAGTCTTTGAGATCAGTGCTCACCACTCCGAACCGTTCTTGGCCGATGGCGATGAGATCATCCAGACTGAAGGCCGTGCTCCCCTTATTGCGGTTGAGCTTACCCCTCTGGTGCCTCTGCGCAAGTCTACAGCCATCGACATCTCCATTCGCTCTCCGCCCACCGGGGAGTCGCGCATCAAGACGGGCAACAATATCATGTTGAGAAGTCGTAGTCCCGCAGAGTGCGCGCAGTTATATGCCATGATCAATCAATCGCGCATTAACAACCCCACCTATCTTGCCCTTCAAAACGCACGCGGCCCGTACGGACAGTCAAGTTGGGCCGAAACCATGGATCGGCAGAACGCAGCCAGAACCAATGGAGTGACCTCTTCAGGGCTTTTGGGAGGAACACTAGGTCGCAGAAGCAGCTACCGCAAGTCCAGCACACGCGCAGCTTCAATCTCTGCCGCTACCGAGTCCTCGGTGGGCACAATGAACTCGGCGCTCCGATCAGCACTGAGCCGCTTTTCCTTTGGCAAGCACGGCATGTTCAGCGTCCGCGACTCCACACTTGGCTCTCGCAGCAGCGGATCTTTCGACAGCGGCTCGCGACCAGATTCTGGCGCATCCACACCCACTGGAGACGCCCGTAGGGCGCCCGGTGCCCCCGCTGGCATAGTCAACACAAAGTGCCGTCTCTATGAGCGCGAATCCATGAAGAAGTGGCGTGATATGGGCAGCACACGGCTGACCATCATGCTACCCTCGCCCAATGCAAGTGCACCTTCTTCCCCGACAAACCCACGTCAGCGCGCCCCTGGTGTTCGCGACCACACACAAGAACGCCGCATCGTCATCACCAGCAAGAGTAAGGGCACAGTACTGCTCGACGTGACGCTGTCCGAGACATGCTTTGAGCGTGTAGCACGCAGTGGTATCGCAGTAAGCGTGTGGGAAGACCACATTGATGCCGCGGGGCAGATTGGCGGCGTGGCGCATACTGGCGGTGTATTGGGCGCCCGGGCGCGCGTCTTCATGGTACAAATGAAGAGTGAGCGGGAGTGCGCGTATTGTTTTAGTTTGCTGGGGAAGCTTAGGTATTAACTTCGGGAGCAAGAGTCAGGAAGTTGGGACCCTGCGGCCTGTAATGAAGTGGGTAAGAGAGGCGGGGCAGCGGGTTTGATTGAACGAGCATTATTCAGCATTTTAGCAAGCTTGTAACGGCAAAGGTGTTGGTCTTGTTCTAACAGTAAAGCGTTTCCTACCACATATAGCATTGGAATTGTGTTATTCACCCTTTCTTTTTTCTACTAGCGATACCACTTTCACAGGGCGAGTTTCCTCATCCTTGTAGGATATACATTAATCTCTCTACTAATATATATTTATACATATAAATAAGTTACTTTTAGGAGATTAAGAACAGAATTTGTTGTATCTAAGGTTGTTAGTATCAAGCATTACTAAGATCTAAGTAAATAAGGGCACTTTCTGGTAGTGAGGTAAGACTCGAGGCTTAAGGTTGAGTAGAGGCTGTTGCATTTTGTATATCTTGAAGCATCTGTTAGCTATTGCTATTGCAGCTTATATCTGGTTCCTAAGAGTTAGCAGTGTCTTCTACACGAGCCGTCCTCTAAAAGACAAACAGCCAGCAACTGTCTTAAAGACTGCTCTCACCTGTGCGCACGAGCCACTATCGGACTTCACTTCTCACCGCTGTCTATTTTAGTTATCCCACCAAGCTCTTCGCTCACTTTCCAACCTATACCATACACCTTTGTTCTTGTCCCTCCCTTGATACAGGCTAACCCCAGCTTTGTCTTAAACTTCTGGTCCACTGTCAGTATCCAATTGAAGAGTATTGCCTATCCTTGCAACTCCTCTGCAGTATGCGATGCATGCTATCCCTTGTGGCCACGCTATGGCTCGCCGTAGCTGGCCACGCCTTGAGATCAACCCTATCCAATCTATCCTACTCCGGTGCCCCTCGTCTCTCTCTTAGCGGCTTCATACCGACTCTCCAGGTCACGGAAGACTACATTCTCTCCCAGACCAACACTGGCTTCTCAAAATATGCTGGTAGTATTGGCTGCAGCGCTAGCAAGCCTTGTGTGGACGGCGCTTGTTGCAACAGTGACGGCAAGTTGATCATCTGCGCTTTATCTCATCCTAAACTGAAGATTCCTGGTTAGGTCTGTGTGGGTATCGCCCTGAGCATTGCCGCCCTGTCTCCCCGGTTTCCTGCGTGTCCAATTGCGTCGCTGCTGCTCCATGTGGCCAATTCAGTGCCAATGGCAAGACTTTGTGCCCTCTAGGCCTCTGCTGCTCCTACTTTGGCTTCTGTGGGCTTTCGGAAGCTTTCTGTCATGACCAAATCCAGGTTCAGAGCGGCAATGACGCGCCTTGTCAGGGCAATTGTGGCATTGCTCTAACGCCATCCTGTAGTGAGAGCAGTGGTAGCGCCTCTCGTCGAGTTGCGTACTACGAGTCTTGGTAAGTATTTGATGCCTCCCCTGCCCCGGTATGTTTGCACTGATTCTGCTTAGGAACTCTCTTCGACGCAATTGCGACAAGGTTCTGCCGTACCAGCTTAATACCACAGGCCTCACCCACCTTGTCCTTGCTTTTGCCATGATCGATCCAAAGACGTACCATATTAGCCAAGTAAGTCCAGAAGAAAATGACATCTATGGACAGTTTATGGCCCTGCCGGGTACTTTCAAGAAAGTTATCGGTGTCGGTGGGTGGGAACATAGTGACCCGGGCGATACACACTACACATGGTCTGAGATGACCAGCGGCAAGGAAAACCGTGGGGCTTTCATCGACTCTCTGCAGTCATTTGTGAAAAAATGGAAGTTTTCCGGCATAGAAATCCATTGGGAATGGCCTGGCTCTTCAGCTCGTGGCGGTAATCCTGATGATTCGAAGAATTTGGTGGCTCTTGTGACAGAGCTTCGGGAGGCCATGGGCTCTGATTTCAGTATATCCGTCATGATCCCGGCACAATATGAGTATCTGAGGAATATGGATCCCACTGGCCTCGAGGCTGTTGCAGACTGGCTCACCATCTTGACATACGACCTCCACGGCGCTTGGGATGCTGATGTCCCTGGAATCGGGCCTAAGATTCGGCCCCATACCGACTTGGCCGAGATTGACAAGGCCCTGGAAATCCTTTGGTCGGCCAAGGTGACTCCCAGCAAAGTCAACCTTGGTGTAGCTAACTACGGCCGTGGCTATACCGTCTCCAGCAAGGAATGCATGTGGTACGACTGCGCATTCACCGGCCCAAGCACAGCGGGTGTGTGCACCAAGCAAGACGGTGTTCTCAGTGCATGCGAAATCCAACGCATCATAAGCCAGCATGGTCTCAAGCCAAAGCTCATCAACGGTGGTGCCGGTGTTAAGGAGATTGCTTGGGATGATCAATGGATCGGCTATGATGACGCTGAGACCTTTGAACTCAAATTGAAGCTTGCAAATGATCGTTGCCTCGGAGGAACGGCTCTTTGGGCTCTCGACTATGCAGCTTGCGACGGCAGTGCTGGTTCCCCCCAGCCGGGCAACTCTGTTGCACCCACCAACGTGCCTGTCCCAACGAATAGTGTGCCTGGCACTATTACTATGGGCTCCGACAGCTCGACAGCAACCTCAAACAATCTCATTATACCAACTTTATCGCCCATAATTGGCGTCTCGTCGGGCGAAGTGCTGACTACCACACTTCCTTCGTGGATTCAATCGTCTATCCAAGCCACCTCACCCGACACCGTAGTCGTGGGTCCTGGAAACTCTGCATCGACCTGGGATAGTCACATTCTGCCAACTACAGGCCCTATTATCGGTGTTTCTTCTAGCGATGTGTCGACTATACCGCTTTCCTCGTGGATACAATCTTCAATCCAAGCCACGGCCTCCACCTTGACCTCACCAGCGGACTCTCAGGTGTCGTCCGAGAGTTCTCCATCCGCACATTCCACTGACTGGCAAAGCTCGTTATACTCTTCTCAGGCTACATGGTCGATTGCGAGCGATATTTCTTCCGCGATACCATCCTCGGGAGCTGGCTCGGCAGTACCGTCTTGGAACTCGGTCAATGTCACATACTCTTCGCAAGCGTCATCTACTGACCATTGGAGCACAGTATCAGCTCCGCCACAAAACAATTCAGTGATCCTAACTTCGCCATCAGCGCAGCCGACGGAAATCACAAGCGAGTCTGCTTCAGTTGGCTTGTCGCAGTCGAGCTCGAGCATGAATTTTGCAACTACAAGCGGCACTGGATTGCCCTATACCCAAACAAGTCCCACCGGCATTACTGGTTCCTCCTCAGTAAATGATTCCAGTACCACGAGTCTCTCTTGGAACTCTACCGTTGCCACTTGGTTTTCCCGTAATACTGATTCTCTGGCAAATTCTAGCACCATGACAACATCCACCGGTGCAGCCCCTACACCACCGCAAGCTACCTGGACAACAGATGGGACTACTCAGATAACCACACAACCGTCTCCAAGCTCCGTACAAGGTACCTCGACAGCTTCTGGCTTTTTAACTGGCTCTATGAATCAAGGATCAAGTCAGATTACCTCAACGACAGTGGCCGCTTCGGATGGGTCCACTGGTAGTGTAGCGACAACCAGTGCACAGGGTACTTCTGGAGTGGCGACATCTGCTCAAGGTACATCCTCCACTGCTGGCACTACTACGGGCGTAGTAGATTCGACCGCGGTTCAGGGCACTTCTTCAGCACAAGGCACCGCTCCCTCAGGACAGGGTACATCAGATGTTGCGACTACCTCTCAGGCCCCCTCTGGAGCCGCGACTACAACTGCCCAGGGTACTAGTGGTGTTGCATCAAATACAGCTATCGTACCAGCTATCATATGGGATTCCGATTCGCATAGTGATAGCGACCCTAACTGCCAGCCCAATGACTGTGTTGCCGAGTGTGTTAGTTGGCGGCTGCTTACTTTCGCCGCCATCAAACGCCCAATTTGCCCTTGCATTCCACGAACATGTTCCAAGGACGATAAAGGCAAGAAGCATGGCAAGTGCAAGTTGCTCGGCTGCGGTTGCGGATGGATGGGTCTTGCATTTGGCCCAGGCTGTCCTGGACCGGAGATTGACATCTCCAGCATCCTTCCTCCCAATGGACTCTTCGGTGATAACATGTGCAGGTTCTTTGGCTGTCCAGGAAACAAGGATCCGGGTATTATTGGCAGCAATGGTTTCTGCTTCGGTCCTGGATGCGACCCCTGTCCAGCGGAGATCTGTTCTGGCCATGGACCCCAACCTGGACCTAACCCAACTCAACCATCAAGCAAGCCCAAAGATTGCGAAGAAAAGGACAAAACGCGTGTGACCGAGCGTTTCGTATATTGTACCGAGAACTTCAATTTTACCGTCTCGGAAATGCCGAGCAGCATCCTGGGAACGACATCCACTATGATCTCCAGTGTATGCGTACCAATGATTCAAGCTACCATAAGAGCTTGCCCTGGGGCGATGGACGGCTACACCACGACCAAGACCACGACGTTGGCCAGGACAGCGACATCCTCAAATGCTCCGGCTTGCACAAAGGCTCCGCTGTCTCTTGACGACGACGAGGGTTCCAACGATGACCCGTTATCAACGTCAACCCGCTATCGTTCAAATACCACAAGTATCGTGTCGTCAACCCAATTCTCTTCTTCATCGGCCCAGGAATCTATATCATCGACTCAATTCTCTTCATCGGCCCAGGAATCTATATCATCGACTCAATTCTCTTCATCGGCCGAAACATCTGCATCGCCCACCATATCCGCTTCCTCATCAGAAACACTCTCCGCTTCATCCACTCCTGGGCCCATGGATCGCAACGGTAAGTGGAAGGCCAAAATCACGGTGTCGATGGAGAAAACGCGCAGCCAGCTTGACTGGGAGCTCTTCGATCCCAATGGCTTCTCAGCTGGCAGCGACAGCCACTACGCTGATTCCGACTCCTGGTCTGTCTACATCGAGTCAAAGAATCGGATCCTGGAGCACTCTGCTCGATACGGTGTCACCATGATGCTCCAGGGCGGTCTCAATGTCGATACCGCTCGCGTCAAATTCATCATCCAGAAACCAATGGAGAATTGCGCCTACCCCGACGGCAACCCTTGTCGGCCATGGATGACTACTGAGAATCGACCGGAAGACCAGATGTTTGAAGTCGACTCATGCGAGTTCAATTGCAAAAACAGGGATGATGCCAAGCTGATCCAGGAAGACGTTTGGTGCGACGATTTGAATGATAGTATGTGGTTGCCATACAACAGCGGCTTCAGGCGGGAGTTCTACTGCGGGTGGAAGGGCTTCTAGATGGGTAGGCAGCGAGGGATGTTTCGGTTGAGCGGAGCGTTGAATGTAGGTACGTACCTACTTACCATGTAGTTGACTAGTTACCGTGAGCTAGTTAGGTGGTGTGAACGACATGAAAAATTTAAAATGCGCTAGGACGTGCACATGCCGCGACCCAAGTGCCCCCACGGTACTTAGTACTGATGTAGACATTTTCGCGTCCATTGTACAGAGATTTCAAATGTTCTACATGGGCCCGTTAGATATAAATATGTATCAACCCATGTACTCAACGTGACAGAATTGGTCCTCCGAACCCGACTTTGCTGTTGCCACAGACATGAAAGCCACTGTCGTTTCCTTTCTGACAATAGCCGCAGGCGCTATCGCGTCCCCCTTCCTTGGGAACTCTGGCGCTTTGCCCAGTCCAAATGTCAGGAATCAAGTTCTGTCCATGGAGGGTTGTGATGCTAGTCAAAAATCATCGATTGAAGCCGCGTTTGCGAAATGTGAGGTCATAGCCCGAGCGGCTCAGATCTTTAGCAAGGCTGAGACTACCGTCGTAGAAGAGTATTTTGGGTATGTATCGAAATCAATAAACAGTGTATGTAGGCTATGCTGACTTTTACCAAGTACTGGCAGCGGGAGAGCGTCTATCCCAAAAATTCTCAACACGTTCCGTAAAGTGCGCCTCGAATGCCGAAACCGAAGCCGAACCAAGATGGTCTGCGGGTCAAATGCCCACCTGCCTGTAAGTGGCTTTCCTTGTCATCCACGATGCATTGAAACTCATGGTTGTCCACAAACAGTGCAGAATCGGCCAAACGATTGTCGCGGACGAAAGCGTCCCCACTCCCAGCACATTATCGAAGAACACAACTATTCTGCTCTGCCCTGCATTCTTCAGGCTACCACTGAATCCCCAAGAGTGTCATGGCAGAAGCCAGGGCACCGCAATTATACAAGAAATAGCCCATTTCAATCAGGTCAGCGGCGCCAATAACAACAACGTCCAGAAAGCTGGGCAGCAGAGAACCTCGGACAGTACTACTCCCTGGGCCTTCTATGCCAATGGCAAGTCTATACAAGTTGCTTCCGACAGGCGCAAACGCTAACCTAAGGAATAGATATCTGGCTGACCAAGCACGCAAGGCCTAGCAAGATTTGTTATCACATTCCGCGAAGACAGCCCGTTGATTCATGGTAGGCGCTGGAAGGACTGCGAAGACGAGTTACCGCTGGCGTAATGTAGCACCTAGGGTAGAGAAGGAGGGAAATTACTTCGCGGAGAAGAATAGAGCGTAACAAAAAATAGGCACGACGCGAAATTGTACCAAGTATATAACTATAAGGAGTTGGATTGACTGATTGATATTGGCTTATCGTCCTATCTAAAAACCTCCCAGGGGGCATGCGGACGGGCTACGCTGAGGGCTTACAGTGGTGACGCACTGCCTCAGATAGCCTATTCTCTACTTTTGGGTTGGTGCGATTGCACGTTCGTGTGGAGTACGCTCCGCCGGTTAAGCGCAAACACTATCTATGCTGTGGCTTATGGCCTAGTGTAGTCGGTGGCTAGGTGCCGTATTATGACGAGGTAGAATGGGCGGCTCTTGCCGCCCAAATCTGTCCCCCTGAATGCCAAGAAACGCTAAACTAGAACGGAAATAATAGTATGATTTTGTTTTTGTGTGTGGTTATAGGCCTATCGGGGGCAGATTACCGAGTAGAACCTTGTGTTTTCAGCCAGGTACGCGAAGTCCTCTGGCTCGCTGAGCAGCCCAGCGAGGTATTGGATGCCCTCCTGGGTAGTATCAGGCGGGGCTGGGGGTCTCTGTGGCCAATTTCTGAAATGTCTTGGTGCCTGGGTTATACGACAGAGTGCTATGTGTTCCGGGGATATAAGAATAACTATAGGGGGTGGCTGTTCGATAGGCTCCGTAGAGCAGAGTGATACGGTGAACCTAGTGTGCAAAGAAGTAAGAAATCAACCTATTAACATACCTATTCTATTATCAATATGATACCTATACATCTACTTTGTATAGATGTAATTAGCTGCTAGTAGCTATATTTGAATTCTGTCGTGCCACTGTGCAAGAATTTCAAATGCTCCACCGAGAGCCGAGTAGTGACGATGCGCAAAGACTACAAGCACTTACTATGTATATATCTAGGCTAGTGACCGATACAGACGCTAGGAAGTGTTAAAGTGTTCTTTGTCTAAACATACACAGCCTCTGTCTAGGCATAAATGAAGATTACGGTCTTTTCTCTCTTTACTCTAGCTACTTGCGCTATCGCATCGCCCTTGTGAGGAAACATCGAAAAACGCGTTGCAATAGGACATGTGATTCCACGCAAAGAGAGGTGATACGCGCCGCCTTGTAGAATTGCGAATAACCCAAGGCTACCTCCCTAGGCCAGCGCACTAATCTTAAATGCCGGTAGTAATTACAATGAGAAAACAATCAGGGAAGTAAGAAGCACTTTCAGTAGAATCGGAAATGAGTGCTCAGGAACCCCAAAAGACATCACGTTGTACTGCGAACCGATTACTGCTGAACCCGTTCGTGGCTTCCACCCATGTCCAGGACGTCAGCTACATCAAAAAACTAACCATCCATACAGTGCAGAACCGGACAACGAATCAGCGGGGACAGAAATGTCCTTGATTCTTTACCCGATTCCAGATTTATGGTCGTATGCCCGGAATTCTTCAAGCTCCCGGTGGCCCCCAAAGAGTTTCACGGTACGGACCAGACCATGGCCCTCATACACGAACTGACCAACTACGCCCACACTGGCAACAACAAGGGTTATACCTTGGAGTGCGACCGGATCCTGGTGCTCAGCAACGAACAGGCTTTGAAAAATGGAGCCAGTGGAGCGCGGCAAGTCTTGACCAGTTTCTACCGCAAGACGTACCTATGCGCTAACGAGGGGACAGAACTCTGGCTACGAAAGCTTGCAGCGGGTAGGGTACCAAACAGGGACCTGAGAGATTTTCGGTTTTAATAGTAAGTACTAAAAAGACTGTAACAAGGAGTTACATAGTATCGCGGCGGGGCAGAAAGAATGCCGACGGCAGCTAGGTAAGCAGGGCGTTCTATTTATATCGCCAAGTACCTAACGTGGGTCTAACGTCTCGGATACTGCATCGTCACTCGGGTCCGCCGTTAGCTAGTTATTGCGATGGTAATCGAGGCTATAGTTGGTGTAAAGCAGGTGCGCTCGTGTATCTAGGCATTTGAAATGTCTCACGGCCTCTTCTTTCTTTCCACAGCTATTCACCTCCCATTGTGCAAATATGCAAATCCAATGTCTTTTGACCCTTGCTCTTGCTGCTTGCTGCATCGCCACGAGCATCCCTCCCCATGATAACAGTGTATCTAATTCTATTGAGCCTCGATCTCCGGTTATCAATGGATTCCCTGCACGGTTTAATCATGCTCCCTACATGGTGTCCATTGAGTTGAATAATAGTCACCAATTCTGTGGAGGCACGATTATAAACGCTACACGTGTTCTTACCGCTGCTCATTGCGTTCGAGTATATCCCATCAACCATATTTTCGTCCGGGTTGGAGCTTTCGTAGGTTATCCTATCTGGAACCAACGCGTCCTTTTGCCAACATAGTACATAGCGAGCTAACGGCGCGCAGGAAGTCTACAGAGGCTACACTGTCCCTGTTACTCGTTTTACAACAACCGAAACTGCAGATATTGCTATGCTTGTACTTACTGACCCAGTCGAACAAAGTCAACAACGTAGGGGAGTAGGTAGAATCCAATACGCGGCAATGCCTCCAAGGAATCATGAACTCCCTGAAAAAGGTGAAATTTATGGCTGGTATGTGTATATCTCCTGCCGTCTTACGCTAAGGCAGTTTCTAATATCGCTATTATCAGGGGCCGAACGAGTCATGGCGATCCCAGTCGAGGCATTCCACCCACCTATCCTGATCGACTGATGAGGACTACGTTACAAGTTGTGCCAACGACGGAATGTAATAAGTACCTACAAGGTATTGTTCAATTACCCAAGACCAATGCCCAGTACTTTTGCACCATGAGCCCGTCCAGTCGAGGCGCTGGTAATGGTGACAGCGGCGGTCCTTTTTATTCAACGGATTACGGCGCACTCATCGGTGTAGTTTCCCTTGGTACAGATTCATCTCAAAATCCTCGGATGAACCTAATTACTGTCATGGTGCGCGTAGGGAATCCTGCTGTCTGGGATTGGATCCATGCAGCTACATAGGGGTCACATCGTATACCTAACGCCTCGGGTCCTATATTGTCAATGCTCTACAATATGTATATGAATATGCCCCACCGGCCTACATGAAAATTTAGTTTACCTAAGATCTTGCCTGTTGGCCAGTATACGCGCCGTTATGATTCAATAAACTCTTCTTACCCTGAAGAACCTGTCTGAGTGGGCGACCAACTCTCTTTTGTTTTCACATATAAATAGTTCAACAACGGTGACAGGCCGGCGTCACGTCTTGGTTTATTCCGGGTCAAACGTGAACAAGAGTAGGCATACATTACTATATGTCACTGGTTAGCACGGCTTAGCCCACACAATTTTTTTCCGCTGAAAAAAACCATTTAGCCAGTAGCTATACTGGCTACTACTGTGCGACCCGCGTTACCCGTAGGCTCAGTCTTTCCGACTTGGCATCTCGTATTAGCAAAGGTTTCCGCGATCTACCTACTTAGTACTTAGGCATATCTTCTATTATAGTTTGATAAGATACAGTTGAGAAGTAAGTAGTAATTGGGTAAACAAATTAGAGACATAGAAACTCTACAAACAGCTATTAGTATAGATGCATAACTTGAACAAATTTTACATCCCTGTCATTTCGGCCTACGTCCCTCATCCCAATCAACAAATATCTGGTGCTCGAAACCTGGCATACATTTCACCTTCTCCGGCGGCTTCATCTCCCACTCAATGCCCCCATCATCCCCCTCATTCCCAACATGTCTCGCCACATACCCCTTGAGCGCCTTGATCTTCTTCGCCGCCTCATCACTATACTCCACATTCACACTCGACACTACTGCAATCTTACCATATCCAGTTGCCCACATATCCTTCGCAAACAGTTGCGGCTCGCCCTGCAAGCACTCGCCCGGTCCATGCGCCCTAAATCTAATGCGCCCGTCTAACAGCGGCTTCGCCGTGAACGTAGTAACGCCGTTCCAGCACGCAAACACTTGAAAGGGTTTTCCAGCAGCGAGCCGCTCGCGCGCCTTGTTGTCGTTCCAGAAGAGATTCCAGGCCAAGTCCCAGCTCCCGTCGTTTGGAATGTGAAAGAATGAATCGCCCGTCATGCCGCGCGCGATCCAGACATCGTAGAATGTTGGGTTATCGCCCACGTACGTCCAGTCCATGGCACATGTCTGGTCCGCGCCTTGCCGGACCCGCTGGTGGAGGAGCTCTAAAATGTCTTCCATGCAAAGCGCAATGTCGTTGAGGAAAATAACGGTGGTGTCTGGGTCATAGTGCGGTGGGTGGGCGAGGAGGTCCTGTAAGGCGAGGTTCCGCAATTCTGCGAGAGCTTCTATTCGGTCTTTTCCTGGGGCTGTGGGATCAATGTCGCTTGTTTGGAAGAAGTACTTTACACCGAGGGCTTGTAAGCTGGAACGGAGCTCGTTAAGGACTTCGAACGTGCCTTCATCGGACCGGCCTTCTACGATGGAAAGCACGCACTCTTCCGGACCAAGGAACCTGATTGTTTCTACGATTGAACCGAGTAATCGTGGGAGTAGGTGGATGCATTGATGTAGATCAAGCGCAAAGAAAAACCTGGGATGCTGCGAGACTTGAGATTGATTCGGTAGGTCTCTTAGATGAGAATAACGGTCAAGGTCCGGCTGTGGACACTCCAGACGAGCGAATGTTGAGTCTGATGCATTTAGGATGGCGTGGATATATGCTGGTGCTTGCGCGCGCAGAGTGTCATTCGATTTCCTTGGCAGACTGGTTGGAGCTGTGCCCGGCGAAATGGTCATAGGCACGGCGCCAGCTTCCTCTGATAATTGTAAGCTCTTTATGTTATTAAATGAAATCAGAGAAAATGAATACCGACCCGTCGAGGGAAGATTGAAGTTCCCAGTGGTAACGGGCTGTGTCCCTAACACACGGTCGCTGTACTGGAAGAAGCCAAATCCCAGGATAAGAAGGTAGGTCGCTGCAAGTAATGCGATGGCTTTTCGCCAGCTTCTCAAGTTGGCCATGAAGAAATGGACGAGTTCAAATGCTAGAAAAACGCTGATGGGGTGACGTTCCCACAAAAACACCTACCTTTTGTGCATGGCCTCGAAAGAGTGAAAAGGTGATTACCAACAAACCCGAGCGACCTGGTCGTGCTTCACGTGGGTCAGTAATTACCGAGCGTTCGGCGCTACCGTACTAAACAACTTTTACGAAGACTAAAAATAGGGATACCAATCTTCAAGCACACTTTCGCTAAAGCAGAAAGATAGATAAGCGTCAAGTCGGCGCTTAGGGTACGCATCACGTAGCGTTATTTGCCAAAAGTGCACACATGTCCGTCAGTTAACAAATGTACGAATGCCTGCATGAGATTGCTACTCCTGTGGATTTCTCTTATCGCCTGCGGGACTGCGGCGCAGTCAGGAGAACCAACAATTGCACGAACCATGTAGCTATCAGGTTTTTTCACCATGCCAGTGAACTTCACACAGTATTATCACTTGTCCTCACGATTGACGATACTTTTCCAGTAAGATGTTTCTTATTAATTGGCTGTTTATCTTGAACATGGCGACGGCTTCACATGCAGCAACTTGTGGATACCAAGACGGTGACCCCCAGAACCCCCGAACAGCACAATCTGGCTACGGATGCCGTGTGGACACCGCAAATGGATTATGGGGATTTTGTCCAAAAACTGTGATAGCAGCGAGCGATTGTGGCCTAGCCGGAGTGTGTGTGGACAGTCATTCTTGCACCGAAGGTTGTGGTCGCCTATCTGGTCATGCGCATATCACCACTTTCTCATGGTCAGTCTACCATACATAGCTCGTCAGGCGAAGAAATTGTCTTTGGAGCTAAATTAATTAGCGAACGCTCGCAGTTCTGTTCCACCGCGCTACTAGTCAATGGACCGGATCAGTCCTTCGAGTACATTGCTTGTGGAGCAGAAGCTCGAACCGATAGGCTTCTCCCGGTTCCAAACACCGCAGAAGCATCATCAAGCTCCACCTCTCTACCCAGTAGCGCTTTGATTGGCGTGGTCTCGCATCCGACAGCCACAGTCGTGGCAACGTCTTCCGTGCCTCCATCGATCTCCAGCTCTGTTATGAGTTCCTCGTTCGTATCTTCGACATCAGACCCGATCCCTATTGCTTCTAAACAAGAGCCAATGAACCTTGGAGCTATAGTGGGAGGAGCCATTGGGGGGCTTACCGTGATATGCTTAACAATCCTTGGAATCGTACTCGTACGACGCAAGCATGGAGATAAGGGGCCAGCGAAGTCGCCTCCAAGCCATACTCAATACGATGGGAACGAATTCCCAGAGGTCGTGCCGCATGCGCAAAAATATGGGAACTTCTATAACAACCATCACTGGGATAGCAGTTATGGCCCGGTCGAGATGTACAGCGGAAACCACGTTGAAATGGAACCCGTTGAGCTCTCGGAACAGGTGCAAAGTACAGACCCTCCAAACGGAACCAGGTGACAATTATAACAAAAATCCAATAGCAACTTTGTTTTCATCTTTTGGGATAGGGCATCTGGAATCCTAGCATCGGACAACTGTTGTTCAAGATGCGACGTGCCGCATTGAGCAGCGGCTTGTTAACAGGACTGGCGAAGGCAGCCTGATACTCACCACCCCCTTGTCGCATCCAAAGCTGTAATTTGTTTTCTGCTAGAAGAGGCTGAACGGATTAGATCAACTTTGTCTGCCGGAGATCTTCCTGTCATGATATTGATCCTCGCCATCGTCCAGAGCGCGAGCGATTGTGTGAGGGATCGCTCAATAGACACTCTCGCCATCTAGCGGGCTTTGTGGTAGCTGTTCGCATGCAAAAATCAAAAGGCTCGAGCTAGGTGGCAGGATAAGTGGAATGGGTGCTGCCAGCTGAGTCGGTATGGAATGAGAAGGGGAGAGGTTTAACAATTATGCTGCGAAGTCTTTTGCATATAAGAGAGTGGAGTTATTACTACAAGCAGTATAGACATCCCCCCCGCTACATTTCCCTGCAGCGTGTGCGATTGAGGAAGAGAAAAGAGTAGTTTTTGACGTAGGGGGGTCGACGGGGAGGTCGGTGCCGAGGTGGTTTGCGCAGTGTTGAACGAAGGAAACAATTTATCTGCTACGCCGTCACAAAATTCTGGTGGACAGTGTCCATAATCTGCCGTCCGAAGATCAAAGCACTCCTCGCTCGTGGTCTGCATAATGTTTTCAATCCCCCACATACTTTCCCGTCTTCGTTCACTACCTATGTGGAGATACAAAGCAACAATCATGATTAGCTTGGGAACTATTAACACGTCAGTTGACCGCCCTGCATATTCAATTCATCGCTAATCATCTTGAATCCAACATTAGAGTCACACCAAAACAGAAATATTGAAAGCCCTCGAAGACCACAAGGAAAGAATTATGGATTGCTATGTCGTTCTCACCTCACTCACCAACGAGCCTGCCTACTCGGCCCTAGTGCCTCAGCTCTCCTATGAATAGTCCTCTGCCAGAGCCTATTGAGGATCCTCAATTATCTCAATACACCCGTTTCGTGCCAAGAACCGTTCCTCTGCGTCTTTGGGCTGTAAGCCTTACCAAGTACGAGTCAGGAAAGTGGTGACTTCATAACGCGCTGCTGTGGCACAAGGCCCAAAGACGCGGTAAAACAGTGCGAGGCACAAAACAAGTGTATAGAAGGATTGAGTCATCTACCGATGGACGTGGTGGACTATTTACAGTGAGACTGTGCTCCCAGAGCTAAGCCTAATCGGGAGTGTAGGGCAGGCTCTATCAGAGTGCAGAGCAGTCGCGACATTGTCAGCAAATG
>Ga0182211_1000038_pt1 | contig 31660 bp, 33 predicted proteins | sample G5R1MG_20_FD_129660 | JGI IMG/M metagenome (GOLD analysis project Ga0182211, IMG submission 129660) | Switchgrass phyllosphere microbial communities from Michigan, USA - G5R2_MAIN_03OCT2016_LD1 MG | ecosystem: Host-associated > Plants > Phyllosphere > Phylloplane/Leaf | place: USA: Michigan... | reverse complement strand
CGATGACATGGGCAACATGGTCAACGTCGCTGCCATCCAGGACAAGCCGGATCTGCTCCGTGTGCTGCAGCAGAGGGGAACACTGAATCTCAAAGGCAGTTTGAAACTGAATGTGCAGGCCCCGCTCATACCTACAAAGTATGCAGACCTGTGCACAGAGACGGAAAAGCTGGTTGGGTGTTTTCTGCAAGCGCTCAAGAGTGACGCCCATAGCTGTATCTCTCCGGATGACGACCGTGGCTTTGCCTCCCAGAGGAAGACTAGCAAGAACCCTCAGCCGCAAGAATTCATTGCGAGACCCCCGCAAGCTTTCCGCAAGGGAAGCTTCACGAATAAAGGCCGTATTACTCGAAACTCGCCACCGGGTACGTGACGTACACTCACCTACGCAGAAGGCCTCTCAAATGACACCACTCGTACCATGAACAACGACTCAGGAGTCGATTTCTCCGATTGGCGCATTTCTATCTTGACAGCGACTGGAGAACTGGAGTATAGTAGCTCTCGTCCAGCATGCCGATTCGAGGAACACAGTAGGAGCTGGGCCATGTATTGTACATATGACTGGCCAGTTATGACAAAGACTCGGCAACCGAACCAGACGTTTCCCGAATACCAGATGTACACCAATTACCGTCTCCATCAACAAAAGTCGTAACTTGCGAAAAAATGTATATGTGAAGTATATGGTATTCTGGTTGAGGAAAACGGTGAAAGAGGGAGAGGAGCTTGTACACTTTGTACAAAAATACCAGCTTCACACCCACCAAACCACCATGGGTCTGATGCTCTTCACCTACTCTCCCCCGCCCACCTCGACAAGAATCTTAACCTGGTTGTCCTTGTCGTTGATCAAACTCTTGAACCCCTTTTCCTCAACCTCGCCTAGCTTAATCCGCCGTGTAATCATCTCCGCCGGCTGCATACTCCCGTCACTCAAGGCATCAATTACCTCTTGAAAATCTCCCACCGCATACGTCGCCACGCCCATGTAGGTGCGCTCCTTGAAGTTGAAGTCGTTGGTTGATATCGTGCACGGCTTCTCCCAAATGGCGATATTGACGATACAGCCGCGCGCACGGGTGGCATGTACCGCCTGGGTCAGTGCAGCCTGCACGCCCGCGCAGTCGTAGACAATATGGACGCCTTTGTTGGCTGTGAGGGCTTTGCAGCGCACGGCCAAGTCTTCCTTGGTGGGATCGATGACGTAGTCTGCGCCAAACTTGGTGGCGAATACTTGGCGCCGCCGTGAGACTTCGGACACGATGATTTTGTCGCAGCCTTTTGCTTTGAGCGCGAGGAGGGTGGAGATGCCAATGGGGCCGCCACCGAGGATTAGTGCTACGTCCCCGGGCGTGAAGGGACTAATTTTCACTGCGTGCCAGCCTACGGCCAGCGGCTCGACGAGGGCGCCAATTTCGAGAGGCACGTTCGAGGGGAGGCGGTAGAGGGCGGAGACAGGAACGACCATGTGATCGGCTAGACCACCGCCCCAGCCGGAGAGTCCAATAAAGCCGTTTTGCCAACAGCAGTTTTGCAGACCTTCTTCGCAGGCAGCGCAGGTGTCGTCGTAGATGATGGGCTGGACGGCAACGCGGTCACCGGCTTTGTAGTCTGACACGCCTTCGCCAACTTCCTCGACGACTCCGGAGAGCTCATGTCCGAGGGTTAGGGGGATGGTTTCTCCGGTGATAGGGTGCGGTGTTGTTGGGCATAGGTTTGGGCCTGTTCACAGTCATCAGTTCGCGGCTATGTATGACTTGTACGTTGACCTGACTTGCCACCTAGATACTCATGTAGATCTATCTCTACGTTAACGACTCCCTTGCTCTATCGGGGCTGACGGGATGCCTGACCCGTTCCGCAAATTCCAACCCACGCGGGCTTGACTTTGACCTGGCCCTTCTTGACCTGTGGAACCGGAATCTTCTCGTACCGAAGATTTTGTCGGCCGTGGAATCGAAGAGCATACATGGTCTCGTTTGAAGACATGCTGAAGTCACTGTGCTCGTGAAATGCCCTTTGCTGGACTACTGTTCTCAAAAGGAGAGGCAAAGAAAGAACATGAGGACAAGGGCAGCCTCGGCTTTAGCCATGGGGGTCTCACTTTATCCATACCGGCAGTCTTCCGCGATACCGTCCTCCACTGGAACGAAAGGCTCTGTTGGAGGGATACTGTGAGGTCACGGTATGCCCGATGCGGGATGCCTACAGCTAATCAACCCGCATCGTCAACGCGGGGTAGATTGCATGAGAAATCACAGCCGGCGGGGTTATCATCTCATGTCACAACTCTCTCAAGATGTCATCGGATAATCTACACCGGGACGAATGTAGCCCAGCCGCCTCGAGGTAGTACACAGCATGTATGACATAATCGGCGTTTCCGGATCGGAATCGGCGTCGGAATCGCGCTACTGCAATGGGCACTTACGTCGTGGACTGACTGAGCCGGAACGCTTCGGCGTCGTTTCGGAGGCCATGCCGAGGAAAATTCAATTACATAAACCAGGAGGTCTCGCTGTCGTTGACGTGCGGGTGACGATGCATGATGACGTCTGTTGGCAGAAAATCAACGAGTTGATGGAGCCTAGAGCGTTTGTCCATGCGAGTTCAAATACCTACAGTTGCCCCTCCACTTCCTCTCTTCCTTCATACTCAGGTCAATCAATTCTTCGACCGCAGAGCCAATACACTTCAAAATGCCTTACCCAGAGACCACCGACGCGTTCGCGATCAACGACATCAAGAACTGGAGCACATTCCGGCGCCAGGAAGTCAGTCAATGCGCCAATATCCCCCTGTTCGCCCTGCCTACTAACTCTCTTCCAGTTGCCCCTGAAGAAATTCGAGGAGACTGACGTCGATATTGCGGTTGACGCTTGCGGTGTGTGTGCTTCAGATATCCACACCATCACCGGCGGATGGGGCAAGGACATTCCTCTTCCCCTTTGCGTCGGCCACGAGGTCATTGGCAAGGTCGTAAAGGTCGGCTCCAAGGTCACACGCGTCAAGGTCGGAGACCGCGCAGGCATTGGGGCTCAGATCGGTGCCGATCTCACATGCGGCAACTGCAAGCAGGACCAGGAAAACTACTGCGAAAACCAAGTCGACACGTATGGTGCGAAGCACACTGATGGCACCGTATCACAGGGCGGCTACTCCAGTCATATCCGTGGCCACGAGTACTTCGTCTTCAAGATCCCCGACAACCTCGACACTGCGCTCGCAGCACCTATGCTGTGTGCTGGTCTCACCACATACTCGCCTCTCAAGCGATTAGGAGCTGGCCCAGGCAAGAAGGTCGCTATTGTTGGACTGTAAGCAAGACATCGCCCTGTTTTCTAGTAGAGATAATTACTCACAGCATGACAGTGGAGGACTGGGCCACTTTGGTCTCCTCTGGTCCGTAGCCCTGGGTGCAGAAACCTCTGTCATCTCGCACAGCGCCTCGAAGAAGGAGGACGCGATCAAGATGGGCGCAAAGGACTTTATCGTCACCAACGAGAAGGGCTGGAACGAGAAGCACAAGTTCAGGTTTGACTTCATCATCAACACCGCCGATGCGACGGATAAGTTCGACCTCCCCGCATACTTCTCCACACTCAAGGTCGGCGGTACTTTCCACATGGTTGGATTCCCAGACAACCCGCTCCCCGCTATGCAGGCACAGGCCTTCGCCCCTAACGGCTGCTACATGGGCGCCTCGCACATTGGTAACAGGCCCGAAATGGAGGAAATGTTTGAGCTCGCGTCCAAGCAAAACATCAAGAGCTGGGTGCAAGAAATTCCTCTTAGCGAGGCTGGTATCAAGGAGGCGGTCGAGCGTGTCTACAAGAACGACAATGTGCGTTACAGGATCACGCTGACCAAGTTCGATGATGTTTTCGGAAAGAGGACTTGAATGTGTAGATGATATTTCCGAAAACTTTACGATACCACATCGACCGGATAGTTAAACATGTCAATGGTACTTGAGCGTTCTGAGTCGTAGTTTGGTCATGTTATTCTTGCCCGGGGCTCCGTCATGAATGGCGTCGCGCTTGCCCCACCAGCCGGTCGCGTCGCGTCTGCCACCAAGCGCTGATGCATCCACGCTCCGCCCCTCTTCGCTCAATGCTCACCGATCAAGTTCCATGCTTCTTCACACGGGATCACAATGCCACAGATACCACTACACATCGCTCTATCTGCCTCCCCAGCCTCACTAGAAAACCCTCTTCCCACGTTGCTCCACACCCCCACCGGCCTCGCCCTCCTCGAACTTCAAGGCACCGTGCACTTTCCTACGCCCACCGCCTCCAGCCCTTCCGCAACCCCAATCGGCAAGCTCGTCTTTCCGCTGTATACTCCTGGCGCAATGAATCCCAGCGACACAGCGTGGATGAAGCGCGTGCACATGTACGTTGGCAAGGGGCAGAGAATGACGGGCGAGTGCAAGAAATTAGGAAGCCCGATTGGAATCATGCGGAGAAGAGTGGAGCAAGAGCGAGGTGGTGATGTGGATGTGGATGATGGGCAGGAGAGGAGGCAGGCAAAGGAAGAAGAGCTGGAGATTGTGGAGATTGTCAAGTACAAGCTTGTGTTTTCTGCGAGGCCAGAGCCGATTAGTGGAGTGTTGGACGGGTGAGGGAAAGTAGAGGAGGTTGCTCTCCACCACGCCCGAAACGAGGCGTCGAAAGTGAGACGGACGTTACAACACTATGCTGCGGAGCGCCGACATACACAGCAGCCCGCACGTAACCGGGCAACGGGTTATATCATATCACGCATCGGCGGGTGTGCGGATTGCATGATTCATTCTTATGATAATAAGACCCGCGAATAGCTGGTTGAGAGGGAGAATGTGCAAGGCTATATGAACTCGACGCCATCGACTTCCTCGCAAAAGAATCGTCGGTACACATGGCTAGAAGTTATTTGATCGTGGGCGTCTACAAAGTCAGCTAATATGACCGTCCCGTCCCCAGAATATGGCTATATCCAGCTTACCGAGAACTTATCACATCACAACCGTTCTGATATGATCATACCATCTCAAAGTAGATAGGCTGCTACCAGTGGTAATCGTAACAAGCAACAGTCTGCACCAAAGTCCGGCTTCTTATCTGTTCTCACATGAGTTATGCAGAGAAATACATGGAAGACGCGGTTAGTATACGGTGTACCTCAAGGCTTGATTCTACCTAGTTTCGATAGATGCAGTTCATTGATCTAACAAAAAATTCTATCACAATACCTTGTCAACGCACAGTTGCATCGTCTCGCATCTCTGAAACGCATTGGGTGACGAATAGCAGTGCTCCGCCTGTTTCCAATAACGCTTATACTCAATGTAAGTGCCTGCCTCATTGCTCATTCAAGTAGCCTGCATTGTTGTCCTCTGTGGCTTGCAGCTTCTGGGACAACCCAACTCGGGAAAAGCGTGAAAGAACGGCTGACACGGGGTGACGGCACAAACGGGAACTCGCTCAATACATTCCTGACTCCTACAAGAAGGACCACGGAGCCTATGTGGGCTTTTCATACAGGCTCAATTGAAGTCATTAAGGTTGTGCAGGCTGATGTCCTGCGCACTCATAAATCGTCGCTCTTCACCGTTGCTGTGCTTGCTACTCATGGCATCAATCGCTGAGTCTTGACTGGCACTGTTCGCAGGACGCCGCTCGGGTGAGCCATTGTATTCTGAAGAAAGGACATTACCGTGCTGATCAACTTGCTAGATTGTTATTAGCGATGTGGAGGCGGGGCCAGCTGGGCAATAAGGCTTACCACTCCCTTCGCAGCCATGCGGATTTGCTGTTGATCAGCCACACCATTAAGGACAGCTTCCCGCGCCTTCTCCATGGCTTTGTACTTGCGGCTTTCTCCACGGATCTTTTCAAGATGCTCAAAGTACCCAGCGTCGACGGGTGTGACATACTTGCCACAGAATACACCGACCTCAAATTGCTGTGTTGCTGGATCACGCGGTGATAGGCGTGCGCAGGCGGCCTCAAGGTCGGGAAGGGTCTGGTAGACGACATCATCTGCGCCGATGTGTTTGGCAATCGCGGCCGAATCACGGTGGTGTGCAACAAGTTCTGTTGAAGACGCCAGGTCAATACCATATATATGCCTAACATATCATTAGTGAGCGTGATTGTAGCCAACCAGTATTCCACATACGCATTAGTGATGGGTGGTGCGCAAGAAGTGAAGTACACCTTCTTCGCGCCCGCCTCTCGCGCCATCAGTACAATCTCACGAGAAGTTGTGCCACGGACAATGGAGTCGTCTACCAACAAGACGTTCTTGCCTTCAAACTTCTTCTTCATGGGGTTTAATTTTGCGCGAACGCCCTTTTGTCGAAGCTTTTGTGATGGCATAATAAATGTGCGGAAGATATAACGGTTCTTGACAAATCCCTGCACATAGGGCTTTTCGAGAGCTTCCGCGACACAAAGCGCGGAGGTAATTGAGGTTTCAGGAATGGGCATCACAGCATCAATCTCGGCCATTTTTTCGGGACCGAGTTGACGCTTGATGGTCTCGGCGAGAGTGAACCCCATGTTGCGTCGGCTTTCGTCAACGTCGATTCCATCGATGACAGAGTCGGGTCGCGCAAAGTAGACGTATTCAAAAATATCCGGGGTGTAGGCTTCCTGTTTGGCAACCTGCCTGAAAACGGGTTCCTTGCCCTTCTCGATGATGACGGCTTGACCCGGAAGTATGTCCTGGAAGTCTTTGTAGCCACACTGTACCAGTGCGGCACTCTCAGAAGCCATCATGTAATCCATGCTAGTGCCGTCCTGCGACTTACGAGAACCCAATACCATGGGGCGGATACCATAGGGGTCGCGGAATCCAAGAAGACCGAAACCTATGACTCGTCAGTACCTGTCGACTCGCTGAAATAAATGCACGCTCCATGTAAGCAGGTGCACGCGATATTATCACATACCAGCGAGCATAGCAGTACATGCCCAGCCGCCCGTACATAGCTTGTACATCCGTTCCAGAGCTGCAAAGCAATCGTCGGCGTTAATGCGCGCCTTTCCAGTCTCGTTGAGCTCGTCAGCGAAGATGTTCAGCATCAGCTCGCTGTCGCTCTCGGTGTTGATGTGCCTATGGGCTTCGTGGTCGAGGCGTTGGCGCAGTGCCGGTGCATTAATGAGATTTCCGTTGTGCGTCATACAGATGCCGTATGGACTGTTGACGTAGAACGGCTGTGCCTCAGCATTTGCGCTACTTCCGGCTGTGGGGTATCGCAGATGACCAAGGCCCATGAAGCCAGGCAGGTCAGAGACGCGAGCGCCATCCTGGAAGACCTTGGAGGCCATGCCGTTGCCCTTGCACTGGTGGAAGCGTCCTCCAGCACTACAACTGACAATGCCTGCCGCATCCTGCCCGCGATGTTGAAGCAGGTACAAGGCATCGTGTACTTCGACAGAGGCCGATTGCGATTTACTGCGCTTCTTAGCACCCAGCTCGGTCAGAGCATGTGTATGCGCTTACGAGTCCCCGTGGATCACTGCGATGATGCCACACATATTGAGGTATGTGTGAAGTAATGGTAGGATATCTCAAGTGGACTCTGTCTGAAACAATTGCGTCAGCCTGCGGTATTGGGCGCGGAAATAACAAGTCTCAATAGCGAGGTTGGTTCTCAGAAAGTCTTCTGGCGCTCATTCGGTGAAGTCGCAAGTCTAACATCTAAAAAAAAATATGACAGTCTCATCATTGTGCAAAGATATGGGAAAAGAACGCGCGTGTACTCACATTGAACGTATCCAGTTCACTGAGCGATGGTGATCAAGTGTCCGGGTAAAGATCTGAAAGTAACACGCGGCCAGCGACGGTCAAAAGATAAAGTCCATGTGCAAAATTCTGGCTAGGAATCGACGTCTCTGTCACAAGGGGAACAAAGGCCCCAATGCTAGTACCGGTGTGCGGGGACATTTTGCGAGTGGGATCATTCGGACGTCCGGTTCTTCCAATAGAAAATTTATTCAAGACCACGTGACTTGTCGGGCCCCAGCGCGCGGTTTTCCGCACATTAGCGTACCGAGGCAACAATCGTCGCTGCATAGGGCTGAAGTCTTGTTGCACGCGTCAAACGGCGCACATTTATACTACGCATTCTGTTTTACCCGGAATACAATACCAGGGCTCGGTCACTCTTCCTGACAGCAAATTCAACATCTAAGTGCAGACATGTACCGGATGGGAATACACTTGTACTGCTTGAGCTCAGCCTCTGAGGCGTATATTTAAAATTTCTCCAAACTGGACAACATTAGTGATAGGATAGGCTTGTAACATCATGCCAAACTACTGAAGGCGGTGCCTTTTTTCGAAATATCTCGTAGAAATCGAATACACCATGTTAGGAAACGAGGAATACCATAGGTGTGTGGTTGGTGTATTTCGATATATCTTGGAGTGCGATCAAGTATTTTGAAACTACCTAGGTCAAACGTGGGAAGAGAGTGAATCAGATTGCACGCGTTGCTGTGCTGGGTCTATCGAAGACAGCATCTGCTAGCAGCGTGCCTAATAGGCGGTAACTACATCTCTGAATTAGCTCAGGCTCAGAGATGCTAATTACATCAACCATCACCATGACTCTAGCCTTCCTATAGTCAGAGCTCCGTAGCCGATACCTAGTTATATACTTCAACCTAGGTATATTTACTATATTACCGACATCTCTGGGTCAGTGTAACTCATATCTATAATTCTATCACAACTCTTCCTTTGAGCTTCTGTTGATCCATCTCCAGCAACACCTCAGTCAACTTCTCCATCTTTTCTGTCCTAAAATGGGTCTTGATAATACCCCGTGCCGCAAAATCCAGAGTCTCAATCGCTTCTTTCCTGCTCCCCACTGCAGATCCTACGATCTGCAACTCCTTGCCAATCATCATTCCCGGACTTGCACACTTCATGGGCACCACGTCGCCCTCAGGAATACCTACGCAAACCACTCTTCCACCAAAGCGCAGAAGATTAGCCGACTCGGCGTACGCGTTGTTATTGGCCGTGCATACGATTACCGCATGGGCACCTAGTCCGCCGGTAAGCTCTTTGACGGCTCCAATCATGTCATCAGTGCCGTCTACGGCAATGAAATGCTCTGCACCTGACTCAATCACAATGTCTTGTTTGCCCGAGTGATCAATGCCAATGACGCGGTGACCGATTCCTTTGGCACTGAATTGTACGCCCAAGTGGCCGAGACCTCCACCAGCGCCCATGATAACGACCCAAGCTCCCGAGTTGGCGTTTGACTTGCGCAATGCAGAGTAAACGGTCACACCAGCGCATAAGAGAGGCGCTGCGGCCGCAGAGTCGAGACCGTCGGGAATTGGGGTCACATAATTCGCTGGACTGAGCACATATTGCTGGAACGTACCGGGGGTGTAGTACCCTGAGATTTTCTAGAGGATTCAGCATCGAGTGGCATTCTATGCTTTCTGGAATGAGATAACTACTTACCCCGTTGAAACAGTTTGCATCCATGCCGGCCCGACACGCCTCGCACGTCTCGCAGATGCCAGCCATCCATTTGATGCCTACTCGGTCTCCGATCTTGACCGCAGAACTGTCTGTTCCTGGCCCCATTTTGACAATTTTTCCAACCCCTTCATGACCGCCGACTTGTCCAGATTGTGTTGGGAAAGGGAGAATGCTCCAGGAGTTCATCATGACGCCCAAGTCTGAGTGACATACTCCAGTGTGCGTCAGATTGATGAGGACTTCTCCAGCGCCTGGCTCAGGCATATCCAGTTCTACAATTTTGGTGGAAATAGTACCGGGCTTATCGTAGATGGCGGCCCTGTACTTCTTGGGGAGCTCGGTGGTTGCCATGATGCCTGTAGCTGTAGTCGGAATATATTGTGTCAAATAGGTGAATGTGCAATGTATTTGTGATAACAAGCGGATGAGATAAACCGCAGCTAAGTGTTAATATATTGAAACTGAGAGAGGGGTACACAAGATTTGGAATAATGATCATCACTTCATATATCTTGCTACCCCTCGCCACGTCATCATCACCCCAGCGATAGGTAAATTGGTTGGCCCGGTAATGCTTCCAAGAGTCTGTGTTTGTTTTGAGGATAGAGGAAACTAGGTGAGCAGACACCTTGGATATGTATCCTAGAACTGAGGCACATTGGTACCTCACATTCAACTACTCCAAACTACGCCCCGAGCTCGCTACGTCATCAACACGGAGTACTAGGTCACAGGTCCTGACAGAAGCCGCCTTGACTTGCTAGGGGCATGACCATGCCACCGGGTATGGGTCAAGAAACGTGGGGACGTGAAGGGATCTGGACCCGAGTCGGCAGGTTGATACCAGGAATGCTTATTATTAGACTGACTTAGGGCAGCAACATTGAACTGAGGAGCAGTTTATACTGTTGGCCATCTCGAAGCATTATTTGTCGCACAGCCAAAGCACTCCGGATGGTGATGGCAATGATCTGGGGACTATGATACATGCTTTCAAACGCAGCCAGCTTCAGACAGCCAATAACGTCCAGCACATGCAAATATCTCGTATTGCGCTGACGTCAAAGTAGTGGTATCATATCGTACAGGACAGATTGTCCGCGTGTGCATTATGGGCACGAAATAGCAGCCATCCAAACTCCAAGCTTATCATATGCGACTCTCATTACACCCAGTAGGATCAGTACATGCTGAGCGATCATTCCTACAAGGAAAGGGATTCAGTGCCCCAGGGCTTCAAGGAGACCCGGACATCAAGCTCCTTGATTAGTGATGAATTGGCTGACCAGTAATTCGTCCGCGCTTGGACGTTTCTCGTGGTCGATAAGGAACGTCTGGGCGAGGAACGTTCGGGCGTCATCGCCAGCATTTTCTGGGATAGTTGGACTGGCATCGCCGCTGCCACCGATCTTGAAAATGGCCTGCAGCTGCGTGCAATTGGGGTGCGGATGGCTTCCAGTGAACATCTCCACGACGAGACATCCGAGTGACCATATGTCGGCCTTGCGGGTATAGGCAGTCTGTCGCACAACTTCAGGCGCCATCCAGAAGACTGAGCCTTGTAATGACACGCGCTGTGCGCCCTTCTTTCCGCCTCCCAGGGTGGAGGCTTCGATGCGCTTAGAAATTCCGAAATCGGAGATCTTGACAGAGCCCTTATTGTCTACTAAAATGTTTGCACCTTTTATATCTCGATGGATAATATCTCTGGAGTGCAAATATGACAGGCCGGTGAGGATCTGGCGAACAAAGTTCTGGATGAGCGATTCGCCCAATGGGCCATAGTTGACGAGCATTGTGGCCACCGAACCACCGGGAACGTATTCCAGGAAAATATTGAGATGGCTGTCGTCAGAATTCGATCCAAGGTACTGTACTATATTCTTGTGTTTGAGCTCTCTGAGGAGTCCAATCTCGTGTTTCAATGCTTCGACCATATTTGATTTTTTGTGGTCCATTTGGGAGGCCCCAGTAACAGAAGGGAGCTCGACTTGCTTGACGGCCATGAGCTCACCCGTCATAGCGTGCAGCGCCAAGTAGACACTGCCAAAAGATCCCTGTCCGATAAGGGCACCCTTCATGTATTTCACATTGTCCCAAGAATCCTGTTCGAGGTACTCTGCCAATTCTTCATCAGACTCTTCGCCATCGTCGGCGATGGCTTCTGACAGGCGCTTGTTAAGCGAGTCACCATTCTCAGTATTACTGTGACTGCTGCCTGCAAGGCTGCTGCCACCATCATCGAAATACGATTGTAGGGTAGTGTTGCCGTCAGGATCGGTAATAGCGAGCGTGTCGGACCCGCTACCATCACCAAACGAGACATACGACTTGCGATTTGGCTCGAGAGGAGACTCCTCATCAAGAGGCTCCAGCACAGACGATGCCACGGAGTCCCGATAGCCAGACTGAGAGGGCAGGCCGAGTCTCATAACTGAAAGGGGCCGAAGAGGTCGGGCTCGGTCGCCACTTTGCAGCCAGCTGTCGGCGATCGATGGCAGGGGTGGAGCATCTTTCAAGCTCGACGCGACGCTAAAGTTCGAGGCTATTGACAGGCGAGATGCTGCTCGACTGAGGCGATTGGACCTACGGACAGACATCCTAACGGTCTTATCGATTTCCTCCTTGCCAACATCTGGGAAGTACGAAGTAAGATCTGAGGTTATTAGCTCACTAGGAGGGCGAGCACCATAGAATTGCTTCAGCTTTCGAGCACGCGCATGGAATACTGGGGATCTAGCAGCGTCGCCAGGGCCTTCCAGATTCTGCGCGGTCGAATTAATATGACGCTCTCGTTCCCGAGCTGATGTTGGTGAGAGCGGATAACTGACAGCAGCGAGTGACTCGCCCGTCAATTTCTCGATCTTACTTTGACTGCGATTGCTTGTTGGCACGTAGATGTTGTTGACTGGTTGATAGTTTTGTTGCTGGTAAATCCCGGCAGCGGCCTTTAACTGTTCTTCTTCAGGCTCCCCTGCATGAACTTTTCGTAGTATAAGGCGCCCACGCTCGTGCCGGTTCGCGTCTTTAACCAATCGGTAAACCTCCAGATCGCTTAGGCGTTCGGCTAGGGAAGGATCTGGCTCCGAGCTGTTGAGGACGTAGAAACAGTAGTTCTTAACATGTGCCGTGTTGAGATGGCCTTTGGTCAGGGTCTTCAGCATGACTTCCTCGGCACTTTTGCATCCTTCCATATTTACAACGGAGGTTCGGCCACCGTCATAAATAACCCTGACCAACGCCTTGTCTTGTGGCAAAATCGCACCGTTCGTTGCACTGTCGACACTCGGAGCACCTCGGACATGATGGGCGAATCGTGCGGTCTGAGGGGTTTCGGTCGGAGTTAATCGGGCGTTCCGTACATGCTGGGAGGTGACGTTGACGGAGCTGCTTGAAGTGCTGAGCGGGTGAGCGCCGTATGTTGATCCAGACTCTTTCTTGCCAGACTCCTTTGGGCTGTTTAAGCCTTGTCGCTGTACTCGTAGAGATCGGGCATCTTGCTCGATCAGAGGAGAGCTGGGACGAGATAAGGACTTGGTTCCGTACGAAAAACTACTCAAGTCCGTATTCGTAATCTGTCTGGACATGCGCTTGTCGGAGCGGGAGCTCACTGGGAGATTCGACCGCGCAGAATGCAAAGGTCGAGGCGAGCCGGACGAGGGTGGAGTGTATGCCGAGTTGTCTAACATGGCAAGTGATTGCTAGCAAGAGTTAAGGAAGGAATTGTATCGTGCATTATTTTGGCTTACCCTATTGGATGTCCGCCGAGATGCCTTCTTATATTCCTTGTTGCGCAGTTGCTTCGCCTGCGAACCAATGCGGACGCGATCGCCGACTTTCTTGATACCCATGTCCTTCAAGTGTGTTTGGTCCATCTCCATGAGGTTCTCGCCGTTGATGTGATTGTCTACGATAATCAGCAGAAGATCGTTGCTGTGGTCGGTTGAGCTTACGCTTGAACAGCTCGACATACTGAGCGCAGTTGATGCGCTTCAGCCAATCGGCGACTTTGTCCTCGTCCCAATTTCTGCACCGTCAGCACCTGCCCGTACCATGGATGAACAGGCCAATGGCCTACCTGATGGCGTCGGGAGCATCATAGATCTCCGAGAACTCTGACTCGGTGGGCGAAGCAAAAATGCTTTGTTCTGCGCGTGCATTCGAAGCATGGGTGCGATAGCTGGCGTGGTTCGAGGTGTACTGCGCTGCTGGCTGGGCGGACCCCCCACTCATGGAGGGCGCGGAATACGGCGACTTGGAGGCCAACATGGCCATCATCAGCGCCTATGCTCGTACGTCACTGGCAAAAACGGCCGGTTGGCTGGCTTTTGATGGTGGTATCGCTCGCCTCCAGTGTGTATCATGAGCACATGATGGGGTCGCTTTTTGTTGGGTCGGTGCCGGTCGACGAGGTGATGCGATGGAGGGCGTGGTGAGGCGGGTCGGCGCCTTACAGCAGGTGCACAGTATGCAGTAGAGAAACGAAGTTTTTACCCCGCGACTTGCAGAGCGCCTGTGCCCGCGATAGTATTCTTCTTCACGTCGACAAGCGTAGGTGGGACAGTCTCCTGGAGGTTGTTGCCAAAGCGAGTGGTGCTATTTGGGGGGCCGTCCTGCGCTCTACCAGCTCGAGGCACCACAGGCCAACGCTCGGAGATTAAGAGGGTATGCGAAACAGAAGACGACAAACCTTGCGGCTGTAGGAACAGCGACAGGTGTAGAGCAACATGTGGACGCCTTTGGTGGCCATGGTGAGCTCACACGGAGACACGGGGGTGAGACGCTAGCCTGGCGCTAGGCCGTTACCATACTTGGGCTTGTTTCAGGAGCGTTTGGATCACGTGGCCGTTGCAGGACCCTCACGAATCCTGCAACACTTGGATGCCTAGGAACGACCGCTTCGTCCAGCCTCCTCCACCAGCAGACACTGCCCACACCATGCTGTCCGCATGAAGACCGCATTCAGGCTACACGCACGGGATACCCCAGTGGGACGGTTCGAGCCGAATGCTTGTTGTTTCGAAACGTGCGACATGCCAAACACAACCCATGTGTTTGTCCGTCCGCACAGGCTTATCGCATCCAACTTCATGCGAATCTGGGGCCGCTTCTTCGACCTGATAGGTGGGACATTGCCGGGTTGCGCCCACACCGGCCTGGCTTTGACTGTCCATCCGCGGAGCCTCTGAGCACATTGGTGACAGCCAAAGGCTCCCATGTTCCATTCGTTACCTATGCTGCCCAGTGCGACACAGCAAGGCAATGCAGACGCTGGCCCACGAGACGGCGACGGTTCGGCTTCAGCATACCCTGCGGACAGTTGGGTTGTCGTCAGGACCCCTACATGTGTACCACATAGCACTGTTGGACGTAAGCACATGACGTAGTGCGTGGTGACAAGTTAGAACAGGACATGGGCAGTTGCGCCGAGCGAGCAAGCAGCCAAACATCACGGAGCTTGGTCTCTTTTGCCCCCCGCTGGAATCCTGGATTGCGTTGCCTGCCTGTCTTTGCTCGTCATCAACCTGGTCAGGCAGATAGTACCTGGGCGGGGGCCTTCCTGGGCCGTGTTCGAGCGAAGCCACGGCATTCCCTCCTATTCCTCCAGCCCGTTGCCTATCCCAAACCCGTTTGTTCTTTGTTCTCTCAAAGGCATCGCTCTAGGTCGTCTTCAAGCCCATCAGAATCCACTGACATGCTCTCCGCCTTGTAGATCGTAGCCGTCCGCCTGCAGAGAGCACACGACACAACGTTACCGCGCATCTCTTATTGGGCAACCATGACCCACATGCACCATATGCACCACTGCGACAATCACCAAGTCTCCAAGAATGCATCTAACGGTGACTATTCATACCGGGACGTGGACGCACACAACCTCACCGAACGACAACACCACTCCACTACCCCGCCTGCCTCACAGCCGCTCAAGAATGTCATTGGGCATGCCTTTGAGAAATCAGATGTATCAAAGACCATTGACCCAGAGCTTATTGCTCACATTACTGCTGCAGTCATAGACGAAATCAGATCTAGCGGATTGGCTGCACCGTCACAGCACCAACACGTGCCACTGTCTCCCATAGATTCAACTCCACGCCACGGGGGTCGTACGCCCTCTTCTCCCGACCCCGCAGACACCCCCATCCAGCCGTCGCCGATTCATGGCCCGCCATTGTGTAATATCCACGGCAATGATGATGCGTCAACGTCTCGCTTTGACGGGAGTGCCACGGTGGGCATACCCCACGAACGTGCATCCAGACGGCCAGGTCCACCTCGGAGAATGGCTACAGATGACTGCACGCCGATCGAGAAGATGTGGCAGCGCCTATTTACCCCAGACGGACAGCCTCTCCCTCGCTTAGGCGAATTCCTCCGGGGTCTGGCATTGCACCTGGTACGCACTAACGGGGATACCTGTCCGCATGGACCCTTCAACTGATTTGAACTAGATTGAAGACTACGAGCCAAGGAAGAGCCTGGTCATCTCTCCAGCCAAGATGCTCAGATTTTATGAAGAGGTCAGCGTACGAGACGAGACCTACCCGTGGCAATGTGGGTTACATGTTCGACGGTGGCTGTGCTACAATGACTGATTCTTCACAGCGATCTTCGTCAACTTGTCAAACGCCAGTTTGTCTAAGGTCTACCGTGATATGCGATGTGAGCACCATCTAATTCAGGAACGTCCTGCAGAGCCGCCATCCATCCCCGCACTCACTCCAGAAGGGTTTGAAACGTGGATGACGGCGATGATCTTGGCATATCCTGACATGGAGTACGAACGAATAGCGAGGGCCGTGTTGGACATGCCAATCAGCAATGCCAACGATCGCAAGGAAAGGTTCCCCAAAGAACTACCTCGAAGGCTCCTCCCTACTACGGAGAACCTTCAAGCCCAACAACGTTGCGCTGCCTCACTCTCTTCCGAGGGGGTTGGCCCTCTCCGTAGGGCCCCGAGTTTTCCGCTACCTCCCCCTAGAACGCAATTCGCCCCAGGTGCTCCCAATCTGGAGCGAGAGAGAAGTCCCTATACGTCAAGGCCAGACGTGAGGTCTTTTGTAGCCGAGGAAGATCGGGTGTCCCCATCCGTTCCAATCGAGCGCGAGAGAAAACCATATTCCTCTATCCCAGGAGCTGGTAAGACGTACAACGAGGCATCCCATGCAAAGAAGAATTCAGTGGGAGGGGGAATTGCACAACGCCGACGTGCGCAATCTACTAATCAACCACTGTCATCTGACACTCACCCCCGTCCTCGAACCTACTCAAATGCTCGACCCAGAAGCCCCAGCTTTTCTAATTTCGGCACCCAGTCTGACCCAAATATCCAAGATAGTCCTGACAGCTACTATCCGTCCAATCTACCCAGGTTCGAGGAAGCATCGAGGGAATATAGTAAGGAGGGAAATGAGGATACATTCGAACGGCATGGGATGAGTGCAACAGGATCCGATATACCCTCCGATTCGCAGCCTAGGCCCGTGTACGATGACGATGATTACAGGGAGCGATACGGCAGTGGTGGGTTGCAAGGGGGAAGAGGCCATGACTCCCGCCGCCGTTAATGCGCGGAAGATGACCTATCCAGCCACACCAGTTTACTATACTTTTTGGATCCGGCATGTACGTTTGTAGTCCTGTTGTAAGCTTCAGGATAGATATGTTATCAGGCGCCCGACTTGACTCTTGAAAGGACGAGCTCTTTCGTACGCACATGATTCGTCTTGAAAGTGAGACACAAGTGAAAACAATCCCAACAACAATAGTGCAGGCAATTCTGACATGCTTGTCACGAGCTTCCCAATGTGGGTAAAAGCGGGAGTGCGCCAGCACCAGATGCCAAGACCACACTGTACGCGTCGACGCGTCGTGGCTTCCTATGAACTTCTACCACCAGGGATGGATGCGAAGTGATACACCAGCACAATCAACGAAATCATACGGGCCATGGCTCTTTTGGTAGATAAACACCGTCCTCGTAATCTGGATGCACTCAGCTACCACCCTGAGTTGTCTGAGCGCCTACGAGCCCTTGTACGTGCGGCACCCGCTCCGGGACGACTTATTTTTTAACACCAGTTCATGTCGCAGGCACAAAGCGGTGATTTCCCTCATTTGCTCGTCTATGGCCCTTCGGGGGCGGGAAAGAAAACCCGCATAGTCGCCACACTCAAAGAACTCTACGGTCCCGGCGTCGAAAAGATCAAGATCGACGCTCGTGTGTTCCAGACCACAACAAACCGCAAGCTCGAATTCAATATCGTTGCCTCAGTCTACCACCTCGAAATAACGCCTTCAGATGTCGGAAATTACGATCGGGTGGTCGTACAGCACCTGCTCAAGGAAGTCGCACAAACACAACAAGTCGACCTGGGCGCGAAGCAGCGATTTAAAGTGGTGGTGATTAACGAGGCTGACCATCTGACAAGAGATGCACAGGCCGCGCTGAGACGGACTATGGAGAAGTACAGTCCAAACTTGAGATTGATTCTCCTCGCAAATTCCACCAGCAACATTATCGCACCAATTCGGAGTAGGACACTCCTGGTACGGGTATCAGCACCAACAGAGACTGAGATCTGCCGCGTGCTAAGTAAGGCTGGGAAGAAGGAAGGGTGGAAAGAGGTCGAAAGTCTGAATCAGAGGATTGCAAAAGACAGTGGAAGGAATCTGCGGAAGGCCTTGTTGATGTTTGAGGCGGTACATGCACAAAAGTATGTTTTAAGAATGTTTAATGCGCAGGTGCAATACTGATAGCCAGGCAGTGAGAAGCTTACGGATCAGACACATATTCCTCCGCCCGACTGGGAAGCCCTCATCGAACAAATCGCTCGGCAGATTGTCGAGGAACGATCACCACAACGTCTCCTGCAAGTCCGTGCCTCACTCTACGACCTGCTATCCCACTGCATCGATTCCACTACAATCATCAAGACACTCACCTGGAAGTTGATACCCAAAACAGATGACGCATTGAAGCCAGAAGTCATCAAGTGGGCTGCGTTCTACGAACACAGATGTAAGATGGGTGCAAAGCAAATCTTCCACCTGGAGGCTTTTGTTGCCAAGTACATGAGACTCTACGAAAGGCATGTCTCTGTGGACTGTCATGGAAAACCTACGCTAACATGAGCAGTTATTCCATGGGACTTGACTATGATTCAATATAGTATCGAACACAAATGTGCATGTAATGATGCAAATTGAAGTATACAATGCGTTGACCATTAGGCATCGATCAACTTGGGGAGAATTATATAGTATATGGAGAATTGTCATATGTTTCGATCCAATAGTGATTGACGGCTAGATTGGCGTTGTGGAGTGCATCTGCATTCTGATGTTTGGAGACGAGCTACTGCATTACGTCATAAATAAACGATGCTTCCTTGTGACTGACGCTTTGGACATGCTCCATTACACCACTATTACGAATGTGAAAGTCACAATTTCATCGTTGCTAATCCACCTCTGTTTGCAGCCAACAACTCGATATCCATACAACCCTCCCCGCCATGTCTTCAAACCTCATGGACACCGAACCCGGCGGCGAACAAACCCAATACGAGGGTGTGCATACGTTTGTCAAGCCACACGCAAAGGAAGCCGGCCAACTGGGAGGTATGGTTTCTACCCTATCCCTGTGCATTACTCGTGCTCTGTCCCTAGTGACACGCACTGCCTCTTCCTGCCATTCAACGCTGACCTTATCCGCAGACGCCAGCGAAGGCGCTACCGATACTCTCAAGAACATGGCAGCAGATGAGCCCAACACGCACGGTATCTCGAAGTCGGACAAGATCCGCTACGGCCAGAGTATACAGGAGGGCGGGATGGGTGGCAAAACTGCCGGTATGACGGGAGCGGCAGGCCAGGAAGGTATGTGAAGTTTAGTAGAAAGGAGGCAGTGGTGGAGGGTGCGTTAACGAGGTTCAGGTGGGTTTGGAGGCACAAAGGCGGTCGATGGGCAGGATAATGGCATTGCGAAGGAGAGGAGGGAGCAGGGGTATGGCGGTGGGAAGGACATGGATAGGAATATCGGCGCGTGAGTACCACGATGGAGCTCCCCATAGCGACTTGTAAGGGAAGTCTGGCAGTGTTGATCGGTATGGAATACATGACTGTTCTACAATGATATTTACAATTGTACACGTAGAGATTCCTTGTTTCGCCTCTTTCCACCGAAAACGCCATTACCATGCAGCCTAGAGATACGCCAGTCTATAATGTCCGAGATCTGAGCGGAGACGAAGAGAAGGGACGAGCTACCAACCATACACAAAAAGACTGAGTCTAAGTCTTCCCAAGAAAAAACCTCCCCTTTCCATACATGTATATCCTCTCATCGACCCTTTGTAACATCCGTTTTCGTGTCGACCTTTACCAGCTTTCTTGCCAGCGCTCGTTCCCTTTGCATAACCTCCAACGGCTCCCCTCTCTTTCCCAGGCCGCTGAAATCCGTTGCTCCGTGCAACGGCCCCATGGGCCCAAAGTCCCCCCTACTAACCCCATTTCTACTGCCTCCTCCCCACGCACCCGAACCCCAGCTTTTGACCTTGGGCGGCTCGCGACTGACCAGCGCACCAGGCCCATGCCCATACATGCTCACGCGCTGCACTTTGCGCAATTTGGTGAGTCCGTAGCCGGCGACAATGAAGCCAAAGAGAGTGCACCATGCGCTGATGCCGTAGAAGCCAAAATCATTCTCTTCGATGAAGTTTTTAAGATTCATGCCGTAGAGGGCGGCGACAAAGGTGCCGGCTGTGATGGAGAGGGTGGAGATTGAGAATTTGAGGTCGAGAAGCATGAGCGAGTTGCGGTTTGCGTCAAGGATGGCCTTTACTCTGTTTTGAATGTCTGTGTTAGTATTTTGGTTGCATGGTTTGTGTTAAGGAGAGGAAGGGAGAGCGTACATTTCCTCAGTATTGCGGATACTTGACACAAGGTTTTCCGCCGCCTGAACAATTTCATCGGCGACTTTGTGGTAAGATTCTAACAGCATTTCGACTTCAGTATGGTCTTCGTCTTCTCGCGTTTTGCCCTTTGCTTTCTCCGTGAGATACATGGCACTCAGATCATCGTCTGCCTCCAGTAGTTCTTCCAACGCGTTGCGCACAAGTCGTGCTTTTTGCTCGAAACTACCGAGTTTCTTGCTGTAGATGAGCAGGTAACGCAGTTTGTCGCGATCAATGTCTTCCTCAAGCTCCCGTAGAACCCGCACTACGGGTTCGCTGACGCCTTCAAACTCTTTTTCCAAGCTCAGCGTTACACTGATTAGCACAGCCTCGAGAGCGCGAAACTCGTAGGCGAGCGTGCCGTTGGCGGAAGACTCCTTCTGTCGTAGTTTTAGGTCAAGATCATACATGAAAACGGATTGCGATTTCGAGTCTGTGGTTCCGTAGGCATCGAATACAAGCACGCGATTGTGCTTGAGTAAGACGCGCAGATTGAGCAGGTTGATGAGAATGGCGGTGGGACGGACGAGAATGTGGGGGAGAAGAGAGGAGTCGATCTTGCGGAGATCGCGGGGAAGAAGGCCATACTGTTCAAGATTAGACTTGCTGTTCAAGACATCATCCCCAGAGGATAAGTGGTTAGGGACAGTACCTTGGCAATGAGTTCGCTTTTTTTGAACTCTCCACTGACCAGCGTGACATTGCCATGTTCATCAAGTTCCGTACATCTCATCTTCAGCTCGTTAGCTGCTCTCGTCATGCGACCCAGGCTACTTCCGAATCCGCTTGGACCTGTCGGGTGATCATCTGGGGCTGGATGTCCGCTGAGTCGCCGCGTTTTTGCCGACTTGAATATACCCCAAGCTTGGAATCTGCGAGTCGTGGAGAAGTTGCGATGGAAACTCGAGGCGCATTGCCGTGCTGGAAATCGGCGCCCATCAGAATTTGGTTGGGCCAATCTCTGCTGGAGAACACATGCTTCATTCACGAGCCCTCTGCCACAGAGCGACTCCCCTCTTTGCAGACTTCTGGAGCCTATACTTCCAGATTTTCCTCTTTTATCTGATGGGTATATAACAGTCGTCCTGTATCCCTTCTGGTGTTTCCGTATTCCAGCGCATTGTGCAACTGGTGTATCGAACGCCGACCGCACCTGAGCGCGCAAAAACGTTAAGACCAATGGTGATGGGGCTGATCCATGCAGCAGGGCTGGTCTCATAGTTCTCCGTTGGGGTGTTTTCCTCGTATACGGCAGCGATCCATGTGGTGGGTGTTGTTGTTCTTGGAACTTCAGACGTCATGGCGGCTGGTTCAGCTGGGAATTTCTTCAAGACCTGCGCTAGTCCCTATTCGGGTTTTTCCGATAGCCATCTCGATGTGCAACAACAACTTTGATTCATCCGCAAATTCCATACAATGTCTCGACCAGTTCTCATCGCTCTTATTAGAACCCACCATATCACGTCACGCAAGAAAGTGGGAAAGCTCAGAGACGCGGCTTCAAACTGCAATGTGTATGCTCTCCTGCGCAGCTCAGGCTGCCCTGGCATCATGTACTGTCAAGGATCTGAGAGCGGTGTAAAAGATTGGGTATCTTGCGTACAGAGGTTACGTTACAAGGATTTTCAATTGGTAAAGAAACCATCTGAGAAGGTTCTGGAGAGTAAAGAGCAGGGCGTTGATGTTTCGAGGGGAAAGCTGGAAGAGGTGGGAAGTGTTAAGGAGTTTGGGGCCAGGATGGAAAGTTTGGGGGTTTGGGGGTGGTGGAGGAAGGGCATGGGGTATTCTGGGGAGGATAGGATGTAACAGCATGACAGAAATACCTTGGTTCTGCTCGACCTTCATTAAGGGTACCTAGTTAAAGAACTGTGTAGCCTTCACTTTCAACTCATCAAAAAATGAATATCCGCGACCTACTCGCTATATAGCCACGCACTTAGAGAAGGTGACCGTGGAGTTGCTTCTACATTCAAATGTAGGAAAATAACTTCGCTGTAGTTCTAGGTCAAAGTGGACCGTCACTATTCATTCTCGTCCATCATGAAGCCGAGCATCGCTAAATGGGCACATGGTTGCTAGAGACATCTATACGTACGTGATACTGTGGAAGGTACAGTGTAGAAGTTAATGGCAAACACGTTCTGGTCTGAACCGCTTTTTAATGCGACATTCCTTTACTGCGTTCTTTTGATCCTTGGATCCTTGGATTACAGTGTGGGATCTATCTAAGGTTTTGATGTAAAATCCGCGATCAACTACTCGGCCTGGACGTGAATCGGGGTCTGTGAGCTCGCCTTCCAAGGTAACATGTAATTTGTATAGTTTTGTCTAAAGTTCCCCCTTCCAGCAGTGTACATAGTAGATACAAGGCGAATTATGAAGGTGGGATGGGCGGTTAGCGCGGTCGCGTACCCCTGCCGCCGATGCGGAGCGTCATATCTTTTTCGTGAGCGCGAAACAGTCACAACACCAACATTCCAGACTTTGCTCTAAACACTGGCAATATGGCTTCTGAGAAGAAAGTAGCAGAGAACATGCTTTGGGGAGGCCGTTTCACACGTAGGTCCTCGATTGCACTGGCAGCACCCGTATCTAGCATTCCACGCTTCAAGCTGACATCATAACAGAGGGCCTCGACCCCGTGATGGAGCAGTACAATGCTTCACTGCCATATGACCGCCTCTTCTATGCCGAAGACATCGCAGGCTCGATCGCCTTTGCTCGCGCTAACACCAAGACCGGCATCCTGACCGAGGACGAATTCGCAGCGATCGAGAAGGGATTCGCGCAGATCAAGGAAGAATGGGCATCAAACACATTTGAAGTCAAAGCAAATGACGAGGATATCCACACAGCCAATGAGAGAAGGCTGAGTGAAATTATTGGCAAGGATATCGGCGGCAAGCTACACACAGGGCGCAGCAGAAACGACCAAGTCGCGACTGACATCCGTTTGTGGCTTCGTGAGCGATTGAGGACACTCGAGGAATACCTGAAGCTTTTGATTAAGACTTCTTTGCAGCGGGCAGAAGCAGAGATTGACGTCTTGATGCCGGGCTACACCCATCTTCAAAAGGCACAGCCAATTCGCTGGTCGCATTGGATTCTGTCACATACCACTGCTTGGGCTTCTGAGCTCGAGCGTCTCCGAGAAGTCATAAAACGTGTCAATCGCTCACCTCTTGGCTGCGGTGCGCTTGCTGGAAACCCTTTCAACCTAGACCGGGATGCTGTCGCTAAGGAATTGGGGTTTGAGGGCCTCCTCACCAATTCTCTGAATGCTGTCGGTGACCGGGACTTCATATTTGAGACGCTACAATGGGGATCAAGCCTCATGCTTAAGATGTCTCGCTGGGCGGAGGATCTTATCATCTACTCGAGTCTGGAGTTTGGCTACGTCCGGCTGGCAGATGCTTACTCAACTGGAAGCTCGCTGATGCCCCAGAAGAAGAACGCAGACTCACTCGAGCTGATTCGTGGCAAAAGCGGCCGGGCTTTTGGCCACATGGCAGGCCTGTATGTGACGATCAAGGGTCTTCCCACAACATACAACAAAGATCTACAGGAGTCTGTTGAACCGCTCATCGACCACATCAAGACGGTGGGCGACTCAATCCAGATTGCAACTGGTGTGCTCTCAACCATGAGCATCAGTTCCGAAAAGATGCATGCGGCCTTGACACCTGAGATGCTGGCGACCGAGTTTGCAGACTACCTGGTTAGGAAAGGAGTTCCTTTCCGTGAGGGTCATCACGTGTCTGGGCGCGTTGTTGCATTGGCGGAAAATACGAATGTGCCCATGGATAAGCTGAGTTTGGAGCAACTTAAGGGCATCGATGCGCGGTTAGGCAATGATGTTCTTGAATGCCTAGACTATGAACGGGCTGTTGAACTCAAGAACTCGACAGGTGGCACAAGTAAGCGAGCTGTGCTGGAACAGGTCGAGATACTGAAGAAAATCCTTGAATGAGGACTTCGGTCCGTAGCGGGTCACCAAGATGGTGGAAATAGTGTTACGGTTGATTGGGATGGGAGGCTGTACGAAATATATGTTCCATGATAACGAAGTTGGATTTCTTAAAAGTTAACTTATTGAGAATTTGCTGTAAGATGTGTCTGATAAACCGATGAGAACATGTCGCTGGCGCTCGCTTATTTTTCCCTAGTATAAGATTATTAGCAGTGGACGGGTTTATGGGTAGGATCAATTATAAAGATACGATTGTGTAAGTTAAGGCGCTTCTATGCGACTGCAACTGCACCGTGCGTATAGGATCGCAGGATCTTTAAGAAGATGAACGATAATAGCGCTATATTTGCTTAGGTCTGGATTGTTCTTTAAGTATTATATTCTAACAGCGTTAGAGTAATAATAAATGCGGAAATTTCCAGGGCCAGAAATTGTAATGCTTGCTAAGTCTATGTAACCTTGTCAGCTGTTATTCCGCTCTTGTGATTATACTTAGATACCAGCTCCACGATCGAGTATGTATAATCGCACCACGCCAGTTCAAGTAGCTCCTACAACAGCCCCCAAGACCCCTAAGCCCAACGAAACACACATAGGCCAGTATCCGCCTATTTTACTCGCTCCACTAGCATAACTCCGCCTTGTCACCTTTGTACCTCCGGTACGAAAGCATTGAAACATGTTCCCTTCCTCTTTATATGCCTTCATCTTCTCCGCTAGGCACTCACGCACCATATCTGGGCTATTTGTAACACAGAATTGGAAGCATCCGTCGCTGTCCTCAGAGTTGGTGTCTGCCTCTGGACTCGAGTAGGTGGATATGGCATTGATGTGCCCGTTGCAGCAGGCATCAAGGATAGAGGAGTTGGATCCACCGACAGGCACAGCGCAGTAACTCAGTTTGGTAGGTGGTGTGGGGATTGTGGTGAAGGGTTGGCAGGACATTTGAGGTGTTGTGGTAGAGGCAGGACTGATTTGACTCGTTCTGGGAACTCCGGAGGGTGACGATCGGACTTGATAGTATGTGGATAGTTCAAGAATAACTTGATATGTGAAGTCAAATTGTTTTCAAGTACCGCGATGAATGTCAACGTGATGATGGAAGTGGCAAAGAAGAAGATGCTCGGAAAACAAAGAAATGCAAGATCCACAGAACAGAGTAGGGAGGAAATTGACGAAAAAGAATATTGAAGTTGACAGATTGGCAACTTCAAGAAATCAACACAATAAGTATGAAGGCTCCCGTCTAAGAATATCCTGGCAAGTGTGTCGCTCAGCAATATGTGGCGCCAGGTCTTGCGTTACGCGCCGAACTCTTGGTTAGGTCACTAAGTTGGTTGGTTCAGAGCATTCCAACTTTACGCGCTATGTGGTCAGAAAGCAGACACTCTGACGCATTTGAAACGTTGTTTTGCCTGTCAGGTGAAGGACCTTTTGATTGAAGTCCAGTCAAGCTATGCACGCAGTAGCCTTGTCAAGCCCCCGTTACATATTGTGGATTAGCACACAATCGGGCGATAAATAGAAACACACGTGCATTTATTTCCTTGTCCCTTATCATATAATACGAATACCCTTTGCCAAATGGTGCCTCGCTGAAAACCTGTGCGCACCACTTTTCAGTTGTCATCTTCATAGTTATGCGCAGTTGCCCATGGACTTCTCCTTCGTAACGATACACCTTGCTTCTCCAGAACAAAGGGGATCGGAACGAGACATATAGCTATGGCCGTCAAGACTATGCTCGCATTTCTTGTGCCGACATTAACAAATAGACTTCTACCGACAAGTGGGAAGCCGGCGCCGGCCAGGTTCCTAATCAATCCGATTCCTGCTAGCGCAGAAGCTGAATAGGTCTTATAGGCGTCTTCGGTGTATGTCAAGGTCATCAGGACTTCGAGATCAGTTAGTATTTGATTCAGGAAACGATACGATCTTCACTATTGTGATATGTCAGGTCCGAGGAGAACTTACTGAGTGTGTAAAAGCTCCAACCCCAGAAGAGAGATGCAAGGACTGGGAAGAGAGGGTAAATATTTGGTGTCGCCGTGAAGGCAAATACAAATAGAGATGCCGGTAGTATCACAGCTGCAAGCTTTGCGAGGTGGACTCGCGCTTCTGGCACGTCACGGCCTCCAACCTTGTCGACTTCTCGCTGATAGTGTCTCTCCTGGAAGATGTTGGTTAAGAGGCCGAGACTTACCCCAAGTACGATACCAAGGAAGGCAATTCCGACACCGATGGTGTCATAGCCATAACCTTCAGGGCCAAAGATCATGTGAAACGCTCCATTGAAGAGAAACGAGAGCCCGTACAAAAAGCCGTTGTACAATGCACCAAATTGGACAATAGCTTCTCCTGATAAGAAGGAAAATGGGCGAGCGAGTGCCGTCCCACAAAGTAGCGCTGGTCCTCGTTCTTCGTTCCCAGTCGTCCCACGCATCGCTTTCGCTCGCCGCATCAAGATCACGCTATGTCTTGTTTCACCGAGAGCACAAAGCGCAACGACCATGACAATCCAGAAAGCGAAACAAATGAAGAACATGACGCGGAAGACGCTATGCCATGACCTCCCATTGGCAATGAACGAAAAAAGAACGAATCCAGTCGGCGAGCCTCCAGTAGCTGCCCACAGGAACCAAGACATGGCCGGCCCAGTATCATGGTGATGAAACAAATCAGCAATAGTGCCCCCAAAATTCGATATTGTTGTCGACGCAAAGTACCCGGAGAGGACGCGAAGGACCAGGAACGGGACAAGAGTCTCGACATACGTCGTTGCAAGTAGCAGAAGCAAGAATATACCGTATGCCACGATATACACTGGGCGACGGCCATAGTATTCCGACAGCGGTGCGAGCGTCATGGGCCCAAATGCGAGCCCAAGCACATACATACTCAATCCCAGAACCGCGACTTGCGGCGACACCCCAAGATCCTTTGCAAAGTCGCCAGCGGCGGGGCTGAAGCCGCTTGCGCCCCACGAGACGCTTAGATCGATGGGCATGATGGCAGCCACCATGAGCCATTTTCGCAGCCGTGGCCAGTTGTGTGGGTTGTGTGGATCGTTGGGGCTAAAAGCTACCACCACATTCGCAGGCGTGGGTGCGAGGAGAGGCTCGCTCTCACCACGGAGCATGCTCATGGTTTCTGGAGTCAAGAGAGTTAGCGGTACGTGAGTTCCTTCCCAGCCCCAGGAATGCGGTCGAGTCGGGGAGCTGGTGGTGAAGCAAGGCGATGCGATAAGGGGGTTCCGCTGACCGCACCAGATGATGTCATGCGCTCACTCTCTTGTCACGAACAAATGACCATGATCCATTATAATATGTTGATAACCCATTCGCTGTGGCACCAGACCGGGAAAAAGTGTTCGAAGTAGCATTAATCGTAGAGCCTCACTTTATAGCCGTGCCCATTTAGCATCGTACTTCATCCCGTACAACGCTTCTCCCTGAGGAGCAGTAGGGCCATTCCCGTATAATTCCAATATCAATATACCTTCTTCCAGACGCCTTCCCATGCAGTCTTACCCCTCTCGACCTAGGCAACTTCCTCCACCATTCTCCCACTCCATGGCCGCGAACTGGGCTTCTCCACTGCGCCCGCAAGTACGCCGCCCACGGGTGCTTTCAACCACTCATCTGGCACGGCAAGCTGTGCACCCTTTGCATTCTGAACATAGCGCACAAACAAGGGGTTCGCACGTTCAGTGTCTTCGTCTTCGGCGCCGGAACCCGCGTCTTGGACTGCGCGGCGGCCGCGTTTGGGCGGTTGTTTCTTCAGGAGACGGTTGATTGTGTCGAGCTGGTCGGTTCGTTAGCAAGGGAGAAAAGTAGCAAAGCGGATGTATTAACGCTGTGGAACATGCCTTTTCCTCTTCGTTTCTCTTCTCGCTCAGATTCTTCCTCCGTCGGGCCATTTCAGCGCGTCGCATGGCGTGTTCTTCGGCTGTGAGATGCTTCTTCTTCTGTGCCTCATTGGACAGCGCCAACAGTGCCCCGTCTTCCTCATCTGCCACCATAGCGCGTTGGCGTTTTGTCATTTTGGTGACGTCGAGTATCGGATCGCGGCTAAGCAGTTCCCCATCGCTGTCCAATTCGTCGAGCCCGTCAGCTTGAGTGACGTCCATTTCATCGTCTTCGTCGCCCTCTGCGTCTTCGTCCTCGCCCTCTGCGTCCTCTTCGTCACCGTCGAGGTCCGAGTCGGGATCGCTCAGGTCGTCATCTGAGGCGTCCATTACCATTTCCTTGGCTGCGGCTGCGTTCTGCGATTTGGTGATGCTGATGGCAGGGTTTGCGGGGGTACTGCGACTAGGCGGGGCGACGGTGCGTGGTGCAGGTGGCGGTGCAGGTGTGTCGTCCACGTCTTCGTCGTCGTCGCCAGCAGCATCCATATCCTCGTCGTCGTCGCCCTCTGCGTCGTCGTCGTCTTCGGCGTCGTCATCGTCGTCGACGTCCATGGGATCGCCTTCCTCAGCGTCATCTGCCTCGTCGTCTTCGTCGTCTTCGTCACTGTCAATTTCGCGCACGACACGGCTACTGCGTGATGTGCGCTTGCCTGCTGCGGCGCTTGGCCTGCTGACCCGACTCTTGGGAACGGCGCCGCGGGTGGCCTGCCTAAGCTTTCCTGGCGACGATTTGACAGTGAGGTGGATGGACTGGCGGGTTTCCTCGGGAGAGGAGCGCTGGATAACGGCCGCTGCGGGGGCCTGGTTCGCGATGCTGCGGCGCGGGCGGGTCGACGAGGCGGTGGGGGCTGTACTGGGAGCTGTCAGAGGAGCGGCTGCTGGGGCTGCGCGCGACCGGAGGCGAGGCATTGTGTTGTGTGTGTGTGCGCGGTTGATACTGGACGGACGGACGGGCGCTGGGCACAAATGCTGCAGGCTGCGGACGCAGGGTAGGCGCGGGCGGGCGGCTGGTGGCACAGGAGTCTTGGTGAAAGAGCGCAGACAGTCGCCGCCGTTGGCCCTGCTGCTGCAGGCCTTGGGCGTGCGTGGGATTGTACCTACCTGGTGCTTGCTTGCCCATGTCCGCCTTCCGGCCCATCGTACTCGGTACTTATGCGGCGCATTCGTTTGGCCGCCCGGTCTGCCATCATGGACGACGACAATTGGAGCGCAGGGTGACACCGACCGCAGCGCGTTGCGACGAATCAATGGGGAGAGGTGCCTTTGCTTCCGTCGCGTTGTTGGCCTTGCCCGCCGCACTTCGAGCTCGTCTAGTCCTAATTGGGGCGGACGAGCATGAAGGCCGGAGACAGGATCACTGGATCAGACAAGCACTCAAGTTGGATAGGAGGACAAGACATGTTCAGCTACAGAGCTACGGAATATCATCCGCTCAGCGCAGTTCGGACAGTAGCCTCGATATCCTCCTGGGGGAGATCGAGCCTGTCGTTCCAGAGGTCCTCTGGAGATAATTTACCCAAGTTCGCGCCTGCGTCGAACAGCACGACTCTGATCAGATCCACAATGGCCGAGAAATCACCTTTCTGAAGCTTCGATCGCCCATCCTCCAGGAGCTTTGCTGTGGCTTGATGGCTCACCGTCCATTTTTCGCCACTAGCCTTTTCAGCCAAATCGAGTATCTCTTTCTGTGACGTTTGGAAGCTGCTAACGTAGACGATCTGGTTCCTCGTCAAGTCCGCCTTCTCCAGGGACTTAATCAGCGTTATGCCAACTTGATGCAGGTTCGTAGCCGAGATGACAGCCTTGCCATCATCGTAAATCGTTGCAGTCTTGGTGGAACCATCAAAGCCCAGAAAGCCGACTTTGAGACCCCAATCAAAGAACGCCCCGGTAATTACGCTTGTCCAGCTGATATCCCTCTCTTTACTTTTCAGGTAATTCATCGTGCTAATTTTGGCCTCAAATATAGGCACGATCTCCCGTATTCTCTTGTCGGATGTGTTGCTTCCGAATTCCGACGGCACGAAGCGTTTGACGCCGGCCTCGATGGCAGCATCGATGAGTTTGTTTTGATCTCCCAGCGCTACACCAGCCACGAGGGATATAACAGCATCCTGGCCTTCGAAAGCATCCTTGAGGCTCGAGACTGACTTATAATCTGCGTGGAGGACTTTTACGCCGGACGGAAATGTCGACTTCGAACCCTGGCGGGACAGAACAGAGGTGTTAAATGACGATTCCTTCAGGAATGCATTCAGAACCGCGGGGCCAAGATTGCCTCCGGCCTGCATATGTTAGTAAAGGTATGCTTGGTGATGGTGAGAAGTGGATTGGCAAGAGCAAATGCCCTTTCTTTGCCTAACCACTACGGTCCATATTGGAAATTGTACAACTTACACCGACGATGATGACGTTCTTGATGGACATGATTGCGGCGAAAGTGTAGTCGAGATGCAAAAATAGCTAGACCCTTATAAAATCGTAGTTCGACAGAGCGTGAAGGCGTTCGACGTCTCCCTATGGGGATATCACAAACAATTTGTGCCTACGTTGCTCGGTGTAATATAACGACACTGGGGCCCCGCATCATGCACTTGATTGTGTAATCACCAGGTTATCAATTCGGCGCAATTTGATCGGCATTTGGCGCAAGAGCAAATATGAGAACTATTGACGACTCCAATGCAGCTCTAATAGGTGCGCATAGGCATATGCAATCAACGCAGAAATGGCGCAATATTTGCGCCAACATGAGCAACATGTCACGATATACAGATTCCAAGACGTTGGTAATCAACTGGGTCTGCTTAGTACTGTACAATGTATATATGAGGCGGAAACGCCGGAAAGGCTAGTACTGCTAGGGCTAGCCCATGAATTCGGATGGGGAAAATTCCCGGTATGGACGAATCGTCGAGGGACTGTGGTTGCCGACACCGAAGCAGCTTCACAATCCACTTTGTGTCTACTATGGTACAACCGACTACGTTGTGAGGAACTTCTAATTAAACGTCTATGCACCAACTACCAAAATCGCTCGGAAACATCATGATGGCCCCGGCCACGGCTCTGCAAGAAGAGCTTCAAAGAATTTCACAATGCAATCGCTTCCTACAGCGTACAGCCCCACTAAGGCTTTGTTGAATGGAAGAGCACAAAGATGATTCAGATAACAATGCACTCTGTCGCAAGATTTTTATCTGCACAATGTTGCAAGTAGCTCAAGTCTTTCATCGCGGCCATATATAAAACCAACAGACCCCCCCCTCCCCCCAAGAATGTCTGACTGACCAGCAGGAGAAGCTTCAACTACATAACCAT
>Ga0182211_1000037_pt1 | contig 32473 bp, 25 predicted proteins | sample G5R1MG_20_FD_129660 | JGI IMG/M metagenome (GOLD analysis project Ga0182211, IMG submission 129660) | Switchgrass phyllosphere microbial communities from Michigan, USA - G5R2_MAIN_03OCT2016_LD1 MG | ecosystem: Host-associated > Plants > Phyllosphere > Phylloplane/Leaf | place: USA: Michigan... | reverse complement strand
GACGGTTGAGCAAGTCTACGACGTCGGGAGAAAGATCGTTCAAAAGCTGACGCTTCTTGAGGTCGGTGCCCAAGGTGTCGACAATGCCGCCAACCGGAGGAGAAAGACCAGAGAGACCAAGACGGTTGAGCAAGTCTACGACGTCGGGAGAAAGATCGTTCAAAAGCTGACGCTTCTTGAGGTCGGTGCCCAAGGTGTCGACAATGCCGCCGACTGGAGGAGAGAGACCAATGAGGCCGAGACGGTTAAGGAGGTCCACAACATCTGGTGAGAGGTCGTTGAGGAGCTGGCGCTTCTTGAGGTCGGTACCAAGAGTATCAACGATTCCGCCAACCGGGGGAGAGAGACCAATGAGGCCGAGACGGTTGAGTAGGTCCACAACATCTGGTGAAAGGTCGTTCAAGAGCTGAGGCTTCTCAGAGGCAGCGATTGGGGCCCCAGCAGCCACGGCGGCCATTGTGGAGAGGAACAATGTGGAGAAGTGCATTTTGCGTGTATTTGAAGGCTTCGAATAAGAGGTGATTTGATTTGAGTAATGTAATACTGGTAGAGAGGAGGAAATGTGAATCTGGTTTGATGGTGGATGCAATGGCAGGAATCTTCGTCCTTATATACGTTGGGTTGTGGACAGAAAGACGCGTTATGTGAAGGTCTCCAAAGCATGCCTTCCCATTGAGGCTCAGATCTACTGTTGATCAGCCTGAGACTTCTGGTGTTGCTGAAGTTAACAATATGCCTGCTTTCTACTTGCGTACTATGATTGACAGTTGCTATACCCTACCTGGGTACAGGAGACTGAGAAGCGTTATTTGCGCATCCAAAAAACTGGATGAATGTGCATCAGCGGCTTCAATTTCTTGACATCTTTAGCTACATTCAGTGGTTATGCACCATTGGTCTCAACTCTCTCATGTCCCCAGCTACCTACTATGGAACACTGTTGTCTAATTTAGTGGTTCTCTAAAGCCCGTACTAAGGTTGAGTCAAAAGCCTCCTCTATTCGCCGAGTAGCTTGTTGGCTAACGGATTAGATGTTCAATCTCCACACTTTGTGTACCTTGTGGGGTAGTAGCACGCCATAACCACAAGCAGCGCAATTACGTTGTCTAGTCTAGACTTGTTTGTGAACAACTAGCCGCCTCTCCTGCTTGCGCGCCACCTTAATTCGGTGCTGACTGCGGAACAGAGATTCAAGGCTCATACGAAGGGCACATTTCAGCATTTGCCTGGAGCCGGTGTATTTGGCCTGTATACTGATCGCAAGTAACCACCAGGTAACCAAATCCAAGTTAAATGGCATAGTGTAAAACATATTATTATCCACTTAGGTAGGTCATCTAACCATGGGAATAGCGTCAGGGGCTCTCGGACTCGCTTCCGGGATTGCCCCGGCCCGGTAGATAGATAGGTATGGTGGTGGGTGGGTCACTCGATCTCCGCGTTACTCTATGTTGCCAATCGCATCTATGCTAGTTAACGTTCTGATCTACGCTCCGGATCAGGGCAAGTCAGTCCTTACACACATTAATCTGCAATACGCTACTATCCAGGGTCCCCGAGTGTGAGGGTGACTTGAGCCGCACAGAGCGGCTATTCCACCGGTGCGGAACCCCTATACAAGCAACTTTGGACATTTCTAGATGGTTAAATTGGAAGACAATACGCGCATGGATCTGTATAATGACTTGAAGATGCCGACTAATCAAAGGCGATTCCTGAGATATCTTGCCCATGATGAATATGTTTCTAGCATCTTCGGATGGGTTCCTACCGTCATCTCACGTTGGGGTTTCGCGCGGGTACTAGAGAACGGTTTGCGCGAGAGTGATCAGGGTCCACTAAGTCGGCGACCACTCTAGCTCGCAGCGACAGAAACCCAACATTCAATCCAAGTTAGATACCCCAGCTGCTAGCCGTGTATGTCTTGGCCTGTTCCAAAGTCCAAGGGCAGTGGAAATACCTCTGTGTGTTGTAAGGCAGGTAGGTATGCTGTGTACCTCGGTGGCATAGCTAGTGAGGTGACTCCTGACAAGGGGTACAGATAGATCACTTGGCTCCTGATGAATTTGCCCATGTCAGGGTGAGTTTCCCTATCGTCGAGTTATTCTAGCGATTAGAGTCGCAACAGACGCGCAGTACCTTGTTCAGCGCGGTTGCTAGTTACTGTAATATATTTTAGCTCCATACAGCAAATATATAACGCCGAGAACTTTGGCCACACGCCATGCCCGTGGCAGCCATCCTGGCCTTGGCAGGAGGTGACGTAGGCACGGGTTATTTTTCGGATACTTGAATCCCCCTAGTATTGAAAACAGGAGTCCAGTCTCATAGGCCGGGAGTTGATGATCCGGAAGCCAAAATGCCTTGCGTCCCCACGGCACTAACACTGCATGCAGTGTGAAGACAGGCATAATACTTACTTTTGAACCTCGGAGGAACTGCACCGTCATTATGCAGTAGGCAATGCACGGCATTGTGAAAGTTATTGCCGAACCTTAGGGTGTCGATCGAACGTCTCCTCAATTACACACGAGCATCAGGCACAATGAGGGATCAATGATTGGTACTTTCTTTTCTTATCGAGAGACTAAAGTGTAACGGCGAGGATGAGCAACTAGTTTTAATCCACAGTTACGGTTTGCAGCCTGGAACCTGACGTGCATAATACTCCCAAGGCAAAAGTTTCTGCATTGGTAACGGATAACATCAAGATAGACAAATATTTTGATCTGCTTCCAGCAGATTTCAAAATACTCAAGGACCTCCTAACATTCTTAGGCATAGGTAATCCATTCGAAAGAAGCGTAGGAAGCCGCGAGATAGCATTCGTGTCCGTGCTATGTTAACTACAATTTGCCACAGACTCCGAAAACCCTTTTCTGTTAGCAGCGTATAGATAATGGTCGGAATACTCGAATAGGTGAAAGGAACCAACCGGCGGCTGAGATAGTACGTTATAAGCAACAGTACATGGGAGAATGCATTAATTTGTGAGCGCGCATAGCGGCGGACATCGAAAGCTGCAACAAGCTATGCTCTAGGGAAGAAAAACATCAAACCGCGTATCTAGTAAACATGGAGGTATATTATTACCAGCGCAAGATCTCTCTATGTAACCTAAGAGAAACGCTTCTGCGGCTACAAATTGGCAGGAAGAATAGCGTAAAGGCCACAACTGCCAACGAGGCAAATGTATTCTTTCGGTAAGTTAAGCCCATTTATAGGTAACAGAAGAAGAATTTCATTGGCGGAAGGACTACAAGCACACTACCACTCCAACCCATCTGCACCCCCTTCTAATACATTAATAACACCCCCGACATTTTCTCTCAGCCCCTTCAACCGCGCACCCTCCCTTATCCTCGTATAAAACACTGGGCAATCCCTACTATCACAGCGAATTTCCTCGCCCCACGGCAGTCCAGAACAACTACGACACACACTCTCCACCTCCTTAACCCTGATCTCACTTCTGCAAAGCCGCGTCCTGAGCGCGAGCAGCGAACGCGCAGGACGAACCAGACATTTTGCGCATAGCGGCAGCATGGAAAACGCGCCGTGTGCATCGACGCTTCTGGGAGGCTGGAGGCTGCCACCGGGCGCAAGTTTGGCGCGACAAACGAGGCAGACCGACGATTTCATGTAGCTTTCCAGCGTCTTTTTGAGAAAAATCGGGGCCGCTGCGACGACTGGCTTGGTGGTAGCAAAGGGCAACGCAATGTTGCGCATTCGTTGGACTCGTGGCATTTCGTCGAACCACTGTCGTACGTTTGCGCCTACGAGGTTGAAGATGCGTTCAAGTGGCGGAATCAGATTCTTCGAGATGTAGTATTCGGCGTCGAGCTCGAGGTGGTCGTTTTGTAGCAGGGTTTCAGGGCTTACACAGCGGTCGATGAGACGGGCGCCGGGGGCACCGGTGGTGACGACGTAGGGGATGCGCTCGCCGTACTGGGGCTCGGTGCGTGGGTCGGCAAGCATGCGTTTGGTTGCGATCAAGGCGCCTGGTGGAGGGGGTCCTTTGTCAGAATAGCTGCCGAGCTTTACTTCTTTGGCGAAGAGGAAATCTTGTATGCTGACGCGTCCCTCCATGATCTTGTAGCACTGTTCTTGAAAGTAGCTTTTCACTTGGCTGAGGTCGCTTGTGCGGAACAGGATCTTAAGTGCTCTTTCCTCAATCTTCTGCTCCGCAGGTGTGCCGTCTCGTCGGACTGTTTCAATGCCTTTGGCGTCGAACTCTGGTTCTTTTTGATTCCGATCTTCGTATTTGAAGCCTACATAGCGCTTCTTTGCTAGGAGCACGCATGGGTGATAAACCTTTTCGAACTTCAACTTTATAGGTCGCGGGTTGGCTGCGGAGACAGCAGCAGAGATCTCCTCGCCGATCGTGAAAGCCTGTTCACGAGTTCGGCCTTTCAGGTGTATGAAGAGCGAATCCGTGTCTCCATAGACGACTTCAGCACCCCACTTCTCAGTCGCGTGGATAAGTGCGATTGCCTTTTCAAGAGTTTCACGACCGGCTTGCACGATGCTGTCAGCAATCTCAGAACATGGCATGCGACCGGAGAAAGAGGCCGACGTGTAACCATAGGTAACGTTTGCTAAGAGCTTGAGTGCCAACTGTCTATTATTTAGTAGCTGCTGCAGGGCCTTGTCGTCTTTGTCTTGCTTCATACCACTCTTGACCATGACGCGGGTCTCTAACAGTTCTCCCAGCATCTTGGCAAGCAGTGACTGGCGCAATTCTGGCTTTACGAACATCATACCATTAGGTGAAATGTTGATATGGTTTTGGACGAGTTCAAGCAACCGAGGTTCACGTTGAAAGTCCATGAATCCCAGCTTGTTGCGACCTCGCCAGCTCGTGATACGTCCTAGACATGTGGAGTAACAAAAGTTATAGGCTATCATCACACTTGGGTATAGCGACTGAAAATCAAGAACAAGTAGCGGACTTGAGTAAAAGGCGCTTTGCGGCTCCATGACCAACGGTAAGCATTCCAAGGCATTCTGCTGCCCAACCTGCTTTCGACTTGGAGACACCAGGATAAAATTCTCAGGTTTGGCAATACGAAACATGGTGGACTCCACTTTGAACTGGGAGCCTCGCGATATGACTGAGAAGAAGTCTATACCCAAGATTCGAGCTTGTTCGCTGGTGCGTGGGATGATCTCGTTGGCTTCTAGTATGTCTAAATTGAGCTGGACGCGAGAGATGAAGTAAGTGAGAACCCGTGCAAGATCACGCGGCCTATCACTTCGATACCAGCTTGTCAGATCGGAATGCTGATAATGTGGGATTCGTTTATGGAGCAGGTGAAATACCACATTCTCCATCGTATATTGGAGGAGATTGAGCTCTCCACGCATAGCCCTCCAGATATTGATCATGTGACGGCCAGTGATCCGGATGGTAGATGTGTGTGTGAAGCCCCATCGATCAGTTTCTTTGTCAAATTTGGCGTGTGACTGCGTCTTCATCCTGCTGATTTCATCGCAGAGATTGTACTCATATTTCATTCTCGCACGCTCAATAAGGTAGCCCCATGAGCTGTTGTGCACTTCGTACCCCGTCAGAACATCGGGATCAAACTGCCGGACAATATCGATCAAGCGATTTATGAGGTCAAGCTCATCCTCCTCATACTCTACTTCCATTGAAACTTGCTTAGATATGCGGTCTACAATGCCATGATCTTCTGAGAAGCATAGTATGCCAGCGCGCGGGCGAGTGGTTGTAGCGTTTTCTTCGCCTTGTACACTCCAAAATATGCACTGGATTTCATCTTCAGCGGGGTCGGGGACAAGAGATCCCCGTGAATTAACATGCACCTCCAGACTCATGATACTCATGTATTGAGTTTCATGCTTGACGCTGGTTGACTGCATATTTTGCGAAAATTTGAAGCCATGTTTGTTTCTTTGCGTGGGGCCGTCAATCTGTGAAAGATTTTCAACGGAATTGATCTTACGTGTCGGCTTCGATACCTGTACGTGGTTGCTGTCCGGCTTAGAAATGGAAAAATCTCGTTGTTTAGCATCCTTATGCATCCAAGCGTCGACCTCTTGAAATGATGGTGGTGGCCTGGCAATTTCCCAATTTCGCAAGCTGCAAAGATGTGACCTGAGGCGGTAGGCAGCTACAACCTTAGATTTTTCTACAACAACGGGAGGGTACTCCCCAGTAATGGCGGCTGATGTACAGCTGGGATCAAACGGGGGGAGGTATGGCACAGTGGTACTCTGCAACTTGAATTCGCGACCTGCATACTCACGAGCTCTATTAGGAACGTCGGCCTCGTTACTGTAGTAGGCATCTTGGTATATGACGGTGGGTACCCCAGCATGCATCATGGTGCTATTGAATAAACTAGATGAAGGAGGTAGATTTTCATAGTACACGGTGACTCCCTGGTGCTTGGAGAAAGTACTGAGTCTTGTGGCCAATATAGCAGCATCTGATCGGGCCTTTGGGGTGCTACTAGCTGGCAATCTAGTTGAGGTTATCTGGTGCGTCCATGGACTTGTCGAGCTCTGTTGCGATGCCCTGAAGTTGCGGTGCTTGGGTCTTGGCGTCTTTAGAGCATCCTGCGAATTTGAGTATCTTGATTGGCTCAAACGGAGTATTGTCTCAGGCGCACTCGTGTTCTTCACTACGGGGTATGATAGTGTGGTGGGTTCTCCGTGGCCCTGGGCTTTGATACTACCCTGGGAGACCTGGCTAAGACGGGGTGATGCATCTTCCGTGTCACCTTTGAAATATTTGGGCGCCTCATCGTCTTGGACGCCTAGCGCGTTGCGAAAGGAAATGCGTCTTACACTCTGCTGAGTTGCAGCAAGAATTCGTTGGCGCTTATTATAGTCCCCGGGCGTAGACTCGTGTCGTCGCTTTTGACTGTTGCTTGACGTGCCTGATGTTGAAATAGAGCCATTGCCATCTGTATCAACCAAGTGGATCCCTTCGTCAACTTGGTCCGCAGTTGCATCGTCGCTGGGATCTTCAAGTAAAGAGGCTGTGAGAGGGTCCAATGACTGCGACTCTTCCGTGTCAGAACTCAATTTCTCATTTGCCTCATCTCCACTCTGTGATTCATCATCCTCTATTACAGTCTCGTTATGCGATTGGACAATTCCGGACAATAGGCCGTCCAGAAGTGCATCACGCTTCTCTTGGAGGTCAGATTCCTGTTCCAGAACCTCATTAGGAATAGCCTGACTGACCAAGTTAATCGGATATAGGTCTTCGACACTCTCTACGGCCGTGTTTATGTGCTCGAGACCCTCAACTTGCTTTACAAAAGTGTTGAATTGTAAGCTTCCATTCGATTGTTGTTTCTCATCCTCGATTAACCCTTTTACAAGCTCGCGATACTCCTCCTCATGAATCCAACCGCCCGTTTCGTTGTTCCTGGGATCCGCAGTCATTGAGACCAAAACTTCAGGAGGGAAGGGACTACTTGAAGGATCCGTGAGGCCCATGCGAAGCTTACGTCGACGAGTTTCGTCCCTCCATAGACTAGCCAGTGAAGGAACATATTTTTCATCAGGGTTTCTGGGCATCTGGCTCGAGCGTTCGAGAAAGTCGTGGTGTATCGGTCTATACTGTAGCTCGTGGCGGTTGAGGATGTCCTGGACGCAAATGTCGACCTCGAGTGTACAATGGCTCTGGCGGGGGTATTGCTCATCTTCGACAATGAGATGTTGCGGTATCGAAGCGTCGTGCCATTTGTGCAGAGTGGTATTAATGCCGTCACTGTGAGGCACGGGTCCCCGGAACCGGACCTTTGCGCAATCAATGTAATTACAACCGTAAAGGTTATAGTCACACATCCATTGCAGAACATATTGTAGATGGGCCTCGTATGGCTGGAAGACGCGGTTCATAATGGCGCCCTGGTGTAGCAGGTCGGCGAAGCGCGTCATGTGCATGGGGTTGAGCATGTAAATCTTCAAAAAGACCTTGTATCCAACATTGTATCCAAAGAAGGGAACGCCCTTGACTAGTGTAATGTGCCCAACGTAGACCGACTTTCCGTCGTAGGCATTGCGACGATAGGTGGTGGCGAGGGCGTGATCAATCGAGTCACGCAGCGCGACCATGTATGCATCAACTGCAGTTTGTCAGCACCTCACAATGAATTTCCTGAAAAATTTCGACACCTACCATCATGCTTCTCCAAGCTGCCGGTATATTCCAAGTACAAATACGGTAGCGCTCCATGTATGTGAGCGCATACCTTCTGGCCGGTCTCGGTTGCGCCAAACGCGCGTATAACGGGTACCTGGGGAACAGCAAGGCGAACATTTGGCCCTGAATTGCGCCCGAGGACAGGGTCAATGTCGGTGGGCGTGGCCTGGTAGTGGTCGATGCAGTTGAGACGGAAGCGGAATGTCTCCATCTTGGCACGGCGCGGTCAAGGCCAAGGTGCCGTGGGAGGATTCACGCATGCTTTTCGGCGCGCACGGCAGCGACAAAGGGAAATACCACACGGGGTATTCTGGAGCAAGCGAGGATGAGCGTGGTGACGAGGTGGCAAGGTAACAATGCTGACACGAGGCACGGGTGCCATCCATGAGGAGACGACACTGGACGCGTCTGTCATATCGACGTTGTCGCGTAATCACGTGACGTTGACCAGGGCGGCCGCTAGACCAGCTCTCTGCCCACCACTTCAAGTCACCGCACGCCTGTCTCGATACAACACACGACGCCGCCACCATGCCGCCCTCCCAACCGAAGAAGCCCGATATTTCGGCAGCTGCCAAGGAGCGCAACGAATACATTCCCTCGTTCATCTCCAAGAAGCCCTTTTATGCCGTCGATGAGACGGGCGAAGATAACACCGACTACCTCGAGCACCAGCGTCTCCAGAAACAGGAGCAGGACTCGCAATGGTACGATCGCGGCAAAAAGCTTGGCCCTGCGGCGACTAAGTTCCGCAAAGGTGCATGCGAGAACTGCGGGGCCATGACACACAAGAAGAGAGACTGCTTGAGCCGACCGCGCAAGGCCGGCGCCAAGTTTACAGGCAAGAACATTGAAGCCGATGAGGTCATCCAAGAAGTACAGCTGGGTTTTGACGCCAAGCGCGACCGCTGGAATGGCTACGACGCGTCGCAATTTGAGGAAGTCATCGAAGAATATAAGGCGGTGGAGGAGATACGGAAAAAAGCCAAGGAGGCCCAGAGTGGTGGTGAGAAGTCAGAAGATGAAGACAATGACGAGGGCGATAAGTATGACGCCGAAACCGACATGGGAAGGAAGCAAGCCACATCTACGAGGAATCTGCGATTGCGAGAGGACACGGCAAAATATCTGCTCAATTTGGATCTCGACTCGGCCAAGTACGACCCTAAGACACGCTCCATGGTGGACAGCGGCATGAAAGCAGACAGTGCAGCCCAGCTTGTGGCAGAAGAAGGCTTCCAACGTGCATCGGGGGACGCAGCAGAATTCGAGAAGGCACAAAGATATGCGTGGGAAACACAGGAGCGAGGGGACAAGAATAAGCTGCACCTGCAGGCGAATCCTACTTCTGGCGAGGTTATGCGCAAGAAGGAACTGCAGGAAGCGGAAGAGAAGGCAGCAGCCCGCAAGAAGGCTCTTGCAGACAAGTATGGCATCCAAGACAACACAGCTGCGGATACCCTGCGCAAACTGGCCGTTACGGAGACCGAGCGATACGTTGAGTACGACGAGCGAGGACGGATCAAGGGTGCGCTTCAAGCCAAGGCAAAGTCAAAGTACCCCGAAGACATATTTCTCAACAACCACACATCGGTATGGGGTAGCTGGTGGTCAAATTTCCAATGGGGCTTCGCCTGCTGCCACTCGACGGTCAAGAATTCCTACTGCACAGGCGATGCGGGCAAGGAGGCATTTGAGCTTGCAGACCGCATGCGAACTGGGGCTGAACTAGATGATGTCCCCAAGGAAATTGGCTGGAAGCAGGAGGCCCAGCAGGAGCAGGAGGCCCAGCAAGAGCACGAGTCCAACGATTCGGATAGCGCGGCAAAAGCAAGAAAAGATGCTACCAGTCGAAAGCGGGTGCTTGACGAGATGATTGGCGGGGTCAATGAAGAAGAGATGGAGGCCTACCGACGGAAACGGACCATGGCAGCCGACCCCATGGCAGCCTACCTGGCACAAGGCAACCACCGTGAGGCGGCCTAGCGGTGGTGTTCACTTGCATGGCGTCATGCTCAACGCGGTTTTGTGTTTCTGGCATTGTGTGGCGTATGGTAAATACCGATACCCTGGGCTGTCCTCAGCATCAGCACGGAGCATAACAGGGGCCTGTGTGGTGGTGGAATGCGTTGTCCTGCAGTCATGACCGGGCTGGTGTGTTGCCCTCGCTTGGTTGCTTGTTGCCAGCTCACAAGTGACAGACGCTCGGCGATTGGCAATTGGGTAGGTGCCGCGCGTATGTGGCGGCGACACAGGCGGCAGCATGGGCGTGGGTGGTGAGCAGAGCGAGTACTACCTAGATACGCTTGGTGGTCACTCGATGGTGTTCTCGAAGGGGCTTAGCCGATGACGAAGCCTCGGTGCTGCCAAGGCCGACCAGGGTGCAAGCTCGCAGCAGGTACTAGGTACCCAAGTTAGCATGGGAGCAACCTGTCAACCTGCACATAGGAGCATGCATCCTCCTACACATTCGCCCCCGCACATTCACCTGGGGTGATTACTCGCCTGCGCCTGTCTCCCGCCGCCTACCACATCACCACTACCGCTCCTACCGCTCCTCCACCACCGCCGCCATGGCGCTCTACGGCAGTTCGCGCAACGTTGACATGGGCAAGTGCGTAGTGCCCTCAAGGCGCGCTCTTCGCAACTCGCGTGCTGACGGCACTGGTAGGCAGGAAACCGAGCTGGCCAACAGCATCCGCAAAGCGACGAGCATCGACGAGGTCTCGCCAAAACGTGGGTCCCCCACGGCCTCAGCAGCCCCCGCACGACCTCTCCCAGGCTTATGCGAGAGACAGGAAAGCATGTGCGCGCGTGCATCGTGTACACATGGGACCACAAGAGCTCGGCCTCGTTCTGGCAGGGCATGAAAGTGTGGGTGACGGCTGTTTCCTGGCCTTCGCCTAGCATCTTCTCCGGCCTCGTCCCGCTAATCGCACCCACAGGCAACCGATCCTCGCAGATGAGGTGCAGACGTTCAAGGCCCTCATCACCGTTCACAAAGTCCTCCAGGAAGGCCATTCCATTGTGCTTAAGGAAGCGCAGTCACATACCGGCTGGCTCGAGAGCTTGTCGCGCGGCGCTACTGCCGGCGAGGGCATGCGAGGATATGCGCCACTTATCTCCGAATACATCTACTACTTAATGGCGAAGCTCGCGTTCCATCGCCAGCACCCCGAATTCAACGGTACCAGCGGCAGCAGGCCATGCATCACCACAAGCTGACGTGAGTAGGGACCTTTGAATACGAGGAATACATTAGCTTGAAGTCGATCAACGATCCCAACGAAGGCTATGAGACGATTTCAGACCTGATGACGCTCCAGGATCAAATCGACGCTTTCCAGAAGCTCATTTTCTCCCACTTCCGGAGCGGCGCAAACAATGAATGCAGGATTGCTGCGTTGGTGCCGCTGGTACAAGAGAGCTACGGTATCTACAAGTTCGCCACCAGCATGTTACGCGCCATGCACACGAGTAAGCAGCTTCCGGCCAGGCCATGGGGAATGGGACTAATTCGTGCAGCACTCGGTGACGACGAGGCACTGGCCCCACTGCGCGGCCGATACGATGCCCAGCACTACCGCCTCGTCAAGTTCTACTACGAATGCTCCAACCTCCGATATCTCACCAGTCTGATCACGGTACCCAAACTTCCACAAGAGCCGCCCAATTTGCTTTCCGAAGACGAGAACGCGCCCGCGCTCCCTAAGAGGCCGCGTAACGAGAAGGCTGAAAGTTCAGCACCGCCCCGTGAACCTTCCGTCGATCCCGAACCCATTAACGAATTTTGGAAAGACAACCAGAAACGCCAACAGGAGGAGTTCGATGCCGAACAGCGTAGATTGGCACAACAGTGGGAAGATGCGCAGCGTCTACAACAGCAACAGGCCTTGCAGGCGCAGCGAGACTTTGAGGAACAACAGAGGTTACAAGCCGAACAGGCTCGTCTGGCGCAAGAGCAGCTTATGCGCGAACAGTACCAGCAGCAGACTCAAGGAAGACTCGCAGAGCTTGAGCGGGAGAACTTGAATGCGCGAGCTCAGTACGAGCGTGACCAGCTGATGTTGCAGCAATATGACCAAAGAATGAAGGCATTGGAAGGTGAGATCACTCAGATGAACCAGAACTTCCAGCAGCAAATGAGCTCGCGAGACGACCAGGTTCGGGCACTCCAGGAACAACTCAACACGTGGAGATCAAAGTACGAATCGTTGGCCAAACTCTACTCCCAACTTCGACATGAGCATCTCCAACTGCTGCAGAAGTTCAAGACGGTTCAGCTCAAAGCGAACTCTGCACAAGAAGCCATAGATGGGCGTGACAAGCTGCAACGAGAGCTCAAGTCCAAGAACATCGAGTTGGCGGACATGATCCGAGAGCGTGACCGCGCGCTCATGGAAAAGGACCGACACAGTGGTGGCCACCGCGAAGAAATGGAGAAGCTCAAGCGTGAACTACGCGCTGCCATTGAGAGAGCAGACAATGCTGAGCGTGGCAAAGGCGCTGAACTCTCGTCTTTGCTGAACAGGCACAATCGTGAGATCGCAGACCTCGAGGAGGCACTGCGAAGCAAGACTCGCGCCCTGGACGAGTTCCAGATGAAGTACCGCGAGGGTGACTCTGAACTTGAGCGTCAATTGCGGGAGAAGGAGGAAGAGTTGGAAATCTTCCGCGCCGGGATGGATCAGACGCTACTCGAACTCAACGAGCTCAAGCTGAATGCGAATGCCAACGACAATGCCCTCGACGGACATTTAGACACCCTAATCCAAGACAGCCTTCAGAAAATCAACGATCTCATCGACTCTGTTCTCCAGAGTGGTGTTCAACGAGTCGATGATGCGTTGTATGAACTTGATTCCCCAATGCAGGCCGGTAACCAAAACGCCACTGGGCCATATGTTCTCTCTCAGATTGAGCGAGCATCGGCATGCACAATGGAATTCTCGACGGCGTTCAATAACTTCATTGCCGATGGGCCCAATGCTAAACATGCCGAAGTTATCAACGCTGTCAGTAACTTTGGCGGGGCAATTGTTGATGTCCTGGTGAACACCAAAGGCCTCACCCGATTTGCGTCAGATGAGAACAAGGCTGATCAACTTATCAACGGTGCGAGAGCGTCTGCAACCTCAACGATCCGCTTTTTCCGCAATGTTCAGTCAGTGCGCATCTATGACCTCGATGCCGAGCAGAAAATCAACGTCGTCATCAACAACAGCACGGAAGTAGTCCGGAACCTCCAGAGTCTGTCGAAACTGGCCGACGCCTTCGCTCCTAAGAGCAAGATCACCAATGCCTCTGGTGATCTTGGCGACTTGGTCGACGACGAACTTACAAAAGCTGCAAATGCCATTGATGCGGCTACAGAGCGTCTTTCCAAGCTGATGAAGAAGCCCAGGGACCACTACTCAACCTACGAGCTCAAAATTCATGACTCGATCCTCGCAGCTGCCGTCGCTGTCACCAATGCCATTGCACAGCTCATCAAAGCCGCTACTGCGTCGCAGCAAGAGATTGTGCGTGAAGGCCGGGGTTCCATGTCCAAGACACAGTTCTACAAGAAGCACAACCGCTGGACCGAAGGCCTCATCAGCGCTGCCAAGGCTGTGGCAACATCGACAAATACGCTCATTGAGACGGCCGATGGTGTCATATCCGGCCGCAACTCGCCCGAGCAGCTCATTGTCGCCTCTAATGACGTCGCAGCATCGACTGCCCAACTGGTGGCCGCCAGTCGTGTAAAGGCAAGCTTCATGAGCAAGACGCAAGACCGTCTGGAGAGCGCAAGCAAGACGGTGACCGCGGCCTGCAGAGCGCTAGTCAGACAGGTTCAGGAGATCATTGCGCAAAAGAATCGGGACGAGGGCGAAGTTGTCGATTACAGCAAATTGGGCGATCGGGAGTTCAAGACCAGGCAGATGGAACAACAGGTACGTATTGATATTGCACACGTGCTTGTCCGATTAGTGATACTAACTCCTGCGTCTAGGTTGAGATTCTGCAGCTGGAGAACTCACTTGCGCAGGCGAGAACACGGTTGGGCGAGATGCGTAAGCTGTCTTATCTTGAGGAGTAGTGGGGAGGTACTGGCTTGTAGATCCAGGACTTATATACTGGGGCAGTCCACCCGTATCGTGTATCATGGGAAGAACGTCAGACAACGGCACATGTCTCCTGCCCTGACGCATGCTCAAAGTACACTGCACTCTTCGTTTCTGTGATTGTGCACTTGGCGAGACGAAGTCAGTCTGGCCGGTGCTCCGCAGCCAGTTTCCCGCCACCGCATACACCGTCTTATCATGCTTTTCCGTCTTTCCATCCTATACATCAACTGTGCCTGCGTCCTTGTAGGCGATCCACGGGGAGTTGGCTTCCATCAGCGAATCCGTTCGCAACCCACAGTCCACTCTTTAGTTCAGATGAACCCAGTGTTAGCGCAGCGGGCAGTCGAGTTACTTGGTCGTGTCGAGCTTGCTCATTGGCCCCTTCCCATGGCCCCGAAGCATCATCACTCCGCATTTACTCGCTGACGTCGGACCTTGCCATTTCCTCCCCGAACAACTCCCCGAGCATCTCGTCCGGTTCCGATCGGCTGAAACGGCCTGGAGGAAGACAGCCGCGAATTGTGCACCAGCAGCTCGTCATTCCGATCTTCCCGCGGGAACACGCCCTTCATTCGTCTTCCAATAATGAGCCAGCCGGCAATTGCTCCGGACCGGGAGACGTCTGCGGGTCACACGGACGAGAGGAGGCCATTCAAGAGAAACAGGATTACACTTGCCTGCTCGAATTGCAGACAACGAAAGTCACGTGTGAGGATTGGCCCGGCGCGAGAACTACCCACAGAGAACATGGGGATGCAAACTAATCCCCCTGATAGTGTAATGGTTCCCGGCCAAGATGCGACACATGCGTACAACATGGGATCGATTGTGTCTACTCAAACACTGAAACATTAACCAAAGCTTCGGCGTCGAAAGGGTCAACTAGGGCATCCATTTTCATTCCATGGGGTTGCTTGGACTGACTAGCTGCAGGTTAGTAGGCGGGTTAGAGTCTCGCGTTGCAACGATAGAGGAGTTGCTTGGCCAACTCTCATCAAGAGTGACCATGATGGAAAGTGGTCTGGGTAATGAGCGAAATGTGAATCCTACATCTTTCTCTGGTGGTGTTGTACCTGAGGTACAGGATCCTACTGACGGCATCGGAACAGTCGTGTTCACCGAAGAAGAATATTCGGGATTTTTTGGTGTGCATACCTACGACGCATTCGTATCGAGAACCGGGGAGGTTGACCAGACACATAGGGCCGACATCCAACATAGCATTCACTCGACAGGTCGTCCGTACCACCTCCAGTGTTTTAAAGCGCATCACAGCAACCGGAACTCCGGTCTCTCCCAACGACACAGCCTTGAAAAGCCATATTGTCCACCTGTCCCGTGCTCAATCCCCAAGGCAAACAATCCCGACCGCTAACAGCATCGCATCAGTCGAAGGAGAGCCCTTTATCCTTCCACCAGAGGCAACAATGCTGCAACTCATTGAACTTTTCTTCAAGACAACGGGGACCCTTTTCCCCTTCATCGATCGCAACAGGTTTTGGGAAACGTATCGCCAGCTAGTCACGACGAATGTCCTATCGGTGCGTAGATCATGGCTCGGCTTGCTCAACATGATCTTCGCAATCACGACAAATGTGAATAATATGTTTGATCTTACCATCACGGCACAGGCCCGCGCAGCCCAGTCCGACATCTTCTTTCAGCGCGCCATGGCGCTCAATGACAGACAAATTCGTTTGGGAACCAGCCTTGAAGTCGGTATGCATCCATACTCCATGTCTTGACAAGGCTCATGGCTGACATCGCAGTTCAAATGCTTTTGCTAGCTAGTATGTACTCCCAAGGTACCGAACGATCTATCGAAACGTGGAACATTCACGGTTTAGCTGTCAAAGCAGCGTATCAGCTGGGTCTGCATTCCCCTGATGCGCTTCGACAGTATCCGCCGGTGGAGCGAGAAATTCGGAAACGGGTTTGGCTTGGGTGTGTCCTACTTGACCGGTATGCTTGGTTTCATTGCACAAGTACTTGAGCTAACTACTTGGACGAGGACTCTGAGTATGACCTTGGGACGGCCAGTGTCCATTCCAGAGTCATTCGTGAGAGTAGGCCTGCCCCAGGTCGTCGAAGACACGCAAGCATCAACCATGAGCACTGGCAACTCGAAAGAGGATCCTACAAGCGTACAATTCTTTACCGCGACGATGTAAGGTTTTAGTCGGACGACGAGGCTTCCGCTACTAACTGCAACAGCATCTTGTACAGACTCATGAGCGAAGTCTTTGATGCTTTATACGGAAGTAATGTGGGCCTAGAAGCGGCAAGCGACGTCTTCGAAATTGCCCCACATCTGCTTCGATTTGAACAGAAGTTTGCCCACTGGCAGCATAGCTTACCCGCAGCTATGCCACTGATTTCCGAGGCTGATCTTTCCCGACCACCCGACAACTTCGAAATCACAACACTGCGGGTAATTTTGACCTCTCGGTTTCTCAACTTCCGCATCCTGACACATCGGCCATTGCTCTGCAAGTACCTTGAGGCTATTGGAAGTTCTCAGGTCAACATGCAACAGTTAAGCATATTGCGACATGTTGGAGCAAATAGCGTCCGGATCTGCGCACAATCAGCCGTATTTATCATCAAGATAACGCAGTGGGCACTACAGCACGCAGATGCCCCTCGACAGCTACTAGGGGCCTGGTGGTTTTCTCTCTACTATGGCAAGTATCCAAAATCACGAGAGCATAACTATCGCTGGCGTTAACTTTCTGCACAGCTTTTAATGCCGCGCTTGTTATTTACTCCATTCTCCTCATGCAACATCAAGCAAAGCATCACAAGCAACCCATTCCCATGGAGGATTTGGAGCTCTCCACAGCCTCTCTTCACAAAGCAGTCGAGTGTTTGTCCTGGTTGTACAAAGGAAACCGAATGACGGAGACATGCGTTCGCTATACGTCTGCCCTTGCAAAACAACTGACGCTCATATGTGAGGCTTATTGCTCCGTGTACTCGTTATTCAGCTGACTTGGGTTCAAATTTAGTGCAAAGAGACGACACGCTTACGACAGATACAACAAGCATGCCGCCCCTAGCTGATATCGCAAACCCAATGCGTAGTAATTCAAGTACCAATGAACCGCATACCAACTTCGGCTTCTTCAATTCGGCTGAATTGCATATGGGTTTGGAGTTATACGACTTCTGGCAACACCCAAATGCCGAATTCCCAGCGGACTTTCGGGGATCGACATTGCCCAACCGCGCCTCGTTTGAGCAGTAGCAGGTGAGAAAGAGGGCAGAGTTTCCCGTTGTGAGTCTGAACACTGAGTAGATACTTATCAAGTAAAAATTTTAGCATTTTGCTGGTCTATTGCTGCTGGCTCTTCTCCACGCCTGCGCCATGGCTTCCTCAGCATCATAGCCGAATGCCCACCAACAGGTCACAGGATCCGACCACTGATTCGCACTATGCGTGAACGGCAATCCAGCGACTTCTGCCGTCATGGATTCATCGCGGGCTCTTTGTTCCGGGCCGTCGGGGAAGTGCCAGATCAGGCCATTCATACTGCTCGCGTCCATCATAGCCCCGCTCCGTTTGATACGCTCCGCCTCAAAGACACGCAAGGCAAACGGCATTTCATCCAGGACGGAAATGTGGTCCAGGGCAATGGCGAGCGCAGCACCATCTTCCACCGCCATGGCAGCGCCTTGCGACATGTACGGGAGCATAGCATGCGCCGCATCGCCGATAACGACCAGTTTCGAAGACGGCGAAGTCCAGCGCGACAACTTGGGTCCCACGCGTAGCGGCCACTTGATACTCGAGTCGATAAACGACAAAATCTTGGTCAGTCTGCGAGCGGTTTAGTCGGCAGAAAATTTTGGGGATTGTCCACCCTACTGGGGATCCCAGCCGTCAAATTCTGTCTGGATATGGTCTTTGGCGAGCTTCTTGGTCCAGGTGCTCGGGTGGGAATGGTCTACGTGCGACAGTACCATGTTGAACGTTTTTCCTGAATTCATCGCGTACGTCATGACGTGTTTGTCCTGTCCGATCCTAGATGTCTCGAAAGGTGGTCAGTTTGTGTTGTCTATAATTCGGCGAAGACGATGGTGATTGGGCGATGGCGTACCACAGGTTGATACATGGTTTCTCGAGGATCCATGCGATTTCTGCGTCTTGCCGTATCTTCTGTGCATCCACCGTCGCTCGATACGCGGCGAATCCGTGGAACGCGGGCACATGGTCACCATGTGGCAGAAGAAGCTCTCGAGCCGCGGATTTGATGCCTAGAAAGGGCAAGGGGAAGATAGCCATCCATCAGCTTTCTTTCTGGACCATGAGGAGAGAACGAGAGAAAGAACCCGAGTCAGTTGTCTCCCTTGACTCACCGTCGACTGCAACCACCAAGTCGCCTCGAATCACCGATCCATCTTCAAGTTCCACGGAGCCCCCACGCTCGTCGTACCTGGCTACTCTGCTGCCCAACGCAACAACCACACCGAGCTCTTTCGCTCGTGCATGCAGCGCCTCGTGCAAGTGCGCTCGATGCACCACATAATACGGCACGCCGAAGTCGCCTTGAAAGCGAGTCCCGAGATCCGTGTACCCAATGATCCTGCCGTCTTCCCACCGCCGGACCTTGATTCCTTCGGGCACCACAACACGCTGCTGGAGATGCGGATACACGCCCCACCGGTGCAGCAGTCTGCCTGAATTCGGTGGAATTTGAATCCCGGCACCGACCTTACGCTGTCATCAGCCCGTAGGACGAGAGGGGTGGATATGCAAGTGTTGTTGTTGATCTTGGAAAAAAGGGAAGAAGGAAAACAGCGCAAAAAACCTACTTCTCCAAGCTGCTGCGCTTGCTCTACGACTCGCACAGCGTGTCCCTTTAGCCCTAGGGCAATGGCGGCTGCGAGACCGCCCAGGCCTGCGCCGACAATGACGATGCTCAGCCTGCACATCGCGAGGCGCGGGCTCGGGCATGGGCCGCCGGCGGCACGAAGATGCTCCTCAGATGCACCTGGACGCTGTACCTTGCGGAGAAATTGCAACGATTGCGAAGGGTAGCTTGGAAGGAGGTCTCGCGGGGGATAGCGTGGCTCTCGTTGTTGTCGTCTGTCGTCGGCCGGGATGGACTCGGTCGTGCTCTTCTTCATCGTACTGATGAAGAGGCAGAAAATCGCCGTGTGAGGTGTGAGTCTTGCTACTGTAGTTTTCGCGGGGATTGATCTTATTCATAGGCATGTGCGACAAAACTGCGTCTGCCTGCTCGAAACCTAGCTACCGAGCATGCGCTGGTCATGAGGCGGTTGGCAAGGGAGTACCCACCGGCCGGTACAAAGCGCCCTAACTCCGCGGCCCTCGGGAGACAAACGTGTGGAACGCTGCGCAAGCGGCAACTCGGCCTTTTCTTCTTTCATCCGAGAGAACAATCCATCCACTCGTGGTATGGTTTTTTTTAATTAGAATAGCAGAGTTGACAACGGGCTACTGCCTGAAAGAGAGGCATGAAGAGAGCAAAAGTTCGCGCGCCATCCATCATGTGCACACACACGACCCACTCGGGCACACAAAGTTCGAAAGTAGGTAATTACGTCTTTCTCATGTCCTCATATCTACATGGATAGCCGCCCTAGCCGTTCATCCTCCCTCATTGATTTTATACCGACCTGTGCCCAAACCAACCCGCCCACCAAGCCCGAGAATTCCATGGCCAGCATGCTGTCGTACTCGGATTGGGGTAAATGGAATGGCGAATGGTATATAGTTTGTATGATGAAGATGATGATCAAGATGATGCTGATGCTGATGTTGATGCGCAAAAGGCATCGCGCTCAGGCTTTTTTTTATATTAGAAAAAAAAAGGTCCGTAGAATCGTGACGCAGATGCAAGATGCGCGCCGCGCGGTGCTCGTTGCATGCAAGCCCATGGTAAAAGGAAAGAAACGCACGCTGCATAACGCGGATAGGGGAACGAAGTGACGACCATGACGCTGAAGCGCAGCAACAAAGTCAGGAGAAATGAAAAAAAAAGGGATGAGCGCCGAAGAAGAAAAAAAATAACAAATTCGCACACACACAACTTTTTTTGGTCAATTCAGAAAAGGTACAGCCTCGCCCACCGTTGTTAGACACTGGCGGTGCGCCGCACACCGAGGGTAGGCTTCTGGGCATATCCGATGAGCAGCTTGAAGCTGGTTCCGCGCTTCTCGCACTCTTGTATGAGCCTGTCGTCGCACCAGATGCTACCGGCGGCATGGGTACCGAGCTCGCTGGCCTTGGGGAGCGCAATTGACTCGTAGCAGCGTGAGTACCACCAGCGGCCGACGCGCGCGACCATGTCGGTGATGCCGGTGTCAGTGGAGTCGGAGGATAGGCGGAGGAGTTCGGAGAAGGATAGATCTTCTCCCGGGGCTTTTGAATTCGAGAGAGGGACTGCGGATTGGCTGCTTGAGCTGGCAGTGCTGCTTTTGCTTTTGGTGGTGGTGGTGGTGGTGTTGGTGGACTTTGCGTCGTCGAGTTGGGGAAGCTTGCCTGCGACAGGAACACCGACGACGCAGCGGTTGCACTCGACAAAGCCCTTGCGGCCGATGCCGGCCATAATCTCGTCGCTAATGTTGCGAAGAGAGGTGTTCTCATTGGCTTCTTGCATGCGCATTTTAAGTCCACGCACAGCTCGACGCGCGCGGTCACCCATGTTGACGAGGTCCATATCGAGAACGCTGAACTCGAGATAGCCGCCTGGTCGCAGAACGCGCTTAGCTTCAGATAAGACAAATTGATGCTGCGGGGATGGAAGCGCTGTTGGAAAGCGGAGCACAACGCTTGCGAAGAAGTGCATTGGAAATGGAAAGGCCATTTTGAGAGAGGAGTGGTTGATGTGTCGATGGTTGTTGAGGGTCGAGCCCGACTCGGGACTGTCATCGTCGGATATACCAAGCGATCGTTCGGAGCTCATGTTGTATACAGTTGCCTTCGGATAGGTCAGGGCGCAGTAGTAGGACCAGTCTTTGCCCAGTCCGTCTATTACCAAGACGCGGTCCTCGCTCGGGTCCTTGAGTCTAAAGTGCACTGGGCTGAACAGTACACGGCCGAAGGAGAGCCACTTGCTTGTCATTAATGAGCCGAATCGCAGATTAGCCATGGATAGAAACCCATCCACTTGAGTTTCGGCAAACTCCATCGTTCGTGAGTCCCGAGATCTATTCGCGAGAAGACTATGACGACCCGAGCTAGATCTCGCAACGACGGTCCCTTTTGACTGACTTGCTGTTGGTGGTAAGGACACTGGTGTGCCAGAACGGGCAATTGGCTTTGCATTTGACCCAGTGGTGGATACACTTGGGCTTGTTGGCAAGCTCAGTCTACCAGTGATGGGGTCAATGACACTGATCTTTTTCTCGCCGTACTCTGAAAGGAAGTCCGAGAACGATACTGAGGATACTGGCGATTGACTGGAATGAAGAACAGCGAGTAGGCGCGAGCGGCGTAGGTGGAGAGATGGGTTGGAGACTTCCATGTCAGGCTGACCAGACGGAGAAGAAACGCACAAAGTTTTGGTGTTCAACGGCAACGGCTCCAGTGAGGGATGCTGACTGCGAACCATGGTTGCATCCTCAGTGTGTAGAGAAGTGACAGGCAAAAGCACCTCGTCTATCAGGTCGTCGTACTCATTCCAAAGTTCATCTTCAGAAAGCGGGGCTCCCGACTCTGGAACTACTGCAGTGCCAGCAGTAGGAGTAAAGCTCCAGACACCAGAGCTGCTTGAGTATGACACATCAGAATTCTTGCGTGGGGATAACTTGAAGAACTGGCTTTGACGGGTGAGTTCATCGAATGGACTTATAGAAGCTATAGCAGATCCGTGGGTAAGTGCATTCAGACCGTGCAGGATTGGGTAAGGTTCTGCCGGTCCTGGGGTCGTGGCAAAAGCGCCTATGGAATCGAAGGATGTTCCTCGTGGGGCGGCCAGTCGCGGTTGAGTAGCCACAAATGGCCGAGAAAATGACTGTGGAGATGGGCAATGCATCTGCCGCCGGCTTGAAACTACTTGAGGTATACGGCCTACGCGAGGCAAACGATTTGGTCGTGTCAAAGGGCTGATCGGAGGCGGGCTAGGTGATGATGGACCCTCATGTGGCCGGACTTGTTCCAGTTCGAGTGGGGATAGCGATCTCAGTGGCGAAGATGGCGGCGAAAGATCTGTAAATGGAGTAAGATCTGCTGTAGAATAGTGTCCTGCTGAAAGTAGTGGAAGATCGGTTTTGATTTCCAGGCCACTGCTGTGCTGCTTCTCATTGCCGGGACGCAACGACACTTGGGGCGAGGCTGAATTCGAGGACAGCGATGAGCTATAGGGAAGAATGGGCTTTGGAGGTAGCAGCGGGGATTGCAACCTCTCCTTTACTCTCGCCTCTTCGTCCGAATGCGCGGAGCTCTCTGTGCCCTCGTCCGGTGTGATGGCTTCTTGCATAAGCTGTTCGATATCCGTCATATCCAGTCCAGACTGGTCGATCAACGCATAATGAGCAACGGAACGTGAGGGACTGGGATGAGGTGCAGGGCTGGTCACTGTGACCACTTTCGTTGCTACATGCGGCGTTGCATGTGCCCGCTGAAAAAAGTTCCATCGCTTCGATGGCTTCACTTGTTCTGTTCCTGGCTTGCTCTTCTTCGACGATTTTAGCCAACCTCCTTCTTTAACATCGGCAACAATGTTGGATATGGAGTTTTTGCGCCCTTGACCAGGAGTACGACTCATAGGCGCTGTGATAACAGTGGGGCCTTGAGATAACGGCAAAGCTCGCGATGTGTGATTCGATACTGACGTGGGCAATGATGCTTTATTTATATCATCTTCACTCCCAGATGGCCTTCGTTGTCCCAAAATCTCCTTTTTCTGAACGGGAGATCCGGCACGCATGTCGCCGCGTATGGCAGAAGGCGATAACTTCCGTTCTCTCGCCTTGACTTTGTTGTGTGGCGGATGTTTGAAAACGTTCTTTTGATCGCGATCTAAATGCGCAGACAGGTCAATACTGCTCCTGCTGAGTATAGGCTCAGGACTGTGCGACAACTCTGTGCTACTTGCAGTACCTCGAAGTACAACAGGAGTAAGTCTTGAAAGAAAGAAATCTTCCCTATCTGTGCTTGCCGTGCTTGTCATGCTGCTCTTTCGCGTTGAGGGCGTCTGATTGAGGCTCTCAGCTGTTGTTGCTGCACTGGCTAAATTTCCAATACTCGCAGTTCTCACAGAGCTTCTACTTCGACCTCTGAAAGCATGTATTCCATATCCCTCGTGACCGGTTCCCGCTGCGGGCCCACGGCGTCGAAGCTTGCTATCGCTTTTTGAGACAGGCAAAGCAGGTTCAGTCTTGGTGCGGCGGCTGAAAAACCCAAATCTTGTGGGTTTCGAGGAGCTAGGTTCAGTTGCAGACAAAGAAACTGTGCTTTCTTGTCGTTTTCCTTGGTCGTTGGATATGTCAGGTGTCGCTCCACGGGTCGGTAAACGAGTGACTGGCGCTAACGACGAGGACGGGTTGGGCGAGGAGAGGCGAGAAGAAGGTTTCAACGGTTCATTGGACCTGGCGTTCATTGCTGGCCTCTGCGCAAACTTCGATTCTGCAGAGCTATTGCGTCCGTGTGAAGAAGTGACATTGACCGTGTTGCCCCGTACAACAGGCGAAGGGCCTCGAAGTCCGTTGACATCAGGTGTACCATACCTACTAGGTATGGAAGGTCGTCTGGATGCTGATAACGACACCGGAGACTCGCCCGCGAGGTGAGCTAACTCAGGGGGTGCTTGAGTAGGCGGCTTCTTGACAGGGAGACTACAATCTAAGATCCGGGGACTCTGTGGTAGGGCAGCGAGCTCACTGGTTGGCTCTCTCTCCTTTTGCTTCGCCTCTGCGATCACAGTAGAGGTGGATGACGATGAAGTGGACGACTCACGAACGGTAGGTAGGGTGTGCGGATGCCTGTTGTTACTTTCATCCGGGGTTCTGTGACGGTTGAGAGGGCTCGTTTGTTTTGTTCGGACGGATGTCCTGGAGGAGAGCGACGTTCCCGGAGAATATGATGACATGGAGGTAGGTGTAGACGACGTGCTGAACGCCCCGGGAGACTCCGAATATCGAGTTGAAGGTGTGACAGAGAGCGGATATTGCGGAGTGGGAGGGGGCAGAAGGTCCTTTGGTCCGACATCACAATCGTAGAACCCGTTTTCACATCGTTCGGTGCGAGGATCTGAGACTGCCGGAATCGTCGAAGAATTCGGTAATGGTACGCCCATTACAGTCTCAGAAAAAGGGTCTTTGTAGCCGTCAAGGAACCCATCTATCGCGGGTGTACCATCTTGGGGGGACATGGAGTTATCCTTGATGCGCGGACCTCGCCGACTACTGACGACTCCGACACTCGTCTGCTTCCTTCTTAAAACATTTGATCTGGGACTCTCTATCGTCGATGTCGAGGAGCCTGCGAGCGAGGGTGTTCGTATACTCATGGGTGCATCAAGCCTAGGCAAACGCGATGTGGACGACGGTGGTATCGGTCTTCTTTGTACCATGCTTGCTTGCTGTACATTCGGTGAAATAGTGCCACTGGTAGCTGGTTGCAGTGAACGACTGGCATCCTGTGCAAGCCCCTTTTGGCTCATTGGTTTCCTTGAATACAGCTGTTGCTCCAGCGAAGGCCTCCTCTTTTGAAGCTTGGGCTGGCTGGATATGGGTACTCCGGCTGTGATAGGTTTTGTCATCGTAGGGGTGATGGACGGTTGAGGGAGTCGGGTGGTGGACGCTCGGTCCTCCAGCCTTCGTGATAGAGGGTGTTGAGACTTATTGGTTGACATCTTGGGTAGCCTCGTGTAGCCAGACTAGATGTGCAATCGATGCTTGTGTACGCCGGGTAACTCATGGAGGCATGTGCTTATCGAATCGTGAAACTCCTGTAATAATATCTCGTTGTGCAAAGTGACCCGATGCCGAAGCCAGGGCCCGTCAGCAGTAATCCACTCGGATCGTGTAGGTACGGGTGAGCCGTTCGGCAACGTTGGCAATGCGGGTGCCAGCGGGTAGACTAGAGCCAGGGACGCACGAGGGCAAGTCGATGCATATAAAAGAACCAGCGCGAAGACACATGCAGCCCTATGTCTTCTCTCAGCGTTTTGGCGAGAAGCTGTTTCTCTGCGCCACTCTTGCGGCGGGACGAAACGGGCTGTGGCGTCGGAAAGGCCGAAATGGGGCTGTGCAAGGTACCGCAGTGGGGACGAAATTCGAAAATCAACCACAACGCACAGCTCTCCAGCGACAAGACGATGACGGATGTTATACTCGCGCCTCTACCGTAGCTCATGTGTTTCGTCTATCCTTTCGTCCAGGGCCAGGAATCAACGGATCAACCGTACATGACACCCTTGGCAGGACCGATGTGCGGATAGGTCGCCTCAAAAGCAAGCGATGGGTCCAGAGCCTATTCCCTGGCGGCCTTGGCTCATGATTAGTATGGTCGTTGCGATTCGACCCGTTGAATCCGAGCGCTTCGGTGACAAGAGGACGAGTGTGGATCAGCTTTTGGGGAGGTTTGAAGGCTGCGACGGGCGTCGAGCCTATATCCATGCCGACAGCCTCGTGGAGTTGGGCCCAGCCGAGTGACTCTCGTCTGGCTCGGTAGCACGAGGGCATGTGGGTGGATAGGCGAATAGGTAGGTGGGTTGAGCCGCCAAGAGGGCATCCATCCAGTCGAGGATGCTCACAGCCGTGGAGGGTTGGTGGTGGGGCGACCCTGTCAAGACTCCCTACTATGCATGCCAGTCAACCCTGCACGGCAACAGGCGGCAAGTGGACCGCCAATTGGTTCCCGCGACCGTCTTCCCTGTGGTTAGGCTCGCTAGCCCATCGTCTTCAGGCCGTTGCAGCGGCTCAGTGTTTCGTGCCGAAGGCCTTGATCGTGCTGTACTCTCGCAGGAGACGTGAGGCTGGTCCATGGCGGCGACGCCTCTTCGCCGGGAACTCGTGCGATCACCCGCCAGTATAGAACACCGACGGGCATTGGCCCAAAGGCAAGCTGGTTGAGCAAAGGCTTGCCGTCGACGGTGGCCCTGGCTGTCTAATCACGACCCGCGGCCGAGCAACGGCTCAACTGGCCATGCGGCGAGAGTCGCATTGGGCGGGTGGAGCGACTTCTGCGGCGTGCATGCAACGGTGAATTCGACCCTGGCTGGCATTCTCGTGACCATGGCATGCACGACGAAAACGATGCTCGTGGTAGGTCGCCGGGCCATGCCGTCGTCGGCCGAGGCCGTTGCGTGCCAGCTGAAGCCGTGGGGAGTGTGGCTAGGTGCAGTCTTGGCCGCAAGAAAAGGAGGCTGTGCTCTCGTCGGCTGCGCCACCACTTGGACAACGCATCCAGCCCGTTCCACCTTGCTCGCAACTTTCGCCAGCGGAGCGCTCATCCACCACAGCATGTCGGCAGAAACCGTCGCTGCGCTCGCTGCCTCGTCCCCGTTGCGCTTTGGGCAGGCCCACGGCGCGGTCATTCTCAGCCTGGCCCACTTCCCAGGTTACGCCCAAGCCACCAAGTCCTCTGCCTCTTCTTCTGCATCATCATTCGTTGCTCCCTCTGTGACGGCGTTGGCCCGCCGCATAGCTTTTCAATCACGTTACCACGCTTTCCTTGAATAGCCCTGCATCCGGACGGCCTGTTTTGCCCAGTAACAGCGGAAATCCCACGCCCAGCCTTCCTACTGGTCGCGGTTGACATGCAGGGGCTCAGTCCATCGACCGTCTTACGTTTGATGCCGCCCTGTCAACGGCAGAAAAGCCGACACTAGCATCTAAATCTGAGTCCGAGAGAGGAGACACATGTCGGCCATTTCTGCTACTGGAATATCTCCATCACGCCACCCTTCGCCTTCTGCAATAACGACTCGCCCGTTAACGAGGTTCCCAAAAGAAAAACCAGTCCCTGGACGATCCGCTCTCCCGCCACCAATGTCTCCATTTGCGTCTGCCTATGCATGCGTTCCAGCTTCCAGAGCATCTCCGAATTCCACAGCACCCGCTGGTAACCGCGGGATCCGCACGCGCGTGACAGATACCGCTGACGCCGGGCTATCGCAATTTCGACTGGGTGATGATCCATAATCAGCGCTGCTTCTTGCCGTTACCTAGTCCAACGGAAAGCGGAGAAGGCAGCGCGGCACGGCGCGAGTGGAGCGTGCTGAACGATGTACCTACCTACCACTCGTTCCTCGTCAACACCGGGTGACCCTGTCTGCCACTGTGGAGCCTAGCCCCCCCAAACCAAGTCTACATCCCCAGGGCGTGCAAGCGGTAGCGAGGTGGCGCTCCGGGAGCTGACGACCATGTACTTTGATCTGCTACTTCCTAGCGCCCAATCCGGTCGGATTGCCTCCCATCGGGCGAGGAGCGCGGTGGATTGTGCCAATAGCGAGCTAATTCTATGGCCATGAAGGCGTCTTTTATGGGCCCTTGTCGTCCACAGCGGTCATGGCACTGCATTGGGTGTGTTGTGCGAGGCAGTGTGGCATCTTTAGGCCAACATGCCATTGACGAGACCAGTAGGATGAAGCCTTGATATCAATCTCCTTCTTCCAAAAAAACCCATCACACCGTGCGCCTCCGCGTAACCGAACGAATTTTAATCAGAATGGTGATCCATGTGTGATATGCCATGCATGCACCCTTCATGCGCTCGTCATCTTCCCTCAAAGCGGGAGGCAGGCAGCATCTTGTCGATTCGCTGATGGTCCCTTAATGCAGCATGCAGCATGCAATGTGGAAGCCCCATACTTTGAACTTGTGCTTCGTTGTATCGCAAATCTCCTTGAATGGGCTGGAAGCATGTCGAGTTATCCCGTGACCGCACGCTAGCAGTTCCTACCTTGGACCGCGTAGCACTCACTCCACAAGTTTCCTAAGGAACCCCTTAGTTTACCATGGCAGGCCACCAAAAAGTCACGGCCTACCAGGAACGTGTCTACACAGCCTTGCAGCAAATTCCAAAAGGGCGCGTCACCACGTATGGCGCCATTTCCAAGGCCTTGGACAGCTCCCCCAGAGCGGTCGGCGCCGCGCTACGCGTGAACCCGTTTGCGCCGGAGATCCCGTGTCATCGGTGCATTGCGATTACTGGAGTACGTTGCACCTTTTCTGAGCGCCTGCGAGAATTGCGCTGACGGGCCAGTTTGTGGGCGGCTTCAAGGGCGAGTGGGAAAGGGCGCCAAGCGGACAAAACCAGCAGTCGAAGCTGGCACTGCTCAAAGACGAAGGGGTGCTGTTTACTTCGGATGGGTTCTTGGTGGACAAGACGCTGCTTTGGGATGATTTTAATGTAGAGAAGTTGAGATGAACTAGGATGTACATAGCTAGTGAAGCCGTCTAATGACTTGTGCTCGATACAAAAAGTCGAAACTAGAATCGGAATATGTAGATTCTCAATTTTTTTCGTCGCGTGCAAACCCAGACTCATAATCGGTTGGAATCAGTAGGGGAGTTAACTGTATTCACCCATCTCGTTTGCAGCTCAAGATTCTCGCGTTCCTCCCCGACCAGTGTCTCCAACCCAACCCTTCGTAGCTCCGAGAAGTAGGCTACTGCGTGCGGAAAATCTTCGTGCGACGTGTATCCGTTTCGATCAACGCGGCCTTCGAGATTGTCCCAAAAGTCAGCGTTTTCATTGAATCCCTCGCCGTCCCTTCGGTGCTGCGCAATTTCTTCGCTGGAAAAGTGATACGGACAGGGTGATGTGTCGTCGATGAAATGCCAATCCCTAGGTTCGTGTTAGCAAGTGGACCATTCCCTCCGCAACCGAAGCAAACCTTTGGATTCGTATGAGAATCTCCCGAAACGGCAGAATGGCTTCATCCCACGAGTTGTGGGCAAAGGCGACGAGCTGCTCTAACGTCTTGCCATTAGGAAAGCGCATGACCTTGTAAAGCGAAGGATTCCGCTTGGCCGTCGATGTTTCGTAAATATATAATAGTATGGATCGGCGGACTGTCTCGGACACGCTATCCTTCTCTTCTGGGTCTAGATCTTCGAAGTTTTCTGGCAGCTTCGTCTGTATTTCTCCGTTGTAATCGACGAGCTGAGGCATGCGCGCGCGAAGGTTTCTGGGGCCAACCCAGACAGACTGCCAATCAATAACACTGGAAACTTGGCCTTCATGAACAAACACATTACCTTTGTGGAGGTCGCGGTGCCACAGCGTCGGAAGGAGCAAATCTTCTTCGGTTGGGAGGAGTTTGCTTACCACGCTGAGGTATTTTTGCAGCAGGTCGATGTGCGCCTCGGGCAGCTTCTGGGCGTCAGATGTCGACAACGGAACCAGAGGCACTTTTGCATTCGCATACTGTTCAATCCATCGTATCTCGCGATAAGCTATCGCCTCAACATATGCAGCCGCTGAAGTCCCTTCATTCATGTTAGATGAGATGGCAGTGGCAGATTCACACTTACAAGGGCCACGATCGAGTGCCATTTGTGCCCTCTCATCCTCCCAGAACTCTCTCTCGACAGTTGGGCCAACGACGAAGCGGCGCCGTACATCCTCTTTAACAGCTAACGAAACTTCGCCTCTGATTTCTGCGGGAGCACAATTCGGCATGTCCTCCGCGTAAAAGATTGCTCCATGTCTAAACATGTAAGCGCTTCGATTATGCAAAGATACCAGCTAGAAAAGCGCACCGATCCAGAGAGATGGCCAGAAATTTAGCATCAATCTCCACGAGACTTTTCACGATCTTTCTTTGTTCTTCAATATCCATGTCGTTCCAGATACTGGAAAGCTGTATCCCCTTGGCTTCTTCCATCAGGATGTACTCAGATCCTACAGGGTTTGCGGCATCGGCGCTATAACCCAATACCTTAGGTACCGGAATGCCGAGAACGGAACGCGCCTGCAACATGTCAGCTCAAAATAAATAAAAAACAAAGCAAAACTTCCATACAAAATCCATTGTTGCCACCTCGGATGCAGTTGTAATAGTGGGTGGGCCAGCATTAGGGTGCGGTATCCGCGCAATAACCACAGACTCGTCGTCCATTGTCAACTTGAATACCTTATTGAAGTTACCTTCACCAATCTTGGATATTTTCGTGCAGTTTCGCAATCCGATGGCATTGGCGGCGGCATTTTGGAGTTCCAGGACGTTGAATCGGCGGTACCGTTGGCGTAGCTGCTCTTCTTCGTCCCAGAGCCACCGACCGGAAGTGTATCGGAAAAAATCGTGTTTGTCGTTTTCATAGGCTGACTTCATGGCTTGTGGGAAATGAGAAAATCCTCGCGACAGCTGGCTTGATAGCACCGAGAGCTTGTATGAAGGTCGTTGTCTAAAGAATAGAGAAACCATAGTTGCCGCCGACGAGGCGGACTTGTGGTTTGAAACCTCCTTCAAAGCGTAAATTTAGTCATGTTAATACTGTAGGTGTATTTTGTTGTACGACGATCAGACACGTGATCACTGGTCACGTGCTCCAGCTCTGGTGCCTATAGGCTTCACTTGAGCCTCAACACCATGCATTTCCTCCACAACACCTGTTCATAGAACCTTGATACTGTAGAGGTGTATTTTGCCTCAGGCACAGTTGGCTTCAGCAGCCGCTCGACGAGCCTTCGGCCTGTCGAGTTATCGTCGGATTTGCGTGGGTTGAGATAGATGGTATATTGTCTATATGTGCGCGCGTACAGGCGTCCATCTAGCTGTCTACCAATAGAGCTTCAGAAAGCTTTTCAACTATATACTTTTGGTCACATGACTCCCCGCACGTGACCTTCGGGCTTCATTCAAGCCTTAACACCATGTATTTCCACCACAATACTTTCTCTACCTAATGTACTTTGAAGATACTGGGTAGAGGTAGAGGTGGGATGAGCGCTGGTATCTTGGGGAGCAACCGGTGTTCGACTGCACCACGGTGGTCTTCCAACACGGCGACAATTATTTCTTAGCCACTCCAAAAATTCGAGAGCACGAACTGGACGTCAGCGATCCGCAAACTCTCAATCCACAGGAAATCCCGATAGACGACATCTTCCCACGTTTCGAGAGTAATCTCACTGAATTCATCAATACCGATCGCTCCGATGTCTTCGTCAAACGACCTCGTATCACTGGCTACAAAAATTCGGACCATCTTAGTCGTTTACTGCTTGAGGAAGCTCGTATTTGCGAACGTCTTTTGGTCTCTCCCCATCCAAACATAGCTCGTTACCGTGGCTGCATAACCCGAGATGGCCGTATCACAGGTCTCTGCTTCGACAAGTACGCCGAGACACTTTGGCAACGTCTGAACAGAGGTGTAAAAATTGGCAAGAGATGTATTGAACAGATAGAAGCGGGAGTGCAGCATCTCCACAGACTTGGTCACGTACATTGCGACATAGGCCACCAGAATACAATGTTTCGGGAGTTGGATAGGGATGATGTCGTCATTATTGACTTTGACTCGTGCGTCAAAGAAGGTAGGCCTCTCCCTACGAAAGGAGGAACTATGCCTAAGGGAATCAGCGTTGCTGCCTTCTCGATCGACTTGCTCCAGATAGAAGAAGTACGAAACTTGACTATATGAGAAGGTTCATGACAGGCAATTTGGGGGCACACTTGGTCGCCTACATTTGCCCTCAATCTAGGTATATGTATAGGTACTCTAGATGAAATCAACGCTCGGTGCAGTTGCCTTCTGATGCCATTCCGTAACACATTGTGAAATGCGATGAGGGGGACGTTGATTAATTGATATAGCTATCAAAATGAGTGAATAACTCCCCCCGTTTGGTAACGCGCTACAACCATAACTCCAATCGTGTGTTGAACACGCAGGGAAAAATAAGTTCAGATGCTCTCCATCTCAAGTCAAGGCTTCTCTCGGACGGTGTTCCTGATATCGTTTACTGTGCAAATATGTTAGTGCAACTTTAAGCTTAAGCAAAGAACTTACGTCGTCTTATTTCTTATAGGCTACCGATGTTGGGCAATTGGTCTGCCCACAATCGTGTACCTTGGCTCCAGTTTGCGTGGTCGGGGTCCCATCAGGCTTGTAAGCCGGCTTGGATTTGAAACTGCACATGATATAACTCGCTGGATAGCTTAAGAGGTCTTAAGGTAGAAACTTATTTCTATAGTAAAAGGATAGTGAAAGTCAAAAGATGAGTATGAGTTCCTGACTGTAACAGACTGAACGG
>Ga0182211_1000036_pt1 | contig 32846 bp, 27 predicted proteins | sample G5R1MG_20_FD_129660 | JGI IMG/M metagenome (GOLD analysis project Ga0182211, IMG submission 129660) | Switchgrass phyllosphere microbial communities from Michigan, USA - G5R2_MAIN_03OCT2016_LD1 MG | ecosystem: Host-associated > Plants > Phyllosphere > Phylloplane/Leaf | place: USA: Michigan... | reverse complement strand
GCTCAAGGGGCGATCTGGCTCAGCAATGGCATGACGCAATGGCGCAAACGGGAGGACGGCGATGTGGTATGGTGGAGGCGATGGTGGTGGTGGTGGTGGTGGTGGAAGAAGAGGTGAAGGTGGCGGTGGCGATGTTGTTGAGAAGGCGCGTTCCTCGAGTCTGTACCCTAACGTAAACAAGGCCCATGGCAAGCATAACAGAAACAAGAGGGTCTCGCCAGGCGGCGGCGGCAGCGGCCAGGCGCGGGCGGAAGCTGCAGCGCGAATGCCGGGAGGCGGCTGGCGTGTATCAGGTGCGACGATCGCATACGGGGGTTCCTGGAGAGCGGACAGCCGGCTGCAGGCATTTTGGGCCAGATGCATGCCCTTGCAGCGCCTCGCGTGAACAACACCCCGCAAACAAAACACAACGCATCGTCGCCGTCACAGCCTCACCCACCACGCCCCCTCGCGCCCGATGGCGACGCAGCAAGCAGACGGCGGCGTGCCCCTCGCCATCGCCCATGAGATGCAGCATTGCCGCCTGCTTGAGCTTCCCCCAGAACTGGTTGCGCTGCTGGAGGCCCCAAACCCCGTGCCGTAGGTGCGCTGACGTCTCGTCTCCCACAGACACGCCTGCTCACCTTGTACGTCCAGACTGTCAATCAAGTCACTAGCCCCTGCGGCTGCTTCTGGTGCGTCGCAGGTGCAGCCTGCATATGCCGTACTTTGTACGCCCAACAAAACCTTCCAGCTGCGCCAGGTCCAGACGTCCAACTCGCTCTTCGTTACCCAGCCCATGCTCGAAACCCATGGCAACGGGCTGTCTATCCCTGCGACATGTGCAATTGCATCGTGCACCGCAACACTCGAGCTCCACCCCTCGACTGCACCTACTGTCGCGCTGCTCAAGGACGCTCTGCCTGTGTACGACGTCGATGCCGCCGACGTCGATGTCGCCAACCTTGGTAGAAGCAAGCTCGGCATATTTGAGGACCTGCCCGTGTCCGACGGGGAATGTCAAGTGGCATGGGACGACATCATGGCTTTTGAACTCGGTCATGGCTCCTACCAGCCATCACCCAGTGCTCTTTCGCAGGTGTGGCGCTCTATAAACGCGGCTGCGCTGGCCGAAGGCGTGAAGCTTGACAGTCAATTCTTAACGCTGGACATGACGGACGCAGTGGCCGAGGAAGGGCATCCACCCGACCTTATTAAGGCCATTCTGGCCTACCTCGCTACAGAAGACACCGACAAGAGCAGTGCCTGGACTTCGCTGGATCGAAGACGAACAGTGTCCTTCGTCGGCCGCATCTTGCTACAAGCAAAACGCGGCACAGACTTTCTCATCGCAGACTTCACCGACACGTGGGAAGACAGTCTGCCAGAAGCATGGCGCAAGGACGCGCAACTGAGCGCAATTGAGGGAGTCTACGAATGCCCATCTCACACGACCATCAAGGCGAAGCACAACTCAAGTGCAGGTTTCAACAGCAATATCGCATCTGCGTCTATGAAGCCATCCGCACGAAAGTGGCATGAAAAGTTCGACAAGACGAGGAAAAAGTGACGTGGAGCCATGACGCGAACCGCGGTCGCGGCTGGATATCACGTGGCCGCGTCTCGCTCGTGATCTCGGAATGTCGGCAATTGTGCATCCGGCTGCTGATTGATCATGCTCACGTCAGGCACCAAGCAAATCATCACATCACTGCACGGGATAGTTCATATAATAGGTAGGCATTCTGCATATTGGCTCGCATGGGCATATGAAGGGTATCCGAAATTGGCGGTCTATTACACGACTGCTTTCTCCATCTTCGACTACCTTTTTCACAAATAGGCCCTTTCTGGTCCACGCAGTACCCGGGCCGACGCAACAAGCAGTGATGGTATCAGACGCGGCAACGCCGATAAACACCCAGGCAGAGCGGGCGCTGCCAAAACTCACGCCATCCGAGTTTCGTCAATACAATGCCATGGCCGACCACATGAACTACTTTCACACTCACTTTCGAACCACTTGGAATGTCCTCTATGACGCCTGTCAAGCAAATAAGCGACCGAAGAACATGTCGATCAAACAATTTGTCTCTCTCGGTCAGCAGTTCTGCCATCACCTCACTATGCACCACACCATCGAGGAGCAACACATATTCCCTGTGCTGGCCAAGAAAATGTCAGCGTTCAAGAAGGAGCTGGAGTTGCTGAGCCAGCATAAGCAAATCCATCTGGGCTTGGAAAAGCTGGAAAAGTATTTAGACGAGTGTAGCAATGGAGAGAGGGAGCTCAGGATGATGGAGCTGAAGGGGATTCTCGATGGATTTGGCACAGTCTTGTGGCAGCACCTTGATGATGAGGTCAAGCAACTCGGAGCAGAGAACATGAGGAAATATTGGACATTGGAGGAGATGCAAAAAATGCCCATGTGAGATATGCAGCTTAATGTCGGAAATTGCATATTATGTTGTATAATAATTCGTCACTGATACATGCCGCCAATGGATTCAACATCCAAGTGTCCATCCTTTGTCAGTATACCATTGCAAGGCTACCGACACGCCGTAAAAAAACGTGCTGTATGATTGTTGGACTATACTGGATACTCTCTAGGTGTCAAGACCCCATGTCTGCGAGACTTTGTGTTATGCGTCAGTTTATATCTTACCGAGAAGTTTTATTTCACGAGGTCTTGTTCCAACCAGTCGTGGCTATTAATGCTGTCTATTGTCTCTAAGTAGTTGTGGTATTTGAATTGGTGCGTCCCGTCAATAAAGCTATATGAGCGAGTGGAGTGGATGGAGCCTGAGCCGCTAAACATAAGGTTGTCTTCGTCAAGCTGAGCCTCATCACTGGCCCAGCATGACCCGCTCATGCTCCTTGACTCGGAGCTCTCTGAGCGCCGTATTGGTGCACTGACACTGGAAAGCTGGTTGCTGATCATTTTCTCCAGTGTCTGCGGAAGAGGGTCGGGCTGCATACCATTCCGCGTGGCACTTCGATCCTGCGATGCAAAGCATGTTTGTAAGCCATCTCGGCGCGGAGGTTTGGCGGATATCATGGTCGTGGGCTCGAACAAGCCCAATGGTTGCGGTTTCTCTGGAACAGCGGAAATTCCGGTCATATCCCTGTTAGGCACAGGGAGTGGTCCTTTTCTTAGACTGAGACTACGAACCAGTGTCACCTTTTTACTCTTTCTGCAGGAAGCGCCATGCCGCCGAGAGACTTTGTGTGCTGAGTTGATGCGAAGTTCAGGGCCAACAAAGCCCTCAGAGGCAGCTTCGTACCTTCGATATGCGCCAGAGTGAATTACGAGACGCTTGATTTGTGTTTTCAAGGGTTTCTTTGCTAAGCCGGTGTGCTTTATGTCGTTAGGATGTACACCCTGGTCCTGATGCCGTAGCTGCAAACGATTTGTAGCGGCATGCTTGTCCGATCGCTGAGTTTTATCAGCACGTCTACTAAGGGTGTCTTATTTCAATGCAAACTATGTACCTGGATAGTCACAGGACTTGTAGCTGTGTATGGATACGAACGCCTTTTAGCAAATTCATCCACTTTGACTTTGTGGAAGTCGACAGCTGATTTGTGTGTGTACTGAATCAATCGAGTATCAGCGCGAAGCAGCTTCATGATACTTCCTCACTTTCTTACACACGATTCAGGCAGCCCATGAGTTGGCATCCGCACTAAAGGAAGCGTATGGATGGGCAAGCATATTTTTTGGTTCTTTCTCGGTTCAAGAGGCTTCGATCTAGCGATCCTGCTACTCGAAGCTGTCTTTAGTACCAAACGCCGCCCCGAACATGGCGATATAGGTACGTCTTCTCGTGCAAGACATCGAGCAACGGAAACTGATTGATTGTGGTCAAAATTTCCGTCTTCCAACTCCACCGGCCACGGTGAACAAGGGACATTGTAGATGCGGTCTATACCCGTAAAAGGCGTTTTTTTACGTGTCGCAAATGATATAATGGTAGGACTCGTGGAAACGGTAGCAGTTGATGAAGTACCGGTACGTTCGGATACCTTTTTCTGGGATCTGGCCAGGAATTTATCTGAATGGGATCGAAGCTGCTCGTGGGTGACTTGGCGGCGCGGAAATCGGGATGGACGTTGCGGCATCCCATGTTCCACAACTTTAAGAAAAACTTCTAATCGTAACCGGTTTTCGACGAAGTCAGTATCTTCTGTCATCTTCAGTAGTGTGAGAGCGTTTTTAGTGAGGCATACATCTGTATGTATTGTCAACGTGAGGCTCGCGGACGTGTTTGGGGTGGAAGGCCCGATGAACGCCAAGGAAGCCATGACGTCTCAGTCTAGCGCCACTCTGTAAAGGCCTAGGCTCGCGTCGCGTCGTCTTCCGCGAGCTCTCCGTGTCTCCTGCTTGCCCATAGTCAATGCCAACGAGAAGCCGTGGAAATGTCGTTACCCTCAACTTCGCGATGGCCTGCCGACGAGGCCGGTGTGCCCAAGATAGACGGCGACGAGAGCTTCAGTGAACTAGTTGACAAGCTCAGCCAGTCGGTAACGCGGTTCATACTCATGTTGTACACATGTCTAATGGAGCTATAGATTCTTCGAGCACACTATTCGGTTACCGCATACCTTTGAAGATTTACGTAGGAGCCAGGAAGGCCGCGCACTACAGCCCCTTATCAACTATCTCTCTCTCCAGGTCGACCATCCAGCCACCGCGTCTGCTCTTTTGTATGTTACCAATATCGAATCGTTACAAGAAGCGAAAGATGAGCTGTAGAGATGAAGAGGCTAACTTGATTAGAGCCCTGAAAGGACACTTTTCTGCTTTGGAAGAGAAAAGCGACGTGCCTGGCGTCAACGAGGCGAGAGGATACGCTTGCGAGTTTGTGGCTGGGCAATTCCTTACCAGTTTGAAAGACAGCGACGTCATGAACTTCTTATTAGTCGAGTTGCCTCCTTTGTCGACCTCTATTAGTCGGGATGAGGAGACGCAGTGTGGCCGTGGTGCGTCTCGGTCGAACGAGCGCACTCCTCTTCTGCCCAACCCTAATGGCGACTACTTCACTCACGACTCGCCCGCTGCCACTCGATTCACCTCGCTTGCATCTCAATGTGAAAATCTTAGTGCTCTCGAGATAGCCTCGGTTTCTGGCGCCAAAAAGTTTCTCGGGCAGCGGCCTGTGCAGAAAATAATAAACGGGTTATTCAGGGGTGATATCGTATTTTGGGAGACGCTGAGTGTTCAATCAGTCAAGAAGCCAAGGAAATACAACCGAAGACAAGCCGACCTGTGTAAGTTCGTATCCACGCAATCGCATCGTCATTCCACCTGCCGTCACATCATACCCAAGTAGGATGATCTGGAAGCATTCAGCACTTAGGTCGCTTCTGGATGCCTAGTTGCATGCAGTTATACCCCTATGTGTCATCAAGCTAACGCGATCTCTTTGCTCAGTCTCTCGTCTCCGAGTACCGCTGTACCTGAAGGTGTTTGAAACTTTGTTTTTCGCCATGTTCCTCGCATTGTATTACGCAGTACTCGTAAATAGGGACGAAAAGCATGTGACGGTTGCTGAAGTGATGCTGTATATATGGATTGCTAGTTTCGCCTACGACGAGTTTGTGGATTGGTCAGATGCCGGCCAAACAAGCTTCTATGCATCAGACTTCTGGTAAGGATTTACATGATCGAATTTGTATCTCTCCAGCTAATTAATCTAGGTGGACTTGGGATATTAGCATCGTTGTTGTCGGCATGATTTTTTGTGCTCTCAGTAAATGCTACATGGAACCTACACTCTTTCATCTTTAACGCCGTCTAGGAATCGTCGGTCTTAAATCAGCTTCGGCAGACACAATTGATCTGGCTTACGATGTGCTTGGTCTGGAAGCACTCTTCCTAGTCCCACGCATCTTCGCTCTTTTGAGTCTCAATCGCTACTTTGGCACCTTGATACCATGTCTCAAGGCGATGACGAAGGACTTCGTTAAATTTTTGTCGCTTGTTATTATCCTATATCTAGGTAATAATCACCCCAGAAGAAAACTTACTTACAGACTAATACTAATCAGGTTTCCTCACCACATTCGTGCTTCTTGCCCGCGGCGTGTTTAGTGCAAGGGAGATGGTAAGCATCTCAGGTCGAGCCATGGTACTGCAAGCTGATCAAGTGAACTTAGAGTTGGATATTGATCAAAGTATTTTTCGGGTAGGTTTTGCTCCATTCACAGTTATATCTTTACCGACTAACAGATCCTCAGATCTAGCTATCTAGGCTTTGGTGAGTGACACTTTTTTGATCGTGATCTAGAATGTACAATAATACCATATACTGACAAGAGCACAACATAGATGTCGCCGAAGAGATGTATGCACACAAATGATCAGCTTTATTATACCTAACTGATGTCTCACAGCTCTCCGTTCTTCGGTCCCCCTGTCATGGTAAGTGTCTGTAAGCCTTGTGCATAGAACTTTCGCTGACGATTCTGACAGCTGATCTTCGTCACACTGACTAATATCCTCCTCATAACTTCCTTAATTTCTCTTTTGAGTAATTCACTGAGCAAGGGTAGCTATGTCTAAATCATTTATGTGCATGTTTACCGCTGACATGCGCTACAGTACGCACATGTGCTTTTCATTCTGATTTGCCTTAGCTTGTAGTCGTTCATTTCAACTGTAAGACCGAGTACTACAAACTATTGCTCGCATTACGCACATCGGTTCTGTAGTATCTCGGCACCGGTCAGTTTTGCTTGCCTACATGGCTCATCACCAGCTTTCCTAACCACTCCCTCCACGGCTACGTGACTGGGGCTACGAAACGCGCGGGTCAACAGTGTCAAAAGTATCACTACGACTAATATCCATCCAGGTTCTGGACCATGCGCGTGACGAATATCTCTTCATGTGCGTACAGCTGTCAGCTTAAACATTATTCACCACTAACCGCAGCAACGGCACAGCTATTCCGTCTACGTTCTCGAAGCCTCAAGTTCGAATCGACTTACACACTTTATACCTCCTCTGGTAAGTTGTTACTATGTTAGGAGGATGGGCATGGCTGTCAGAGGGTCGCGTAACAGGCTGGGTTGCATAGCCTCACGAGTCACGAGAGCAAAAGCCGATGGCCAACCACTCCAGCCTACGTTTCTCAACCCTCCAGACATGTTCTCTTTGCATTTCTATTTCTAAAATACTTTGACGAGCCTTACGCTACCGCCTGAGCCTAAGGCTTTCTAGGCTGCCTCAAAGCAATTTACAGGGGTGTCTCTTGTGGCTATCGCAAGGCTGATCCGATCACAGAACCTCATCCCGCTAGTTCTACGACCTCTTCGACTCTTTCTGACATCAGAGAGCGTAAGGGTCGCACGCATTGTGCTGCTCAAAGCAACTCACGTACCCTTTGTGGGTGCAATATGGCTTTACGAGCAGTGCATGAATGCCCACAAGCGCGAGTCCAGTGCCATGTCTTTGAGCGGTCCTCAGACGCCGGCAGGCAAGATCCCTCGATCGTCCGTAAATTCACAGCACCTGCTTATGGCAACTGCGCAACCACCGAGGCAAACGCATCACACTAGTCGTTCTCATCTCCGGGCAGGGGCGTCAGAGGCGGATGTCCAGTTAAGAGAACTAGTTCTGAAACTCTCCGCCCAGGTCGAAGACCTCACGACGATGGTGTCGCAGCTTTCACGGCAGCGAGAAGCGAGTACATCGGCCACTTAATGGCCGGCGCGTCCAGCCGCGGTAACAGTAGCAATTGCAGGTATCGACACAAACCCGGGTGAAAGTCGGGGATGCTTTTCTAGTCCAATTTACAGGATACTACCTCCAGAAGCACGTCTGGTCATGCAGTGTTGGTGTCCCACAGACTCCAGTGTCAGGGCCACCGAATGAATGAGAGGGCTGACGGCAACTGTGTCTGCACCCGGTCGCAGCACGATTCACCTAGGCTGCGGGCTATCGCAACAGGGATCCCATCGCCGTCATCCTTCAGCGCCTGAGACTGCGGACAAGACGGCGCAAATCTGATGATTCGTGCGTTCGGTCCGCTCAGGCCCTACCCGACCGGCTGGAAACCCCCGTCTAAGCCACCATGTCTGTGCAAGGATAGCCTGCACAAGTAACTGCCATCCCTCCGCAATACACGGCCCCCCAAGCCCCATGTAGATAGCTAACAGGCGCCTGCCGCCGACGCGGCTCGAGCTCACCATGTTCATGCTGGCCCTGCCTGGTACGTTGCCTGAGTCTGCCTCACGCTCAAAAGCCCACTGTTCGAACCCATGATCCAGGAGGCCACGGCCGGGGCACTACTACGTGGCGGTCTATTCTAAACTCCGCAAGGCTGCTCCTGTACTGCATTCCACAGATATAGTTCGGCTTCCAACGCCCTGCAGCTCCTTCCGCCATTCTTCATCCTTGCCAGACGCCTACCCCTTTACACCTCATCACAGCACTATCTTAGAACTGTGTGCTTTGTTCCGAATAGCCATTGTTCTCTTTCACCATGTACACAGACCAACCGACGCCTCCTTTCAACTCGCCCTACCAACAACACGCGTCGAGATCAAGCGCTCTGCTCCAATCAGCATACCCTTCACCGGGGCAGAACAACCTCCAGTCAAAAGTTCCCCATGGACTTGGGCTCTATGGTTTCCACCAGCCGATGCCAATAGGCCTACCGCCATCACCACAGCACTCTGAAGTGTGGGCTGGTCACTGCTCATCTGTAGCTTCGCCTATGGTGACTGAAGCACTGGCAGACCCTTATACATCAGGAGCATTTGACCATCCCGTCGACCGATCACCAGTGCCATGGGCTTCTGCCCAGACATCTCCTCGATCCTCATTATCACCATACACTCGTGAAATGTCCGTCCTCTCGCACGAAGGTTCGGAATCTGTATTTCCTGGCGTCAAATCAGAAGGCACCGTCTGGGGGTCGGAGATGTCCTTTGGTACGAACGTATCGCCAGAAATGATGGCACTTTCTTCTTCAAGACAACATGCACACACGGTTGCTCCAGAGAGGCTCAACACGGGCCTATATCCGTATGGCAACGCGGATCCCTCGCCAGGCATTCCAAGGTACGAGCCAGCGCCTACATACGAATTCGACAACCGCGATGTCAGGAGGGCACCGTCAGAAGCAAGTTTCGCTACCTACCATTTTGGACCCCGCCCAACATGCGGTTTAAGTACGGGGGCAAGCGAACGACCGCGCAACCGAAGGAATACCGATCCCGCCCATTCCGCCTACCGCTGCACCATATGTCAAGACAAGGGGTCCGTCAAAGGGTTTGCGCGGAAGTACAACTACGATCAGCATATGTTGACACATGACTCGTCGCGTAAGAAGGACCACGTCTGCCCTTACCCTGACTGTGGACAAGAGTTCGTTCGCAAGGCGGATTTGACACGGCACAACCAGAGCATCCATCAACCGGAGAAGAAGTTCAAATGCTCCCTGTGCCCATCTGCGTTTGCACGCAAAGACACATTGCGCAGGTACATTTTCCCGAGACCATGTGGTTTGCACCGGTATTAACAGGCGACCAGACATGATCAAGAGGGGTGTCCTCGGCGAAACCAGATCCGTGCCGCTGAATTTTCACAACTGCGAGTCGAACGATACCAAGCCGGAACCAGGTTGTGACAACACCAAGTTGCATGTGGGTCAGATTGACAGGAACAGACTGGAGGTTTGGGGGTACTCTTTGGGGTCATGTAGCCTATCATGACATTCTTGCCGTTTGAGATAGGGTTTGACAGGTATTGTGGGGGGTTTGATGGCATGTTTGGCGTTCAAGCGCTTTGGAACCGGAGGAATTTTGACTTTGCAGGATAGACTTTGTATGCAGACCGAGGCAGGCTGTCTGGCTTCCGCTGCCTCCATACCAGCTCCCTTCCACCGTGGCAATTTTTTTTTACCTGGTGCGCGGCCGACTCACTCGGGCTACACGGCGAGACAAGGTGAAGTATCGACTCATGGGGGACCCCTGGATGGAAGCCTGGCGTGGATTGTGCCGGCATTGCCCACAACGTCTTTTCTGTACAACCGCGCATCGGATGGGGATCGGACGGGGATCAGCGCCAACAAGCCTTGCAGGCGAACTGCATGCGTCAGGCGAAACAGGCATAAAATTCGTCCAGCGCCGGCGCTTACCCATGCAAGAAGCCCTGCTCCCTTCACATGGAGGACGCCCCTGATTGGAGGCAGTGACGCTGGCTGTGGCACAGCGCCCCACCCAGCGGACAGGCCACGTGATTGCTAATTAGACGCAGCCCTCAGCCCGCCCCCTTTGCCCTTTGCGTAGTGTCCCTTGGCACGCACATACCGGCGTACCTAGGCAGCAGGTGTATTGCCAACCTGCCCTCCATTTCGCAGTTCCGACGGCTGCTGATCTGCGGTGAGGGGGGCAGAGCGGGCGGGGGGGGAGGGGAGGGGGGGGAGGCGGCGGCCATGATGGAACTCCCGGTCGTTGTTTTGCATGATGCTGGCTGGCTTGCTGGACCCACAGATGCGTCGGGGCTCTCTCCCTGCAACGCCCCCGTCTCAACGCCATGCTAGCAGCGTAGCGGCCTAGTGGGCGCTTATTGTTTGGTTATCTGGCCTTGTCTTATCGTCGAGCCACGTCGGTTCTGCTCATCGCAGCAATCTAGTCCGGCTTCGTCACGGCCTCCCCCTTCGCAGAAACGGTCATTTTGCTGCCTGACCCGGGCTTCTGGGTCGATTGGCACACACGCTGCCTGCACGCTGCCCCTTCCATCCATTTCAACTTGGATTATGATGCACGCATGCCGCCGCTGGACTACCGACAAGGCCATCGCAACCGCTATTCCGCCATTCAGGTGACTCGCATGAACACGAGCTATCGGTCCGGCCAACAGTCATGGCCAAGACATCTCGACTGAGACATGGTGGAGTCGACAGCCCTAGGATTGGTGGCAGGAAGTCACCGGTGATTCAATGTAAGCAAAGGCCTGCAACAGGCACACCATATTGCATACCTACCAGCAATGACGGTGTCGTGGCTCGATCGGGCTGTTGTCTACATTTGCTTTAGGCAGCCTATCACCCCCAGCCCAGCGAGTCCGACCGTCCCCGTGGTGTCTCAGTGGTGCTTTGCCGTCGGTCGCTAACTTTGCCTCCAATAGGATCCTGCTGTGTACTTGGTAGCCGCATTGGATCGACCCGGGAGCACACCTCCTTCACACTCGGGTACAAAGAAATCGAATGATGCCATCCCGGATATCTCTCTCGAACGGGTTAGGTCCGTCGGGGACTTTCCGCGTGTAATTTCGTACCTATGTAAATGCGTTCAAGAGATGATGGCCCTAGTCAAATCGAGGCCACCCTTACTCAACCGAACCACAGTAAAGGCATTGTTGTGGGATGTCGGGATTTTACATCCTCATCGCAGGCTGCTGTGCAGTGCACTCTCATCGCATCCTCCAAGATCGCTGGGCGCTGGGGCCTAACACGCAATCAGTCCTGTTTCCAAGGACAAGATGTTCATATGGCGAATAATCAACTTCCGCCGAGGATTTTTGATGCCTGAATCCGCAACTATCAGCGTGGTGGTTATTCGCATGCCATTCAAAAGTCCGCGATGAGCGTTATGGAGATCTACATATACGCAGGGTCCTTAACTATCCATGGGGCCATGACACGGTTAACGCCCCGTTACGCGAAATGAATCAGGGCGCATGTTCCTTCCACAGGGGGCCTTCTGCACATCGTTACGATCTGCTGATCAAACGCGATGCTTCCGCCTCCACGCGCCAGCCGCTGCTCACTGGGTGGGCATAAGCGAGATGGTCATGGTAGCGCATCAGGAAGCGCGATAAGCGCGGTTCACGCTAGCGCGTCTAGCCGTCTCCAATGCAGCTAAAAACAACGTCACGTCTCGGCTGCGCTACCGCAATTCCGCCCCCGGAACAGTGGCCCCAGCACACTCTCCAGCCCGCCTCTGCAAATTATGCATGATCTCACAATACCGCCCAGTGTACCTACCTGCCTCCTGGCTCGTGTCGACCACGTTGCGGCGTTGATGGAACCACCAGGAATTTAGCAAGGCCCGCTAACCCCCACGCGCAGCCACAAGCGTTCAGGTACTGTATCAAAAACACTTATGGCTTGCTCACCGCCAAGGGCGGTATTTTTTTTTTCCCCTTCTGAACTGACGCGGAGCCCAGCTATTACTTAGCGTCATTAACCAATTCTAGACCCTGCAAATGCTACCAGGAGCTGTCCAGTAATAAGTCGCTAAATGAAATGCGCCAACTTAATCACGGGGAGATACGCCCCTTACCCCCAGCGCCGACGGTCCAATTATGGTCGAGCGCAAATCGCTTCCTCGGGGCTATGGATGGTGCAATCCACCTTGACCGGCGCCTGAAGGGAAATCAGGTCTGCTCAACGGACATATTATTTTTATTCAATACTTTTGCTGTTACAGCCTGTCAGATGCACTGCCCTGACCGACAAGGAATGCTTCACCGGTCTCTCTGGGTGCGCTCAACGATTTTTTTTTCGGAACACGACCGGCATGGCTATGCAGACCCACAGTTACCTGTGTGCATTTGCTCAGATCATCTTCATCAATGCGACGTTGCTTTTGTTGGCCCCATGGCAAGCACGACCGTTCCATCAAAAGGATGGCGGTGTAGTCATAGAATCACGGAATCCGCTATCAACTTCCGGTTCCGTCAACCTAATGTGGAGCGTCATATAATTAGCTCGTGGGTAGGTACGGTTTCACGCTGAACTACTGGCCTCTGCGTGCCAGGGACGAAGTGAAGGTCTGATCCTTCCAGCTTCTTTGTCGTCGGCGATCGGGCCGGCTGTGCGAGACGCTCTTTGCTGATGGACCGAAGATCTGCTGAAGATCCTCTCATAGCTATGTACTTACACCAGTCTACATACGTCCATCGGTCTCTTCGAGGCGCCTCTCCCGACATCTTCCAGACCCACTTTCTTCATGGGGGAAGCCCGGACCTAAAGCATTGCGGGGCCGTAGGAACCGTATCGTTCTCGGGGGGGGGGGAAAGCGCGTGTACTAGACGTGACCTCGTGTCCTCTTGCACTGACTGTACATGGCCGGAGTCAACACAGCACCTTAGGGATAATCGGTACATGCCACATGTCAGGAAGAGGAGGGAGAGAGAGCTTTTCTTGCACTTTTCCAATTTTGTCAAAGTGCTACTACGTATACTATGTCCTTCATCCTTACGATTGGTAAGTCGGCAGGTTCGGTGATGCGGAGAATATAGTCTGTCACATAGCCTTCCCCCGCAGCCGTGAGGTACTCTCCAAGCTTACCGTGTCCATACAATGTCGTGCGTTGCCTTTTCCAGCGAAGAATTTGTCATTACTTCGGCGCTTCTTGCGCCGATTGCTGGCTTGAGCAGATTCTACGCGGCCACTTTCATGACACGCATATGATGAAACGGTCCTCAGTCGTATTTCCTGTTTTCCCATTCGTCCGACCTAAGCAAAAAATTGAGCTTAAATTATAGACAGGCTATGTCAGCTGCCAGAGAAGGGGAATGGGGATAGGCCACGCGTCCGCGAACCAAAAGATCCTACTTCAGGCAGTCTTACATGTTAACAGCTAACAGCCTAACAGCGTGGAAGGAATCGGAACCGTCGATAATTTTCCGGGTGAGGAGGGGGGAGCGGACGAAATCGCGGAATGGACCTGTTTGCGTCACCCAGGGTCAAGAGACGCCGAGTGTCAGATTTCGGTGACCGTGAAGTATTTAGAATGCAATCCTAACATGTCGTAGAGGCCCGTTATAGCTCATCGGCCACCGAGATAATCTGTTTTCTTAGACGCCAGACAACGGAGGTTACTGTTAGGAGGGAGGAGAGGCTGTAGGATATTTTTGCCGGGTCAGGGGGATTGGGTGCGCAGCAAAGAAGCAGGACGTGCGTTGCCAAACTGTATGAAGGGTAATACCCAACTTCAACCCACAAGTATCGCATCACGTATACCTACCTACATGGAATATACCCGGTGGTCACAACACTTGCAGAATCTCCGGGTATACATGTACTCTCATGGGAGAGCGCTGTACAGTCAGTGAGTACCTGAAAGCCCCGCCAAGGTGTCATGGTACAAAAGGCGAGCGAGACAGCAACAAATCTGATTGATCAGGTAAATGCCTCCATAACCCTTGGTACAAGCGTTATGCTGTACACAGTAGCTACCATGGTAAGTATGAAGCCAGAAGATTGGATCATCCGGAGACTGCGCATGCCTACAATCTACGCCTAGACCAGAGATTATTACCGGCGAAGAATTCAAATGACCCACTTCCGACTTTCGGATGCTCTCCGGCCAGCCAAGTCAGTAGTGGTGTTGCTATTACGGACCCGGGAGTCGAATGCAGACAATTACGCGGTAGAAGACTGGTTTGCCAAGGACCAGACCTTTTTTTTCCTTCTTAAAAATCCGGGCGTCTGGTTTATTGAATTTGCTGTGACAGTAGGTCCGATTGGATTGTCAAACGATATTTGCATTCGCTTTATCATGCCCCGGTAATCCCTAGGTAGCCATGTACCTAGGTATCTAGGTAGTTATGCGCGACGGAACCAGACATACGGGTGGGTAGAATAAATCAGCAGTACCTACCTAGTGCGTAGAAGTCGAGAAGCTCAACGATAGTCACTCCTTTGCGTTATCGATTTACAGGGGACCCGAGTAGACGCGGGGCCACGGTACCTTCCCGAGGTTCTGCTATCCTGTTGTTGTGCCTGCCTCTGGTTTTGACGGAGCGTTGCGAAGCGGTGCAAAACGTCTGTGGGCACTGGGCATACCATTATTTGGCCTTTTCCCTTCTGGCCTGTGGTGCTGCCGGCCTAGTCCGTGTCCGGAATAGCAGCTCGTGCAAGCGGCTAGGCTCCATGCGGAGCTAGCCCGATACCAAACCCTCTGCTCAACGCCCAGAGGTCATCCGCTAATCTACTTTCAGGCTGGGGTCAGCATGTGGTGAGCGAACTGAAGCAGTCCCATGTTCATTTTGATTGCAGTCAGCGAAACCTTCTTTTCAACAATCCGCGAAGCCAGCCGAGCCATGTCGGCGACCATCGAGAGGTTCGAGGCCCGAGACGGTGTTTTCGCTAGCGTGGCTTGCCGAGATACGAACCACCAAGCGCCCAAAACGCCCTCGGCTGCTCTACTGCACGACGGCATATTTGCGCCACTCCACCGCCGCCATGAATAAAACACCAGTCTGCACAAATAACGGCCAACTAGCGTGCCGATCACCAGCCCTCCCTGGACCCTTTCCGTGCCGCAACGTTGTGGCATACCTATTCGTTGTATTTCTCTCTTTTTCAAGGGGTACCCACATGGATTGGCTGGCTCAGCGCACGAACGATGGTTTCACATCGTCTACGGCGGGTTCCGACAACTGCCAAGACGTCTGTCGGCTGTTGGGCGGCCATACCTTCGCAGTCCATGCCTGGAACGGAATAGATGTTAACTTCTTCATACCGTGACACGACATACTTGTACCTACCAACAGGCGCGGCCGACCGCTTCGTAGCACTGGATCAACTGTGTCACCGAATTTTCTATCTGAAATTACCTGAAGCAAACCTAAAGCCGTCGGTGCGAGCGGGGTAAGATTACCGGGCAAAAAGAAAATATCTATTGCGCAGACATGGTAGCATAGTGAACGTGGCCAGTTGTCAGTGGTTCTTAAAGCCATTGCGCTAAAGCTTCACGGTGATCATGAGGTTGCCCGATTCTTCCATTGTTATCCTCGGTATATCTACGTACGTACCTAGTTTGAGACATGCACAGTATAACACGCAATGACCACCGACATTGACTATGTCTTCCCTCTCTTTCAACATCGCCATAGCCATAACGCAGAAGACACAGATTCGGCGCCGACAGGTCTACGGACTTGGAAAAAGTAAATATAATAGGCATCACTCTTAGGGGTCAACTGCGACCCCAGGCCACTCATAGCAAACAAGATGGACAAAACACCCGTCAAGACTCTCGATCCCACGTTTAGCATAACGCAGATCTTCGTCTTAAAATAGCTGATTCAGTGTCATTCCTTACATGAAACGCATGTAGATGCGGTGCAAATGAGAGAGGGTGGAAGTTCCCTGCTCTAAGTAGCTACCGGCAACCCCGCGGAGGGGCAGCATCGATGTCTACCTAGCCTTCCCAGCCCTCTTTGTCCCAATCAACGCTTCCTACCACAGACCGAATCCAAACCAGACAACCATGGCAGAGATAGACCTGCGCGAAATCCACGACTCGCTCATTGCCATAGCCAAACAGGCGGGAGAGCGCATCGTCTCTGCAACACCAAGCACGGACGCCACTGGCTCAAAAAAGAATTGTACGTACGGATGAAAACACATGGGAACAGTGAAGATGAATTCAACCAACTAACACGCAGACAGCCGTTGACCTCGTCACCGAAACAGACCGCGCAGTGGAGACTCTCGTGTCCACCACATTGCGCAAAAAGTACCCCAGCTACTGCTTCATGGGCGAGGAAACCTACCAGCCTGGTGACAGACTGACCTCAGCACCCACCTTCATCTGCGACCCCATCGACGGGACTACGAACTTTGTGCACCAGTATCCCTACGTGTCCATTTCGCTTGGCTTTGCTGTTCATCGCGAGCCTGTCGTGGGCATTGTATACAATCCGTTTACACAAACGCTGTATTCGGCAATCAAGGGCCAGGGCGCCTACCTGAATCAGACGACGAGACTGCCGCTGCGTGCGGCAGGCGCTTTGGAGAGTTTGAATAGTTGTCTTGTCGCTGTGGAGTGGGGCAGTGATCGGAGTGGAAATGATTTCAAGGTGAAGAGTGAGACGTTCAAGAGGCTTGCTGCAACCAAAGAGCAAGGGGGAGGCATGGTGCATGGATTGAGGAGCTTTGGAAGTGCGGCACTGAATCTGTGTGGGGTGGCGAGTGGCGGACTTGATATGTAAGTTTCCCGTGTGTGTAAGATGCCCCCAAGTATGCAGGTGCTGACGCACCCAACTACTTCAGTTACTGGGAAGCTGGATGTTGGGCGTGGGACGTGTGTGCTGGTTGGGTGATACTCAAGGAAGCAGGAGGCATGATAGTAGATGCTAACCCTGGAAATTGGGAGCCGCGGGTTGACGAGAGAAGATACTTGGCTGTCCGTGCCGGAGAACGTCAAAAAGAGCTCATCGAGGAGTTTTGGGGTCTGGTTGACGGCGCGTTCGAAGTCGGAGTGTAGATGGAGGAAGGGGTGCTGAAGCCTTCCTATAGACGACAGCAATACATGAATTAGACATCCCGCACTCATGCATGATCAACACAGCGGCGTAGCTAGCAACGACTTGAATTTTCTTATTATGTTGTCACTAAGCATCTCCGCAACCAGAATGCCTACTTCAAAGCAATGTGGGCCATCACAGAACTTTGCTTTCGGAAATGAATGTCCCCATCCCCGTTCATGTCTGCAACAAGACAGCGACCTTGGATGTCCACAAGGCGTCATGTGCTATCTCCATAAGTAGAGAGGGGCAGTGGAAAGAGGAACGCATCGTTGTTGTATGAGCAAGGGAGTTAAGTTAGGGTACGCGACGAGGATTAGCAAACTCCACAAAAAGGCAAAATTGAGCTAAGAGTAGGATGAGGATGCAACCAGGACCAAAGGCGACGTGGAAAGCAACGGAGGGGAGCCAGTCCAGTCCATGTTTTTCTGAGGGTTTTATCATTTTGATGTGGGTTGCATGGGTGCTTGATGGCTGCTGTTTGGCAATTTGAGAGGAGTCAGAGTTGGAGGTTAACAAGTTGAGGTGTTCCGGGGTTTGTCGGGGTATGGCTCCGTTCTTCTAGACAAGTTCAACGGTGTATGCAACCGGTCAGACGGTCCTAGGAGTACCGCGAGCATTGCTGAAGATAGTCAGTTTACGTTGTCATCACACGCAAAATGTAACATCGGCATAGAGAAGTGCAAGGCTCACCTCACGTCCACAAGATCATCGACATGGTTGCACATGGCCACGAACAAGTCAAAGAAAAGTTTGCCCCCGATCTCCATTTCCATCTGCATGGTGCCGCTGCGCTTGAATGTCTTCCGGCTGCGGATGATGAGAGCGAGATAGTGCGCCCTAAGCTGTGAGTCGCTGTCTGATGTGTTATCATACGCATAGCGCGCGCTGCGCAGGATCGTGCCGACCTCGATGCCACTCTGCAGGCCTTGCTTGCGCAAAGACAGCTTCTTGAGTTCCTCGAGGCCGTAACGATCGGCAGCGCAATAGACGGCCGTGTCCCTCAGGAGTACGTCGCCCATGCCAGAATGATAGAAGGTCGGCTCGACAGCGGTCGGGCGGTCGCTAGCTTTGTTTGGGACAGGTGAAGTCATGGCACCCTCGAGCATCCACGTCTGCCTACGCTTGTCCTGGACCAAGCGAGGATAGTAGTCGCCTTTGTACAGATACTCGAGAATGCACGAGAAAATTTCGGGCTCTTCCGTGGGCAGCTCGATGCGGCGCGAGGTGGATTCGAAGAATTGGCCCCTTAGGCGTTCGGAAAAGTAAGGGGAGTGTGATAGGACATCTTCGTGGGCGGCAAACAATCGTTGGTCGCAGCCAACAATGACGGTGATGATAGCAGAGGTGAGGCTGGGAGAGTCTCGCTCTGCCATCATCGGGCTGTCTTTGCGCGCCTCCACCCGTTCGGCCAGCACCTTGTGCTTCGACGCTGCTTCGCGGAACGATCTCTTCGACGATTTGGCTATCTTTCCAGAGCGGCCTTTCGAGCTGACGAAAGAGCGCTTGCTGAACATTGCGACGAAGAGGCGAAGCGTAGCGAGCGACGGAAGGAAGTAAAGAATGGACAGGTTAGTTGACGCAGTTCATGAGTGAGGAGCTCTGGAAACTCTCGGACGTTGCGCTCTTCCTTTGCAGAAAAGAACTAGGTCCGAAGAGCTTAGTGTGTATCGACACGCGCGGTGAGGATAACACACTTGGTTGTCGAACTCAAGCTTGTCATGAGGCGTGGAGGCGGACGAGTGGGGATAGCAGCCGCTTAAGTACACGGGCACGTTGCCAAGCTTTCACACCCCTGTCGCCTGCGGCACTACCACATGGTATGCAATGTGCACACTAGGTACTAGGTAGGTAGATATTTTGGGGCTGTTTTCGCGCCGTGTCCAACTCTAGCCTTGTGCAACGTCTTGGTCTTTACGATAGCAAGTTACCCGGGAACGCCAGGTGTCTATGAGCATAGTCAAGGGCATGGACTAGAGAAGGACAAGTCAACATCATGCAATCCATAACACGGGGAGAGAAGAGGATCTTGCGTTCGATACAATGGAAAAAAGAATGGCGCCGCCACAAGCCACCGACACCCGTGACCATGGACACCCACGCGAGAAATCCAGGTTCCCATGTCCTCCTCCCCATGTCGGTCGGCATCAGCTGGCCGGCCACGCTCAACTCAACTCGCCCCTCTCCATTTGTAGATGCCGTGATTGAGATCACTCAATAGCGCTTGCACCCGCGCTGTCGCACGCACATGCATATCGCCCGCAGAGTCGGCATTCCTCCTCTTCCCACCACGGAGACGATGTGCACTCGGCCAACGAGCCTGTAGCGGAGACCACGAACAGGCTGGGTGAAGAGCTCCCGCCGTTTGACTCGAACAGACTATCTTCCAGGCCAGATGCGCGATTCGAACGTCGTTTATGGTGCCCAGGGCTGCCAGAAATGACTGTCCAGTCATCAGATAGGGTAGTTGATGTGTCGGACAGGGGATGTAATGCTGGCAACGATGAAGGACCAAAGGTAGGGTCACAAGGCAGTTTGGAGCCTCGTTCTTTTGAATTCTTCGTCTGATTTTCCTTCCTCCCACGGGCAGCCGAAACAATATGCATGTTGCACCAACAAGGATTGGCATGGCCTAGGTCCAGGAAGCTCCGAGAGTCTTGATGCGCTTCAGGGCTGCCAGGACGCAGCCTATTTATCACGGCAGTTGCCTTGGCCCGATAGGAGGTATTGTCATTCGGCCTAGCCAGTGATGCTGGCAAGAATGGGGACTCAGTGGAAGCAGGGCCGGGGTGCACATGTCGGCTTCTAGGGCGTCTCGCCCGGTGTTTGCCTCGCGGTGTGCTTTTGACAGGCGATGGCACAACGCAGAACTTCTATTTCGGCTCGCACAACGGCTGAGTGCTGGTGTGGCCGGGCTGTGGCGGTCGTAAGACCATGATGTGAGCGGGGTGGATAGGAGTGTAGGGAAGGGGGTGGTGAGGTGGTGGGGAGGAGTGCCGTGAGAGCGCGAGGGAGGATAGGGCTGACTAAGGCCTTCCACGCGCCGGGCCCTCTGCACTAATCACACCAATATTATATAATTGTACCAAATTCATTACTTAATACTACTTACTACTGGATCGCTATGGCAATAGATTTTTTTCTAAATTTGTAATAATAATTAAGGATCTACTTAATTAAGACAGGTATACATCCATGTAAACTCACCTTCACGCCCTACCTACGGTATCGCCAAGTTCTAGCGTTTCCGACTTCTAACCCCAACCTTCACGTCCCTCCCCTCCCCCCACATCCCCTCACCCACCATGGCCCAGCGCTCGCACACGGCCCATCGCCCCATGCCGCGTATCGTGCCGGCCATACCCCATCGTCTGGCGCGCACTCCACGCAAGCGGCCGGTGCCTGCCCAGATCCCGTCGCCCTGCTACCCACATTCGCACCCGCACCAGCTCAGCGCGGGCGCCCTCGAGTTTCGCACCGCCAACGACTCGCCTCCGCCCCAGACCCAGGAATGTGCGCCGGCTCCATCTCCGGCTTCAGCTCCGGCTCCAGCTCCGACTCAGACAGAGGTTGAGGTTCAGGCTCAACCCCACACCCACACCTCTGTCTCCGCCCCCGCCCATGTCCACGCCTACGCCTCTGCCCACTCGCTGCCCCCGCCCCCGGGCTTCGCGCCCCCGCAGTACACGCCCTTCGTCCCTGGCCATGTCCACCATCCCTCCGACGTCGGCGCGCCCTGGCTCTCACCCCCGCCGGCCGATGGTGCCTTCGCTTCCCCCTCGCACGCCTGCTTCGCCGACCACAATCTGGGCTCCGACCACGGTGACGACCAGCATGCACTCGCCTATCCAACCGCCACTGCCCCCGCTGGGCCCCACGTAAACGAGGCCGCCTTTGAGCTGGCCGCCTACCTTTCCACTCATGTCGGCAATCCCGACCTTGCCGACTTCGTCCTGCAGATACGCTCCGCAGAGGCTACCCTATTTTCTATGCCCGTCCACGGCATCATCGTGGTGCGCAGCCCCGTCATTGCTGAGGCCGCCCGCTACAGCCCCGCGCCCACGCACCGTGCTCGAGATACCCGCAGGCTGTTGGACGTGCTAGTTTCGGATTGCTTCATCACGCGCGAGTCGCTTCAAGAGGCTGTCAATGTCCTGTACGGCGCCCCCCTGCTCTCGACACAAAACTTCCTGTTTGGCCTGGCCCCCTACCGCCACGACAGCGACGCAGCTGAGCCATCGCGCGATGCGCGTCGACGCATGCACCAGATTTTAAGCTACATGGCGGCTGCAAGCGCCTTACAGATGCCCAGCATGCTTGCGCGTGGCGTCGACATTGCGCGCCTGCTTGTCCGGTGGGACACGGTCGACCTGGTCTTGCGCTACGCCTTACAAGTCAACCCGGTAGCCCGCGCAAGAGCCCTAGTACCCGACGCAGAAGATCCTTTCGTCGCTGCATTGCTGACTTCTGCTATCGAATTCATGGCATATACCATACCGGCGGGCTTTCAATTTTACACACGTGCTCCAGAGCTTCGCGATATCCCTCGTCTACCTGACTTCGTCGATTCACCTCCAACTTCCCACAATCCGCGATTGAGCAACATTTGTTTCGGAGAGGCGCCCCCGAAGAACGGTCTCCAGCCACGTCACGCAGCTAGCGTGCTTTCTTCTACGCTTGTTTCCCTGCCGCTTCCTCTTGTGGACCGTCTGCTGAACCATCGTGCGACGGCGAGCCAACTTGGCTGGACTGGAGCCGTTGAACTCATGCAAGATGTCGTTCACGAGCGCGAGAGTCGGCGTCAAAAAGCTCTACAGGCCCAGCCAAAGTCTGCGCATTCTGTACCCCTCTCCACAGCTTTACTCGACAATCTGCACACGCAAGAGTCTGTGGAGAAAGTCGACCCTTCGCCTCTTCATCCCTCTGGTCACAAACTAGTTGCAAAGACCTTACCTGCCGAGGATTGAATAGTCGAGTCGGTCAGGTCCATTCAATCTTCGATCATCATCCTCTCACTTCCTTGTCTCGTGGAGCATTCAGCCGATTGCGGCATGGGTTTCCATGACGGTATGACCTAATAAAACTGGGTGGAACTATTCCTGGATGTATAGCATGGCGATTTGTTGCGGCGTTTGTTGCGGCGTTATCAGCGACATGGTCTCATCTGCTTCTTTCTCCAGTCATCAAAAGTACGACACGATAATACGACGCACATGCCCCATACCATGTTAAGATGCCTAGGGTATCTTTGTGCACCATCACGGCATGCAGCCTACCTTGGCGTCTGGGTACATTTCGGATATGGGTCGCGCCAGTTAGCAACCCAGACATTCGATTCGATTGCTTGGATATCTAACGCAGGCTTAGATAGACTTCGACAGACAAGAAGAAAATAATAATATCCATGGTACTCAGCATACAGCACAATCGAATGCTTCTGAATGGAGGTGCCAGGGCGAGTTTCAAGAGGGCCACGGCTATATATGCAAAATGTTCCATCTCAAGATTGCTAACTTTGGTTGTGCAGAGTCAATTACCTACTACCCTAATAACTGCAGGACCATTGGCGCTCAGCCCAGCACTATAAACTCCAGTACACGTTATGTTCTTCACAGCTTCAAAACGCCCCCAAATGCTTACGATTCCTGAAACAGCATATTACATATAGCACTGTACTCAACAGAATGCAACGCCAAAGACATAACGCGGGATTATTGTGGGTAGTGGGCTGAGTACGCTCACAGCTTACCTGCTGATAACCCTTACGCGACCAACGTTAAATAACTTAACTTCAAGGCTAACAGGGTTCATCCATGTGCTATAGTGGGAAATTCCTGCAATTTCGTCGTTCCTTTCTTGAGTAAGAATGTACCTTCTATCCGCCGCGTCCTGATATATTTCTTCTGTTTCTGCCGTAACGTGTCTAAAGCAACCTTCAGGCGCTACGAAGTCGTATCAGCGCATATCTCCTTGTTATTGCGATTTAAATCATGGTTTCTTCTGTAAATTAAATGCCCTTATTGCTGGATATATATGTACATAGCTGAAGGGAGAAATCGAGCCAACTACCATTGCTTTCGCCGTCAGAACCTGCTAATTAGCACTAGAACTATACCTACTATAAGGACAGGGATAGTGCAGAGTTGGACTTGTTTATTACCTACTGCCGAATATATGTAAATCTTCTAAGATTCCCAACGGGAGGCTATGGGCGTGGCTACATGTTCCAAGCAGCGTCTTCTGCTATTCAATATTAGTGTGCTATAATTTGATTGTGTATACAGTGCTTCTAGTCCCTTTGGGACAAAGATACATAGTAAATACTAATCTTGATTTCTATCTTGTCTCTAAGTGAAAAGCATTTCGGGTTTGGGGCGTATACTTCACAAAGTCTTCGCGTATAAAATCAGACCATTCAATGTCGCTATACCTTCTTATCTTAATTTATACCTTGTTAAAACAATATATGCTATTACAATAATAGCTTAAACTTATTACCTCTGCGGATATCTTACTAAATATCTGTATACTCCCCTTATCAAGTATATACAGGGTTATATAACCTTGTATAACCGCAATTAACGTAACGTCAGTGACCGTCTTATATCCGTCTATACAGTCCCTATCTTATCTTAAGAGGATCGAATACAATCCAATTCTGTCTATGTATATAAGTATCGCTTATTGATTTACCAACCCTATATACGTATATATCTAATATATACGGTATCACTTATAGTATCAATAAGTCTCTTATAGATATGTTTTATTACAGCCAAGAATTCCACTAGTATTCTTATAGTTATAATATTCTACAAGTTCTCTTCCGGTTAGTCTGTCAGTCTACTGGCGACCTTTGTGGTGTATTTAAGTATAAATACAAGGAATACTATTGGAACTAGGTTAGAACGAAACTATGATGTTACGGTGCACCGTTTTAATCGTGATAAGAGAAGTATCTGAGAGATTGAGAGGAAAGGCGGGAGTGAAATTCTTCTTGATATATTGAGATTATACCTTGAATGCTCCTTTTGTATTTGATGGTACAAGTAGACCTTAATCATTGCCTCTCCTTACCCTTTCCGTTGGCGTCTACAAGGGGTGCCTTCGGGACATCGATACCCTTTAGCTTCCAATTCATTCCAGGATATGAATCACTGTGAATAGTAACATCCAACTTCCTTCCCTGTGCCTCGGGAGGCAGCGATACTTTAGCCGAAGCCTGGAGAACTGATTGAGGTCCACTACTGCGGCCGCCCCTGCAGTGACTCGGATCCCTCCAGCTCACCCGTTTCAGGGCAACTATCTCGTCAGTATTAGAGTATGAGACGATAGAGAAGAATCCCTCCGTTTGTTGTTTTGGGTAGCGAGGCGCAAAGATGCGTACACCACCTTGTTGCAACTTCGCGGGATTTTGCCGTGCAATGCTGAATGTTAGAAAGGCCGTGTTAACGCTGCCAAGTTGGACTTTGATAATCGGTACACGGGATGCAGATTCAGTGAACCGATTCATAGCAGTAGCAGCCACGCCAGCTATTTCTGCAGCATGTTCGAGCGTTGCTAGTGGAACAGTCGATGCTTCAATTAGCGTCTTCGGGTTCGCTTTGGGATCTTCTAGACGCTTCTTTTCCTTTTCAACGGCCACGCCCGGGAATATTGAAAGAATACCGTCGGAAGGCCAGCGCGCAGATTTGATTGCCTGCAGGAGTAATATCATGGCTTCGCAGGAGGAGAGATAGCCCAGCTCGGTTAACACGTCGATGGAAGCTTGAACAATACGAATACTTTGGTCCAACACACTATTCAGATCACCAACGTAATCCGATATCGGTAAATCGATGCGCGAAAAATGTGCTTGAAGCAGGAGAAAAGCTTTGACATGTGGATCCCACATCGGCAGGCCAAATTCATCTGCTTGGATAGGAAGAACGTTGGATAGTTCGGTATTAATGAGGTCCTCATTATGGCGTACTGGCAATTCGTCGTACTCTGTCGCATGTGATATCCAGGCAAGAACTTCTGTAAAGGTTGCGTTTCGTTTGACATTCTCCGCAAGGTAGCGTATGGTCTTGTGGCTCAAGTAGTAGTAGCTCATAATCTTGCCGAGGGGAGTCGGATTGACTTCTCCCGTGGGTTCGGCAATGGCACAAGACGACTCGCCTAGTTCTTTTAGTGAAGTCTCCACAAGCTGTACCATGTAATCATTGGCCATGGTTTGCGCAGCTATGGTGTTATGCTCCTCAGCAGATATTTCCAGACCGTAAAAAGATGGGTTCTTGTGCAGCCGACGGAAGAAGAAGGTCCATGTAAGGTAGTCTAATGCGTCCTGCTTAGTGACCACGGTCCCGGCAGAGATTTCGGCACCCAGATGGTTGTCCAAGACCTTGTGAAGGGACGATTCCACTGGGAATCCTGTATGTAGAAAATGCTTATAGAACTCCTTCTTCGCATCCTGCGTGAAAATTCGTGCGATTCCCGATGAATCAAATTGAGGACGGCCCGCACGGCCAAGCATTTGCAATACGTCCGTTAAATCCATGTCCTTATACCCTTCACTCTTTGCATCAAAGAACTGCGTACCTTTGACGACAACCAGATGGGCTGGCAGGTTCACTCCCCAAGCAAGTGTACTGGTGGCGACGAGTATCTGAATCTTGTTGTTTGCGAAAAGCTCCTCTGAAAGGGATCGGTCAGTGTCCACGAGACCTGCATGATGCAGACCGATTCCAAAGCTGAGAGCTTCTCTCAGTGCATCGTCCTTGACTCGGGCGAGATTCAATGCAAGATCATCATCATGCATGCGTAGGAATCGTCTGGGGTTGTCCTCCATGCCACAAAAGTTGATTAGATCGCGCGCAGTGAGGCGAGTCTGTCGACGCGAAGCTACAAACACAATGACAGGCTTTTCTGGTGAATGAGCCTTGATAGCAAGAAATGTAGGCCGGTTCATGGACTGCATAAGGGGACAAAAACCGCGTTGCTCTGGGAAACCATCTATAAAAATTTCGAGAGGTACAGGGCGGACCGAGTGCCGGAAGTTGAAGAGTCCTTCCTTGACGCCCAGCCAGTTTCCAAGGTCAGACGCGTTGGCGCAAGCGGTTGACATGCCGAGCAAGCGTATGGTCCCGGTTTTGGTTTGTGAGGCGATATAGTTCATGCGTGAAACAATGATTTCCAGGATTGGACCACGATCACCACCCAAGAGATGGATCTCGTCAATGATGACTAGACTGACTTGACGAACATATCCACGGGTCTGCCAGCTACGACTGATACCGTCCCACTTCTCCGGCGTTGTGACAATGATATCGGCATCTCGAATAGTGCGCGTGTCTGGCGTGTTATCACCAGTCAGTTCTACCAGATTTAGGCCCATTGGCTCAGCAAGTCGTTTGCCCCAGTCCTGCACTCGCTCTCGCACAAGGGCCTTCATGGGGGCGATATAAACCACCTTGGACCCAGGATATTCCCGGAATGCCCACCACATTGCAAGCTCAGCAGCAACAGTCTTACCACTTCCAGTCGGTGATCCAAGCAAAACGTTTGCGGGAGTGTGGTACAAGCAATGGAATATCTGCGACTGCATAGGGTTGAAGTATTGGAAACGCTGCGCATAAATCTCCTCCAAGAGAGGGTTCTTCAGTGCTGATATCGGCAAGGGCTGGAGGTCCAAGAGGTCGGTATACACACTCTCCGTATCTGGTCGGATGAGATGCTGGAAAGAGATGGCATGCACCGTCTCCGCACCTAGCCAGCGGTCTGATACTGCGCGAACGTATACTTGGTTTGGTGACGGGTCTGAAAGCGGTATAGTGAAGTTGAGTTCATGGTCATCGTATAACTTCTTGCGCGATAAGATGAAGTATTCGTGATGGTAAATTTCAGAGGTTTCGGAGTTCTCTACCCATATCCAAAAAGACTCGGACATTCCATGGTGGCGATCATTCCAGACAAACTCAGGAGTAAGCCAGAGATGGATTCGGAGTACGTCACGATTAAGAGGGGCAATTTCCGATTCGATGCTAAGCGTAGGAAAGTTGTTCAACATCTTCGAAATGACACCACCCATCTTCTTGTTGTGTACCATATCCCCAATTTCATCAGGTGCCATATCTCGCAATGCTCCTATAGATGGAAATCGAGTATCGAGTAGACGTAGTACAGGCTGCGGAAGTTCGAACTGATGGAGTGGATGCTCTATGGACCAGCAACGATGTTCGATGGATTGACAGATGCTAAGAAGGACCAAACACTGGTAGCCCCAACGGCGATTGAGAGCTATCATAAACAATGCACGTGCGATACGAGAAGCGTTTTGGGTGATGTAATTCGTATCGGACACAAGCGTGAAGTCTTCCAGTCGTGCTCGCGAGATGTGAGATTGTAGCAGGTAGTTTGTTTTACCATGGGATGTAGCATATCCATCCTTGACGTCAGTAACAACGTATCCATTTTCTTTGAGTGCTGACAGTTCTTTCTCCTCGGATTCGCGCGATTGTACTTGATCGAATTCGCCGCTCATACTGATCATGGCCAATGCGTCGGCATCACTACCGTGAGGTCGCATCATGGTATTGAAGATTTCAATACTGGACTGCTGGACATAGTACTGACTAGCAATTCGTCCGACATCTTTCGCACGAAGATCTTCTGTGGTTTCATTGAAGATGATCATCTGGCTCTTTTGCAAGATCCGCGCAGCGTCCATGATGAGCTTACGGCGTCTGCCCACAAGCTGTGGATCATCGCGGATCTCGGCCCATTCAATGCCGTAAGTCAGCGGGCTCTGTCGCATCCGAACAAACAAATATGAGTATCCAAGCCACGTCACTGCTTCGGATACAGTAGTAACGGTTCCAAGAGAGATTTCGGCATTCAGATTGTCTATAAGCTTCGCTGAAAACCTAGACTCTATGGGCTGCTGCTCAGTTACAGCTCGCATGTAATGATCGAGTCTGTCATGTGTGGTACAAATGAAGCCAATACCGCTGTCCTGGAATTGTGGCCGTCCAGCCCGACCAAAAATCTGTAAGACATCGAGGATTCCAAGATCAGTGAACTTACCCTCCTGGGCATTGTAGACTTGAGTTCCCTTGATCAACACAGCCGCCGCAGGAAGATTGACACCCCATGCCAATGTGGCTGTACAGCAAAGCACTCTCAGTACGCCTTCCGCAAAAAGGCGTTCGATAAGGTTTCGGTCTGAGCGGGGCATGCCTGCATGATGAGTACCCATACCTTTGCCGAGAAGTTCGCGCAGATCTCTTCCTTTAGACTGTTGCATGTCGCGCTTAGCGAGATCATAGCGTGGATGATCTGTGGGATCAAACAGCTCGGTACACTGCTCCTCCATAGCCATCTCGTGAAGTCTGTGGGCTGTCTTCAGGGTATCTTTCCGCGAATGAACAAAAACCATGATCTGATGCCCCAGCTTAAGCATCTCGATAACCTTGTCGAAAGCCACCCTCTCAAGATTTTCTCGGGATTGTCGGGATCCAGGCTTCCCCTTGGCGCCGATAAAATGCTGTTCCAGTGGGACAGGACGGAATGATGCATCGAAGTAGAAGAGGCCGGCCATCTTATTTACGCGGAGAAAGTCAGCCACATCAACATAGTTGGGTAGGGTTGCCGATAGACCGACGATTCGAATGAGCGATTGTGTGCTTTCGACCTGTCGCTGAGTTCGGGCCACTAAGCTTTCGAGGACAGCTCCACGCTCGTCGTGAAGCATGTGGACCTCATCGATGATGAGCAATCGCACTTTCTGCACTAGTTCGGTGTCTCCTGTGCTCTTCCTTGTGACAACATCCCACTTCTCAGGTGTGGTGACGATGATCTGAGTGTCGAGGATCTCAGCCTTTGTAAGATGCATGTCACCAGTGAGTTCGCGCGCCTTGATCCCTAACCACGCCAGACGCTTCCCTAGTTTTTCTGTGACTTCTGCAGCAAGCGCCTTCATAGGCGCGACGTAGATGATCTTGAAGTCTTCTGTCATAACGGTGAAGTCGGTGGCATCGGGGTCCGCGATGGGGTTGGGTGCGACGTTCTTGGCTATTGTATTGAGTATGGTAAGCATGGCCGCGTCTGTCTTACCCGCACCGGTCGGGGCGCAGATGAGCATATTTTCACTCGTCTTATATGCGACAGGGTACACGAGGCTTTGCATGCGGTTGAGCGCCTTATACCCTTTGAAAGTTCGCTGGCAAAGTCCATCGAGCTCCCGGACCTCCAATAGTCTTTGACCGGCGCCGACTTGGCCTACTGGCATCGCAGGAATTTCGTATTCCTCACGGAGATTGTCGTCATGATGGACTGTGCCTGGAGGCAAGGCGTACTTTTTTCCATACGCCGAGAGCTTGTTCCCAGCTGCATGAGCGCGGTAGACGTGGGGATACTGAATTCCTTTGCGATCCATGGCAGGTGCCAGTGGCGCAGTTTTGTGATCCCAGTCCTGCTTACGCAAAGCGGCTTCACGTTCCGCTCTGGTCTGCAGACGCCCAACACCACCGTCTTGCGACATGGCAGAATCCTGTGGGGGGCGTATGATGTCTTTGCGGTGAGAAATGAGAGTGGCCACCAGGTCGAGCTCGCCATAGCCAACCGTGTCAGCGAGCATCATCTGCAGCTCCTCGTCTGCGCACATGCATCATCAGGAGGCAGGAGATGGACGTGACACAAGCCTGTAACTTACCGTTGCTATCACTCGCCAGCATGGCCATGAGTTGATCCGTCAGGGCATCGGCCTCTAGCCCGGAGCCGCTGTGGGCCACGGCACGGCACTGCTGCGTAAGCCATTGCTGGCCGTAGGCGTTGGCACCGGACTGACTGGGCAGTACGTGGTCAATCACATCGCTGCTGGAGTGTTCTGGGTAGTCGTCGCTGGTGATGTCCCAGATATCTTGGCTGGAAGTCCCCAGTACGTCGTTATCATCGAGGTGTGTGTCATGGCCATAGGCGAAGGCGCCGTCATGGTGGTGGTGGTGGACCGACAGTTCCAGCTCGGCGATGGCGGTGCGCATGGCCACCATCTGCTCTAGCCATTGCGCGTGGACATCCTCAAGGGAGGAGGCCATTGTTGGTGGTAGTGGTGGTAGTGGTGGTAGTGGTGGTAGTTGGGTGTTGATGTCACTCCCCCCGCGGGATTATGTCAGCAGACAGGGTCACCTGGGCTGGCGCGGCCAGGCCCAGCCTGCCAGTGCTATGACCCCATGGGCGGGCGGTCTGGACTATCTAGGTCACTGTGATGCTTCCCGGGCTGCTACACCAGCACCACCGACCCACTGCCCTCCTTGCTCCTCCTTGTCCTGCCTACCACCATGAAAATCATATACATTGGCGTACTCTCCCCTCACCCCTCCCCTGCATGGGCTGACGAGCGCTCCCTAGGTCTTCATGACGGAACTCGCCGCTAAGGACGACGAGGCCATTGAGCTGGTCAAGGAGCAGGCCCTCGATGGCTTCAACTACTTTACCCGTAGCAGCATCAGCCAGTTTGTGCGTCGCAGCCCATACCGATCTCTGCCCCTGCTAACCCAGTCCCCAGGCGACCTTTTGCGGCGGCCAGATTGCCAAGCGCACGCGTGTAGGGCAGCAGCAGAGCGTCGAGGAAAAGGAGTACCTTTTCCACGCCTACAGCCAGCAGCCCGGCGTCTGCGGCTTAGTCATCTCTGATGTCGAATACCCCAACCTCGTCGCCCACTCGCTCCTCAAAAAGGTGATTGACGGCTTCCACGCAAAGTACCCGCGCTCTGCCTACATCGCCGCCTCCCGCGACTCCCCCAAGTTGTCCTACCCGGAGCTCGCCGACTACATCAAGAAATACCAAGACCCCCAGCAGGCCGACAGTATTATGAAGATCCAGAAGGAGCTCGACGAGACAAAAATTGTCCTGCACAAGACCATCGAGAGTGTCCTGGAGCGTGGCGAGAAGATCGATACTCTAGTTGCCAAGAGCGATGGCCTCAGTGCTCAAAGCAAGATGTTCTATACACAGGTACTGTTCCTCCCACTTTCTGCCCAACCGGTGGGTAAAGCCTGTCCATTCTAACCGTCCCCATAGGCCAAGAAGCAAAACTCGTGCTGCCTTGTCATGTAACTACATTGTCTTCACTTAGCCCTTCAATACCCAATTTACATAATATTCACTCTTTTTTATCTCCATGTACATACGCCTTGAACACATGTGCCTCATCACATCGCCACCAAGCAACCCGTGTTGGCATGGCTTTTCGAAGCAATTTTCTGCTTTACCCTTTCCGTCGACCTTCCAAGCAAAGAACGTGTACATTGTGGCCTGAATTGGCCAGAATGACTAGAAATAGTCTACATTCAAGCGCTGCTGGAACAGTAGCGATTTGTCATGTACACCTACAGACACACATCGTAAAAATACATATACTATCCCGTACCCAGCGCCACTCACACATGTAGTAGTTACTTGGGTTGTCTGTCTCTCATGTCACCCCTAAGCTTGCAATGAATTCCCATACATCCAGGGTTAACCAAATCAACTTCTCGGACGCGAAACGCCTGACTTATTTGGCGGCCGTACATGCATTGCCCAGGCGCATTTAGAGCACTGCGGCGCTGCCTCCGCTAGATACCTGTTCTGTACATTTGGGAACTGCTGTTTTCTTGTTGCATTGACGGCACCAACGCCTCTTTTCGGCCAACATTGAATCCGACAACGGAAGTTTGAACGTTCTGGACGAACAACGCCAAACAGGACTACTGCTGGGCACCGAAAAATACGACAAATTGGAGGATGCCTCGGCATCCAATGAGCAGGAAAAATAACGACGCCGATGACAATTTCCGTGGAAATGAACAGAAATGTTCGATCTGAACGCATTGTGATCGTTCCCGGGTGAATCTTCAAGAATGGGACGCAATAAGGACTGTCCATAGACATGGCACTAGCGCTGACACTGACGCTGGGATTAGTATCTCATAATTGGCAGCAATCAACTAGTATCCTGGTATAAAAGCCTAGGTAGGCCATCTTGGGTCTGATGGTCTGAATACGGTTAGAAGACGCGGTAAATAGAAGGTATATTTAACCCTTGCATGTATCTATCAGGCTGAAGATTCAAGTAGAATGATACCATAAGCAACTATACATCTAGGATACCCTACATGACTAATGGAATACCGATTGATCCTCGATAAAGCAAGACACACAAAATGTGCCTTCCACTGATCACAGGCTTGTGCTATGGGAGAAATATCTGCTTAGTCGCCCCTAGTATCCAGTAACTAATAATGTGCTCAACGGAGTCAACCGCAAAATCGGCAGCATCTAGTCAATAGGAAAATTGTGCCTGAGCAGACGCTTGAAGTAAGCTTTAGTTGAAGCTGAAGCTTTTCGTTTTCGCCTTTGCCAACCAAGGTTGCGTAATTCAATTAATCATCCCCAAAGACAATGAAACTAGCCTCGTCCTCGCTAGCAAAGAGGCTATCATCTTGAACTTCGCTTTCACCAGAATCAGACAAGTCTTCATCGTCCGATAAAAACCCCCCACACTCTCTGTCATCATCATCGTCATCGTCGTCGTCGTCATCATCATCATCTTCTTCTTCTTCTTCTTGC
>Ga0182211_1000035_pt1 | contig 32905 bp, 36 predicted proteins | sample G5R1MG_20_FD_129660 | JGI IMG/M metagenome (GOLD analysis project Ga0182211, IMG submission 129660) | Switchgrass phyllosphere microbial communities from Michigan, USA - G5R2_MAIN_03OCT2016_LD1 MG | ecosystem: Host-associated > Plants > Phyllosphere > Phylloplane/Leaf | place: USA: Michigan... | reverse complement strand
TCGCAAAACCAAGCCTGCGGCTCGAAAGGCCGAGCACGTGGTAGAGGGTCACGATGATGACATCTCCGACGTTGGCGTGGATACCGACGGTGCATCGGATCGTTTGAAGCGCGTTATCGCCATTCAGCGAGCAGGTTGAACTAACGCACTGACATTGTTAGCAAGAGTGCGCTAGGAGAGATATATTGGGAATGGATAGTGATAAAATCAAAGTCATCGTGGCTAACGCGAAGGCTTTGACTCGCGGAGAACAAGAACCTGAACCTATAATGGAAGCAATGGTAAAGGATATGGGACGAAGTCCCACATTCGCAGTTGCTATCATTCAGCATCTTCGTGAGGAAGGCTACGACCTCTTGAGTATGAATGGAGAAGTAGCCGAAAGGTTCAAAGCCAAGTTCAAGCCACAGGTAGAAAAGCTGGGTGAGCGTGAACTCACCCAGATTAAAAAGATATCAGATAAGCTGTTTTCAGCTTAGATCTCTTCGTCGTCTCCGGAGCCGTTGCCGTACATGATGCCAAGAAGCTCTTGCTTCTTGGCCATCTCTAGATTTTTGGTACTGCGGATTTTCTTTAGACGATTGATCATCTTCAGCGTCAGCTTGGGTTTGCGGGTATCACCAATATCCTGATGAGTGATTGAATCCTGAGAAGGATCGTAACGAGAATTTCCATTCTCCTCATCCTCTTGGTCTGGAACCTTTTGAACGTCTTCTTTTAAGATTTCAAGAAACCTCATAGACCACCATCCTCTTCATCGCTTGGGCCTTCATCACCACTGATTGGGCTTGCTGAACCTTCGTCGCCGTCGGGGGCTTCTTCATCGCCCATGTCGTCATCCATCATGTCCATTTCATCGCTGGGACGAACACCGACTGCTTCAAGACCTGCCGCTGGCGCGCCACCGCCCGCACTATCATCAGCACCAGTGCCTTTGGTAGCTTCGCGGTTTTCTTCACGCCACATACGCTCATTTTCGTTGATCTCTTCTTCAGTCATTCCCAACTTGTTGAGCATTAACCAACGCTTGGAGAAGTGCTTGAACTCGGCAAGTGGAGCATAGACATTGATCGCTGCGGCATCACGTTCCATCTTTGCATACACGCCGAAGTTCTCTGGTTCATTGAAGTTCAGCTCATATAGTGAGCTATCAATGTTGTAACCGCGGCGACGGACGAATAGCTTGAATTCATCGTCAAAAATTGGACTCAAGAGGTTCTGCAGTCGCATACAATATTCAGCGAACTGTAGTTCCTGAATGTAAGCAGTGCCCACTCGACCATCATTAAAGCTCTGCACGCCATCATCTGGACCAGTTGGCAAATAGCTGGAAGGAACTCGGAGACCACGTAGAAGCTTGTTGGACCAAAAACGAAGATCGTCAATTTGTCCTAGGTTTTCACCTGCAGGCAAGGTTTCAACGCGCGATCCACGACCTTCAGCACTTTGAGCGAAGAAGAAGTCTTCCATCATGCTCATTGGATTGTAGGTAGCATCACCAATATTGGCACCACCGCCAGTTCTGCTTGGGTAGCGGCGCTGGTGGATTTCATTCTTTACCTTTTCCAGATAACCACCAACCTTGTGGAGAGGCATACCACCGACGTCCACATAAAATACTCGACGTTCTGGAGCACGCTGAATACGATAGATGATAATGGCTTCTTCAAGAAGGCCCTTTTCCTTCCATGTCTTGAAAACGCTTTCAAGAATGGATGTTCCAAATGGCCAGTTGCCGTCCAATCCCTCACTCAGCGATAGGTGGACAACGTGGGTAGCCTCAATTGCAGTAAGGGATTGTTCACCGTCAAAGCGGCCGCCATTGGGCTTTCCGTTACCCCAACGCTTGGTATCCCTGGTAGGACGCTGCAGAGGCATCTGACTTGCACCACCAACCAAATTTGTGTTGGTCTGGTCTGGAGAAGTGGCAGTAAAGCTGTTGAGATTTACATCTAGGTCGCGGAAAATATAAGCTTCGGGCTGCTTTCCCTCTGCTTCATTAACCAGAACCTTTTCAACCTTATCAGGAGAAACCCAGTACCATGCAAGTGTCTCTGGGTCACGAACAAAGAACTGATCGCCGTACTTCAAAGTATTGCGAACCATTCTCCAAACCCTACGCTTGAAATCATTGATCTTACTCCACTGCATTAAGCAGTTCTTCAGAATCTCAACTTCAGTATCAGAGGCATCTTTTCGGTACTTGATCTCAAAGACCTCATCGGTCTTGCTATCCTTGCGAGTACAGAAATTAGCAATAATATCCAGGGCCGCGTTGACTTCAGCGTCGGTATCCATTTCGTCGTATTGACCATAACGGTCGATACGCATGGGTGAACCTTCGTAAACTTCAGGTAGAACACTCGCGTAGTTGGCACTGCTACTACCCACCGTGGGATCAAAGTAGGAATCGCGCGAACGAGCCAGCTGGGCTTGCAGCCTCTGGTTCGTTGGAACGACCTGCATGTGCTTCTTATAAGTCATCGATTACCTCAGTTATATGCAGCGATATTTAGCTTACACGGCATTGTCGGCAATCATTCTGGTGTTCTTACTGGTTTCCTCCAAGAGACGAACGGTTCGCTCACCAAATGTCTTGGTCATAACAATCTCTTCACGGATCAAGTTGTTCAACGTTTCGCTGTTCTCGCGAATAGATTTGAGATGTGATACAGCTAGCTCCTGAGCATTCATGATCCTGAGACTCATCTGATCCATCGTAAGCGCATTCTTACCGCGCGATCCAGTAGCATCAGAAGCAGGCTTGTTGACTCCTTGTGCATTAGGGCGGGAAACAGGCTTGGGTTTTGCTGGGGTCCCAGCGGCGCTCTTTGACGCAACATCGTCGTCGCCGAAGATCTTGTTTCCAAGCCAATCGCCGGCCATATAGCCACCGGCACCACCCGCGAATGTTCCAACAGGGCCCAGCAGAGATCCAAGGGTGCCGCCTAGGGCACCACCTCCGACTTTAAGACCAGACTTTGCCAAGTTCTTCAACGAAAGCTGCTTTGCACCAGTGAGATAATCGAGACTTTCAAATGCGGTACCAATAAGAGCGTTCTTGCCAACACCCCTCATGAGTCCTCTTGCGATACCACCAGCGCCAGCACCTTCGGCTGCACCAGCTGCGCCGCGTAGACGCTCCAGTGCTCGTGTCTTGAATGTGCGACCAGCAGCACCTGCTCCTGCGCCTGCGACTCCTGCACCTGCAGCACCAGCAGCACCACGACCTGCTGCTCCTCTTCCAGCCCCTGCAGCACCACCACCTTTACCAAAGATACTCAGGATAGATCCGATGGTACCTCGGAAAAATCCAAGGACCTTGGCTGCTCCGCCGACTACGGTTGTCAGACCCACAACACCAATTATTGCCAATCCAATCTTTGAAGTAAATTCTGGGAAAGCCTGGAAACCTCGTATCCAAGATTGCATCTTGCCAGCCATGTCAATGGTTCCTTGAACCACCTTTAGAAGCGACGGGCCGTATTCTCTGCTGATTGTATTCAGCAGAGTATCAAACCCTTCACGCAAAGCCGATGCGCTGGCACGCAAAGCTTCCTGAGCATTGAGCATAGCCTTGTCGCCATCGTTGTTGACGTGCTCGGGAACTTCACCAGAACCTAGCTGGGTAGTACGAATGCCAGCCGCCGTAGCATCACGGAATGATTCCGGACCTGCACCTAGCGTGTTGTACATTGCCTTGGTTTCATTGAGTTTGGAACCAGCAGTGCTATTACCATAGTTCTTCATAGCAGCCGCAAGCGCCTTCTGGTCGATCACTCCACCGGCCTTAGCTTGTGCTGCAAACTTGGAAAGCATCTGAAATGCCGATTGATCAGTAGCAGCAAGCTCTGCAGCTTCACCCTTTACTGAACCAGTAGCATATAGCTGCTGGAACATCTTATTGTACTTGGCACCCATTCCCTTTTCAATATCAGTGGAAGCGTCCAACATACTATCAGAAGTAGCTTGACTTGCACCACGCGCCTTTAGCAACGTGGCGAGGTCCGGATTAGCCGCTTGCTCGGCTCGCGCTTTCAAAGCCTCGCTGCGAGTCAAGCCTAGAATATTTGCAGTGCTCTCAGAACTTTTAACCAAGCTCTTGATACCAGAGACCATATCGCTTTCAGAAAGACTGCGCATACGTCCCTGTGAGACCATCATCTCCAAGTAAGCTTGCTGGGCTTCCTGGCGCTGTTCAAAGTTCAGGCCCATGTTTCCAGTGGCCAAAGTTTGCTTGGTTACTGCGCCGGTGAGCTTGGCATAATCAGCAGCACCAACCATACGGGCGCCTTGACTTTTTTCCATCGCACCAGCGAGTTCCTGAATACTCATATGAGCATCATTCACTGCGTTACTCATTTGGGCAATGGTACGAAACTGACCGTTACCCGAAGCGATCATGCTTCGGTAGCCTTCAGCGCGGTCATCAACAGCGCCTAGGATCTTACCTAGAGCGCCACCTGAAAGTCCACCAAGGGCGCCTTTTTGAAGATTATCAACAAACCCGGCAATCTTGGTACCGGCTCGATCTAGATGAGAACCAAGACCACTAACACCACTAGAGAATCTTTTAATTCCAGTCTCAGATTCCTTGGAAGCCTTCTTGGTACGCTCACCTGCCTCTTGCTCAGCATCGCCGCGTTCTTTGCGCTTGCGCTCAATGTAGGTCTGACCTGGGCTGGACTCATCTGAATCCTTCTTTTTGCCTTTGCCTGAAGCAGATCCAGTACCTGAACCTTTTCCACTGTTGTTCCACCTACGGAAGAACTCATCCATGACAGCGCGTGGATTGTTAGATGCTTGACTTCTGGCAAGAGCCTTTTGAGTCTTTTCCAAGACGTCGCGAATGCGCTCAAGCTCATCAAAGCTGAGCTTGTCACCGGCGGTTTTATCCAGTCGATCTTGTAGATTTTCGAACAGAGTTTTCATCTGCTCATACGTAAGGTCAGACATGGCTACCCCCTGATGCTTCTGATTATTTATCCAGAGATTAAAACAGGGTGTTTATGCACAGGTAAATATGCGTAGAGAATTAGGAGGCCATATGGACAACATCAATCCACTAGCCAGTCACTTTCGTATTGCAAGCGTTCAACAGCCTCTTCCCACCAGAGGTCAGTTCTTTGCAGAAGGTGAAATTGACACCGCGATCAATGGCGAAGTTGGTATCATGCCAATGACCGCCAAGGATGAAATCATCCTCAAGAACCCCGACGCATTGCTCAACGGCGACGCGCTAGAAAGTCTATTTCGCTCATGCGTGCCTGGCATCAAAGCACCACGTAAAATCAGCGTTCCAGACATGGACGCAATCCTTCTAGGCATCAAGCTGGCAAGCTATGGCGACAAGCTGGACGTCAATGTCACTTGCCCTGAATGCAAAGGTGAGTTTACTACCGAAACCAGCATCCGTGGTCTTCTTGCACAATGCGAGATGGTCAAAGATGAGGACACTATCATTCGCATCAGCGATGAGATGGTTATCAAAATCCGTCCATACAACTTTGAAGACAAGACCAAGTTGGACTTGACCACCTTTGAAGAGTCAAAGATGTACGAGCACCTCATCAACTCGGACATGACCGACAGTGAGCAGCAAAAGCGTTTCTCAGAAGCATTTGAGCGTATTGCGGATCTGGATTTGGATCTTCTAGCCAATTGCGTTCTATCAGTTACTATCCCAACTGGAGAAGTCACCAACGAGGCTCACATCAAAGAGTTCATTAAGAACGCCGATCGTCAGACCACGCATATGATCTCTGAAAAGCTCCGAAAGCTTGGTAACTCTGGTATCCCCAAGGAACTAGAAGTCGAGTGTCCAGTTGAAACTTGCAAGCATCAATGGAAGACTGGAATGATCTTCGACGCTTCGCATTTTTTCGCCTAAGGCTCTTGGCTACTCCACCTGAGGAGATAGCAAGTGTCCTTCAGGAATATGTGGATGAGACAAGGGCCATGGAAAAGAACTTAGTTCAGATCACATGGTTTATGAGGGGCGGTGCTGATATTGAACAGGTGTATATGATGACACCCAATCAGCGCAAATGGGCTCTAGAGCTCATTGAGGAAAACATCGAACGCACTAATAAAACCGGTGTGATGATGCATTAAATGGAGCCGTGCTCCAGATAGATGCCAGCGAGATTGGAGTCTCGGAGAACATGTCGAAGTTCAAAGTCAAGACCCTGAGACACCTGCTTGAACTGTTTGAACAAGTTGGCGAGCAACTGGTTTTTAATCTTCCAAGTTCCTGCAGCTTGGTTGATAACGAGCAGACTGTCGCCGATAAAGGTGCATTTTTCAATGCCGTTATCCTGAGCCCAGACAACCGCCCAGATCAAAGCTGACCACTCCGCCACGTTGTTGGTACCCTGGCCCAGGTCTTTCATTGAAAAGGCTTGGGCCTTTTCACCTGGTCGCACGATGACGATGCAGCTTGACATTTTTCCTGGATTGGGTGCGCATCCACCATCAAAATAAATCTGCATGTCTGTTCCTACCATTATAGTAGTATTTATCTAGACCTGATTCATTTATTTTGAATTCGTCGTTTCAATTCATCAAGTGTGATGTCACAGCGATCGCCTTTGCTTAGATTGGCCTGTTTTTCAATCAAGCGAAGGTTGTGATGGGATGCTATGACTTTGGCTGGAACTTTCTGAGCAAATCCCTTACTAATGGAATATATGTGGTCTAGATGAAACAGAGAACCACGGACTATGCCAGTTGGATTGATCTCGTTGAAATGCTTTTGGTAAGATAGTTCAGTCAGCTTCCAAACAGTTTCATAGTAGCCTTTTCTGGATGATTGGTAGCGTGCCTGATTTTGACAAAAAGAGCACCTCATCAGATCTGGATGTTCTAAATGATTGGCTCTATGAAATCTATAGCGACGATGATTGAGTTCTCGGTCTCGATTGATTTCTTTGCAGGATTTAGTGAGATCAATGTTTCTGAACGAATTATTACGAATCTTTCTGACTCTGGTCATGATCTCTATGAATCTTTGTGGGAGTGGTTATGATTGGTAGATATAATGAATTAGAAGTAAGAATTGCGATATATGAAAGAAAGGAATGAACGAACTTGTGAGTGAATGTTATAACTTGCAGTAGGCACGAAAGCCACAACTTTATCCCCCTCTCCCAATGAAAGCTAAGAAAAGCGTTCATCAAGAAGATGAGGGATAAAAGATGGTCTTGCAGTTAGAGGCTGTCAGAGCACATTTTGGAACTAACGCTGAATTGCTTCAGCACCGGGGTCACGTTGTCGGTCTTGCGGTTAGGTATCCTGGAGTAGTGGCGGCGTCCCAATCTACACCTTCCAAATGGCATAAATTGGGCAAGGAGTTAGTTGCGAGTGAACTAGAGCTCCTGTCCTACGAAGAGCCAGTGCTAAGGGGAAAGCTTATTTGCACCCTCAGTTGCCTCTCGGATCACCAGCTACGTTTTCTCCATAGCCTTTGTTTATACTGGTGTGTCGAAGGTTTTACCCATACCCACTAATGTGGGACCCAGTGCGCGCCTAGCCGCTACCATCCCGTCGTATCCGGGCGAGGTTTCAACATGTTCTAGGATGTCTAGCTATTATGGTCCGGGTTAGGATCGATATCCGTCCCGGACTCATTTGATAATTTCTATATGTGTCGTTGAGCTAGGTCTGGGGCTATGAAGTAGTTTTCTTAGTTGATTTATTTAGCAACTTTGAACAATCCGAGGACTGCGATTCAGCTACATCTGAAATCGATCTAGAGGGGCACCAGGCCCCTCTTTTAGTGCGAGCGCTTCTTCATCGCTGAGAAGATCCGACCCGTTCTGGGTTGCTCTACATCCTGATACCTTATATTGTATGGCACACTGGTGTGCTTGATGTCAAGTACCCAGGGCGTGGAAACAATAGCCTCAGTTCCAGGCTGCTGATGCAGCACAAGCGCATTCCAATGATTGTTGCTTTCAAGGTCATGGTTGTGAACGACCACTGGATTATCGCTATACGGTGTGAAGATCTCGGTACGATCGACTTCCTTATAGTAATAGACTGCGTTCAGGACACCCCTGGGAATCTGTAGATGACGCTTGGTAACCATGTCATGTGGAACCAACATGTCAATGGGCTTGCTGTAGAGATCATCGTCGCCCATTGCCTCATCATTGCGCTTGATAAGCTTGGCACTTTGTTCCTTGTAGAACTCCAACATGGCAACTGCCATGTTCTTGCGCACCGTGGGGTGAATGATCGCGGCAGTTCCAGCAACACTCATGATGTTCAGCATACGTTCGGAAAGAAAGCGCTGATTCTTGGTGTCACGTCCCAGGATCATTTTGCGGTGTGGTTCAAGATCAGCTGGTAGCTCAGCGTCTTCTTTGGTGCGTTCATATGCACCAATATTGTGGCCGCCAAATGCGATAGCAGCCCAGAGATTTTCCCAATCCTTATGGAGCGCCAAGATGGTTTCTGGGAAGGTGCGAGTGCGTGGACCCAATCCTTCAACAATCGCGTTGTAGTAGGCCAGTTCCTGTTTCATGAACTGCTTGAAACGAATCGCGTCTGCTGGTGTAACATCTACCACCAGCGTTAGATTATTGAAACGTGTATTCACACAGTGGCTCCTCTATCTGTTACTCACATTGCAATACGCGACCAGTCACTGTCACTAAATATCAGACTAGAATTAGGAGACTACAATGACCTCTAAGGCCAAACAGAAGGGCAACTCTTGGGAACTTGCAATCTGCAAGTTTCTGGGTGAAACTCTGGGTGGAAACTTCCAGCGCGTTCCCAACTCGGGAGCCTACATGGGAGGTAAGAACTCCTTCCGTAAAGACTTTCTCAGCAGTACCCAGCAGCGTGCGGCAAAGGGTGATATCATTCCACCCGACGATCTTCCAAATCTGAACTTGGAAGCAAAGAACTATGCGGACATCGCGTTCCACCAGATCATCGATGGGTCCTGCAAGCAACTTGATACTTGGATTGATCAAACTGAAGAACCGGCCGATGAAACGGACCTCAGTTTCACGATCTTCAAGATCACGCGCAAAGGAAGCTGGTGTGCGTTCAAGGCATCGCACCTCAAGGATTTCGATCTAACTGGTCTAAGCTACGTGACGTATCGCAAAGGCTTTGGGACACCCGAAGCTTGTGATTACATCATTGTTTCCCATGAGCCATTCTTCACACAGAACAAGGGTGCAGTGCGTCGTCTCGGTGGAAGTGAAAATTGACACCAGTAGCTCGATAAATGCATAAAGAAAGCCGTCCAGAGCAAAATCTGGACGGCTTTTCCATGGAGGGCTTATGGGCCGACTTACTTTGAAGACTCTGGAGCGAAACAACCTTCCTTTTGGAAAGTTTTCCTTCAAAGTCGACCTTGCGCGTGAAACAAAGCGTACCTACTTCTCGGCATCCAATGCAAGCCAGATTGAAGCTATGCGTGATATGCTCCGTACTACGTGCGTTGGTGATCACAAGCTAGTCTGGGCGACTAATAGCAAGGGCAAGCGCGTCTATCTTGAGCTTTACTTGACCAACTCCATGGACCTTGCAATGCTGAAGCTTGTTCATGCAGACAAGCTGTTCAAGATCTACAAGATCAAGGTAGTCGACACTCCCGAATGAATACAAGTCCACGATCACAGTGGACACGAATTTCAAAAATGGTTTGAAGGTCGTTGGTGTAGATACTGGTGCCTTCCACGTGCGTTACGCTAGAAGGACGAAAAGCGAGCCATTCCGTGGCTCGCTTTCTTGCATTTGGATCTTGGAATTGTGCTTGGTAAGTCCACTTACCCTTGTGCTTGGTCTGGGTCGTCTGAAATTGCATCTAGGTTATCCACGTGCTGCTCCACTCGGTCGAACAGCTTATTGAACGCTTCATGGTCCTGAAGCTTCCACATAATAAGCGGACCGGAATTCCTCAAGTAGAGTTCAACCTCGCCATTGTGGGGATGGTCCTGGAGAATCCAGTCCACATCTTCTTCTCCAATCTCGCGCTTCAAGCGTTTAGCGAGGCGCGATCGTTCGGAGATCCTCGTGACCATATCGTTTGTGGCAGTGAGAACAGCCCGAATGTTGTAGCCCGAAAACATGGTCTTGGGGTCCCAATCGGCTTCGTACCGATTGACCTTGCTGATTTCAAGCCTGCTGCTCATCACTCACTCCGTATTTACGTTCTCGCGGGTATTAGCACAGGACTGGAAAGAGTCAACCACTCATAGCCAAGTTAGCTTGAACAGCATGGCATCGTCAGCTTTTCGAAAGCAAACTCGTATGGGCTGGCCGCCTAAAACCGCCCAGCGGTTTAAGCCAGATGATAAGCTGTAGTCACGTGGCCCAAATTGCTCTATGAGCCATGAGTAGAAACAAATATCGCTGTTTTCGTCGAGCCAGTTCTTTGAAGAATCTAGCTCAAAGATGGTATGCCAGCCTCTCATTGCCATGCTAGCTTGAACAACATGGCATCTTTAGGATCAGAAAAATCCAAAATCATACCTATAATGATGTCGTCGCCTAAATGGTCTTGCGTAACCCAATCAGAGATAGAGCAACGCTGTGGCTGATCTTCGAGATCAGGCATGTGTTGATCAATCCAATCAGCGAACATAGGCTTGGGCCACACACGCTGACCCTTCCACTTGATTTCCTGGTAATTGTTATCATCAAATGGCGGTAGAGTAGACCCTTGGGCATTTCGAAATGCGAGATGAAAGCGGATGCTAGGCATAGAAGTCCGACCTAGCGCCAATTATCCCCATGTCAACTTGAATAGCAATGCTACATCTGGATCTTCAATTCCTACATGCCAATGACCAGCCTCAATATTGCTCCAACCCAGTTGGTAATCAGACACTCGGGCTGCAAGCCACTCATGGATTAGATCACAAACAACCCATCCGTGTTGATGGTAAGTTGGTCGCTTCAGTTTTTCCGAATCTGCATCAATAGTTTCCGGATCCACCATTAACCCACGTACCGATCTACCACAATCGTAAGTGTCTATGCTAATCCAGATAGTCATAACCAAGTCAACTTAAAGAGAAGAGCGTGATTGGGATCACGAAAGAAGATCTTCATGTGAGACATACGATTAGAATAGTAAAGGTCGACATCGAAGTCTATTCGACCATGCGGTACCCATACCCAATTGCGACTCTGTGATAACGCTCGATGGGCTTCTTTCTCGGTCCACCAAACTCCATGATCGCCCTGACCAGCAATATTCTCTAAAATCTCAACCATGTCTTGATGGGGATAACAACGACATTGGATCCTATATTGGCCCCGAACATCGTTGTCATGATGTTTCAGAGGAATGATAACATTGGGCCAAGTCATAACCAGGTCAACTTGAAAAGAACCGCAGCTCTGGGGTCAACAAACACAATGGAAGTTTCCCCTTCATCGGTGAAGTGATCCCACCACCAATCTGTTGGTGCATGACCAACATTATCCTCGAGCCAAGACCTAATCTCTGGAGTGAGATCAAACGAAAAGCCCGAAAAGAATCCTATGCCTTGCTTCTGCCAGGTCCAGACATCACTTGAGAAAGTTGTGTGGGTCATCAACAAACATTCCGCAACTTGCTTTGACATCAAACCCTACCCGAGGCACAATGCGACTCTTTTCATTTCCAAATGCCTTGGCAAGGTAATCAAAGTTTCTCTGTAGGATCTCACCACTGGATTCCTTGCCCTGTGCCGCGCTGTAGGGATTGTAACGGACGAGGTTGAACTTTACATCCAGGCACCGGACAAGAATAGCCCTGATAATATCCTCAAGAGTCTTGAGGTCATCGTTCTCGCCTTCAATGAAGGTCCAGTGGAGGGTGACTAGTTCTCCCGTCTTTTGCTGCCAGTCGACTAGTTTCCACAAGGCTGCATGGGGCTCCATGGCTTTGGGAAGCCACCGTTTACGGAACTTTTCATCCAAGCTGTAAAGTGAGTAATAGATCTGTGCGCCGGTGTCACCAAAGACATCATAAAGCTTTCGGTCAGCCATCTCTTCAGGCATGATCGTGCTGATATTGTACTTGCTTACTAGGGCGTGCTGGTCTGCAAGACTTTGGAGTGGGGCACGAACTTTGCCCCAGTTGTTGAGTATGCTGGGATTGGCTAGTGGTTCACCGCGTGCCATGAAGTTGAAGTTTACGCGGTTGGCGTCGTCGAGTTCCCGATAGTGACGAAACACCTGCAGGGCTTGAAGGTAGTAATCGTCGACCGAGGCAGGATCCATCATGGTCTGCTTAGTCTGCGTCAAATGACAGAACCGACATGACTTATTGCAGCCACTATGGCTACTCAGGTAGCTGATAAAGTAGTCTTGCTCACGTCGCACATACCGTGACTCGAACGCCCCACCCTGAGGGTGAGGCGTTACAAAGTTCACACTTGAGTCTTCGTTACTGAAAAGGATATCAGTCATTCTGTTCGGTGTCCGTCACGAAGGTTGTGAAGTTGTTCTCGTATTGCACGAGTAGCACCCTCGGTACCCTGGACGTCAATTCATCTTTGTGTGAGATGAGGAAAATATTCTTACCACGCTCGCGCGCATTTTTCTTGAGTATCTCAAGAGCCAAGTCCATGCCTTTGCTGTCCATACCCGAGTCAACAAGTTCGTCAATCATCAGGAGGTTCAGAGGCTTGTTCATTGTTTCCCACACATCTCGGAATGCCCACGCGAGAGCTAGGACAACGCGATTCTGTTCACCGTTGCTGAGCTGCGCGAAATCGTATTCTTTGCCGAGGCGGGTGATTTCAACCGAAAGATCAGATTGGAACACCACCTCGTGTGGTAGTTGGATCTTATCCAAGTAGCTGTTAAGACGCACGTTCAAGTAGCTGAGATTCTGGTCAATGATCTTCTTGCGAATAAAGGAGTTCTTATCCGTTAGAAGCTTGAGTAGAAAATCCTGATGCTCTTTTAGTCGAACCAACTCATTGAGGTAATCGTAAGTGATATCCTGAAGAGAAGTGTCTACCAAGTTGGCAATCTGATCCAGGTATGGACTTTCTTTTACCGACTCGCGTAGATAGTCGCTTTCCAGCTTGTCCAGAGTGTGACGATGGTTTAGCGCTTGCTCCATTGTATCGTAGCTCACTGCCGGCATATCACCAAGTGCAGTCAAAGCGCCAATAGCATTCTCAAGGTCGGTACCTGCAGCAAATAGCTCTTCCTCAGCCAAACGTCGCTCTTCCACGTACTTCTCTTTGCGAGCTAGCAAATCGGCTAGGATTTCAGCGTGCTTGTCAGCGTGGACGTCCTGTCCACAGGTGTGGCACTTTTGCTGTTCTGCGGTCGCAAGTTGCGCATCAACCCTTTGCAGACTGGAGTCCGCAGCATTGTAGGTGCGTTCCACCCGAGTAGCGTCGCGATCAAAGCGCATTACTTCACTTGAAACTCGATTGAATTCAACCAACACCCTCTGATTGTTGATCTCGGTTTCAATATCAATTTCCTTGAGCTGGTTGATTGCTGTGGTCAGCTTCTCCAGCATCTTGGTATGCTCTTTGTCCCAGACTGTGCCTTTGAACTTTAGATCATTGATGGTGCGCTGGATCTTTTCATTGTTGTCAATGAGGATCTTGATGCGCAGTTCTTCACCCTTGATCTCGTCCTTGATCTCCTTGACCAGAAACTTTAGTTGCTCTGCTTTGCTACTCAGCTGGGTGATGCCCAGGAGTTCTTCAATGACAGCACGCTGCTGGCCAGAGTTCATCTCCAAGAAGGGAACCGTCTTGCTGTGAAGCGCAATCACGTGCTTGAACAGCGTATGGGAGCAACCAATTACCTTTTCAATTTCCTCTTGGGTAATCTTGCTTTCGCCGTGAGCCTCGTCGGATCCATCTTGAGTTACAAGACCATCGTTGACATAAAAGCGTAGAAAGTTGGGCTTGCGGCCACGCTCAATCCGATAGCTGCGATTGCCGTCTTCTAAATCCAAGCTGACAACCATTCCCTTTTGGTTGATCTTATTGATCAAGTTGTCCTTGCGGATAGAAGTAAGCGCTTCGCCATAGAGTGCATAGCAGATTGCCTGAATCAGCGTAGTCTTACCAACACCGTTTCGTGAACCTGCGCTACCTTGATCAACGTTCTCGCCAAGGATGAGCGTGAGTCCATGCTCATCGAGTTGAACGGCCTGAGTCGTGTTGCCCACGCTCAGGAAGTTCTTCATTGTAATAGTTCGGACTTTTATCATTATGTTTTACCGTCCCAATTGGGAATTCACATCGTTGAGATTTCCAACTGAAGATGTAATCTCTCCATTAAAGTTTATCCCAGTGGCCAGCTTGACAATCATTGGATTCAAATTCACCGGCTCTTCGGTGAACACATAGGTGCCGTGCATGAACATCAGGATACCACAGTTTACACCCTGAGTTGCCAGAATGTCATGAATCGCAGCTTGCGTTTCCTGAAAATCAGAACGCGTCATAGCTTGGTTGTTTTTGGCAAACATGTAGACGTGCTGGTATGGCTTCTTATCCTCAGTATCATACTGGTTGATAAGTTCCATCTGCCATCCTTCGACGACTAGGGTATGATCTGCATTTGCATTCGCCCACCTAGCAGGATCAGTGTCTTCGTTATAATCTTGCATCAGGCTAGTCCTTTGTAGATTTCCATTAGGAGATTTTTATCGACCGTTAGACTGTCAATGCCCTTGAGTCCTTCTAGGACAATCTGATCAACGGTCTGAAACAGGACTTCATCACCAAAGGTCTGCTCTGCCTCAGCTTTGGCACCGGGTGTGATGTCAATCTTACGAGGATTGAAATGTGCTTGGAATGTATCCTTGATGAACTGTGTTTCATCATAGTTGATCTGAACATCAGTTGTGATACGAGCATACGTGCGCTCGTCTAGATACTCGGTGGGAGATTCCAGCAGTTCACTCAGCTTCAGCGTCTTGTACTTGGGAGCGCCTGGCCATGCACGGAACTCGGGCTCTTTGCCCCAGTCCAGGATCATCATGCCGCGCTCATCGTCCCACGCATCAGCAAAGTTGTGAGGAAAAGGGTTGCCCAAGTAGCAAATCTTGTTCTTGGCCTGTCGCTTGTGAAAGTGACCCGAGAACGCCCAGTACTCAATATCATCAAAGTGGGTGGCATTTAGACCACCATGATCTGGCATCTCAACCATTGCATTCATCATAAAGTGCGGCAACTCAAAGTGACCGAACATATAGCTGGACTTTTTAGCCAGCTTGGAAATGCGCTTGTAGTCGTCACCAATCAACCATGGACAAAACGTGACACCCCCGACTGTGAGGAAGTCGTTGATAATAGTCATATTATTGAGATTGCGACCAATTGCCACACTGGAAATCTCACGCTTTTCCTTGTAGTAAAGGTCGTGGTTTCCAGGGATGAAGTAGAAGTTCTCAAACGCGGTCGCGAGGCGTTCCATGTTGCTCAAGCTATAGTTGAGTGTTGAAACATGGATAGCGTGACGATTGTCGTGCCAGTCACCTGTAAAGATGATGGTGTCAACGTCTGCAGCTTTTGCCTGCTCAATAAACCACTTTACAAAATCTTCACAATCTTGATTATGCTGGCGATCATTGTTTTTCTTACCGAAATGGATATCGGTAAAAACAGCGGCTTTCTTGAATAGATTTTGTGTCATTGTACCTCTAGCCACTTGGGAAGGACAACAGTTGTTTCACCTAATAGTCCCGAGTGTCGCAGAACCTCAGTAGCGGCTTCCGGCGCGGTGAGATCTCCTGGCAGTCGTCCAGCATCAACGATCCTAATCGCATGATTGACTGCTGCCATTGCCTTGGTGGCTCCAGTACCAGGTTCGAAGTTGGACTTCGAAGCGGCTGCGATAGCTCCAGTTTGAACCAGCATGATGAACTGTTCTTCCCGCGTCATGGTTGTCTCCTAGTTTGCACCTACATAACGCTCTGGGGCGTCTATTGTCATTATTTTGGAAGGCCGACGACCAGCTGAGGCCAGTACTTCTGAATGTCGGCTCTAGAATAGAATCTCAGGACCTCGCGATAGAACATTGTTCTAACCTCGAATTCATCCACAGTCGTCCATGGTGCATACCATGGACGGCGCACACGACGCCGTCCAGTTAGTGTAAAAATTGGCTTACCCATTAAACCAGCTTGCCGCGATTGATCGCATCGGTGTCTTGGACAACTTTCTTGGGAGCACCACGACGGACCAGCTTCTTAACTTCTGGAAGTTCGCCATTTGCCGCTGCCTTCTGAGCCAGACTGTTCTCGACCTGACGTGTCATCGAAGGAGTTACTCCGTTCATGATCAGCAAATCGTCGCGAATGCCTTGCGTGCGCTTTTCAAGATTTAGAACGTGGGTAAATGCATTGCCAACCATAACCGAGTAGTAGGCAAATGGATTGTCGGAGCGAGCTTCATTGAACTTGAGACCCATAACGCTGAGCTGCAGAAGAGCCTGACTGCGCATCTCGTCGATGTAGCTGTAACCACGCCAGTTACCACGCTGGCTGTAACGCTCTACCAGTTTCATGAACATGAGTGCAAGGCGGTTGGTGATCTTACCATGCTCCTGGGAAAACTCACCGTTTTCAAGTGCATTCTTCCAGTGACTACGGCCAACTTCGCGCATCTTACCATCTTCGATAATGTAGTGCTTGAATGGTGGGAAATTGAGACGGACGTGATTGTCCGATTCCTTCTTGGAGACTTTGGTCTTGCCTTCAGCGAGTGGAATATGCTCAAAGGTCATGACTCGAAACACCAGGCTTGAAACTGGGATAGATGCTGGATCAATGTCTTCCACCTTGATTTGGTGGTTCTTGAGACCTTGTTCCTTTAGGGCAGCCTTCTGTGCTTGAATGGTCTTCTTGGCTTTAAGAGCCTGAGTGGCTTCAATCAAAGCTTCATCAATTTCCTCGATGTTATCAACAATTGCATCATAGTCCTGATACACTTTGTCGATGAAGTAGCTGTAGGTGTTCTTGCTACGATGAATCTCCCTTAGGAGTTCCTTGTTGGTGAGGTAGTTTACTTTTGGTGGCGTGATAGCCATATGATCCGCTCCTTATGTTCTGTTCTAGCGGTTAGTATATGTGCCGTTTCCGGGTTAAGCCGGCGCTTTGCACTTGTACCCTGAATATAGACTAAAGTGACATTTCTGTCTATATTCTCAAGCTCTAAAGCCTTGACTGGAAAGCCTTACTTTTTGAGTTTAGTGACAGGATATCGTACTCACTATATAGAGTAGGTTCGAATGCATTATATTTGTATTTTATAGGGCAGTAAATATGAGTGGAAGCCAGATTAACGGTGTGGCACTTCTAGTAGGGAGAATGAATCCTCCTACAAGGGCACACACTCTGTTGGTCAGCAAGCTCAAGGAAGCCGCGTTGCGTCTTGGTGTTCGTCCCATTCTGTATCTAACAGATGGTGAGAAGAGCAGCAAGGACAAGCGGAAAAACCCCTTGTCTGCTGAGCAGCGTTTGGTTATCGCTCGGAAGTTGTTTCCCGGCGTGACCATCGATGTGGTAGCTTCGGCCTATGAAGCCCTCGAGGTATTGGAACTTCAGGGCTACAAAGCAAAGGTCTGGGTTGCTGGCAGCGATCGTGCTTCCAACTACCGCAAGCTCGTTTCCAGTGAGCAACTGGAATGCGAGGTGCTTGAGGTGGACCGCGAAGCAGGTGATGCAGACGGCGTTTCCGCTACTGCCGCTCGCAAAGCAGCCCTAGAAGGCAACATGGAAGAGTTCGCTCGCCATATGCCCAACCTCTCGCCTACGGACCTTGCGGACATTGCAGAGATGATTCGCGAGGCAAACCATGGCAGACAACTCAGTCCAGATTCAAAACCTTAAAGGGCTACTAGCCAGCAACCAGGCCAGTCTGGCTGCTGCCAAACAAACACTGGCTCAACTCCAGTCTAGTGGCGCATCTTCTGCAGATATTGCTGCTCAGAAAAACTTGGTAGATGGACGCATTCTTGGTGTCAATGCCATTATCACCAATATCAAATCACTACAGACATCCTCAATTGATGCTACTCCCAAACCCGCACCCACAGTGGTCAATAGCGGAAGTGGTACCAAGTCTTCATCTAGTGTGAACGCCGAGGCTGTCGCCGCCGGTGACTTTTCCTATGGTAAACTGGGAAACGGTACTGCTGGTGGACTGGGAAATTCAGCACTCTTCGATACCAAGACGATTCTACCGAACACTCAGAAAACTCAAGTAAGCAAAGCACAATTGGAAGCAGCTGATCATCAGTATACCATTGAGATGAACAAGCTGTCTAACTACTGGGCAAATCAAGATACAAGTAGTCCTGAATATCTTGCCCAAAAGCAGATAGCTATGTCTAGCCAATACAATTGGGAACTTGCTCGTAACAATCTTGAAGAAGTGGCAACAAGCGAGACAGCAAACTCAGTTTATGACGGTCCCTTGCAGATCGAAGAACCGCTAGGTGATCCAATTGACCTGAGCGGTGTAAATCAGGATCTGGTGCCTGTAGCTCCGACTGCCGAAGAAACTCCCGTAGTAGATTCTGGAAACTCCAAAGACCGTCGTCTTCGTCTACGTCCAAAAGAGCAAGATGGTTCCACATTTCCTTTCTTTGGAGACAAAGACAGTATTCTTTACGGCCTGAATGAAACATATGGCGTGATCTTTCCCTACACACCAACCATTACCTATTCGCACAATGTTGCGTACAGTGAAATGGCACCCACGCATGCCAATACTAGCTATCACATCTACACCAATACCCCGGCAGTGCAGATTCAAATCGAAGCGCAGTTCAGTTCTCAGAACGCTGCAGAGGCAAAGTACACTCTTGCTGCCATGCACTTTTTCCGCAGTGCGACTAAGATGCACTTTGGTGAGAACGATCCTAACTCTGGTATGCCGCCGCCTCCGCTGGTTCTGTCAGGCTACGGTGAGTTCATGTTCAATGATCTTACGGTGCTTCTAAAGGACTTTTCCATGGCAATGCCAAACAATGTTGACTACGTTGAGGTGGAAGTAAACGGCAGCGCCGCTTGGGTTCCAGCTCTTACTACGTTCAATCTCACTTGTATCGTTCAGCAGACTCCCAAGCAACAGCGACGCGATTTCATTCTCGCTGACTTTGCTTCTGGTAAGATGATGGGTGATCCTAATAGGAGAGGGTGGATCTAATGTCCAAAGTTGATTACAAGACAAGCAGTCCATATTCGGAAACACAGCAGACTAGCTGGTTCCTCAGCAATATGACTTTTCGTGATATTCCTCGTGATGGATCAGATAAGATACGAACACTTGAAAGCAAGTATGAGTATCGTCCGGATCTGTTGTCCTATGATCTTTATGGAACTCCTAACTATTGGTGGATTTTCATGGTTGTAAACCCCAATAAGATCAAAGATCCAATTTATGATTTCAAAGCTGGTCTTACCATTTACACACCTACCCCAACTCGACTTTCTCAAGTCCTAGGAGGCTAACACATGCCAACATATACCTTCAATGGTATTTCAGTTGATGAGGATTTGGTTCAAGACTTGAAAAAGTCTGTGAAGAACCCTCTGTCTTCATCTGTTGATCGCATGCCTGCTTACACTCCAGTGAACAATAAAGACATCAACAACATTGAAGCGGGCACTGGCACCGGTGAATCTCTGTTGCGTGGAATTGGATTTGAACCAATTCCAAATCCCATGAGTTCCGTGTTTCAGCCCAGCTACCACTTCTCTTTTTATCTCGATGGTGATCTCCCAAGCGAGCAAGGAAAAGGAACTGAATTCATAATCGCTGAAACTGGACTGAGCGGTATGAATATCCAAGAAGTGAATATCGATGCGATTGTAGGTCCAAACCAGCGCACTAAAAATGCAATGGCTACCAACATTGTGATTCGAATCTATGAGCCATTTGGCGCAATGCTTCCCGACCTCTTGTATCAAGCGGCAGTAACCAAGGGAATTCGAAATTATCTCAAGGCACCATGGTTTCTAAAGCTCACACTACATGGCTACGATGAGCAAGGAAAGATCATACAGATTGGTGATCAATGGACTTGGCAGATCATGCTCATTGATGTGCAGAGTCAGATCAATGAAACCGGTGCCATGCATACCGTTACTGCCTTTCCTTATTCCGAACAGGCGCTGAATGACCAGTATTGTATGCTGGTTCAGGGTGCCAACGCCTCTGGAACAACGGTTGGTGATGCACTTAAAAAAGTAATCGAAGGCATGAACAATGCGGTTACCACTCGCTATGGTGCCTCCAGTACTCCATTCTTGGAATTTGAAGTTGCAGAAGAACCCTATCCCATTGATACCAAGGTTGGTGTCACCTCGCCATTCCAAAATCCAATTACCTCCAGCGTACCAACGCTGGGCAATCAGGTAAACAACGAATCGTTTGATGTTGAAACTGGACATTTTGGATCAGGAACTGATTTTCCAGCGGTTGTAGACATGATCATGTCTAAGAGTGAAACTGCGGTAAAGATGTGTCGTCCTTCCAGAGAGTTACCCCCGGCATCCGGCGACGACAACGAAACTGAGATTAAATCAGTTGCCTGTATTGCCCATCGTGTTGACACCAAAGTTGAATTCAAAGACTACGATTACATCCAGGGTGATTACAAAAAGAAGATCACCTATATCATTAAGCCATACATCACAATGCGCTTGATTACCTCACTTGGACGCGGTCTCAAATTTGACAAAGAAAAGACTTTCAATCGAGAAAAGGCTCGCTTTGCGGTTGAGCAATCGTTTTTGAAGAAGCAATACGACTACATCTTTACTGGCTTGAATACTGAAATTGAAAAGTTTGACATCAGTGTCAACTTCAATTGGGCAGTTCAGGTCCCATCCTTTGATGGCAGGCTGACCAATGGCGGTTCAACAGCGCAGGTGGATAATGGATCCAGCGTGTTCACACTCAAGCAAAAACTTGCGGATACTCAATCTGCAGTAGAGGAAGCAAATAGTAAACTCAACGATTTGAAGCAATCTGAGCAGGCAGCTATTGATGCAGATCCAAATTCTGAAACGGCCAAGGGTCTTACCAAAACGCGCCAAGACCTTGAAGCGCAGATTGCCGCTCTGAAGAACGCACAGACGCAGCAAGCAACATCGTTTGGTAAACTCAGCGACAAGTACAACCAACAGATGAAAGACCAGCAGGCCGCCCAGCTAGCTCGTCGACCGGTAGTAACTGGTCGTATCACTGATGGTGAGGACATTGTTTATTCCAATGCACAAGGAACTGAATACCAAGGTGGTAGTCAAGGAGCTTCAAGCTATCTACCCATTACAATCATCCAGGATGCAAACGATCCAAGTCTACGTACCAAGACCGGTATGGCAAATGACAACTCGCCTAACAAGTCAGTGTACGGCGCATTATTGAATCAGCTTTATGGTACGATGGATGGAAACCTAGTATCCATTGAGCTCGAAGTGCGCGGCGACCCATATTGGCTTGGCCCAGGTGATTCCGGACAGCCGTTCAATTCTCCAAGTACGGATGATCGTCCAAACTTTCAAAATGGCGAACACATGTTCCTGTTCCGCTTCAAGCTACCACTTGGCTATGATGATAAAACTGGTACGGTTGCATTATCAACTGGAGCACAGGTAGGAACTAATGCAGCAAAGCAAAGTGCAGGTGACAATGCCTCAACTTCTGCAGGCATTGGCATGGACAGCAACATCTTCACTGGATTCTATTCTTGTATTGAAGTGAACAACAAGTTCCAAGATGGCAAGTTCACACAGGTACTCAAGGCAGTCCGCATTCCTGGATGGGAATATGAAAACATCATTGAGGGTCGTGAAAGCGCTATTCCTGATGACACCACATATAACAACGATGCCGGCCCAAGCAGTCCCGCAATTTCGAACCGTGCCACTCGACCAAGTAGCGGTGGTGGCGTTGTTGAAACTGGAAATAGTGATGAGCGAACACTACTGGCTGCCGCCATGGTTGGAGAAGCTGGTGGTGAAGGTACCAAGGGAATGCAAGCGGTGGGTAATGTGATTATGAATCGAGCTGCAATTGGCTATCGTGGCAATACTGTCACTCAAGTTATCACAGCCAATAAGCAGTTCTCAATCTTGAACAACACCACACCAGCAGCACTTATTGCTAAATCTAAAAGATCCTCATCATACGCCGCCGCCTATGAGCTTGCTGGCAAGCTCCTAAGTGGTCAAGCTTCGGATGTAACTGGCGGAGCAACACACTACCTGAATCGGAGGACTGCAACTGATCACAGCTGGGAGAATCTAGGTACTGTGACTACTGTCATTGGAAATCACACCTTTATCAAGGGAGTCAAATAATGGCTAACCAAGGCTTCCGTCGTAGTTTTCGTACGCCCAAAGGATATCAGCAAGATCCGGGTGGACGCATTGCGCTATTCAATCAAGTCTACCGAGCTTTTGTAAAGAACAATGAAGATGCATTCTCAATGGGACGCCTTCAGGTATGGATCCCTGAGTTCTCCAGTCAAGAAGACGATGAGAGTGCATGGTTTACGGTTCAGTATTGCAGCCCATTCGCCGGTGCAACTTCAGTAAAGAACAATAAGAAACAGGGTCAATCTCTTGATGACACCCAGCAATCCTATGGCTGGTGGGCAGTTCCACCAGATTTGGATAACGAAGTGGTAGTCATGTTCCTTAGCGGTGATCCCAACCGCGGAATCTATATTGGTGGTTTGTACCAACAGTTCATGAACCACATGGTTCCTGGTATTCCAATCGACAAAAGTTATCAAGGCGGCGAACAAGGAGATCCACCGGTTGCAGAATACAACCGATTTGATCCCAATGTTCCAAACGCGGACAACCATACTCGCGCGCGTTTTGATCCACTACATGAGGGATTGAAGGCACAAGGTTTATACGAGGATAGCGTCCGTGGTCCCAGTGATGCTGGTGCCCGCAGGGCGTCGGTGTCAAAGGTCTATGGTTTCAAAAGCCCGCAAGGTCACCATATGGTCTTTGATGATGGCGAAGAAGGTTACATTCGTTTCCGCACACGAAGTGGTGCGCAGATCATCATCAATGACGAAACCGGCTACATCTACATGATTAGTGGAAATGGTAACTCTTGGTTTGAAATCAGCGATGATGGTATTGATGGCTATTCGGCTAAGAGCGTGAGCTTTCGCAGCAACGGAGATATCAATCTCCACGCTGATGGAAATCTCAACATGCACGCAGGTGGCGCATTCAATGCTTATGGTGCCGGTAGCACATCGTTTCAAACCGGTGGTAGCATGGACATGCTTGCCGGTGCAGGTTGTAACATCACAGGAGCCGGCTTAAACTTTCTAAGCACTGGCAGCGCCAGTTTGACGGCCAGTGGCAATGTTAGCGTCAAGGGCGGCGGAACTCTTGCCTTGCAGTCAAGCGGAGCATTGGGGGTCACCTCTGGTGGCAACGTGGTACTCAAAGGAGCTCAGATCCAACAGAATAGTGGAGGCGGTCCTACTGCAGCCGCTGCCAAGGAAGCTTCAGGACCTAAACCCGGAGATATGAACGACCGCGAACTCAATGCAGATTCTGGATATCCACAGAATAGTACCAAAAGTATTACTTCCAGGATGCCAACACACGAACCATGGGATGGTCATCCTGGAACAAAGAGCAGCGCGGCCAGGGGATCATCTGGAAGTGGAACGTCTGAGGTCAGTGCTGAAGGCACTGGTGATGAGGTTGATGACAGCACTCCGGTGAATATCCCGGATGATGGCACCAAATTCTGTGCACCAGTAAACGCAATATGTGGCTCACCATTTGGCTTCCGTATTCATCCAATAACCCATAAGCGCAAGATGCATACTGGTGTAGACTTCAAGGACGGTGGCATCATGGGTCGGCCCATTTACGCTTCAAAGGGCGGTAGGGTAATCCACGCTGGACCCAAAGGAGGATATGGTAACTGCATTATCATCGATCATGGAAATGGAATGAGCACGTTTTATGCACACCAAAGCGGATTCACAGTAAAGAAAGGTGATACCGTAAAGCAGATGGATCAAATTGGCAAGGTGGGATCCACCGGTCAGTCAACAGGTCCGCATCTTCACTTTGAGGTCAGAAAGAATGGATCGCCTATCAATCCTGCACAGGTGATACCATTTACACAGGGTCGTCGAGTTAAGGCTGGACAACAGAAATAAAGAAGGGGGCTTTCGCCCCCTTCGTCACACTCGATTTGGAATACCTTTGATGGGTTCCATACCCCGAGTTTCACGCATCATGTTGATAAACATGGCGCCTTGCTCAATTGCGTCGTCGATTGCCACGTGTGTGTGTGGAAGATCGTCGAACCAGTGCTTTGGCATTGTGCGCTTGCTGCAACTTTGAAAGTGTCGTCCCAAAACCGCCCACGCATAGCTTTTCACATCTACACAACGCGAAAAGCTAAACGGGTTGTTACCCAAAAACTTTACGCAATAATAGTCAATCCATTTGAAATCGTATGCGGCTGGATAGCCGACGAAAATAGGTTGACCTGGTAGTGTTTTGAGCCACTCCACATACGCCTTAATGGCCTCTGCGGGATTCTGTACGTTGACTCGCGTCACCGCATAGGCTGCTTTGTTGGCTTCACTCTCATTCCAGAATGCCATTGTTTCCTCATGGGGTTCAGCCCCTTCGAGTAGTTCGAGATTTGCCTCGAACGTACCAATGAGATTCTTTTCTACATCAAACGCCGCAGTTGCAAAGCTGAGCATACTGGAGAGACCTGGACATTTGCCGTCGGCCTCAATATCGGTCATGCAGTAGATTTCACGCTTGCCGCCCATTACTCACCTTCCCGGTTGGTTATCCAACTCTTAGGTTTGAGGTTTGGGATCGCGTTTTGCCTTCTTGGCTGCCTTGCGGGCAGCAAGTGCTTCCTCAGGATCAGGCATCCACTTGGGATTCCTTTCGTCGGGGCTTTTTAGTTCTCCAGCTACAAGGGTTCGACGACCACGTGATCCTTTTTGAATCACAGGGTGAATCTCCACCTTTTTGATACTCTCAAACTTCTCGCGATCCGCTTTCGCTTTTGGATCGTCCTTTGTTTCTGGCTTTTCCATTTATGTACAATGTAACACCAGGGCCACTTCTGTCAATATCCTGGCTTTTTATTAACCACGTGGTTTATCCAATGGTAAATATGAGTATATTGGAGGAATGTCATGGCACGCGGTCTATTCATTGGATTCAGCACTCAGGAAATGGAAGGAAAGCGTGGCTGGTCGGTAACAGACGTTCAGCTTATCAAGCGAGACCTCCTCAACGAATTTTTCACAAGAAAAGGTGAGCGCTTGATGCTCCCCACATATGGTACCATTATCTGGGATTTACTTTTTGAACCCTTTACTGATGGTATCAAGGCAGCAGTCGTAGATGACGTCAAGCGTATTGTTGGTAACGAACCTCGAGTATCTCTCCAGGCAGTCAACGTGACCACAAGCGCTCGCGGAATCACAGTCGCAGTTGAACTCAAGTACCAGCCATGGGACAACATTGGCACTTTCGCACTTGAATTCGATCGTCGCGCTCTCGAGAGGAACTAATAGATGAGTCAGTCACAACGCCAGTCCGAGCTTTTCGCCGGTAATGATTGGTTGGCCGCCTACCGTGCATTCACTGAAGTAAACTTGAATGCATTTGATTTTAGCTCCATTCGCCAAGCAATGGTGGATTACATTCGCCGCAACTATCCTGAGGATTTCAACGACTGGGTTGAGTCTTCGGAATTTGTTGCGCTTATCGACCTGCTTGCCTACTTGGGACAATCGCTGGCATTCAGAACTGATATCAACGCACGTGAAAACTTTCTAGATGTTGCTCGCCGTCGTGAATCTATCCTGCGTCTCGCACGATCTTTGAGCTACAACGCCAAGCGTAACTATCCTGCCCGTGGTCTTGCAAAGCTCACTGAGATTCGCACCAACTATGACGTCTATGACAGCACTGGTCGCAACCTGAATAGCGTAACGATTCGTTGGGACGATCCCAACAATGCTGATTGGTTTGAGCAGTGGGTTCTTGTACTCAACGCTTCGTTGATTGAAACCAACCCATTTGGCGTAGCACTCAAAACTGAAAATCTAGATGGCGTAGAAACCCAGTTGTATCGTGTTGATAACGTAGCCAACACCGCAGGTAACTATCCCTTTACAACTTCGGTGAACAATCAGAATCTCAGCTTTGATGTAGTCAATGCTGACTTCAATACCACGTATGGATTTGTTGAGCAGACTCCAAATCCAAATACCAGCTTTCATATCATCTATCGCAGTGATGGAAACGGCAACAGCTCGCCCAACACTGGATTCTTTGTCTACTTCAAGCAGGGAACTCTGCAAAAGGAAGACTTTGGCATCAGTGAGCCAACTGAAAACCGTACCATCTACCTTGATTCTTCAAACATCAACGAAACTGACGTATGGGTTCAAAGCGTTGACGATCTCGGTAGCATTGTTGCCGACGGTGAATGGACCCGCGTGGGGCACGTACCCAGTGATGACATTGTAAAGGTTCTTCTTACAACAGAGAATGTTACCTACAACTCCATCGACAGCGACATTCAAACAGTCTACCAGGTGGTAACACAGGAAGACGATAAGATTGCTTTGCGTTTTGGTGATGGTCGATTTGGCAAGTCTCCAGTTGGTAACCTGCGCGTTTGGTATCGTGTTTCTGCAAACCAGAATATTGTGATCCGCCCTGAAGATATCCAAGGCGTTTCAATCAACATTCCATTTTATGCTCGCAACAATACGCAGAAGCGTTTGACTATGACCTTTGCTCTGCAGGAAGCAGTCAATAATTCGGTTCCCAGCGAGTCCAGCAACGAGATTCGTCGTCGTGCATCGCGAGCCTATGGCACACAAGGTCGTATGGTCAGTGGTTCAGATTACAACGAACTGACGGTTCAGACCAACTTGGCAGTAAGCTCAAGGCGGTCAATCGCGTCTACAGTGGACAGAGTCGCTACATCGATCTCAACGATCCAACTGGCAACTACCAGAATACTCAAGTGTTTGCCGATGATGGTGCATTTTTCATCGACGAAACTTCAGATACTGTTGAAGTCTCTCATACCAATGCTGGTACTGAGGAAATGATGAACAACTATCTCGCGGTGGCAGCGCAGAGTGTTGCACTCCGTGACTTCTTCTCCGATTATCTATATCGTCAACTTCCAAGCGATCGTATCGACATTGCCAACCTGTTCACCAGCGAGTACTTGAACAAGAGTGATATTCGTCGCCAGGTACAAGACAACCTGAATCTGAATCGCACATTCGCCCTTGGTTTTGTGAACGCAAGTAATGAAGGTTGGTATCTACTCAACTCCAGTGAAATCAACCCAGATCTAAAATCCGCCTATAGTGTGGAACCAGGTTCTGGTCGTGGGCCAAATAGCTGGCTTATCCACTGTGAATACACCAGTGACTTCTGGCGCATCACAACTCGCGGAACATACTACGTCTTTGAGTCGGAAAAAGACTGCAAGTTTTTCTTTGTCAATGAATTTAAGAGCATTGACCCTCAGACTGGCCGGGCCGGCTCTGACACTGTCACTTTGTTGAAGGCTCCCAATAACCTAAAGGGCGTTCGTTTGTATCAGGGTTCTACTCCAATAACTTTGAGTACTGATCTTACTCTCAAGCTGGAAGCTCCGTACGTTTATGCTGATGGTTTCCAAGAGCCCAATCGTGTGAAGGTACGTTTTAACGATCGCAATGGTGATGGTAATCCAGATGTTCCGTTTACCTTCAAGGCTCTAAAGAACATTGATCCAGAACGCAACATCATTGCTCATTTGCACACATTGGATACCAACGGCTATCCAGTACAGCGCTTGATTAAGAGGCTGGAAAAAGATGCCAATGGTGTATTCGTAACCATGTTGTCCCCAGGCGAATTGGGCTTCTATGAACTAGAAGATCACAGGATCAACGTCTACTTGGGCGCATCAACGCATCTCTATCCAACTGCTAATGATGCATGTCATTGGAGCGACGGAAACTTGGCATCTGGCGCAGTCTATCCTGAGCCACAACCCTTTATTGATCCTCTTGGCAACACCCGCATGATTCGTGTCCGAGAGGGCGTTGACAATCTGATCTATCAGTGGAAGCACTTTGCTCCATCAAGTCACCGCATTGATCCAGCGATTTCCAATATCATTGATATCTTTGTTCTGACAAGAGAATATAATGACGCCATGATCAGTTGGCGCAATGCAGGTTCGATCGCCGCTGAAATGCCCAAAGCACCAAGCGAGCTCGCACTGAGGATGACGTTCAATGACCTGGAAGAGTATAAAATGTTCTCAGACGAGATCATCTGGCGTCCAGTTAAGTTCAAACTCCTCTTTGGCCAGTCTGCTATTGCGGCACACCAGGCAAAGTTCAAGATTGTCAAGCTAGCAGGCACAGCAATGTCTGATGGTGAAATCAAAAGTCGAGTTATCGAGGCAATTAGAAATTTCTTCGAGGTAAGTAATTGGGATTTCGGCGAGACGTTCTACTTCTCGGAGCTGGGTGCTTACATTCATAGGCAGCTTGCTACGGCAATATCGAGCGTGGAAATCGTCCCAGTTCTAGACAATAGTTACTTTGGTAACTTGCGTGAGGTTAGGTGCCAACCAGACGAGCTGTTCTTTGCAACAGCCCAAGTCGGCGACATCGATATTATCTCTGCAAATACACCAACTAATCTTAGGATCAGGTAATGACCAAGAAGACAAACAATCGCAGCCCATTTGCGTTCACTCCCACTATCCTAGATCAGGACAGTCACGAAAAGCGTCGCATCATCAAGCAGCTTCCAGCGGTTCACCAAACTGAAACGCTGCAGAAGTTCTTTGGCGCATCTGCAGATCATCTTTTTGATCCGGGTAAGGGAAAGTCTATCAATGGTTATGTTGGTCAGAAACCATTGTGGTATGATCCAGATCAAGACTACTACCTTGAAGAAGGCACCGATGAACGCACGTTCTATCAGCTTGAAGCTGGCATGGTCAGTCGCTCATCTGAGGGCGATCTAACTGATCTTCTTCCATACAACGACTTGATCAACCAGCTGCGCTTCCAAGGCGCTCTGGTGAACAACCACAATAGGTTGTTCTCGCAAAAGTATTACTCTTGGTGTCCTCCAATCGACCTCGATAAGATGGTCAACTTCCGTCAGTACGTGTGGCTTCCCATTGATGACATTGAACCCAGCAACTCGTTCACTGATGGCGCCGATGGATGGACTATGAATGATGGTAGCCCTGCACCAACTTCTGGTCCATGGAAGGGAACCAGCAAGTACCTGGGAGAATTCGCCGGAACACCTACTGGTGAACAGATTGTCAGCAAGAGCTTTTCGCTGAACGATAAGAGCTCTAGTGCTTCCATTGTATTCGACTTCCTGAAGTTCAACTCTTGGGATATCAGAACCGATCCAAACGCCCCTGAAGGTTACCACTCTGGCGTTGCTGCATTCCCGCAGACCTATGGTCCTGAGCACATGAACGTCTACATCAACGATGAACTGGCGATCTCCTACTACCCGGTTGATATTGGCGACTATGGTGGAAACAGTGAAGGTTCAGGCGAGTTCACAGTTGGTGACATCAAGGGCACCTACAAGATCACCAGCCCTGGTCATGAATCGGATCTGGACAGCGATCACATCTATCCAGGCGTGGATCCCGAAACTGGTCCTGCTAATTGGACTGACCGTGTTTATCGTTTCAGCATTGTATTGAATAATACAACTGACGCTTTGAAGATTGGATTCGGCTGCGTAACTGATGAGCCTGTCTACAACGAAAGCATGGGTATTGATAACGTTCGCGTTTTCCAGAGCCAGAATGTTACTACCACAACTTCAGTTTATGGTCCGACTTATCGCTTAGTGGGCAACGGCGCCACTACTGTTTTTGATCTTCCAGGCTATGGATCAACTGACAAGGATCTAGCAAACTTCTATGATCTTTCGCTAATCAATACTAACACAGTCGTTGTTTTAGTAGATGGTGTTCGCAAGACATTTACATACACGCCGGGTCAGAGTACCATCACTCTGAGTCAAACTCCTGCCGTGGATTCGGTTGTTCAGATTTCAGTTTACTCTGATCTTGAGAATAACGCGGTTGGTGTAGATAAACCAAACCCCAAGGCATTTGATGGTACCAAGCTATCTAGCGGAATGAGAATCATTCCGGTCCTAGATATCAATACGGATTACAACACCAGCGGTGTGTTGATCGTGGAGAACGTCGGACGTAGCTTGTTCCTCCTCAAAGAGACTGAAACACGAGGCGATCGTCCAGATTACATGGTAATTGGACGTGGAGCAAAGAATCAAAACGAGTGGTCAATTGGTAACCGTTGGTTCCATATTTCCACACTTTCGCCTAACTTGGATCCAGATTTTGTCCAGGCCAACCGCGCAACTCGTCCCATCATTGAATTCAACCGAGATGTCGAATTGTTCATGTATGGTGAAAGCCGTCGTTTGGATGTTGATCTCGTTCTTGAGAACATTGAAGATGTCAATGCTCACCTTAACCAATATCCAACGAGTGTAAATCTGGGTGGAATTCAGATCCGAGCAATTGATAGCACGCATATCACAGTTGACGCAGTTGATCCAGAAACTGGTGTTGTTTATGGTGACGTGGAATCCATTCGAGTTCTAATCCGCAACACGGTTAATCCACTTCTGAATAACAACATATTTGTTCTAGTAAATCAGGGCGGAGTGTTGAAACTCATTCTAGAAACTGATGGATTGAACCCCAGTGGTACTCCGGAGTTCGGTGAAGTAATTCGCATCCGTCTTGGAAGCTACGAGGGTCAGAATCTCCACTGGGATGGTAGTAACTGGATCAAGAGTCAGAAAAAGACAGGAATCAATCAAGCTCCGCTGTTTGAACTTTATGATCTAAACAACGTGAGGCTACGCGATGGTTACCAGTACCCCAACAGTACCTTCCAAGGAAGCAAACTATTTGGCTACAAGGTAGATGAGACTGGATCTCGCATCGCTGATAAGGTTCTTGGCGTTTCACTGGTTCATGACAACAAGGGTCAGATTCTGTTTGAGAACTTTCTCAACACGCAGAAGTACGGCTATGTTGTGGGTGGCAAGCTGATTGATATCAATGGATTCTACTTCCATCGAGACGGTGGTCAGTTGACAAACGATTGGTATGCAACGTCTGAAAAGACTCGTCAGTTCATGGTTGATCGCTTTGTAAGCGACGGACGCACCAAACTGTTCACGATCAGTCAAGACGCCGCTGAACTGAATGTGTCCATTGGTCGCGTGAACGACAACAAGTCCTTTGAGCGCATGACGCTGGTTGAGGATCGTGATTTCATCCGCACCGGTCGTCAGATCATGATCTTGAACATCAAGCGCGGAGATATCATTGAGGTTCGTACCTACAGCCCAAATAATCCTCCTGAGGATGCAACTGGCCATTACGAAGTTCCACTTAACCTCCAGGCCAATCCAGATAACGATGCAGTTTCGGAGCTGACCAAAGGCGACTTCTACGATCATTTCAGTGAAATCATGCGTAAGCAGGATGGCTTCGAAGGTGCTGAATATTCCAACAACAATTATCGTGACACGTCTCGCGATCTAACTCTTGGAACAAACATCATCCAGCATTCCGCGGGCTTGCTGAAGGCAATGCTACTGGCAAGTCAAAGTCAGTTGGATATCACGACGGCTATTCGCTTCAGCGAAAGTGAGTACAGCCGCTTCAAGACAAAGTTCTTGCAAAAGGTGCTCAGCTATGTGGCCAACAATCGTCTTGCCAACGCAACGTCCTATGATGTGTGGATCAATACCGCCCTCGACGAATTGAATAAAGGCAAGACCAAGACCTTTGCATTCTACTTGAGTGGCATGGCAAAGGATGAAGCCAACCAATTGCCAACCTTTATACCTGCAACGCCAAGTTACCTTGGTGTTTACCCTCTCTTTGAACCCAGCATCATCAATGAAGTCGTCGAGACTACTGCTGGGCAAGTGGCGGTATGGTTTGTCCGTGGTCACGATGGTTCAATCGTACAGATTGAAAATCAGACAGTGGCACAGGTGTATTTGGCGCTAGAAGGTCGTATTTTCAACAGCATTCCAGCTGCTATCCGTGGTCGTGAGCGTCCTGTAGCGGATTACCAAACCGCACATGGTGATATGTACCGTACCAATGATTACAGTCATGACGAGTGGCTACAATTGCTGCGTCCTTCTTTTGAGCGCTGGGCAGTAACTTACCGTCAGGACTACACTGTCAACGATCAGGTCATGGATCACAATCCATGGACATGGAACTGGGCGTCGCAAAAGGTACCAGGTCACTGGCGTGGAATCTACCAGAAGTTCTACGGAACTCAGCGTCCTGACCTAACTCCTTGGGAGTCTCTGGGCTTTACCATCAAGCCAACTTGGTGGGACGCTCGATATGGTGGTGCTCCTTACACAAGTGAAAACTTGGTCCTCTGGGAAGACCTACAAACTGGCTACATCCACGATGGCGAGCGAGCTGGAATCAATCCCGAGTGGGCACGTCCTGGGATCACACGTTTTATGCCGGTTGATCCCCGCGGGCGTCTACGTCATCCTGGTCCTCGAAATCTTGCGAGCGATGGTAACTATCCGACCAGTGTCACAACCAATGGCATCATCGACGAAAGCAAAGCTGCAGATTTCGAGTACGATGCTGCGCCATTCTACATGGATTGGACTACACAAACTGAGTACTTCGAGGGACAGACAGTTAAGATTGTTGATGAAGAAACTTTAGAAGTAACTTGGTTGCAGGCGAGCGCGACTCACACGTCCGGAGACGAGTTTGATGCCGCTGCATTGGGTAACTGGAAAGTTATCAATGAGCCCGTTCTAGGCTGTGGC
>Ga0182211_1000034_pt1 | contig 32943 bp, 32 predicted proteins | sample G5R1MG_20_FD_129660 | JGI IMG/M metagenome (GOLD analysis project Ga0182211, IMG submission 129660) | Switchgrass phyllosphere microbial communities from Michigan, USA - G5R2_MAIN_03OCT2016_LD1 MG | ecosystem: Host-associated > Plants > Phyllosphere > Phylloplane/Leaf | place: USA: Michigan... | reverse complement strand
TAACCGCTGAAGCCCCCCAATTCACCGTCTCTCGCCCCGCCATGTCCTTTCATGCGCAACAGCCCTACGGTGGCGCCCCTCCCAACATGGCACAGAGCTTCAATGCCATGCTACAGCGCTCTGTGCAAGACCCTGGCCAATTGGAAGCGCCTGTAGACGTCCCCGGGCGTCCGAATTCCTCCGTTGGTATGTGTCGGCGCACTCACTGGCCGCTCGAGGGCGCATCGCTCACGGCTTGAACCTAGGATACGGCGGCGTATACAGTGCCACTCCGCCACCACAGCATGGCCCCAACGTTCTTGGAGGTGCAAGAGGGCCAGTTCCCCCGCAGATACTCCCGCTGGACCTTCCCCCACAGGCCTTCCTGACATCGGCGATGCTCTTGGACATGGTGGATAGTACGGGCTCGCCCTGCCCTTTTTCCGGACACATAGCAACCAGTCCCGCTGACCCATGCATCCAGAGAAAGTCGACATCCTTCTTCGCGACGAGAAAGAATACATTGGCGTCCTGCGATCCTACGATCAGTTCGGTACATGCACACCACCGTCTGCCGCCCATCCGCTCCAGGCCACGCAAGCTGACAATTTACACGCACAGCCAATCTCGTCCTCACCGAATGCTACGAGCGAATAGCAGCCCGTAACCCCGAAGCCACACCATCCTCCGACCCTGCCATTCCACGGTGGCTCATCCACGACGTAAAACTACCCGGTATCATGACCATTAGAGGGGAGAATGTCACCATTTGCGCCACCGTCGACTTGGACCGCGAAGAATGTCCCAGAGGAGCGCGGTTTGCAGACGTAGATCAAGTGCGGACGCTGGCGGCGCGCCAAAAGGCCGACAAGAAGCATGCGGATGGGCGGAAAGCCAAGGTTTTGAAGCAGGCGGGAATTGAGCCCGGCTTCGGCATGCAGGGTTAGAATCAGCAGCAAAAAGAACATATCATCGCGGCTCGCGTTGATTGGGGACTGTCTGGGTTCGGTACTATGTTTGGCGGGTGAAGGGAAAAACATGGGGCCTGGAGACCTGGAGAGCTATGTTTGGGCTTGTCCTGATCAAAATAACTATGATACCAGGACATGTGCATGTCCATCTGCAGATCAAACGAAGGATACTTTTTCAAATTCCGTCCAAAGAAAGAGGGAGCAGAGAGAGAGAGAGTGCTTAATGGACTGCGGCAGCAGGGGAGGGGGGCTCTGCAGGAGGTGCTTGACCTTTGGTGTATTGGTCGTCGACTGACAACTGGTCACGTACGTCGCTGGCCGAATACATGTAGAACGAAACCAATGCAATTCCGCTTGTGATCTGATATCGCAACTCGTGGGCCCAGTCGGCCGGTCCAATGCGTGCCATGTGCATCCATTGCTTCCACTGGTTAGTGCGTGTGGTTGCTGGATAGTCTTGTCAGAATGCTTGGAGAGTCGCCGCAAGACCAGGTGGCAGAATGGGTGCGCAAACATGATGGATACTGCTGGCATGGCATCGCGATAGTGAACGCGTGAGGCTTCTGTCGTGTGTTCCCAATAAGTGTGGCTGTTGTTCGACATGGATATGGCTACAACTAAGCAGCTAGGGTACCAATCTTTGACACGGGATGAACCTCGATAAGCAGCATTGCGACATGCTTTCTTCTTCCATCGGCTGTCCTTCTTTCGCCGTCGACTACCCTCCTTTGGCAATAGGCTATCTCTTTCCCTTCACCTTGGCTGTGTGTGTGTGTGTGTATGGCAGCGCGCTCATCCGGGCAGCACACGTGCCTGCTTGCTGAATTGACCTCATTCCTCCTGGCACTGGCCTTTCTTTACCACTACCCGCCCGAACATGCCCGTACTTCGACGCCAAGCTCTCAAAAGAACGGCTGCTAGAACTCCGAGTCGTTATGTTGACAAGCAACCGGAACCCGGGGCGGACCCCAACATCTGTCAGGCGGTAAGTGGAGCAAGCCTGGGCGACAGCAGAGACAGGAGAGCCTTGCTTGCTTGCATTGCTAACGCTTTCACTCCCTCTTTCTATGCGCAGACTGGCCATCTACCCGATAGGTCGACAACAGTCGACTACTACGACTACCATGGCACCGTACCGACTGATGTACAGGACGCTCACCGAACAAGAGGCCCTAGGGATGACCATGCAAGCTTCGTCAATCTTTGGAGAACCGGGGCACTGCTGGATCACCGTGCCAACGGAACGGACGGTGCACATGGATGGCTATTCACACAAGTGAGCAGCGAGCCAGGATGAATCGTCCGCCTGTTATGACACTGGTAACAGCGAGGGAAGTCGAAGATGCACAGGGATTGTATACAAAAGTGCCTCGGAGCATCTCGGCTACATTGCGAGCACCTTACACAGCATTAGCATTGCCCTGCATTGTGTAACTTCCATCGATTACGCCCGTCCTTCTCGGCACGCCGTCCCCGGCCATCCTTTCCCGGCTCATGGTCATGTGCGACTGCGGCGGCGATGGCAGTCCGTACAGCGCTCCCACAGCAAGTCGCCGAGCGTACTGTGTACACCTCGTGCTGTGTGCATGCTTGCCGCTATGCCTGGCGCTCCTGTCCATCGGTCGCGAGATGACCACGGCGAATCGAGACACCACAGGCTAACCGCCGAAAGTATCGTATCAACAGACAGTATCGCCACCGAAAATTCCTACTTTTTACACGTCTCGTATCGGGTCGTATGGGCGCGTCTCGCTAGGCGAATAATCCGAACGTTGTGGGCTTGACGATTGCAGGCTACCATCCGAGTGGCTTTGGCTGGTTTGCACATGAATTGGCGATCTTGGTCCCGAGCTCACACTCGGCATGCCTTGCAGCATACTCCCCGCCTCTGGGAACTGGTCAGCTACTGCTGCAGCTAGAGAGCATGCGGCCACCGAATGGGCGCGCTTTGCACGAGCCGGCCGATCTGCAGGCGGTACGTACCGTATTTCCGCTGAATGTCTCGCAAGAGTTGGGACACTCGCCATTTCAGGATGATCATCTCGACCGCGGGGATGCCCTCGGCGCGCAATCGAGCGTTTATTCTGTCCAGCATCTGCTCCTTCTCGTTCGCAGGTATCAGGATCCATCGTTTCCAGTCTGGGTGCGCCTCTGCGAGCTGCCTAGCCTCGTCCTTGGTTATGAACTTGGTCTGTTAACCGAGAGCCTCTTCTGCGCGTCGGAGCTTGGACCTACATAGAAACGGTCCCATTGCTCCTGGCTATGATTTGCGGCTGTTCGAGCTTCGTTGACGGTGGCATTGATGCGAATACTCATCGTGTAGACGGGTAGAAGCACGGCGATGAAGAGGGATTCCCAGGCTCTGCATTTACGAGAAGCACGAGGAGCCTGAGAATTTAGGGCACCGCGGTCTACGCCCCCTCCCCCCCGCTTCCGCTTAGCCTTGGCGAGTATTTGTTTTTGAAGAGAGGCTGAGGTGAGGGACACAGACGGTGTTCGCAGGGCTCGGGCCAGAGAATCGGCGGTGGCTGAAATGCTTGTGCGTCATGTTAGGGTGATTGCCATTGGCAGGACGCTCTACAGGTATGAACAGCAGTGTCATGTGTCTATTGCTTTTCCGATTTCCTTATGCGAGAGGTTGCTTCCTCGCGTCATATCGCCGTGCCGGCCAGCCCAGGATCGACTTCTGTCAGCTTTCGCTGGGTTGGACTTCATGCTGTGCACCCAGGTCGGCTGTCTCAGCACAGACAGATCGGTATGCGTCGGCATTCTTCCTTTGCCAGTCTGCATACAAGTGCAATTGCTTTTGAGTAGCAACTACGAATGGCTCTCTACCTGCATCGCCCAAACAAATGACCCGTCAAGGGGGCTTGATCCTGATCCTTCTGGGCAGCAGACCGGCAGGAAGAATGCGGTCGTGACTTGCCTTATCTATGCCCGACCGATGCGGCGAGACTTGTGCCAGATGACGATCATTGAGCAGGCGACCTCGTGCGAAAATGGCATCCTGTTGATACACGGCCGACGGCTACCTAGTCGATCAGCCGTGGGCCTGGGCCGGGGAGGGGGCACTCACTCGCTTTCCAGCTCCCCATACCCGGCCCGATCCTCGGGGTGCAGCACGTTCAAGGACTATCCTGGTGAACGGGTGAACTGCAGACAAACACGATTACACAAGAACGCGTTTGTTCTTAATCCATCGGTTTCACGATACTGGGGGTCTGTCTTGGTGCTTTTGCTTCTCAAAAAGTTCTCTCTGGCTGTCCTTGCTGCCTTGCTTTATCTAGTGCAACATCATGTTTTTTTTTAACGATTGTCTGGCGACTATCAACTAACCGGAGCAGAGTCGGTACTTCGTCGGTTTGTTTCTGACTGCCCCCCCCCCCCTCCCCCTCCCCCTCCGTCGAGTCCCGAGTTCTACTGTCGCGTCAGGCATTTTACGATGTACCAGAGTAGCTGTGACTTGGTTGTGGGTGCCTTGGCGGTAGGTAAACGCAAGACTCATGGTCACAGAATCGATAAAAAATAAAGCCCTAGATACATACCCACTGTTCTAAGAACAGAGTTTTGTATTCCGTCACACGACTTGGACCCAATAGCCCCTTGGGCCAGGTCGAGGTCGCACCGCATGAAAAGCGCGCGCGGTGCTGCTTAAAAGCACATGGACTGCATTATCGAACAGGGCTCTGCCATTACCAGGAAAAGAGCATCAGTTACTAAAAGTGACAACGTGTACATAAATACCTCACTACTGTAAAAAACCGGCATCGAACATTCCTCCGTTTCTGAGCCTCCGATATACTTATGCAGCCTTATCGGAGGAAATGAAGCCGCGTCGAGGCGCACCGATATTACTAGTTTTGTGCGTGGCGCTGTTGTACACGTGTGTAGATGGAGAGTAGGTGTCTAGGTATTCTATTCAGATGCAGTAGATACGGCTGGGGCAAAACTTCCACGCCGTTACTCCCCGCCTCTGTGGGCAGGAGCTTGCGGTGGCATAATCGAAGCGCCTCCCGCTGTTCCTCTCGAAAGGCCATCGAAAATCGATAGGCAAGACACCATGGTACAGCGACGGCGTGCCGAGCTAGAATGTCTGCCTGCCTACTTACCATTTTGGAGACGGGTTACGGGTGAAAACGTCCATATGCATGTAATAGCAGGCGCGGGCGAAGGACTTTCCCCCATCAAGTATCCTTCCCTCAAGTGGACGCGGAAAGGCTCTCTCGGAGAATGTGGGCGCGCGGGATAAGTGCTTTTCCCTGCAGCATTTGTTTGAAGGGGGATCCTACGTCTCAGATGGGATACCGTCCCTGGCATGAAAATCTCTTTTTTGTTTCTTCCCACACGCCTACCCAGCTAGGTGCGGCCGAAATGGTCACATGGTTGATAATCTATTGTCTTGTCGTCGCGGCGTTTTCCTTTCAATGAAAAATCCCCTCTTTTTTTGAGGCTGCGACAAAAGCATACTTTGCGGCGTAGTTGGGTCGTTTGTCAGGTTGAGATGCGCGTTCTGGGATTACCATGTTGTCTTTGGGCGATGACACCAGTCTTATTAGAGCGAGAAAGCTCAATCGCTATGTGCACATACCAACTAATTAGAATTTCTGAAGAGGTGTGGTTCCGAGCATGCTTGCAAACTCCATATACCAATGAGAAATGCATGGGAGACGGAAATGGTTGACTCAATCAACCAGGAGAGTCAATCGTTGACAGCATGAACTACAACATGGTGTTACGTCTCATGATATAGGTCAACGCCCTGGAGAATCTGCGCGCGACATACCCTCACATTCTGGTGTATCGATGACTAGAGAGATATTTCCCCAGATCTCGCGTGATTTTTTGTATCATTCTGACCGTCTGGCAACGCGCCGAACGGGCCACAGAGGAGCATAGATACGTTTCAATCCCAACCTCTACCATGTTGTTAGAAGATTGCGAACCTGCTGGCCATGTTGGCGTAGTGGGGATTGCAGCTACATTCTGACACTGACTTGAGTATGAATATGCATGGAACCAGTTCAGACCAAGGTTCCATGACTCAATGACCCGCGGTTGATGATTCAAGCTGTTTGGCTTTCGTTTGCGATGGCCCTGTCCTACTGGATAGTGATTGTAAGAGCCGTTGGTTGTAGTTTATAGGCCAACACTACGAACTAGTCATATTATTCATGCTTACGACTATGGACTGACTCAAGCATCCACTGCTTGTCCCAAAGGAAAGCCTTTGAAGCTGCCTGTGGGAACGATCGAAGCCCGGGTTTGTAAATTGGTCTGCTGTTATTATATCAGGTAGAATAGGTGTCTATCATTACCAGTGTTTCTCAGGGCGGGCAAATACGTTGGGAGACACATTGGAGCAACCGGTTCAAGTCAAGGTGGGTGTTCTGTACCTTGGATATATTAGCCAATTTTACGTGATAATTCAAGAACCTAAGGGTGAAATGTATTTATATGAATGGTATGGCTATGATGGAGGAGCACTCCGAAATTGAACCTAAAACTTCAAACATGTATGCCGGCATTGCACAAGAATAGTCTGACAGGTTACTACTGTTTCAAATTATGACCTTAAGTCATGGACTTACCCTCCCCCCGAACCAAAACCCACCTACCCACAACGCCCCCCAAACCGGCTGGGCAAAAGCCCTGAGCACCGCCGGCCCCGGACATGTTCCAGAGAGGCCCCATCCCACGCCGAACGCCATAGCCCCCAACACGAATTTGACGTCTATATCAACCATCGTCTTTGTGGGCAAAGAGAAGTGGCTGGCAAATTCGGGCGGTGAAGTCAAGCCCCGCATCTGAATTTCGACGAGGTTGGGTAGCACGCCGAAGAGAATGACGAGAGCTAAAGAGGGATCCCAGTGTTGCATTGCAGGAAAGGAGAGGAAGGATGCAACTTTTGCTGGATGCGACATCTGCGATATTTGTAGGCCGAGAGCGAAGAGGTGTCCTGAGAAGAATTGCGTGGCGATGCGAGGAGCGGATAGTGGAGTTGCGTGCTGTGCTTTGCCATTGTTTTCCTTGGGAAAAGGAAGAGCCGATGCGATGACGTTGGGTATGGTACGGGCGGAGAGGATGCTCAACGCAGCGAGAACGAGGAGGGATGCGGTGGCGATGGGTGAAGGGTAGATTGGAATGTAGCATGGTAGGTGGCTGGGGCAGGCCTCTGTGCGTAAGGATGGATGGACAAGATGATGCGTGATTACGGCTACTGGGAAGAAGATGGAAACGGCTACCGTCGAGCGTCCGCTTAGTCGCGGCAGCCCGCAGAGCATGTGCCCGGATGTGCAGCCGTTGGACATCTTGGATTTATCAGCCTTTGTATCTTGCCGCCTTCATACTGCTCCACTTACTTTTGTACCCCACCCGATTATAGTACCTAATCCAAAAGTGACCAAGGCAGCTTTTAGAGATAGCGGCGTAGACGGATAGACCGTAACCAGCTGTGGAGCAAAAACATTTAGCGGAACGTAGCTCAGTGCCATGCCAGCGAAGAAGGCACACAGTTCCTTGGTAGGCACCGAGAAAAGTCGTCGTAAGAAGCCTGAAGCTCCGAGTATGTCTCCATTCTGGTAAAGTAGGTTGCTGGTTGCTTGATGTAGCAGCACTGCGCCAATGGTCGTCTCGATAGGCGTAAACATGTGTATAACGTTGGCCACTCGCTGGCTTCCCACAAAGTCAAATAGAATCTCCAGGAAGACCAGGATCAAAGGAGAGTAAGAAACACTACAATTCAAGGGGCAAAGGTACTGCATCTTTTGGAAAAGCGAGCACTCGGCTGAACTAATTTGGTTCTCATTCCCAGGTCCCCGAGAATACACACTACCTTGCTTCGGATCGACATCTCTGTGCATGTTCACCAATCGCGTTATTGCGACTCCCGTAGTCGGCGACCATAAATGCAGAATAGCAGTGTTCCGAGTAGGGGCTACTAACTTCTTCACATAGCGGCCCAGTGTCGACTCAGTTAGGGCAAAACGTACGCCTCCAACGGGCTTGGTTCTTGTACGAACGTAGCCACCACGCGGACTGTGGGTCAATTGGCGGCTGTATAGGGGACCTTGGGCCATGCGCTACGACAAGGCTGAGAACAGGCGTTGCAGCTTTCCACGTGTTGACGAAATTGGCACGTTTCAGAATGGATACCCTCGCACGGTGAGGGGGTACGAGGGCAGATTCTCGTCGCCGACTACCATTTCACCGCCGAAGTTATTGCTGGAGTCGGCGGCACTTCTGACCTTCTGACGGTGCAGTGTAGCGTGGCGGTAGCGCCGGATAGTGCGTTGTCATTTTAGCCACAGCCGCGAACAGGCCAACCTACCAATTTACAAAATACCCATTTGATCCCCGCGTGGCATATCATACTTAAATCTGACTGAGTTCGTTATTGTGGTGATGATGCTGAGTCTTATGTTCCGGCGCCACAGAGGTATATATATGTACCTGTGCACGTTTTGTGTCGGCATGCCGGATCGAGTTGTAGAGAACTTCACCTCGCCGACCTAAAGCTCCCCTGGATCCCATGCCACGGCTCTTCCGAAGTCGAAGCAGAACACGAAGCGCCAAGACCAAAACAAGTGCATAATTTTGAATAGCGTGCGTTTTGTGTTTCGGTAGTATTTGATGATAGTAATTTGTGAGCGTGATGAATGCAATCTGCCTGCGATTTCTTGTCATTCAAGTAGTACAACAAAGCTCTATCTGTAAGTACCTCAATCGGTAAGCCTATTCGTTTCCATGTTTGCGTTGCCGGCACCACCACCGCATACGCCTCTATCTAGAATCCATTGCTCGTTATCATGGTTGTCATCCTGTACCCTTCGCCACATTGGCTTCCTCTCGGATATCTTGACATTTGCCAAACTTGCCTCCACCTTGAACGTGGGTCTGATCAGCCCCCCCAGCAGCGGGTTCTTGCTGAAAGCTCCGCTACCCTTCAAACTTCCACCGTGATCATAAGTTGTGGGGCCAGAGGTCGCCGCAGAAGGATCCTCTTCGCTCTCCGGTGTTGCTGGCCTCTCACTAGCGACCATGCGGCGTACAAGTTTCTTGCCGGAGAGATTTATGCTTGCAACAACCTTTCGCTTCTCGTACTCGGGCCGAGCATTCCACTCCTGCTCCCGAAGTGCTTTTTGCTGTCGCTTGAGCTGCATAGCACGTTCTTGTGGACTGGCCCACATGCTCAGTCCGGCAGTCGTTGTCTCAAAGTCAGCGGCCTCATCGTGTACTTGTGTTCTCTTTGCGTTCTGTGCTTGATACGAGAGTAGTCTGTCTCTGTGTTGTTTTGCTTGTGCCAGCTTCTCATTCTCTGAATCTACATCAGATGCAGGGTTTGATGACGCTGGTGTCGTAACCCTCGGCGTCAAAAAAGGTCGTGGCGCCAGCGAAATGTCAGCACGCTTCTGGCCAGCGTTATTGGCGGCCATCTTCTCCTTGCCTCGTTCGTCACGTAAAACACGAACCATTGACTGAAGGTCAGAGGCGCTAATTAAAGGAGAATTGCAAAATGTGCATGGGCCGATGCCTTCTTTGACACAGATGATTTTTCCACACCCTAGACAATTGGGCGCAGCCTCAAGAAGCGGATGCCGAGTTGCCATACAGTTGCACTGGCGCTTACCCTTATCTTGTGATACTAGACTGGGGTTTGTCTGGACTTCAAGCGCTCTTATTGCAGACTCCAAATCTTGTAAAGCTGTAGATGCTCCATGCATAGGCGTGCCACCCACTAAGCTGACCTTGGTCTTAGGCTTGATTGATGTCTTCGACTTCGCATCCGAGATCAGTTGACCGGCGGCAGATGGAGGAAGTTTTGACTGTAAAGAAGCAGGTGGTACAGTGCGCGATTGGGGTGTAGCTGTACCCGAGGAACCAGTTGTTGTGGGTAATTGCAGTGCGTCAGGCTTGTCCGAGACAGAAAACGTATTTGTCTTGGTGGTTTTATATTTAGAACTTCCAGCCATGTAATCTTCCTCGTCCCGTTTTATATAAGCTCCAGAAATATTTCCATAATCCTGAGGCCTTCGTTGCGGTGGCAGCTTTCCTATGCCTGGTTGCTTCTTCCGTGTCTTGGTTTTGGGCACTTCTGCGATATTGTGGGCTGCATTCGATTGCTTCGGCCCAAAGAAAGTCTTAGATCTTCTGGAATTGAAAGATGTGATGAATTCAAGAGCTTGCGGGCTGCTCCCCAGCAAGTTCTGGAGATGATCTGCCGCCTCTCGATTTGGCAGCGATTGCGTATAAGCGATTACTTCTCTCAGGGACTCTTCGTCCAGCGGTAGCAGCTTGGCAAGCTGTGGGAGGGCCCACGTTGTCAAGTCCATTTCGGCGAATTTGCGAGTAGTTTGTGGGAGTTGTGATAGAGAAGGAACGTCGGTGGTTCTGCACCGATGTCATCAGTGACTCGTGGCGGACGTGTGGCACGTGGTGTGGCTGGTGCGCAGCAAGTGCGGCGCCCGTCCGTCCAGCGGGAATTTCCCTGGCACAGTTCTCGATATCTAGCTTGACCACACACCATGGCTACCGACGTTGCGCTTGATACCACAATTGTAAGTTGGCATGATTCTATAGAAAATTTTGGCCTGACTGTCACAGGGCACTTTCGTCGTCGAGCTCTACAACGATCATGCGCCGAAGACCTGCAACAATTTCAAAACTCTCGCTCAACGCAACTACTTCAATGGCCTCATATTCCACCGAATTATACCCAACTTCATGATTCAAGGTGGGGACCCCACGGGGACCGGAAGAGGCGGAGAATCCATATATGGCGAGAAATTTGAGGACGAGATCTCCCCGGCGCTCAAACACACCGGTGCTGGCATCCTCAGCATGGCTAATAGTGGGCCCAATACAAATGGAAGCCAGTTCTTCATCACGCTGGCACCTACGCCATGGTTAGACGGCAAACATACCATCTTCGGCAGAGTGAAGAGCGGGATGCAAATCGTCAAGAAGCTGGGACTGGTGAAGACCGACAAGGAAGATCGCCCAGTAGAGGAACTCAAGATCATCAGAGCATATATTCCAGGGGATAATAGTTTTGCGCTCCAACGCACGTAGCAAGTCAAGGTCTCATTATGGAGATCCAGAGGTTACGCATCAGTTGGCAGGAGAGCCCTTGAAGCTAGCGCAAAGGATGTCCATGGAAGTTTGCAGTGAGAGTATGTCCGGAAAAACTGCGCTTGTACGCAGCGAGTGCTACAGGCAATTCCAATTAAGGGTGGGATTAGGGAGGCGAAGATTGACAGAAACAATTGCGCAAGGCGATCCGGAGACGTACGAGTGCGATGAACGCAATAATTTACGAAAGTACTGCAAGCGCTTTCCATATTGACATAGGCCTTTAACGCACTTGAAGGTATTTGATCTCTTCGAGCGTGAGAGGATGTAGCGGGAGATGGCATCACGTGAGGAACAGGGACTAGAAGGTGAGTTGCGTCAATGATGTAGCAGTCACATGGAGTAACGAATAATCAGCAACTGCATAATAACATGTGTGTGTTCTTCTCGTGGTAGCAGAATTCAAGTTTCAATGTTCATGTGACCGAAAGAGACTGGCCCGTTGAAAAGTACTAGTAATGAATGATGCCGCACGGCTCTCCAAGGCCAAGCTGCCCTTCGTTAGAGATGTCACGATTCCAGTGACTGGCTGTTGTGGGAGGCTGTGGATCAGTTGAGAGGTAGCAGTCGGACCAGAGGCTTTCCATTATTATTCGAAGCTATCTATCATACAGGACAGGAACTGCTTGTAACCTATTTAATGGATGCATAAAGTATTCTCGGTGTGCGTAGCAAATAAGCTTGTCGAGCCTAAGAATTAAAGCACCACTAGATAGGCCAACACCTTTTTCTTCAGCAACTCCAAGTTACTCATATCTCGCCCAAACTCTTATTTAGCCTCCTCAGCCTCCCCAAAATTTTCGCCCCTTCCCCTTCAGTTAAATTTTCCTCATCCACTTTCGCATCTGTTTCTTTCTGCCTCGAACTCTCCGCCTTCCTATCCTCCTTCTCGAACCTCTTCTTCCACATGCCCACAAAGTTTACGTGTGACTGCCTCATCCAAATATGCCACCACATGGTCTGAGACCAGTCGCGCAGGATCTTGTCCGTCGCGCCAGCATATGCTGCGGCTGCCCACTGCATTTTGAATTTCTTGCAATGAGGCACACTGAGAAGATGAGGAAAGCCAGACGTAGGATCAAAGTCTGTCCACCGGGCGAGACAAAGTAGCTTTGCTTCGGTCGACATATTGGCTGGTGGTGGACGCGGTGCATATTCAAACGGAGGCGTCCGATCAAGCGGATCAAGATAAAGACACAAGTCTTGTGGTCGCAAACCATATGTGTCTGGCACGGCTTTTGAAGCAATGTTGAATGGATCTTCGGTAACCACCCTGGAAGTATGCGGGGGAGTCAATTCACCAGCATCGAGTGACAAAGGCGCTCGCTGCTTGATGGCGATAGGCGGTTGAGGGAAGTCATCAGTCCAGCCATGGGCGCCTTCTGGGATGGTTTGCATAATCATGTCACATAGTCTGTGTTCCTCAAGCTCTTTCACGTGAGCTGCTCGCTTGATATAGTACTGCTCTGCGACCTTAGGGAACATAATGAAGATCTTGTCTCTAGCAGCCGCGCGTGTGTGTGCATACCACGCTTGTAGTTGAACGTCTTGTCCGGCAGAATCCTGATGGCAAGGATAGTGCTCCGGGAGCCAGTCTTTGATGAAATGCATCCAATGAGGGGCACGTTCTTCAATGCGCCTGGCGTATTTTGCGTCTTTCATACGTTCCGTGAAATGCGCTGCATTGAATAGCCACGAGCTACAAATGGACTCATACACTATATAGTAGCATGTATTAGCTCATCTTAGCTCGATTGATTCTGTTTGCAACCTACTCTCAGCTTTTGTTGTGAATCCTGCAGTGATAAACCTGCTATCTAGCCCTAACATCCGTAGCACATCCTTGGGATCCTTGCTCACCCATATAAGGCTGTCTGGGAAGTTGGACGTTTCCAGCTCCTCCACGCGGACGTGCAACCCGTCGAGGTCGATAGTAAAGCCCAGTGGCTTAATCATGCTTCCAATGATCCTGCTATTGCTCGCATAGTTGTATTCAAACGTGTACCACGTGAAGAGCTCGGGCTTGAAGCAAACTTTGACGTCGATTTGAATCCAATATTTCTCGTCATTACCAGGAGCTGCGATGGCAAAGTACATGCAGTCTGGCGTTAGGAAGCCGTGACGTCCATGGGCCGTCTTGAGGACATTTTTGATCGCATCAACAGTACCCTTCCAGTCGAACTTGTTGATGATAGTGCCGCTGGACGGTGCGACAAGGAAATCAACATCCCCATAGTCAGTTTTCTCTGGCATTTCGGTTGGGACAACCACGTGTGTAAAAATCGTTCGCAATGCAATGGTGACTTGTGACTTGACCTTGATGTAAACATCCGGGGCCATGCGCGGGCAATCGAGGTCCTTGAATGCGCGACCGCCCATTCTGATCGAGTTAATGAATACTGTCTCAAGAACTTCTCCGAGGCCTATCCGAGGACATGCCCACTTGGCTACTAACTTGAATGAATTGGGATGTTGTGAGGTCGCGGTCCGACGAACGAAGGAGCGGAACGTAATAACTAAATTCTGGTGAGTTTGGGACAATCCCCACAAGGTCTTGTAAAGTTTGTGGGCTTGATAGCAAACTATGTCATTATCCGAGGTGAAGGAGCGAACGAAGCAGTCTCATGTTTACCTTCACTTCTCTTTGCCGGGTAGTAAAACCACGAGTGCCAAGGTGATCGATGTATATGTCACCCATATCCACACACGTCTTCCCAAAAGTGAATGAGGCTGCCCAAACACTTGGATCTGGTATGTATGCCTGTATCTGCAAGCAACAACCGCAGTATATACCTCGAAGAGCGCCTGTTACGCATTGGCAGGATGTGCTGTTTGCGAAGCAATTCGGTGGGAGTAGAGAAGGACTGTGTAATGAGGTCGTTCTGGGGACGGGAGATGGTGTAGAAAGGGAGGACACACTCTGTGTGACCAAAGTTGCCGATGCCCCCAAATCGATTGCAGAGGTAACAATCTGAGGAGATAGATATATCCGAAATAGTAGAGTCGGATTGGCCAATTGTGATATTTGTCATCTCCAAGATTCTTTTAACAGATAGCGTCGCCTTAGTCGACATCTCCACAGATATGGTAGTGGTTTCGATTGACGCTGGACACTTCGGATTGTTCTGAACTTGAGTCACGGTAGCCGCGGACCACCATGGGCGCCTTGCCACAAAATTCTTCGTTTCTAACGGAGAAATTCTAGAGAATGATGTTGTATCTTGATGTATTGTCCCTGAATCGACGGAGCTTGCGGTGATAAGACTGTAGAGGACTCTGTTGACATTGATCCTGGGTGAAATGCAACCATCGTGCTGACTTGGCCAGGCCCTAGGCAGTCGTTACGATGTTCCAAACTGGGACTTTCTCGCTGGTGTAGATGGTGTTCGTCGACTTATCGACAATACTTTATATCACGAGACGTAACTACTTTACTCAATCGTTTCTACCAAAAATGTGGTACGCAGTTTCGTCACGCGAGGTTTGCTCTTCGCCCTTACTTTTCAAGGCGCATTCTACTTGTTCTCAGTATCTTGCCATTGGCATGGCAAGTTCCATGCAGGAGCTACGGCTAAAATTCAGTCACTGTGAATTGCGTATTTCCTGGTATCGCGGTCACTGAAGGAGGTAATGGGTCCGAATTAGATTAGTCCCGAGCCTCATTCATGGTATATACATCTAAAGCCAGACCCGCCAAGCACCGGAAGTGAGACATTACTATGTTGTTATTCTGATTGGCGTCTCCCTTACGTCGAGCGACTTTTCAAGCCTTTCCAGCCGGACACTGAAGATCTGAACTGGCGCCGCGATCTAATTTCACGCCATCAAATAAAATTGTTGCACCAGATCAAGAAGTTTGATACGGGAGAAAAGGTTCCCAAGGTATACAAGATAAATGAATTCTCGGTGCGATATCTTCGTGGAGAAATGCTCTAGTACCGTAATTCATGGAATATTTGATGGCTGCTTTTTGAAGTAAGAAAGTTAGGTGCAGTGTTCTAGGGGACAAGGCGCAGACGTATGGGTGGGAAACCGCACAAGCAAGAGGGTTCATAGTGAGAGAAAAATGAGGCTCCCAGACCGTTAAGAACTCCAGAAATTAAGAAGAAAGTAAATTCTTTCAATGATTCAATCTGGCGTATTAAATCACCTCTCGTGAGTATGAATTTGACGGGGTCCACGAGAATCGATTCTATACTAACTGAATTCCATGTGAAAATGAAGGAAGAATGAGAAAATCACCCCATGATGTGAACTGATTGTCCATCATACTATCCCTTCGCTTGCCATGGGAAGTCTATTTCTTGGAAGCGGCCTGAGCAAGGTCCTGGAGGGCGTCGCGGCGCTTGTACTTGGCATCCTGAATCGCAGCTTCCCCTGGTCAGTAGTTACTCTTTCTCCTGACTCTTTGGACTCACTAGCATCTGCATCGCTGGAGAAATTGCCAGTCCAGGTGACAAAGGTCCGGCCCTCGTGTATGCCGGAAGTGACGGGGTATGCGCGGATCGTCGAGACTACGGAGGAGTAGGAGAGTTCAGGCTGCGATGAGATGACGCTGTAGGTGATGTAGTGGTCAATGCTCTGTTTGCAGGGCGTTAGAATTTCCCTAACTGAAGACATACAGACGTTTAGAACTTACCGAATGCTCCTCCTGCTTAACCTCGAGAACCGTACCATCCTTGAAGGTCCACTTCACAATATCGGTCTCCTCTGAAACGCCCTTGACAACCTCACTCCTGTCCAGTTTGGACCAAAACTTGCTGAAGTCCTGAAGCTTGATGAGATGCCAGACATCACTGAAGGGCGCCTCGATAACGGCGGACTCGCTGACAAATGTCGAGGTGGGGATGCTGCCAGACATGCTGATTCGTGGAGTGGAAATGTGTCTGCGGGGTTTATGGGTGTTGATATGGGCTGTCTGGTGAGTTGCTGTAGATGTTTGGGCGTAAAGAAGTTTGGTGGGGCAGAGTTTGCGTGCCGTCATAGTAACTAGCGTTTCCGCGGTTCACCCGTTCACCCCCCTCTCTCCTCTACCGCGCCGCGCTTGCCTCAAGCCTTTTCGCTACCGGAATCCACTTAGCCTTGCTCCTTTTCTCCGAGACTGAAGTTACTTGGACCAGCTGAATCGCTCTCTGCGAGGTTCTATTCGTCAGATGTTTCTTGATCAACTTCCGGTATCATTAGGCGTCATCGACATGGTTGTTGTCAAACATGTCTAGGCATGTCTCGGGACAAGTGAGCGTCCGTTGATCTTAATTGGATAGAGCTCGCAATACAATCTTGATTCCTTGAAAATCATATGCAGCGAATCACATCCTCGTAGCCACATTTGACGCCGCATCGGAGCATTTCCAAGCCCGACTGACCCGACCATCACTCTGGATTCGTGGCCCATCCAGGATGCACATATCTATTTAGTTTGGGCTATATGTATGGCGTTAGGAAGATAGGATGCACGTACTGCTTGATGTCTGAAGGCGTCAAGGGTGTATAAGATACGTAGTTGGCTGCCATGTTTGATTCTCTCATTCTTTCTTCGCTCTGCACATTAGTCAAGATGCCGTCAGTTACAGACATGAATCAATCCGCTCCCTTTTGGGACTTTCTGGCTAACCTCGAACGAGACTCCCAGCACCCATTCCGCTCCCAGAGCCGCAATGCTAGGAATGAGAATAATCGCAAACAAGAACATGAAGACGATGATGGTACGGCATCCCCCCTCCCATGGGGCTGTGAACAGTTATTCCGAGGTTCTCGCGAGACGACATATCGTGGACCGCCTCCACATGATTATAGAGAAGCAAACAAGGATAGCAGCGACTTGGATACCAACAATAAGACCCAAAAATACGGGAGAGGGCACTACAGTCATCGTGATGGAGGCGAGTGTTGTGGTAAATATGGACTAAATATGGGGTTGGTTCTTGTCACGGTTCGCCTTGTCGTGATTATGAAGGCCACCATAAAACTGTTCATCATGGTCGTCGTGGACATAGATCAAGCGGCCATTTGCGGCGCATATGGTGAGTTCGGCAATGGACTTTTCGGTAGTATCTTCGATCCGTCCACGTTTGGCGGTCCAGCCTTTGACCCACCCAACATCACCGCGTACTTCTGGAGGCAAATCATGGATACTCACCCCACTAACTCCAGTGATAAAGATACATATGTCTGGAATCCACGAAGACTACACCCCTGATTCCGACGTCTTCGACGCCGAGAAGGCCTGGACCCTCCGCGTTCCCTCCCTGGAGCAAAGAAGAAAGACGTTGGCGTGAACTGGGACACGGAGAAGAGCGAGCTAACCGTTGCGGGCATGATCTACCGCCCTGGCGATGAGGAACTGCGTACGATTCTGACGTTGAATGAGAGGAAGGTTAGACCATTTGAGAGGAAAATCAGACTGGGAACGCGTGCAAGTCCGGCACATATGGATACTGATAAGATTACGGCGAAGCTGGAGGAGGGTGTACTGTGGATTGAGGTACTCAAACTTGACAGTGGATGCGTGGAGATTCGCCAGGTGGATACCAGATAAGAGTGCCGCAGGATGATATTATTCTTTGGATATCGGCGGCTAAACCTATTTTTTTACGCATTCACTTTGATTACAGTGTTAGTGTACCAGGCGTCCATGTCAAGGGCACACTATATAAATCACGTGACAAGGTGAATCCTAGGCGCCAGGGTCCTCCGCCAAGCAGCATCGACTTTTAGCCATGCCCTCCCAAAGGCTCGTCGTCGCGCACGTGTCGTGCTTCTCTATTGTCACCACCACTGTCGTCGGACGTACTCCTGCAGCCAGAAAATGTCAGGTCCTGTTGCAACGGTGCGTCCCACGCAGGCTCTGCGTGTGCGCCGCGAGTCCCAGCGACCAGGAGTTGCGCGCACCCGGCCGCCTGCCGTGGACGACGACGGCATGAAGGCCGACCCCAAGCGCTATGGTACGCCGCCCGCGGGTGTCGCGCGCGCCCTTCGAGCTCTACTAACAGACGCAGTGCTCAAGCAGGCCGACATCCTGGCGCGACACAAGGGCAAGGCGCCCTCGCTGCGCGTCTTCTTGCACCCCAACCACTTCCGCATCAACGATTCGCAGGAAACGCTCTCCTATGCCTCGCCCATGAAGGAGCTGCTCCAGGCCATCCGCGATAAAGTAGTTCCGCACAATATGGTAGAGGAGCTCTACGAGCTTAATACGCCGTGGTACGACGGCTGCCTCATTGTCGAGGTCCACGACTACCGCTCGAGCGGCATGAGGCCTAGAGACGACACCAATAACACCGGCGACGGCGGCAGTGCCTTTTCCATCCACAATTGCAGCAACTTCATCACCCCCTCTCCATTTGCGCCCTTCACCACAAACAAGTCCGATGCTAAGCACACGCCTGCCCCGGTTCAAAGCAAAGAGGCTGACACCAAACACGACAAGGAGAACATGCCTGCTCCGGCTCAGGACGCGAATATGCAGCGACAGCAGCTTCGCCCGAAGGTCATGACGATAGTCCTCTTCCCCACTCCGCAGTCCCAGCTGGCCGATATGCAGCTGCTGGCCACAACCCCCATCCCCGACATAGCCACCATCAAACGCATGCAAGCTGCCGGCAGGGCAGGTGGAATTCCACCGACTCCTCTGACCGGCGTGCCGTCGACGCCAACCTTCTCCAATGGGCCGAGCCCGAAGCGCCAGAAAATGCTATTGGACGACAGCAACATTCACGAGTTCGAGGCTGAGGTGTATAACGCAATATGTCCCCAATTATACCTGGAGCCAACAAAGAGCTTCGCGGAGTCGATAGCCTTGATGGATGCCACCACACACCCCAATAATCAGAACCCTGCCCCTCTGCGCAAGACTCGCAAGAGGACCACTGCCGAGTTGGCCGCCGATGAAGCTGAAGCACAAGGCCTGCAGCGTTTCATGCTGGCAGGCGATGAACACCAAGCTGTTATGGCGTCCGCCACTACCGGCAACGACGATGGTGCAGGACGTGCAGCCGCCAACTCGCAGACCTTTTCCCGATTTAAAACCATTGCAACGATCAGGGCTAGCCACGAGGAGGCTGAAAGAAGGAAGAAGGAGGAAGAGGCCCGTATCGCACAAGCTAAGCGCCAGACGCAAATGGAGGCGGATGCTCAAAGGAAACGGGAGGCGGAGGCAGCCAGACAGCAGGCCGAATCCATGGAGAGACAACAACAGCTTCTCCGCCAGCAACAATTACAGCAGCAACAGTTGCAGCAAAATGAAGCAATGCGAGCCGCCAGTGCTGCGCAACAACAGATGTCGAATGTTGCCCAGTTGAACCAGACGCCGCAATCCCAGAATCAGCCTCAGTTCTCGCCAGTCCTTCGCCAACAAACACCCATGGCCGCTACAACGGCGGCTTCCCCACACGTTGGTGGCCAGGTCCCTCATCCCATCGGAGGCACCCCAATGGTCGCGTCTGCCTCAAACAACGCCATAGCCAGTCCTGCCCGGCCGCCTTCTGCCGTTTCTCATCATCAAAGCCAAATGGCCCGTTCAATCAGCCAACAGCAGAACATGAGCCGTACCGGCACGCCTCAGATGGTTCAAGGGACCCCTGTCATGGGCGCATCAATGCCGAATCGCAACATGACGCCTACCCCAAGTCGTATGAACCAGGCCAGCCCTTCACTGTCAATGCAGGGACAGACACCAATTATGATCAGTACGCCTCAGGCGGTCCAAAACATGACCCCCGAAGCCATCCAGCAACTTCAAAATCAGCAGCGCATGCAGCAGCTCAGGATGCAACAAATGCAGCAGGCCGGGAGTTCACCCGGGAATCAACACCTCCAACAGCTCGCTCTGCAAAAGGCTACTATGCATATCCAACAACAAGGCGTTCCTACTGGCCAGAATCCCCAGGCGTACCGGCAACATCTGGCTCACGGCTACTTCCGTCAACTGCATCAGCAGCATCAGCAGCTGCAGCAGCAGCAACAACAGCAAGCTGCCTTGCAGAACATGTCGCCGCAAAGCGGCGTACCGCAAGGCGGTATGCCTCAGCAACAAGGCATGAACCTCAACAATATGACCTTGCAACAAATGCGCCAACAATTTGCACAACGCAAACAAACCCTCATCCAAACCTATGGACCGCAGGGCATCCCACCAAATTTTCTCTCCCAGATGCAATCACTTGAATCTGCAATCAATATTAAAGTACGTCAAGAGCAAGCGGCAGCGCAGCAAGTGCAATTCCAGCAGATAAACCCAGGCACCGTGCAGGGTCAGATGAACGGTCAGATGGCTGGCATGCAAAACGTCACCACACCCATGCAGGTTCAACAGCAACAACAACAATATCATCAGATGCTACAACAACAACGCGCCCAAGAGGCACGGCGCCAACAAATGATACAAATGCAGCAACGCTCCCTGGCGCAAAATGGACAAATTCCGCAAGGCATGATGAACAACATGCAACAGCAGGGAGTGAACATAGGCAGCATGGGTGGAAACATGGCAGGCAACATGGGTGGCAACATGGCAGGCAACATGGCAGGCAACATGGGCGCCACGATGCAGGGGATGAACATGGCGCAGATGCAAGGCCAGATGCAAGGCATGCAGGGCATGCAGGGCATGCAGGGCATGAACATGAATCAAATGAGTCCACAACAAATGCAGCAGATGATGATTATGAGGCAGGCCCAACAGCAGGCCCAGAGAGGAATGGCACAGCCTGGGCAGTCCGGGCAGCAGCAGCAGCAGGGAGGCGGTGGAGATATTAATTGGAGTGGCGTTTAGGCAAAGGCTGCCAAGAAAAACAGCAATTCTCACGAGGCGCAACTCGGAATCATCAATTAGAAATTTCAATGGGGGTGTTTGAACTTCGTTTCCCTTTTTTTCTGGTACGCTAGAGGCAACTCCTTGGGATGAGGACAAAAGTTCAATTTGTTTCGTAAGCAAGATACCCCCTCTCCTGTCTCTTCCTCTTTCATCTCTTTTATTCACCTCGCTATCTTGGGGGTAGGACGTCTCGATTCTAAGTGTCGTTGGTTTTTATTTCTCTTATTACTACAGAAAACGATTTAGGCATATCCAGGCGTTATTCAGGGAGGCTTAGAAAAAGAGATAGAGAGACTTGCTTGGTTCGTAACTTGTTTGCTAGTAGCTAGGATTCTCCTGTTTTACAATTCTGAGCGAGGTCATTGGCAAGCATAAACGTCACGATCCAATGAATTTTAGAAAAAACGCATTTAAATTGTCTTTATGTATAGCGTTGTCTTCTTGAGTATTCTAGTTTTAGCTCACTGATAGTGTATTTCCTTCTAATAGCTGAAGCTGGGTGTGCTATACCTATAGCTATTTACGGAACTTTCTACCATCAGTGGCGGGCGCATAGAACAAACTTCTCCTAGGTAACTACAGGAGAATGATACCTGATAAACAACTTGGAAACTCCGGCAGTTACACCGTAGTCTCCGCTACATTGTTTCGCCAAAGATCGCAACCAACACAGAACCAATCTCCGCACCATTACTAATACCACCGCGATATAATCGTACTCAACTACCTAGTACATTATAATCAACAGCGACAGCATATGAAAGAAAGTCCTCCATATCCCTTTGGTACAGACCGCTATCTCGTACCGAATCAACCGCGTTGCACGGTGACGATATGACAGAGGGATGGATTTTTACCCAAGAAACGGGCTTGTCACGTGTTATTTTTCAATCTGGTGATGATATCCGCACAAATTACTTGATTCCCACAGGTCCAGCCGACCCGAGGATGTGTGTGATTGCGCAAGAACTATCCAGTCAAGTCCCTTCAACTGTGTGGTTACACACGCAGGATACTGCTCAGCACACATACATACATAGTATGCACAGATCCGCAAGGCTGGATCCCCGATACGATGTTAATATATCGAACGTGCAAGCTACTTGTACTGCCCCAGCTCTCATTCCGCGGGGTATGGTAGTAGCCGTGTCTTTTAAATGACGAAATATCACGCTCCGAGTGCTACAGAGTAACCATACTACGCCAGGTTTTATCTGTCACACGCAAACGGCTGAACAAACCAGGTTGGTGGGAACCTACAGGGATTGAGTTAAACAAGCCAGACCTCCAGTTGTCGTGATCGCCGGGGTGTGATGATTGGACGCTCATGTTGCACAATTGGCAAGCAGTCCTGCAGAGTCGCTGTTGCCGCAGCACCTTCAAACCTCGTTCTTGAAAACAATGGGATACGGAGAACATGACGCATTCTCTGAGTTGTGCCGTTCAAAAAATACTTGTGGCGTGGATAGCAAGAAGAAGAAGAAGATGATGATGATCAGAATCTTTCAGAAGTGGCCCCCAAGTGTTGTGTAGCCTGCCGCTAAGATATAGCCACCACATTGGGAGGCATGTCTTACCGCATGGTTCCCCACATCAGCTGGTCTCCGAATTTCAGTATTTACGAAATTTGAGGCTTCTTGCGGTCTTTGAGTGATGCGGGAAGAGCCCAATCTGGATCAGGTGTCGGATCGAGCAACTCTGACAGACACGTTGACGCATTGTTGACAGAAGGGAGAAAGTCCCCACAAACTTCTGGAAGCAATTCCATGAAACCTATGCCCCAGTGACAGGAACGCCGAGTGAGGCTAGAATTGGACCGAACATTTGGCGGCGGCTGGGGTTATCGCGAGGTTGAGCGCAGATCGCCTCGAGACCGAAACGCGGGATGCTTAATCCTCACAGATCAGTGACCACTCGGATATCCATGGCTTGAAATAGTCGCATGTCGGCGCGTAGCGCACGCATGTGTTGTAATCGTGTTCAAGGTCGTATCTGCGACGGGCTTCTTGGCGGCCGAAACTTCAACCACAGCTTCTTGCGATGATGCAGCACAAATCCCATCATTTCTTTCCATCTAACAGCCATCCCAAGTCGGTATGTTGATCATCAACGGTCACCCGGGCTCAAATATAAGGGCCCGTCTTTCCTACAGCATCGGAGTACCACTTAACTAGTATGGCAAGGTAGCAGCCTGTGTTCCCGTGGCTGTGTCCTCGTGAAACCTTTCTCCGCCATGGCGCTCAGTTCACGCGTCTCTCCCTGTACATGGTGCGTTCCCTTCTCGTTACACGAGGATCATGATGTTGCTATGGCTCGGCAGCAGCCGGCCGCCTGCTATCCTCCCCTCCCTTGTTGCGCAAACCCTGACTGCTCACGACCCTTGTTCCCACTGCTCCCTCCACTGATTTCCTTCCCATGCACAAGACAAATTTGGATCGGGCTTCATCATTGATCTCTTACACCCGTCTACCCCAGTTGTGGGCTGTTCCTTTCGCCTACTTGACATTTGCATGACCAGTCCCGCCCCCTCGGTGCATGCTGTCTTCCATTCCTTCGCCACGCAACCCCATATTTCATTCTATTTAGCAAGAGGAGGAGCCTGGCATTCGTGTTTTCAATCAGAACACGACTCCACGAGGGGTCATCATCACCGAAGGCCCACTAGGTCATGGCCAGGATGGCGCCCATCATCAGCCCTCGCAAACTGGATGGCGAGCGCACTCCCAACACTGATGCCCTGGGAATCACCTACGTCGTTATCGCAATTCTATACACGATTGTACTTGCCGGAGAGCTCTCCATGCTCTATCGTCGACGCTCGGCTTTCTGCGTACGCATTCGGAACGTCAAGCTCGTCTTTGCGACAGTATCGCTGTTACATGTTTACCTAGTGCTTGTACTGTTGGTATATGCATGGAACGGGCTTTTTCCGTGCCAAGTAGAATTTTGGATCATGTCTTTGTTCTTACCTTTTGGAATGGCTCTTTTCCAAGGTTTGTTGACGTACCCTGCGAAGCTCTGGTTGTGTGTTGACCCCAAATAGCTTGTAACGCAAAGGTCCTGACTGCATACGAGAGTCAGCGTCGGATGACTCGCAACTTCCTTGAAGGCTCTCGCAAGAAGAACATATCGTATGCTCCCCGTGGACTATACCAGGCGTGGACAGATCTCGATGCAGCAGGACAAGTGTACTTTTGGACTCTTGTTGGATTAGTACTGTCGGTTAGTCAAAGATCGGGTATCACGGTTCAATGCTGATCAATCACGCCAGGTTGTTCCATCATTCATCCTGTTCACTGGCTCCCGCCGTTTCCACAAAAGTTTTGGGTTCTTTGGCGTGCCCATGGATGGCTCAGCAAAAGGCTATCGTGAGTGCCGCAGAGGCGGCGAATGGTCAGTACATTGTATAAAATACTAAAATCTCAACTCACTACCAGCAGGGTTCCCTCAATTTTGATTCAGTTATTCTGGACCGTCTTCGTCGGACCGTGGTTATTGTGGAAGATCAGGACTATCAAGGACGTACACTCCTGGGCATGGCAGACAAGGGTGGCCATTATAGCTGGGTTCGTCCACTCCTGGCTGTATTTTGAATGTTCTGCTCATCATCTGGTCAGGTTGCCTGGTACCCCATTGTGGATTCTCTTCACCTATTCCACTCTGCCGGCAATCAGCAACATCAATTCGCACTTTCCACCTGCTGGATGGTACGTGATCACTTCACGACTACATATAAAGAAAAAAACTAAATCTACTGAGCAGGTTCCTTCCATCTCTGATCATCTGTCAGCAGGTCCTCGTTCTTATCCCACTTCGTGACTCCGCCAAGTCACACTCACAAACTCGACACCGCGGAACTTCAACCTCCGAAACAGAGTCGCTTAGGTCTTCTCAGTCAATCACATCCACAAAGTCATCGACGGTGGTGTATTCCAAGGAGTTGAAATCCAAAGCGTCTATGCAAGCCCTTGAATTTAGCATCGAGCACAGCATCGAGCCATTGATCGCATGGGCAGCAGCCAGGGAATTCACAGCTGAGAATACCATATTCTTACGCGAAGTGCGCAATTTTAAGAAGAAATGGTCATCGCTCAAGAACATTACAACTGCTCAACGATGCCAGATGTTCAACGAAGCATCGCTGATATACTTCACTCTCGTCAATCCACTCACCGCTGAAACGCCAATCAACATTGAGTACAAGATTTTCAAGGCTCTTCAAAAGATATTTGCGAGCTTGGAATTTGACCCGTACATGCCGCGTACTCAAAGTCCAGACATCAAGTCACCGGTTGTCCGGGATAACGTAGTATGCCCATGGGAAGATACATTCAATCGCCCAGCGAGTATTGATTCTAACCAAACCTTATGTTCATCCTCAAGCACAAGGTTAATTGTGCCCGGTGAGTTCACAGATAGGGTATTTGATGCTGCATTCGAAAGTATCAAGTATCTTGTCTTCACAAACACTTGGCCGCGCTATGTCGAGCTTGCTAGCAAGCTACCCTCCCCCTCTCCCTGAATGTGAGTCGGCCAAGGTCAAATTCATATCACCTGGGTTATTGTCATCGACTTACTCCTTCGCATGTTCGTTGTTTACCGCCATTCAATCCAATTTGAACACCTTGGGGCGTCTGAGTGGATTGTGATTCCAAATTCTGGTTTGTTTGTTGGCGAGCGCTGTGTTTTTCATTGGAGGCGATGGTTTAATTTAGCTTTTGACTAGGGAATACCCAGAAGGGCAAGCGGATCTATTATTATCACTTCGCCTGCGTGCAAACAAGTCAACGTTTCGATTGGATGTTCCTCATCTCACAGATCTCGATTTATGAACAGGAACAAACGAAATTGTCTGACTTGCAAACCCTAGCGTTGCATTTGCTGATTAGGTAATATCTGCTAGACAGTTCGAATGATGACCTAGTACAGAAGCGCACAACTTTGCACAACAAAATACTATGTAATTCTAGGTGGCTGGCTGTATTTCGGTTCAATGTAGAGCCACCCCAACGCTAACGTTATCAACCAAGCACTCGGGCCTCGCCACACATGGTCGATGGTTCAGAGCCGAGCGCAAGAGTTCTAGATCTGAGTGAAATCCTCCTAAGGATGGCTAGGCTTCAACACAAATCATAAGATCCATCGCAGTTAATTACATATGAACCACATGGTCTGTGTTAGTATATACTATCTGCTGGTCCTACAAGATTTTTTTGTTGTTCTAGTGATAATGAATGAATCAACATATACATGCTTATGAGGATACTTTGCCGATAGGGAACCTGAGAATCTGGTGGGATGTGCTCATTTAGAGCCCACCAGTGAAGTCTCGGTGTAGCCCGTAGGAGAGGGTATCCACAGTGATGAAGATAGGAAGCCTGGAGTCGAAAGCTTTGAACGACATGAGAGTCTTCGATGAACTACTCACAACTTCTGACCGCATTCTCAGTACTCCAATTCCAATTGTATAAAATATTGTCATCGATCAGATCACCAAGATATACGTACTCACACTTCCTGTTCAGCTTGTTGACCTCATGGGTTCGTGAGCATTCTGCATATGGGAGCAATGGTCAAGTGCCCATGAACTGACTTTATCTACTACAGAGCTACCATCCCAGTCACTACCATAGCAGCCTATATCATCTTGGGATTCGCAGCTATCGGAAACGAGATAGCGAATCCGTTTGGCTATGCGGTCAATAACTTGCCACTTGAGATATACTGCGCGCAGATAGCTTCAGATGTCAATATTATTGCGGCTAGAGCACCTGCGAGGCCGACCGACTATTGGACACACCAAGATAACAAACCTCTATATCCTATTAGTTCAGTACATTCACGGTGTTGGTCTGACATCGATGAGGATGAAGTCCGGGAAGCGCTCAGAACAAGAGCGGGTCTTAGTAAGCCTGCCATGTGGCGCAAATAGAGCGTCAGCGTACCATCTATCCCGCAGTACTGGAGTGGATCTGTTGATCGTTCCATTTTTGGTTGATGAATGAAAAGTGTGGGATTAGAACTGTTGTTGACAGGAGGAACACTTGCGAGCGGTGTGCATGACGTCATAGGTCATTCAGGAATTCAAATCACGCCTCCCCGCAACTTCGAGACTCTTATGCACTCTGATAGCTGCCCTATGAAATAGATTCAACCTGGGTACCTTGTCCCCGTTTCGAGAAATTTGGTCAGGAGGAAATCAAACCCGATTACGCATAAAGAAAAATCGTGATCTGGCCGCTTAACGCCCTAGTTGGCGCCATGCAATGGTCAGTGGACCCGTAGCCCTATAGTCCTACGGCTGGTATGCCAAATGCTAAACTGTGCAGGATGAATCAGGCACCGTCCACCCGATAGCATGCGAGTCCTGTCGCAACAAAAAGTCAAAGGTATGCCGGAGTCCTTCACCAGCATGCCTTTTCCACGCTGAAGAATGCGCGGTCAATAGCTAACCGGTGTGGAGTGTGATCGGAAAGTACCTTTCTGTTCGCAGTGTAGCAGTACGAGTACGACATGTCGATACCCATCGATCAACAAGAGGTAAGCAGCTCTGTTTTGCCTAGGATTCAATATATGCAAGGTTAAAGCTATCGTAGAGGGATACCATCCGGATACATATCTCTCCTTGAGCAGCGCCTCCTTGACACTGAGATTCTTGTATTGGAGCTTCTTTCAGCCATCTATAGGTCCAAGATTGCTGTTGAACCCCAGCGCTTGATGACAGAGACTCGAGAAGCTTTAACTATGGTGATGCAGAAGCAATCCAAGGCCAGCAAGATTGATGAATGGAAAAATCTTCCAATTATGACGGCGGATCAAAGATACCTGTGGTGGATAAAGAAGCAAGAGTTGATAGTACAATTGGCGCAGACAGAGAGAGACTTCACAGCCACCGAAAGCCCGGCTCAACAAGATGCCTTGTCGATACTTTCGATGTCTGCAGGAGATGAGGATAGGCTTGTTCAGTCCAGCTCACGCATTCAGTCACCAAGCACACAATCATCGCAAGACCCAACATCTTCTTTGCAACCATTGCAGGAAAGAGACTCAACGCCAAACTTGTTTACTGGCTCTGCTCATATCAGCGGCCCCACTGCACAACCAGGTCCTTCGGGTGGGCATTACCGGACAGCGGAGAGTTGGCGAAAATACTTCTAGTCGGTTCTTATGAGATAACACCTTTAAGCCAAAACATTCATAGCATCCGATTTTGTACATCACCGTTGAGAGCGATCTGAAATCATATGATGCTGCGTGAAACACTGGCTGAGATGCGCTAGTCTCACTTGAGACTACTGCTAACTAGTTGACTACTACTACCTCCCTCAGCAGTGAACAGACAGGGAGGGCACCAATCACCGGATTCGTTCCGTCATCGCGCCCTCCAGCATCCACGTGTGCCCTCGGATGGCTTGATGAAAGACCTTACATTGCTACGTTACGCGACTCCAGGTGCTTACCTGTTTATATTTGGCGAAACAGCAGCAAGACCAATGTCGGACACGATTGGACCTAGCAAACGTCGCGCCCCGCACGATAATCCAGGCGATGGATCTCCGGCAGCAGATGTAGCAGCTACCAGAAAGCGGAGGGCGTTTCTGCAGACCATGGGCCAACAGCTCCGTGAATTCGGCACAGATGGGTCTAGTCCACAAGACGAAACATCGCGTACACCAAACACCGCACCCCACCCGCCATCAGGGAACCAGGTCGATGCCCCTGAGGGAGACGTGGCGCCTGGAGAAGACGACCAGCTTCCTGCTGGTGCCGCTAAAAGTGCTTATCGATGGATCTGGAGGCCTGGAGAGGTCTTGGATCCTACCACAACCGGAGTAGTGTCGCCCATTCTCTTCGATGACCTCCTTGACTGGAGTCAGAGCTATTTCGACCACTGGCATCCAGCTTTTCCTTTCCTACATGCTCCATCTCTTTTACATCATTTTCGCATACTTGCCGAGAAAGGTACTCCAATTGCGTCCTCTTCTATAGCCGATCTCTTACAGCATGTCATAATACGTTCAATCATGTCCATATCCACCGCCGATCGGCGGCAAACGCGCAGCCATATCAAAGCTCTTCCAGCAAATCTCGTATTTCACTCTTATAATGACGCCATCGATAGTGTTCATTTGACCCTGACCGAAGAGAGCTCTATTCTTTCATTACAGGCCCTAATCAGTGTGCAGCTATTTCTCATCACAATGCACCGGTATAATGCCGCATCCCGCCTTGAGGGTCTGGCTGTTCGAATGGTGTTTCAATTAGGATTACATCGATGTCCATTGCGATTTCAGTCGCAAGCGAGCAAAGAGCCTGAATTACGCAAACGTCTTTTTTGGTCTTTTTTTTGCATTGATAGGCACGTTTGCATTCGATTAGGCACCCCTCTAGGATTGCGATCGGATGAATTCGATGTGTGCTATCCACAAACCGAGCGACACTCGGAGACGATCCACAAAGACATAGGTAAAATAGGCTCACTCATTGGAAGCGGATAATATTTACGCTAACATTCTCGGAGACTATGATGATCGTTTAAATCTACTCGAGTATTTAGCACGTCACGCCAACATTCGTGGCTCTATTATGCAAAATCGATTTAAAGTCGCGATGAATGCTATCCCCAACGAGATTGAACAGGTTCTCAAAACGGAAGCTAGTCATACACAATGGTGGAACATGGTTGATGAACATCTTTCTGACGATGATCGCGCTCGATCGGTTTCTAAAACGCACCAGGTGACACTCATTGTTTTGCGGTTCGAATCTGTGCTGGCCCTACACCGAGCCGTCTTAGCAACATCAAAAAAGGATGCAGCATACAACGCAGCATTACAAAGGTGCATATCGGCATCACGATCCATCATCAATACACTATATAAAGCTATACAGGGGTTTGGAGTGTTCGATGGCTCTCCTGGTCACGATGGCTACGAGAAGACGCCACTTCTTTGGCCTTCTTTCACGTGGGCCGTGTGGATGAGCGTATTCATTATATTCTCAGCTAACGCGGAGGGGCAGGTGACAGAGGATGTTACCCTTCGTCTCGCTGATCGAAGTGTTGAAATACTCAAGCACCTGGGTTTACGAGGCAGCGGTTGGCCTGAAGCCTGCATAGTGGCCATACAAAATCTAACTGGGAGATTTCACGAAAGATCCCAGCCGTCAAGTCGCTGCTCTACTTCTATCACTGGAGAAACCGTATCGCTCGACACATGCAATTTCATACCCCGCAACCTCCGAGGGGCTCAAAGTCATCGCGCGAGACTAGGGTTGCCGATCCAGAAGAACCATAGTCAATATCAAACTTTAGGTCCAGTTACACCACGAAGCGGAACAGCAAATATAGCAGCACGAGTAGAGTTTCCTGGAAGCACATATTTACCTCAATCTGACAACGTTCCAATCAACAATTCAGACCCCAATATCTCTTTTGGGAATCCGAACACGTATCCATATCCCAACAATATACCGAACATGTACAACTTCACCAATACTCATTTAGAGGCCTCTGGAAACTTTCTTGGGATCGGACAGCAGTCATCTGATAATCCTCTGCCGTACGAAGACATTGCAAACCTTTTTCACGGGGAGGATATAAACTACTGGCTTGGTGGCGACGAAGGCTCACACGGAAATGCACAATTTCATTGAGACTGTTGTATATAAAACCAAACATCAGGTTGTTTCAAGTACCGCCACCTTTCCCAGCGAAGCCAATTTGAATGCTGCATGTATTTCTTGCTCGGCTCCCTCTGGTAATGGTAAAAGTCCACTCCTGACGGTTGCATGTTCCAAAATTCCGCGAGCAACTAAGCCATGCTTTAAGGCAACAGTGCCTTCCATGTGCGAGCCTCGATGATATACATTCCTTGTTACCGGTAGCAGTCTATCATGCACTGCCCTTGCACGAGGATAGTTATGCGCCTTGCCTGCCTCAATCATCTCCAGCAACGGCTCGGGAGCAATGTTTCCATAACCTACGAGCATCCCGTCCACGTCAAAGCAGGTGTGTAGCAAGTACTCGTCATGACATGTAAGTATCGTGAGATCGGGATTCTGCTTCTTGATAATAGGAATCTCCACATCCCATCGGCGCATGTTGCGGACACCATTCTTCATGGCAATAACACCAGGCTGTGCTGCAATATCCAGTAATGTTTCCAAGCTGTATGTCGCTTTCGTATTGTCGGGGTACTGGAACAGTATGAGAGGAAGACCAGAGCCCTCATAAACCTTTTTGTAACGGTCCTGAGGCGCGCCTGCTTGGTATCCAAAGCGTAGCCAACCATGCGAAGGATAAAGAAGTCCGGCTTGCGCTCCAGCATCCTTGGCACGCTTTGCTTCGAGAGTGGCAACTTCTGTCCCTTCCGTTGTGATACCGGCGATTATAGGAATTTTGTTGTTGACGGACTTGACAAAGGCCTTGATAACAGCTACTTGCTCTTCTTGGGTAAGAAATGTGCCTTCTCCTGCATGGCCTAAGACAACAAGTCCCTTGACACCAGGAATGCTTCCAAGCCACACACCAAGTCGTTGAATCGCGGCGTAATCGATAGAACCATCTCGATTAAACGGTGTTACTGGGGCAGGAACAAGACCGGCGAGGTCGATCAGGGGGGCTTTCGTAACTTCAGGCATAGACCCCATGTTGTTGGATTGTGATGTGTGGGAATTGGACAGAGTTTGGTCAAATCGGTAGAATGTAATTTCTGAGCTGATAACGTTCAAACAATGTCCCTTTGGCTTGAGTTATATGCATCGCATCAAATAGTCCGCCAGCGGATGTTCACATTGGTGCCACTTTTGTTCTATTGCAGATTGCCACATGAGTAGACTGGAATGACAGGCGGGACTATGTCAAGTCCGATCGTTCCATTCTTGCTGCGCCTCAATTAGATATTACATCATCATTAGTAGTTTAATACCAAAGTCCGGTCCTGATAGCTAAGAAATTGCCGAGTGCACAAGTGCGGCGGACTTGACTTTGTCCGCGTTAGCGCCCCCGGGCCGACATTCGGGCAGTGCTACCAAATATACTTCCATGAAACGTAATCGAGCCAATCAAAATGAGAGTCTTGTCTTTATCAGAGTAGCCGAGATCTGGGTCTAGTGTATGTGTATGTCCTCTAGCTTGCAGCAGATTTCTTGGTATCTGGGGGACAAAGCCCCGAGTGAGGGGAATCTGTGGGGAATCTGGGGAATGTTAGTCCAGGTAAAAAATATAGAAAACTCCGTTTCCTTTGGTAACAGTTGCATTACAATATCATCTCCTAGCCAAACTACAGTTGCCAGACATGGCCTATATGGCCGACAAAGATACCGAAAAGCCAGTCATGCATCAACTCGAAGATGTTGCGACTTCTATGAAGGATATGAGGCTAAAAAATCCGCCTGATGGTGCAGATTACTCAGGTGCAGTCTCCAAGACTGACACTGCTGAGATTGCCCTCGTTCGAAAGTTGGACATGCGAGTCATGCCAGCACTATTCGCTATGTACTTTTTGTAAGTCACCTTACAACTTCCGAATTAGTACACCTTGGCCTGATTTTTCTTAGGAATAAACTCGATCAGAATGCGATAGCCAATGCACGATTGAACGACCTCGAGAAAGACCTTGGCCTCGTTGGGACACAGTACAACACCTGCATTAGCATACTCTACGTCGGATATCTTTTTGCACAGATACCGTCGAATCTGATTCTCGCCTCAGGCAAAGTAAGGCCAAGCCTTTATATGTGCATCTGCATGATGGTATGGGGCTGTGTCGCAGCACTGACTGCGCTGGTCAAAAACTACACAGGTTTGGTCCTGGTCCGCTTTTTCCTAGGCTTTGTGGAGGCTCCATTCTATCCGGGAGCTCTTTACATTTTGAGTTTGTTCTATACTCGCAAGGAGATTGCAACAAGAGTTTCTATTCTATACGCTGGAAATATCTTTGCTGTTTCCTTCGCTGGGCTCATTGCGGCGGCAACATTCGCGACATTAGGTGGGTCAAGCTGAACATAGGTCTGTCGGGATCTACGCTTACTCTATACATTCAAGACAAT
>Ga0182211_1000033_pt1 | contig 33410 bp, 29 predicted proteins | sample G5R1MG_20_FD_129660 | JGI IMG/M metagenome (GOLD analysis project Ga0182211, IMG submission 129660) | Switchgrass phyllosphere microbial communities from Michigan, USA - G5R2_MAIN_03OCT2016_LD1 MG | ecosystem: Host-associated > Plants > Phyllosphere > Phylloplane/Leaf | place: USA: Michigan... | reverse complement strand
CCCTTCTTATGTGGGCATGGAAGATTGGCCCTGCCGTCGCCACCGGCAACACCGTTGTTATCAAGACGGCTGAGCAGACACCCCTCTCTGCACTCATTGCCTGCACGCTCATCCAGAAGGCTGGTTTCCCTCCAGGTGTAATCAACGTCCTTTCCGGGTTCGGAAAGGTTGCTGGTGCCGCCATGTCCGCCCACATGGACATTGACAAGATCGCCTTTACTGGATCTACCGTTGTCGGTCGCCAGATTATGAAGGCCGCCGCTGGTTCTAACCTGAAGAAAGTTACTCTCGAGCTTGGTGGAAAGAGTCCCAATATTGTCTTTGCCGACGCAGACATTGAGGAGGCCCTTAATTGGGTGAACTTCGGCATCTACTACAACCACGGACAGTGTTGCTGCGCCGGATCGCGTATCTACGTCGAAGAGCCCATTTACGAAAAGTTTATCCAGCGATTCAGGGAGCGCGCTTCACAGAATGCTGTCGGTGATCCCTTCGCTGCAGACACCTTCCAAGGTCCCCAAGTATCCCAAGTTCAGTTCGACCGCATCATGAGGTATGCACCCACCACTCCCCCACCCCATCCATCAAGTAAACCGCTAACCACCTCTAAAGCTATATTGAAGAGGGTAAGAAACAAGGCGCAACTGTAGAAACCGGGGGCAAGCGCAAAGGCGAAAAAGGCTTCTTCATCGAGCCCACCATCTTCTCCAACGTCACGGAAGACATGAAGATCCAGCAAGAAGAAATCTTCGGTCCCGTCTGTACAATCGCAAAGTTCAAGAACAAGGCCGAGGTCATCAACGTCGCAAACAGCACCACTTATGGCCTTGCCGCTGCGCTGCACACCACTAGCCTCACCACCGCTATCGAGGTTGCGAATGCCCTCCGCGCGGGCACCGTCTGGGTCAACACATACAACACGCTGCATTGGCAGTTGCCATTCGGCGGCTATAAGGAGTCGGGTATCGGGCGGGAACTAGGCGAGGCGGCGCTGGATAACTATCTGCAGACCAAGACGGTATCCATTCGTCTGGGTGATGTCTTGTTTGGCTAGGCTTAGCTCCGTCTGAAATTTTCTTTTGATCTTGCCGTGTATGTTGACACATCTGCTACTTTGTGCTGGGTCAATCACATAATGAATGAATGTTGAACTTCTTTCGGATCCTACGCGCACTCGGAGATTTTCTCTTTTGTCCTGGAGTGATGGTATTATATGTAAGGGCGACAAGAGATGAGTTTGTATAGGAGCTCATGTTTCTCCTCGATTTGGGATATGGAAATTTCATTAAAACGTAGCTATGACAAGGAAGAAAGATACATGTAATAGTAAAAATAAATACTGGGCAGCAAGGGTGAGTCGATGGGCTGGATAGAATGTGGGTATATGAAAAACAGTCCTGTGACTCTTGAAAAAAAAAAGTCAAAAACAACAAACGCCAAACCAAGCCATTGAACACTCCATGGTGGCAAAGAAAAGTAAGCATAAACTAGGCCCAGGTCAGGCCAGACCACCAAGCAGAAAGTAGACCACAACACCCTAAATAGCTTAGACTTCCAACAACCTCGGGAAACAATATTTCCGACTCAATCCAAGCTTACTACACCCTTCCTCTTTACCGCCCTCATCGCCCCCACGGTGCCCTCCTTGCCTGGCTCCCTCCCCACCTCCACAACCACCATGCGCACAAAATCCCTGCTGAGCCAATAACTGCTATGTGCGCCGAGCATAGTCAGATACTGGATTTCCAAGGGACCCCCACCATACTTCATGTAGTAGTCAATCTGGCCGTTATCGTTGAGCAAGTAGGCGCGTTCCTCTGCGATTTCTTCGCGCGTGAAGTTGTGGGTTTCGAGCTCGACGGTGCTGGGCAGGCGGAGCGGGGTGGGTTTACTGGCGGTGGTAGTATTGTGGGAGTGAGAGGAGCGGAAGGGGTTGAGGAAGGAGAAGTAGGAGGATGTTGAGGAGGGAACGGTGGCGGGTTTGAGGGTGGAGGCGTAGACGGTATCGACAGTGGGGTTGATGCGGCAGGCGACAGGATCGTAGGGGTTGATGACGTTGTAGATATTGTCGACGGCTAGACAACCATATGTTCCCTGTTCTCCGGCGACGCCAGAAGTGGCGTACATACCTGCACCCGGCTTTTCCTTACCGCGGCGCGGAAGCAGGTTGGCGTTCTTCATGAGGAGAAAGAGACCCACTGGGCTACCGCAGACGAACAGGTTTGTGGTATTAAATATGAAGCTGTCATTCGGCAGATCTGTCTCTGGGAAGGAAGGGTCGCTGTACTGGGGGTCGGCATGAGTGGGTTGTTGACTTAAAATATCAATGGCCATGACGGAACCAAGAGAGTGGGCAATGAGGTGGACGCGGCCGTCCTTGGCAAAACCTATGTTGTTAGCGCACCAGAGGCGGTATATACGGTTCGCTTCTTGGATGCAGGCTGAGATCATTCTGGGGTTATGCTGCGGTGAAAGATAGTAGGGGATGTCGAGCATAACATCACTAACAATACCGCGGACTGAGGGGAGGGTGTCGGGAGTGATATCCTTGAGAGTGTATTTGTTCGCTGATGGGTCTTCGGGCCCTGTACTATCGTTTACATCGAGATCGAGGGATACACGATGGCGCCAGTTGACCTGGGTATGTTAGAGCGATGGTTTGTCATCCACTACGAGGGTTGGGAGGACTTACGGGCAGACACATGATGCCTCCCATGTCCTTTCGGATATGGCGCTTGACATGAGGCGTTTCAAGCTCGACATTCATCTCTCGTCTAAAGGCATTCATTGCATGCGTAAAATGAAAGGTCTCCATACGCTCTGACAACTTTTGTCCAATCCCGTGAATCACCAGAACCAGGTCTGTAACTTCAGGGCGCTTTGATTGAGCAAGATTGGGGTCAGACTTTTGCCTTACGTATTGCGGTGCTCCAGCTTGGGCGGTGGAGAGAGCCTCGTGAGCGGCTTGTGCTTTAGCAGAGTGAAGCTTGTCCCACGCTATTTGATCAAATCCTCGTACAACCTGGATACCAATGCTTCTGCCTCTGCGGATATAGTTTGCTAGTGGTCGTCTTCCGTAGTAGTGTGATGGCTGTAAAGTTGGCTTCAGTATGTATGCATCTGTTTCGTTTGCGTATATGACGCCTGATTTAAGATAGGATCGCTTCCTTCCGTCAGAACCGTACTCTAGACTCCCAGCTGCCTTGTGGTCTGGGCCATCTGGACCGGTGGAGATGTCGATCAAGTCGCTCGCATTCTTAACGATAGTTATTCGCTCCTTGTCTGGGTCTTCCTCGTCTTCGGGTAGCGTATTCTGGACCAGGCCTGTAGATTGCATTTGCTGAGATGTCGATGGTCGACTCTCTGGTCTTGCTCGCTTGTCTGGCCATAGATGGTGCAGGATCTTGACCTCTCCGACTGCGCCCACCTCAACTGCGCTATTCAGCTCGTCTTTCCATGTCTGAGTCCAAGGCTGCATCTCTAGATAACCTGCTTCCAGCATGACGGCGACCTGGACTTCGACAGGCATCATGGTGTCCTTGTAGAACCACGTCCCTCTAGCAACCTGTGCCACGTCGCTGAGAGGCGACCAGTAGATGGGCTCCATACGTATGGCTACGGCTTCCATGACCACTTGGTGCAGACGGGACACACCGACAGGGACTTTGACCGATGGCTCGGGCTTTTCCGTTACGGGATTCCGTGCGGGCTGCTTGTCCTTGCTCCCCGCCAGCGCCGGCTCCATGTAGTCATCCCATCGGTAGCTGTCCTGTCCCGATATGGACGGACGACTGCCACCCTCCATCGACGTGGGTTTCCATACCTTAGCTGTCTGGCCACGTGACGGCGCGCGGATGAAGGGGGTGCCGGTCGTCGTCGGCTCGGGGGGAGTGGCTAGCTCAGCGGATCTTACGTGCTGGCCCCTGCTTGGGATTGCTGCCAGGGGGATGTCACATGCCTGAGAAGGTGAAGAGGCGTCATCTTTCTCAGCAGGCTTCTCGTGATGCTTATGAATCGTCCTGCGCAGCGCATGCCAGGCCTCGTTGATAGCGTCGTTGTCGTGCGGGGCAAATGGCCGTGGCGGTACGCGTTTGCCTGTCGAGGCACCCGTCGGAGGAGGCGGGAGCGGCGAGAGCGGATCGTCAATGGCGAGGGGTGACGAGTAGAAGTAGCGGACGGCTATGCGGGGTGGTGTCTCGGCCGCGTGCCGCTCTTGGCGGAGGTACTGGTTGCCTGCCATGGCCCGGGCGTGGGATGTTGATTACCCTATAACATGGGCACGACGCGTCATGACACACTCGCCGTGGTTTGCATCGTAGAAGGGCTTCTTTGAAAGCAGGCGCGTGCTTTGGCGGTGCATGATGCACTATTCGTCTGGTCTCGCGCGCTGCGTGTCATCTGGGACGCTGACGCAATCGATTCGCTAAACTCGCGCCTGAGCACGTGAGCTTCCTCTTCTATGGATCTGTATCACAGGACCACCCGTCACTTCACGACTTCAGCATACTGTGTACTCATCATCACGAAGCAGCCATCCCTATGCACAGTTCATGGCGCAGTCAGAACGTTTGTTAGTCTGATCTGTAGTGTAGAGGTGTTTTCGCCTCAGGCACAGTTAGCTTCAGCATCTGCCCGACGAGCCTTCGGCCTGTCGAGTTATCGTTGTATTTGAGTGGGTTGAGATAGATAGTATATTGTCCATTTGCGCGCGTATAGCTGTCGACTATCTGTCTGCCGATTGAGCTTCGGCAAGCTTCTCAACTATATACTTTTGGTCACATGACTCTCAGCACGTGACTCGGGTCACGTGCCTGAGGTAGTGTAACTGAAAATATACAGTTGTGCAACTCGTCGAAGCTCTATCGGCAGACGGACCGCAACGCGAAAATATACAATACAATCCATCTCAACCCACTCAAAAACAACGATAACCCGACGAGCCTCCGCTCAATCCCGCTCAACAGCCATATATCCACTACCATGGAGAGGCAAAGGCTATGACGTTGTTGGATACACAAACCACAAGAGATTTCCGAGAATCACGAGGCTGAGTTTCTGATGAAGCAGGAAAATTCCCGCAAACTTTCAACTATTCTCCACCAAGGATGACGCCCGTGAGCTACTGGACGTCTGCGCATTCGATGTTCTGCAGGGAGGCGTCGATCTGTTTACACGATGCGGATGGTGCTTCCTATAATGTTTCAGGCGAGCATCTTGCCGATTGAAGATCGAATTGCAGGAGTTTTCTTCACAGTTGTACACTATTGGAACTGGGCCACGATGCTTGAGGCGCACATGGCGGGAATAGTTTCCCTTGCCGTGCTTTCCATGGAATTCAACACCACAAATCGCGCATCGCGAGGTCAATTCGTATTCAGAATTCGGATCTTCGGAGATCCGAACCGAGAGAATTCTACTATCCTCTACACTATCATCAAGATCAGCGACTTGCCTGTAACAGCTGAACTGCACCTCAACTTACTTGGTTGGCGATAGCAACGAAAGAGAACCTGTTATTAAGCCTTTGTATCCTCCTTGACCAAGTTCCCGTTGTGGCTTGATCGAGGACCTCCTTTCCGATTGCAAAAAGTATGGATCAGCCATGTTTGGGCCATTATGCATAATTCGACCAAAGCCTTTCGCACGCCTCCTTTCAGAAGTGTCCTGAGCTTCTTCTACGCAAACGGTGCTCCCACTCGCTGTCTTGTCAACAACTTCAGACGGCAAAGCAAAAGGAATTCCGGGATTTTCATTATACGCCCTGTGCGAATTGCTGTTATCATTCACCCCGCCATCAGTGCTCAACCCCCTGCCTTGATGCGTAGACATAGCATTCGGTCTCTCTGAAATGTGCCGAGGCACTACATATCGGGGATTTATTGTCGACCATGGCTCCTCATATGATGAAATCATCGCCATGCTCCCATCAGTGGAATTTTTGGCGGAAGTATGAAATGAATCATCAATGGGGTTGTTCATGAACATATTGTAGGCACTCGGCCTGGTGTTCCTGCAAGGATCTCTTTCGTTCATTGAGGTGAAATCTTGTGTGAAATGCGAATTCTGGGGAAATATCGCATCACCTCCCATATTCTGTGTCATATCGGAGTCTTGGGGAAATAATTCGGTGCCATCGATGCTTAGTTGTATTGTTCCGAATTGACTTGCAGCGACAAAGTTTTCAAAGGCCGTGAAGTCGCCAGGTTCTTTTCGAGGGATTGCTCCAGAGAGCAGGCCCGATCGGCCAGTAATAATACGCTGGAAGTTGCGCGCAATAAGCGGCAGCCGATCTACAATGGGGGAATTCAGGCGTGGACCTACCAAAGGCTCGTGGGCCATGGCATGACTGTCAAACTCGGTATCGTTATCAAAGTTGAAGACAGTATTTTTTATGCTTTCTTGTTCTAGATACACACCCATGGGGTTGTAATCGGCGTAAAATGCCGCTGATGTGGTTTCGATAGGCAAGAAGGCGGCAAAATCTTTATCTTGGTCTACTTTCAATAGATCGAGAGAGTTACCCGAAGGATTGAAATGATCCCCACTAGGCACAACAATGTCTTTAGCTGGACTGGAATGCCTCGGAGGAATATGGGCGTCATCCGAATGCGCATAATATTTGTCATCCCAGTCAGGGACGCGGTGGCTGGCCATGATCGTCAACACCCTCTCCTAGGTTGCAGGTTCTTGGGCTACTCCGAGCCAATTATCGGTACCAAGCGGAGCCTAATGCAGTCCCTCTACCTCCAGGGATTTAAACACAGTGATAAGATGAGCGAGGTACGAGAGTACTGGAAGGCTTCAACGGTTCGATGGTTCTTGACTTCTTGACGCGAATAAGATATAACAACCACACCCCAGATTGGCCCAAAACAGGAGTCTAAGTTGATAGCTTTGGCTAATAATGAGCAATGTTCTTACATGAGGCTGTGGAAAAGTTTCCGTCAGCGTGGTACGTACCTGTGATCAGAAGAGGAAGATGATCACGTGTTGCGTCAGGATATCCTCAGGATGCTACCGACTTGAAAAAAGCCGTGTGGTTCAAAGAAGCAATGATTGCCTCGAGTTGAGAGGGTACCGGATTTTAGTCGGAAGACTTCTGGTTTCCGATATCAAGGGAACACCTTGCTATGTCTTCATGAGAAAAGTCCCTCTGACTACTAGGACACAGATTTTCCCTGGGATTTTGAGTTTCTGAAGGATATGGTGTGTCAGGGTAGGTTTGAATAAAGGCAAAGGCGCATGAACTCAGGATATGATGGCTTCACAGTTCCAGGGCGGGACCGGCGTTGTACGTGAGGATCCGGACTTCCCCTAGTAACACAATCATGCTCGATCATCAAATTTAATGGATATTTCGACTCTCAGAGGATCTGCTAGAATCTAACCTGTTTCGACTACATTTGAGTCGGCTTTGGGGAGTGTGCACGAGCGTCACTACCTTACGCCGTCCCGTCTTAATAGTTCCTATTCGAGAACGTTTGCCTGCTGGAGTTCGATTTAGAGCAGAAAGAGTGTGACTTCTTCATAAAAAGAGGGATCCTAGTAATATGGGCCGCAGTAGAACGACCAACAACAGACCACAGCCCAGTAGGTACTCATAATAAGGCAGCCTATACACAGGTGAACAACGAAGATCAAACGGCCGCGACGTGGCTATGATGCTTACACTCGTTGCCTACACTCGTTGCCTTCTTTTATGCGGATAGTCAGGAGAACTAGCGATAGCGGGACCAGGGCTGCGCCATGTAACGGTGGATTGAAGAGGTTAGTATTGCACGCCACGAGAAAACTTCAACTGTCATCTAGACGCGTCTTAAATCGACCAAGAGGCTCGGACCTGACCGCAATATGAAAAACTCGGCCTTGGCGGCTAGGTGCGGTCCGAGATGTATGTGCCCTCCGTCTGCATGCGGTGTATGTCCGGCACATCATCAACCACTACCTGTAGTTTTCCCGGCCATAGCCGCTGTTCCGCTAATGCTGCAATGATGTACGTGACAAACTCGAGTATATTCAAAAATGACGCATTTTATCGCTACCAACACCTTCCGCAATATCCGTACCGGCATTTTTCCTATCTGGCTTGTTTAGCTCGATGTCTTTTCAGTCGTTGTAGCAAACGAATTAGCAAATATAGCACGACTTCATCAACAGGAACTCCATGTTATCTATCATAGGGAGCATGGACCCGGGACAATCTTCTGGATATGGATTCTCTACCCAGGCTGGTATATATCATGCGATCGTCCGAATGACCAATTCATACTTGCGGAACAAACTTCCAGCCAAACAGGAACGACGTATCGTCTCAAGCGCTCCTTGGCCTCGTTGGCATATTCTTAATTTGGTCAAGATCCACTATGCGAGGTTACTTCAAAGGAGTATGCTTACGTGAGTTTGCATAACGATTATGATTCATGGAGCCCGTCCTAGTACTTTCAGCGACTATCCATCAAATTTCGAGCTGCACGAGTAGTCCCATTAACAAGATGACGATATGGACTGACCCGGGACTCTTCGCTGGCATTTAGAGCGAATCCTATGATCACAATAAACGAATGATTTTGAAATAGCTCGAAAGAGTTGTTGTTGGATATCGCAGACTGTCCTAGACATGCGGTTTCGCCGATTTCTCTGTTGCGGAGGCACATGAGCTACATGTACTTGACCCACTTGAGACGCCGCTATTGAAGGCTTGCGTAGGCACGCATGATTTGCCATGGAAATCATTCCCTGCAAACAGTGCATATTATCGAATTCTGGGTTGATATGGCCTATTTTGTAGGACATGCGCTCCTCAACCAGGTATTCACTCAGTCGATTGATTACTGTTATCCCTTTGGGCATTTAGCTAGAGTGAAGATGGACGCTCTTGTCTTACAACTACAGTCTACTGGCATCTTTGCTAGCACATGTAGCGGAATCGCATAAAGAATAATACTCAAACGGGCTGAGATTACTCAAGACAGTGTGTAATCTGGTTGGATTGTTTGTATATATGGGTCAAGATACGATAGAAAACATGCGGAGAATATTGGGAGCATTGGTTCGAGTTGAATACTCGCGGCGAAATTCCAGTGTCTCGTATACCACCGAAAATTATTGGCTTTGGGGAAGAATCATGAGTTTGTAAGCAATTCGAGAGGCCTGCCTCAGAAGCGCGTTATGCACAAGGAAACACCACAACCTATCACTTTTGGCAGCCTGTGCCATTACCTGCGGCTCTTTCCGGGCTCTGAAGCCAATAAATGATGCTTGTTCCACTCGTGTTTTCGAGTAGCATCATGACGCTGGAAAGCCTTACCACAAACTCGGCAATTACGACCGCTTGTGAGTTTACTCTCTTCATGCTTCTCGCGAATATGTCGCGACCGGTTTCCCTTGCTGTACCTATTCGGCACAATTAGCATATTTGGAGCGGCGATGGCAAGCGAAATCCAGGCTTGACATACTGGCCGGTAAATTTCACACCGCAGTGACAAATTAGTGGCGGAAGCACCCGCGATCCGGAAGTCTTGAGAATGGGTTTGCCTTTTCCGCACTTGGGACTTTGATGCGGACGCTGATCCTCACCGCGGTAAACAGAGTTCTGACCTTCTTGGCAACCCCAGTGCAGGGAATTTTGGAGTTCCCATGTTCCAATGGGAGAATGATTAGGCACATGGTCGGGAACTTGATTTTGCAAATGCCCTGCCATTGTATTCACGCTGGGACCTTGATTCAAAGCACTCCCATCGAGAGAAGGTGAATATGGGAAGGTTGCGTTCGTGACTGGGTAGCCAAAATGTTGCATCGGGCCGACATGGTGTTCTACCCCCTCGTACTGAGTCTTATGTGGTCGCTGCGCACTAAATGGAGGTACAGGAAATGTGGGGCCTGTGTAGCCATAAGCTGGCTGCAGAATCGAGCCAAATCCCGTCTCTTGGCTCGGCGTTGCGGGTGAAATTGGAGAGGATTGGTTTGATTGACCACCACTCATCAGGTCAGGTAGAGACTGGTGAAAAAATCCATCATATTGAGCTTGAGCAGGCATTGTTACGGGCATCGGATATGGATGAATATCACTGGGCAGCTCATAGCTATCTCGCTTCGCGAAGAACGACGGTTCGACCGCAACACACTCGCTTTCCAAAGGTTTCGTAGATTGACCGTATATCTGATCACTGTGGAGCAAATCTTTGGCCTGGAGTTCATGGTATGTGGGCACGAAAAGCTCGGGGGTCATTCCGTAAGTATTGGTCATCTCGTATGGCTCGCAATAAAGCTCTGTTGAATCCGAATGTAATTCTGAAGCGGGATATGGCGGGAATAATCTGTCGCAATGAGGTTTTTCGCAACGAGCTTGATGGGGTCTTTGAGGTCTTCCTACCCGAACAAATTGGATGAATAAGCGACGAGTCCTTCTAAGAAAAACGGTGCGACTGAAAATTGCGGCGGCGGATTCAGAGGCCTCAGGATCGATATTTCCCGTAGATTTGTTTTCTTGTGCGGGATGAAACCTCTTTCTCGGGGTTGGGGATGTATCAAAGTGGCTGGACTTCTGTTCTGGAAGTCTTGCTAGGTGGCTGGAGGTGGTAAGGCTAATCTGAAGTCTGAGTATTCTTTCAAGACAAAAAATATTTGCTAGCAGGTTTAACTAACTCACGTAAAAGCCCAATTGTTGTTGCTCTCAAAGTGAAAGTGCATACTGTCGTTGCGGGGTCTCAATCGAGTTATCTGTGGGTGTAATTAGTGTGACGACGACGGAGGACCTGGCAGATGATTATTATATCTAGGGAACAAACCATAATCCAATGTATGTGCGCTATTCCTGGAGGAATATGATATATTGCACAACAATCGGAGGCCTCATTTATAATGTTACAACACCATGTCGCGGGACACCCGCATGTCTGTAAATGAAGGACCTGGCACAGGGATAAGGTGGAAGTACTACGATAGAATAGCAGGGCAAGTTATGTCGTGATTGACGTGGCAATGTGGGCATGCCGGAAAACTATGATTTCGATCATCTCTGCGACGTTTCAACCTCGAAGCTGTGGTTCAGGTGATACGACAAACAGGTATTTTCCGGATTGAGTGGTTTTGAAGGACGATCAGCGTTGTGCATTGTGAGCGTTATGATTCCTTGGGATGTTCAAGGTACCTGGCTAGGTCCATGTTGGAGGACGGTTGGCGAGAATAAGTATGGCTTCGGGAATAGACAAGGTCTTGAATGGTTGTTTCAAAGCTCCCATGGACCCGTACTTTCGGTAGTCCTGGTCAGTAACAGGTTACTTCGCTTTCCCGTCTCGCGGACACGTGTTAAGGATAACAAGAGTACCAAAGGGAAAATGGTAACCCCATAATCCTAGTCTCTGAGAGAATGAGGCAAGCGATTGGAGCTTCAGTGGCCAGATTGCCATCTGGACTTGGTGAGGACTTAGTTGAAGGCCTTTCGTGGCGTGCTTGGCAGGCTAGGAGCGACATGCGTCGGTCGAGTGCTACCTTCGTAGCAATTGGCGGAGGGATGATCGGGCGCGTTCTAATGACTTCTTTTACGAATTTTGCCTCTATTTCTGGCAAGTTCACGAAATTATCGGAATTCCCAAAGTGCACTTTCAAAGATTATATAGAAGGCATATGCCATTGCTATATCTTTTTCACGTTGCGGTATAAGCTTACTCGCTTTAGCTTTCGCCGACAACACAGCCCGATGAGTATCACGGCCACCATGGCTGCGAAGTCAAGCGATGAGGCTGAATTTACGAAGCCCATCCTGTGTCTGCCTTGGAACGAGCCGCATGATGAAGTTGCGATGCATGAATAGGATTCCGGTGAAGCATCTGAATTTCCACGGTCTGTGATCTCAGGAGGATCAGAGTCCTCCATCACTTTGCTACCAAGGACATGAGATATTTGCCGTGGCAGGCAGCCGATTTCAAGATCCAAGGGCCCTGTTAAAGCAGATTAAGCCGATCGTAGATTGTTAGTGCGACAGCTCCCAGGTACCAGTGGGAGGTGCTTTTACAAAAGTAAGCTAACGCGATTAAGCAAACGGTCTGATAGAGGCCGCCTCCATAAAGATGTCCGTGCATAATGAACAGCTGTCACTACATCTACTGTATCATCGCAAAACCAACTACATTTAGATTTGGGCCACGGCATGGAAAGCTTCTCATATCTTTATGAAAGGAAGCTGAGCTCGTTACTGACGGACGGGGACTTGCACAGATCAATTCAGTACTATGGTATGTACCGACTGCCGGTATACCTACAGATAAATGGCGGGTTAATCGAGTACACGCTACCCGCATACAGACTAGGTCAGGCTACTTCCGGACCACTTGCGCTCTACAGGAGGAGCCCCAATGAAAGCCGATCAACTAGCTATGGCTATCTATGCGAGTACTCGCGTAGAGCCGCATCGTGCATGCATGGCTCCGTACTCGCTCGGCATGGCCTTCCTATCAGTGGTCACGCAGATATTGACTCGGCTTAAAATGCAAATCTACCATTCACCGGAACCCTACGAGCTCTGTTGATGATCGCCGTTGCGCCGTCCCTGAAGCATCGAGGCCTCGATTCAGTCCTCCTGTGCGATAAAGAAAGGCATGGTTACTTTCTTGTATACGCGGGAGGCTATTGAGATGTGCTGCTTCCACACGCACTGTGCATGGTCCTTTGGCGTGGAGCAAACAATGCTACCAAGACATTGTACGCGTAAGGCGCCTGTCCCTACATTACTTTAGTGAACTGATGATATCTGATGCGGCTGTCCTGGTCTAGCTGCAAGCTGCAACACATGTTTGGCCTAGAATCCTTCAGGACAGGGACAGACTTGGATATCGGGCGTGAGCATGCGTCATCCCAACGATGACTGCATACAAGTCCCTATGTGCCAGGGTCAACTCCGTGCTTGTAGAAGATCCGAAATTCAAGCAGGTCCTAGACCATATTAGGAAAGGGGTTTATCGTAGCAAAATGCCGTACGATCCATCGAGTCCTTCTCTACGCCCCGTCGCCTCAAGCATGAAACAACAGGCAAACATTGTGGGACACAAAATTACGACACATCTTCCCAGTTGCTGAAACCGTGGTAGTGTGCAGTACAACTGTACATATTTTATGCCCCATGCCACGTATGCATTCCCTGACAGCTGCAACGCTACGTCCACTGTCCTTTACGCAAAGTCGTCCTCTATTCCTAGAGGACTCATGACTACACGAGAAGAGTAACCTTACGACAAACATGAACGTTACATCAATCATTGCAGATGCATCGTGGACGCAGATCACCGTACTACTGCATCGTTACATCACAATAACAGACATAGCAGCGGTCAAAATTACAGGGTCAGTGAAAATTTGAAAAACTTTCTGACCTGGGTGAGTGGAAAAGCATCGAAACCGGCACGGAAGCGCCACAGTGCTCCGATCCGAGCGGCCTCAGCATCCGGAGCCGGTGCTGACGCTCCCCTCTGTAGATCGAGTGCTTGTCATGCCAAACCAAACAAGCTAATAGTCCCGTGTCTCAAATGCCAACGGATATCTAATACGCCATGAGTGGTCTAAGGCGACCGGCCAAGTCCTCACATCTAATCAACCGCCTCCTAATACGCTTTCCAAACTTACTCATATCGAGTGAAGGAACCTGGGCGTCTAGCATTTGAAGGTCAAGGCTTCATTACTAGGTACTTCACAGTCACCTTGTCACCTGTAATTTTTCCCAACCGTGTCCTGCCGATACAGTTTTCTTCCGGTCGGATATCGGTATCCGGAGACTTCTGCTGTGCAACCCGTAACATCATAGCGGGCTGTCGCTTTGGCGACAGTGGCGGGGAATAATGGATGGGGGAGGGGAAAATGCAATTTTGATGTTTTTGATTTAACTCACTTGGGAATTCCTTACACCTCCTATTAAAAGAAATTGCAAACCAGGCCACATTGCACCCTCAAGCAGAAGTCTAGCATGCGATCAGAGGACGAGAATAGAAGTATGCCTGACTGACTAAACTGGGAGCTTGCACTTTGAGTGATGTTTGCTGGACAATTTGTCTGCTTAGACCCTGCTCCCAATACTCGTATGAAGGTGGAACAGAAAAACGAATTCAAAGGCAAATATAAACCACCGCGCCTATAGTTGAATGCAGCGCTGATATAAAAAGTCTCGCCTTGATTAACTCTCACCTCCCCGACCGTGATATCGTTATATTATTCCGCAGACTACTATATCAGCTTAGTTCATCTTCTTTATTCGCTACGACTCCGCTTGTTTAATAGAAAGCCATGCCATCCTGCATACTGCTCGATGAAATACTCGCGATCTTCACTTGTGGGTTGTACTCTCCACCTGTCTTTGTATCTTATTGGACCCATAAGCGATGAACCGCTATATTCTCCTGCAGATACGACTCGCTCATTTGATGATATTGAAAAGAAATCATCCCGTAATTGGTACTCTGCGTTTCGGGGTAGCTCGATATTACTAGCCCAACAACCGTACTACTAGAATAGGTACAAGAGCACTTTGTGGATCTTAGCTGCCATCTAAACCCTACAGGTTTGGATTAGCAAAATGACCTGAAAAATGTAGCGCCGAGCTTGACGCCGCAAGTAAGTGTATTGGTCCGTGAATAAGTCTATTTGACCCGAGTTATCAGAATAGTGAAAATACTGAAGAACCATCTCTTCGGCAGACGGACAGGCTTCTACTGACTTGCTGTTCTACCCGAACATGCAATATCGCCCTGCCCCCGAGATGCACGGGGGCTCACTCAAGTCGTGCCCTAGTAGTAATTGTACTCACCATGTGATTTCAGCTCGTCTCACCCATGTAGGAAATGATTGCGTCTTCTTCAAATCCAATGTATGACTTGGAGCGTTACTTTGTGTCTCGGGGGATTTGTAACGTTGCTCTCCATGAGTCAGAACTTACCGGGACAATATCCATGCCGAGGCTGTTCTAGGATGGCATAAGGTCGGCGATTTGAGACTGGGAACCATTTCATCAATGTACGTAGAAACGATTAGCTCCCCTAGTAAGTGGCTGATATGCACAACTAACAGCGAGAAGTTATAGAGAATGGTCAATACCTTACTTCGAGGAATTCCATGTATCTCTTGATTTATTTCGCGGGTATGATGAGTGTATTGCTATAAATTTCATGAATAGTTAACTGATTATCTCGGTTTCACGCGCAAGCATGTTCTTGGCAGCAATGAATATGTATCCGAAGTATTCCGACCTGTTCTAGCATCCGTGGAAGACTAGTGCAAAAATCGCATCGGCGGGAATGACGACGGCTCAAATGCACCTGCAATATTATCTGATAACCAGGAATGTCACAACGGTACTCTCAAGCTGTGACTGCGAAACAATTTACTGGTCTCTCGTCATCTCGATATTGCGCCTTGAGAAATTTTCGTGGCAGATGATGGGCCTATGGGTTGATTACCGGTCGTAGATGTCGGTCCGTCTACTATGCTCTTTTCCCAAAGACGTGGTTCGGATTATGCACGGTGCGCTACATACAGCAGGTCAATAATCCCAGCGTGTTATATCGTTGGCTGTTCTTTGATGCATGTACTCAACAGATATGTAGATAGCAACCCGATGATATCGTGGAAGCCATTTATAAAGCATGGCAGTGCTAACTTCGCATACTCACCGGTCAGTGGCTTCAATTATAACAGAACTAGCTTCTGATACTCACCGGCCCAAGGCTTCGAGTATAACTAGAAGCCTCAATAGCAACGTTGATAGAATCTAACCATCAAATCCGTCGTACAATTATCCGCAACGGCATTTCATTAACTAGTCTTAAATCCGCTTTGTGACCTACGCATTATGTGCCACTACCTCGAGAAATTCTTTTACTACAGCCAGTGCAAAGCTCAGCCTCGTCACATTGAAGCCAGGCGAATGTGGGACGAATGCGAAGAAGGCAAGGAAACCGGTCATTATTTCTCAGAGGCTTCCCCAGCCAAAGACTTGAATGGGAATGTTATTGTGACTGGGTCATTTAAACAGCGGGGCAAATGCCCGCAGTGCGCACCCTAATCAGCTAAGTGAGTTTGCAGAAAAGATTGGCCAATTTACCTTGCTAACATGAATGATCCAAGTACATTTTCAGCGCCATACCTAGCAGCATGTAACTGGAACCTTGGAAATAGAAATCCGGAAGAAAGGAATAACTCGTGATTGTTGGAGAAGAGCAACAGGTGAGCGATGGAAGGTCGTTGATGGCTGAACTTGCGAAATCACCTAGCTTTGATATTTAGATAATTTGAGGCATTATCTCACACTATATACCCATAAAGCCCGCCTTTTAAGTGGGTGACTTTGCAGCGACAACGTGATGGAGGTCTTAGCACAGATACAATCCACATGCTTCTCTCCCAAATGCCGGTTATCCAAGTATAGGATACGGAAGATAGTTTATTTCAAGGTGCATACTACAAAGCCTCCACTGCAGGCCCCGCTCCGTCATCCCCTGGGATCCAGATGCCTACACCTTTTTTTTCCATACGTAACCCCTCGGTAGCCTGAACCTTGAGCGTCTTATTAAAATAACGGTCAATGACTTTGAGTGTTGGCGTAATCCATATGCCCGTAGTGAGAGGCAGTATACTGTACTGTAGCGTCTGTCTGCTCATTGGTAGTAAGTGTAGGGTGCGTAGCTTTGCACCACTAAAGCCGAAATCTTCGCTGGCTTCCATGCTGATTTCGAAGGCGAGGAAGTGCATAGTAGGGTTTTCGAGAGTGTAGTCAAGATGCACAAGTGATGGCACTGAGGTGGAGTATTGCGCTGATGCTAGGACGCGTGGTTCGCTGGATGGGATTTGTATCCGTGGTATTGGGAGGGAAGAGGTAATTTTTGGTGCGTCGGGGTTGGAGGTACGCTGCCAGGTAATGTTAAGTGTCGTGTCAAGTGCTGTGGACCGTCGTTCCTCGAGATTGTTCTTGCGAACATCTAGGCTGAAGGTCCATTCGCTCAGCACCTGAGGATCCATAGATTCTTCCACTATCTCAAATTCTTTGGAAACATCGCATGTCGCACCTCCGTGGGTACCATGGACTTCCACGGAAAAATCGCTGACTTTGAGTTGCTCGTCGGCAAAGGATGCAACCTTTGCTCGTAGGCCCCATTTTTGCGCAATGCCAAAAGCGTCCCCTGATTCTGGGCTCACATTGCTCTCCGCATCCTGCAGTTCAAAGTAGCTAGGCCATTGCTCGGGATGGACGCGAGCGGTGAGGTCGTAACTTGCCTCAAAGGGGGCATTAAAAACGAGATCAGCTACCCTGATCTTGGAAATGGGTATATCGCGATCGCTGAGAAGGTGATACAGAACCTTGACCTCAAGGGCAAAGTCCGCTGGGTCCGGTGGTGCCGTAAAGTATATCTTCTCCGTTGTGCTAGCACCCTGCGATAATCTACCTACTACGTGACCAGGTAGGTCGAGTTCTGTGGAGCCTTCCAGTTGCGGAGGTACTTCCTTCATGGGCGATGAGGCTGGACGCTCAACCCATGAGTAAGGTAGAGCATCTTGCTGGCGACCCAGAAGCCGGACTTCAAGAACAGCTTCGGTATCTTCCTCTTCCAAATTCGAAACCTCGATCGCTAGGATGACTGGCTCATCAGTGTAGTACTGATTTCGCATGTCCGGTAACCTGATCTCCATCTTAGGTGGCTTAGGCAGAACGTGAACAGACATATGAGCTCCGCTTTTAGCTTTCCGTGGCTTAACTCCATTATTCGATATGATCCACCATATCGGGTAAGCGTTGCTCTGTAGGTCCGTGTCGGAGCAGACAAGGCCAAAGTGCCCCGTATTTACCTCCAAGATACAGGACTCTGCATCTACATCGCCTGCTTCGCGAAAGATGAGTGGGAATTCGTACACTTTGGTTTGACCAGAATGAATAGTCAGATCACATGGGCCGGCCCAGTGAGGTTTTTGTCCCAATGATGACGTCTCGTCCAGCTGGCATTCCAACATCATCGATTGGACCCCTGCAATCTGCTCATTCACTTCATGATTTAATCGGACCTCTCCCAATACTCCACTGAATTGATAAGACAGCGTGGAAAGTGTAATAGGAGCGGAGCCAGGACGAGCGTTGGAGGTGATGGCGATTTGTGATTGCAAAGGCTCTCCTACATTGCCTTCACTTCTGGAGAAGGCAAAGGTGACGGACACTAAAATGTCAGCGTTTGAAAAGCTGATCGGATTGAGTACGTACAACAAGACAAGTGAACCTTGGCGTGCAGGCTCACGCTAACCTTGTGTGCAGATTCGCTGTCTGGGAACACGTTCAAACATGCCATCAAGTCATGTCTGTATCTTGCTTTACCAGGGATAACTATGTGGTATTAGTACAAGAGTAAAATCCTCAGAACAGCGTACTGACATTGGCAGTACAACTCCCATTCGGTGGCAACATATATTTCGCGGTCATGAACGCGTAGAGCGCACTCGTGGAGAGCCCATAGCACCTCAGAAGCGAGACTATACCAGCCTTCTTTCCTCCACGCCATCTTTTCCCACAGCGGCTGAAGCACCTTGAAGGCGTCATCAAATCTCTTAACATGAAGCAGCGTTCTGGCCACCTCCAGCTGAAGCTGTTCGGCTTTGCGGTGTTGGCCGCGACTCTTGAACTCTAGCATGGATGCATTCAGCTTCGTAGCTATATCCTTCCAATGCTCGAAACCACCGCCAACTTCAGCAAGAGGATACTCTTCGTGGGGTTCAGGAACAAGGTATCGATCATAAATCTGATTCCGGCTGGAGACCTTTGCGGCAGGTGACATGCCGGGTGGTGTCCTATCCTCCTCGGTCATTTCGCGTGCAAGAATATAACGTCGCTTCGCGAAGTCGCTGGACATCTTGTGCCAGTAGCCCGCATGATGTAGATTTTCCCAGGGAGGTAACCTGTCCCCAACTGGGAATTGTTTCTCAGGTTGAGAAAAAACTGCAGCCACGCCACTGCTTAGCGGATCTGCGTCATGGAGATGCCTTCCAACTTGGAACACTGGTAGTTCAGTCCGCTGGATGACTTGTGCCATGACCTGCGCCCACCGCGACTCCCAGGCCTGCCAACCATAGTTCGAGGTGCCTTTACCTCGGCGATCGAGAACATCTCTCAGCCTAAATTTATATCTCAACCATGTCTGAACCGCAGACGTAGGGTAGTTGTTCCACAATTGACAGCGAATGTGCCGAAGTGCAATGATATCGGCCAGCAAGCGAATGTCGTCCCACCTCGGGGACCAACTTGCAGTAGTTTCAAAGAGGCCTTCCGGGCCGAACAAGGCTTCAAGTGCGATGTTGTAGTGTCGCTGCGCCGCATCCATTTCTTGGCGGAACTCTGCAAAAACGCCAAGCTTGAAGTCGTAGCGGACGCCCCATCCTGGATACGACAAAGTCTGAGAAGTGCCACGTGTCGGCGGTGCTGTAGGAGGGGGTATAGTACCGCGACTTTTCTTACGCCTTGCGTGCTTGGTGAGATCGCGGTAGTACTCGATGCAGAAAGGCTGCAGTGTCGACAGGACGCTCGTGACGAAAGCCCTTTGCTCGACTTGGGAGGTATTGGGGGGGAGGAAGAACAACGAGTTCTTTGGGTCGAGTCCGGTGGCTCTGCGTATGACGGCGAGTCGGTCCTCGATTTCAGGCGCCTCCAGTATCGTTTTGTTACTTAATAGCACCACAGCGAAGCGCGTACGGTAGTCAGACTGTTGGATCTGGCTCTTGATCCTATTGATGTCCGTCTTGAGCTGGTTGTCGTGCAGGCTGTTGGTGATGGGGTCGGTGGTGAAGTCGAAGAAGGCCAGGTATGCGGCGGGCACATAGTGCTGGTGTTTGGCGACCCAGGCGGGCGCGATGACGCCGTCAGGGAAGGTGGACGAGCAGGGCGAGAGGGGCGAGATGGGTGAGTGCAGGACCCACGGGGCCGCGGCAGCGAGGGCGGGGCTGCCGGGCGGGGTGGTCGCAGACGCGGTGGGGGCATCGGCCTTTTTGGGGGGCAGCTGGAAGTGCTGGCAGCCGTCAGCGGGGGCTCAATGCGCGTGTATGGACATGGCCAGCGCTGACCTACCCGGCCGACCGCTCGAATGCGGAAGCCATGCGCGTGGCCGCTGCGACTGGAGTTCCTCCCATTCCACGGAGCATGGGAAGCATCGGCACGCAGGAATTCGGCGAGGAGTTCGGAGGCGAGCTCGCTCGTCACGGGCGGGCAGTCGGCGCTGACGGTGGTGGCGGTGCGGCCGGGCAGCACCTGCGTAACCGGCGCGGGCGGGTCGAGCGCGGCGCGGCTTCCGAGGCCGGACAGGACGATGAAGGGGAGGTTGTGGACGACATAGTCGGGAGGGTAGGCCTCCATAATGGTGCAATCAGCGGGCCATGGGCCAAGGGCGTGACGGCAGGTGGGCGAGGTCGAGGCTGGGCGCGGCGGACGATGACATGGGCCTAGTTCGTCAACTAGTTCGTTCGACCCGAGACGGGGTGAGCCGCGGCAAGCTTCTCTTGGCCTGCACACAGCACACCCACCTGCCCGCTCGCCCAGGATTCAAATTCAGACATTCGGACGCCATCCTCAGGCTGTCTCACCTCCCGGTAGCCTCTGCAGCCGCCGCGCCCCCTCGTGCACCGTGTCGCCCACGTCCACGTCCGCCATCCATCATGGCAGGCCAGCAGCAGCAGATCATGGACACCATCTTCGCCATGAAGAGGAAGATGCTGCGGCGAGACGACTGTAGGAACCCCCTCGCCCGTCGTCTGGCACGCCGCTGACCCTCGCAGCCGACACGGAAGACGACGCGCCCGTGGCCGGCCAGCGGCACGATCTCAGGCGCAAAGTGCGCTACGCGCGCGCGAGCGACCCAGACTTCCTAGCCGACCCGCACCCGTACAAGAAGGTATGTCGCGACTACGGGTATGCCATTGCCGTGTCCTGGATGGCCAGCTGATTTCGCGCATAGCGCATCGAGCATGCCGGTTACCACCGCTCCATCCTCCAGCACAACCCCCCGCGATACGATCCTGACGGCGACATCGTCGAGCCCCACGACGAATACGACGAGCAAGATGACCTGGAATCGGTCGAGGAAAACCCTTATGGTGATATCCAGCTCGAAAGTACGCGCAACATCAGTCCTCCCCGATACACCACCGCCACACTAACTGACTGCCCTCTCAGACATTCTCGCGCCTCTGACCTCAGCCGCCGATCTGCCCAACCACCCAGCCCTGAGCCTCGCATACACCTCGAGCCATCTCACAGACCTAGCCAACGAAGCAGCTGCCCTTTCACGGAAGGAGCTTGTCACCATCGCGCGCGCAAAGACGCTGTTCGTCAAACTACTCGGTGATTCCGATTTCGCGCCGGCTGCGTTGGCAGCCATGAGCGACGTGCCAATGCAGCAATCAAGCTCCAATGGCACACACGACTATGCACCGCACGATCAGCGAGAGCACACACACGACGTCGATATGCAGGAGGCGTCAGAGTACGCTCACGTTACAAACAGGGAAAACGCAGGGCGAGTCAATGGTGTGCACCCACGGCTAGACTCGCATGGCAACACCACCGCTGGAACAGCCAACGACGCCGGGCCAACAACGAACGGTACGCTCAGCGGCGAGGCCGAGAGACAGCAAGAAAGAGGGCACGGCACGGCCTCCCCGACAGCCGAAGACTTGTCGGATACTGCCTCGCAACAAACTGCTCACCGCATGACAACACGGGCACGCGCACAAGCGGCCTCTACTCCCTCCCCTCCTCTTTCTCCGTCAGGCAACAGCAACGCGATACATCCGCTATTCGCATTCGCGACCGATTCATTACCCGACCGCGACTGTGGCCTACCCTTGAGTGAAGCCGAAGAGACAAGGATGATGCTGATGGCATACGTTCAAAAGCAGGAGGAAATTGCGCGCATAACGTCCGATCTTCATCACGGATTGCTACAGGCGGATCGAATGCGACGGGATGTGTTCAAGTGGTCCAAAGCCGAGGCGCATGTGGGAGAACTGAGCGATGGCGAAGACTGGTATGACAAGGAAGAGTGTGGTCTGGAGCAGGACCTGATTAAGGGCAGAGATGAGGAGGACGACGAGACAGCAGCAGCCGGGAAGAAGAGCACACGACAGCGACGCAAGCCGGACAAGGACGATCGCTAGAGGCCATCAGCCCGTACAATCATAGTTACCCGGTCACGGTGGAAGCAGCTTTCGTAGCATTCCTATTCTTTTTTTTTTTGCATCACGCAGCCTTGGCGGCGCGCCTAGCAACCACATCACCTTTCGGCCAGGGCCGCTCCTGCGGTCAAGACACGAACTCACGTGCCTCCGCGTCAAAGCAGCTGCTCTCTACCGTCCACTCTCTGCTCCACTCCTGGTCCACTCGCTGCTCCACTCATCCCAGCGCAAGAGCTGCAATGGACTTTGAATTGAGGTGCAACGACCTCAAGTGCCGCACCAAGCTCCACGATCGCGCGGTTGTTACAACATGCAGGTCCGCTGCATGCCCAGACGCTTCGCAGATACTTGGCCACTCACACCCACTACAGCCACGTCTTCTGCACACAATGTGCCGACACCACCGGCTTATCCAGATCTTCAAACGCCAATCGGTCCTGCCCGGCCTGCAGCGCCTCGCTCCACAACCCAGACGACGTGGTCATCGCAGGGCTCAACCCTTCAGAAGACTACAAGACAAGCGTTCTCTCAGGACTCAGTCCTGCTGTTATTATGGAGTGTGCTAGTCGCGGCTTAGCCTTTCATAGCTACCAGACTTCGCAGGAGATTATCTACCAAGAGTATCTAGCCAAAGGACTGACAGAGAAGTACAATCTTTTGAGCCAACAGATGGATCAGCTCATCCATGACGCCAATTCTCAGATTAAGGCACTTCAGGACAAGATGCATGGTGAGGATTGCCGATTTCTGTAAACGGTTTCTGGAAGAGCGCCCAGCAGCTAATGTTCGCTATAGCCATGCATGGGGAGCAAGAGTCTCTGGTAGCCAAGAACCAAGAACTCCACAATGCCTTCAAAGAACGAGCCAAGTCACAGCAGCAGACCCAGAAAATGTACCAGGCGCTAAAGGCCCAAGTCATGGCTTCTCATGTCGCCAATGCTGCCGGTGACGAAGCAGAATATGCCCTAAACACAGCGCACGGAGACCGCTTGATGAACCGGATACCAGGTACGCGAACCGGTTCTGCAAACTTCGGTCGTATGGGTGATCGCCACCAGACTGGTAATAAGAGACCGCATGATCGTAATAACAGCCGGAGTTCCGAAAGTAATGGCCAGCAGCAAGGTGCCGTCGGTATTGGTCCTCCTTTTGCAGCCCATCTTCAGAGTCGAGGATTGAATAGCAGAGTTCTTCCTGGACGTAAGTACTGGCTCAATAAGAAGCTCCACCATCGGCTCAATCGCATATCAGTCTACATACTTATCAAAACGTAGAATCAACGCCGGCTGGGACGCCCTCTCAAGCCCTCCGAAGCCGTCTGCCTGTTCTCGGTGGCAGCAGTCAGCACCAATACACGAACCAAAACGCGGATTCACCCTATCAGGTTTCACCTATGGCCAGACAGCCGCTTGTTGGGAGTGTCGCGACACGGCAGATGGGCAATGCCCCCTTTACCAGGAACTCTTCGGGCCGGAATGGAACTACTGTCAATGCAGGCTCCCTGCGACGATGAGTTGGCGACGTGCTATACGCTTGAACGCCGGTATAGACTATCCCCAGAAGTTGATCCTGCTATACTCTTAATAGACCATAACCTAGCTAGGGAGTATTCGACCCCACTTTCAGATTCTGTATAGAGAGTAGCCTCTATTAGATAATTAAGAATCATTTCTAATGAATAAGCTCAGCGATATAGTGGAGCAGGACACGGTGCACACTAAAAGATTGGATTATTAAAAGATGGTGTATAAGCTGTTAAGCTAACCTATACGGCTACCTCACTATAATAGGCTAGCCCTCTGGTAGACTGAGGTGGAGCCCTTGTGGCTGAAATAAAACTATTATCCATAACCGTCTCCCAGACCCAAGTAACTTTTGTTGTATTCTGGGAGAACATCTGCAGGTCGTAACAATCCTATCTGAGGTAGTTATAATATAAGACCTGAGTATGGTATAGCCGCGGGCCCGAAGACGCAGAACTCAATAATAGGTGGCTGTACAAAGCAGATGATGGGTTGAGATTAGATGAGGACAGTCTCTAGCAGACGGTGGTCTAGTTACATGGCGGGCCAAGGCACTATGCCTATCCTGACAACAGGCAAGTCATATGAGTGTGTGCAGGCAGCGACACAGCAGAGCGTCATTCCGTCTGTGTGCCCTCTTGGAGTCTTCCTATATCCTGTTCCGGGTGTTTCTTACGAACGTGTCTATTTAATGAATCCCTCCGCTTATACTCCTTCCCGCAATTCTGAACCGGGCACGGATTCATGATGGGATCCTCCTCATGTCGCGTCATATGCCTCGTCAGGGTGTAATTCCTTTTGAATGTCCGTTGACACTTGGTGCAGGTATACGTTCTTGGTGCGGCGGAGCTCGTCGTCTGAGGCACGTAGGGATCATTGTTGCTGTTTTTCGCGTCAGTGGTTGCCGAAATCAAGCTATCATTGGGGGTACCTTACTCAGTACCTATATGGGATGGGACAACTGGAGTCATTCTAGGGGAAATTCTAGATGATCCAGTAGCTGGTTGCGTGACTTCTACTCCACTGCCGGCCATATTGTTGCCGTGAAATGGTCGGAAAGGTAGCACGACTTGATTCACACCCTGAGGGTCATGGGGCAGCTGATACTCAACAGAAGACGACTGCTCGCAGTTGGTTGATTCGTCGGGATTCCCTCCTGTGGTATCTTCCTTGTAGAAGGATATCTTGGTATAGGTAGAGGCAGATTGATGCTGGAAGCACTCTATGGAATAATTTCTAGGCCCCTCCATTGGGTTGACGGTGGGTAGTATGTAGTCTGACAAAATATCGGGTAGAGAACGTATTGACGCTCAGGTAAGAGGAAGAGACAGGTTTTGGTAGTGAGGTAAAGGAAGAGTGAGGGCGGGTTTATAAACACGACCGTGTAACTGGCGGTGCTGGAAGAGATTATGACAGTGATGAAATGAACTTAGCTGCATTGCATCTGGTGCGATGAAAGTTATCGAGAGGCCGTGATGGGAGACGCTGGGTCGCCTGCATCTCCGTGAAGCTGTAGGGGAACCTTGGATTTTGGAACAAACGGTTACACAGGTAGGATTCGGCAGCTGGCAATGTATTATCGATGACTTGAACACACGGGGAGATCTATCAGGAATAGCGAGAAATTACACGGCGACATTCACGATTCTGAAGTCAGTTATTGTATCGCTCAGGTATTCAAGCCGCTCTTTACTAGTTAATACCAGCATCCCGTTCTTTTCTTATTCTACCGTCGCTACAGGCTGCTGAGAGTGTCCTGAACCACTGAGTTGAGGCCGCAGCAGAGGCCTGTTGCCAAGGCGGGTTTGAGCTCACCGCCGTTCCGCTCGGAGCATGGATGACCTAGAAGTGCTGACCAGCCGTAGGCTTTCACTCAAAATATGAAAGATGAGTTGGCCGGCTCGTCAGGTACATACAGACTTAGCTTCGGGTCCCTCAAGTACGGTTCCATGTTCAAGCACAATAAGGCTTTGTTGAAATCCTACACACAATGCGACGAGAGGTAAATGGGCCCTTTTTTACAAAAATCTGACTTTGAATATTTTGTTCAAGTAGGAACGACGCCCCTCTATATGTGATCGCCCAGACTAAGAACTTGAGGGATCTTATTTCGTTTTATAAGCTGTGAGGTCCTCAAGAGTCTGTCCTGGCATGCCTTCCCTAAAGGCGCTGGCAGCTGTCAAGACTCAGCAGAGCTTCTACCTAGAGTCCTTTTTTTAACAAGTTTGGCACCAAGCTGTTCATCACTTCATCCATTGTATACATCAATTTGGGCATCCTCTACTACTAAGAGTCGTCACTCCTATAGACAAAAGTAAGCTCGACAAGGCAGTAGCTGCATATCTCGCTATCTGACACCGCGTGTTTAGGGTGTCCAGGTCGCATTAACCTAGGTAGTACCGAGCAGAGCTGGCGGGTGTGACTCACCGTCCTTCCGCTCTGTCCGAGGCCATCCACACGTGTTAGTCCTGGTATGGTTTCCCGATCGGCGCTGGGAGCTGTCAAGACTCAGCAGAGCTTCTGCACTCCCTACGTAACGAATTTGGCACCAAGCTGTTTATCACTCCATCCATAGTATGCATTATTTTGGGCATCCTTTATTACCAAGGGTCGTCTCTCGCATAGGCAAAAGTGAGCTCGACGAAGCAGTAGTTGCATATCTCGCTATCTGACCCCTACACCCAGTCAAGGCAGCAGATGGTAGAGAAAAGAAGCTCGGTTTGCAACCATAAGGAGTTCAGCGAGAAATCACCATGGCTACCATCGGGGCTTAACCAGATATGCTTGTATGCAGGGTTAGCTCTGCAGAACATAAGTACGATGTACATGGCGATTCTCGCTTCTCTGCTGCACTCCGCACCGTCCGCAAACCGTCCGCAACTTCTGTACCGCCGCATTCAATCGGGAAAGGGCCGGCAAGGCATGGTTTCAAGGTAAGCATGAGCTCAAGCCGCACCCTGAGCAATGCATGATTCCTCAAGGATAGTACCTGGCGTCGACGGATCCGTTTCCGCAGCACACTGTGACGTCACAAGACACCGAAGTTGAACCGCCTCAACACCAGCGACCCCCGTGAACACCGCTCATATGCGATTGGCTGTGCTATGAGCCAATGGGAGTGTATGAATCAACCACTCGCTCATATTCGATTGGCTGGGCTATGAGCCAATGGGAGTGTAAATCAACGACTATCTTGTGAAAAAAGTACCAGACTGGACGCGTTTGCGCACCGCGACGTCACATATGTTACACAAAATCTCGCTGTCTCCATGAAAAATGGCAGCAAGAAACACACGCAAATTTCAAAATACCTAGTCGCCCCATGTTTCAGTTCATGCCCTGTGCCTCGCACGCGAGCGCGGCGTGTTGACTTGGCTATGTACATTCTCAACAAGCTAGACGTCGTCATCCATAGAAGCAGAAATCAACGGTACCAAGTGGAAGGAAGGGCAGATAGTCGAGTGGCGGTAGTTGGAGCATGTATGAATTGTTCCCTCTTGTCTCTTTTTTTTAGCTAGAACCAAAGGTACATCCCTCCATCATCAACGCCCCTGGCGCTACCCACAGGATCCCTGCCAGGCAGCTTATGCCGCCAGCGATTTTCACCCTGCAGATGCTCCTGCACTAGCTTCGGTGCTCCCCCACCCCCCGGGTGGAGTTCGCATTTCCGTGTCATTTATCGAACCCCACGTTCTCAAGTAATCATCAGCTGTTTGCTGTAGCATCGCAGGGGCAAACAGATTACATTGTCTGGTCGTCGGGAGCGTAGATGGGTACTTCAAAATCCATGGCTGCGTGGTCGAGAATGTGTCGGTCAACGGCAGGGATGGTGGATATGTGTTGCGGACTGTCTTGTGGTTCGGCTGATTGATGTTGATTCGGCCTTTCAGGGGGAAGGTGAGATTGGCTTGTTGGTGAAGATGACGGTGCGTTGGTTTGTGGCACCGCGTCAACTTCGACAATCTTGTCGTCTTGCACTTTGACTTCGCGATCGCGTAGCCGACGCATGAGTTCAAAGAATTGACTATTTTGGAACTTTTCGCTCGTGTTGTCCGCAACGCGTTCTAGCAATCGTCCCGCTGTTTGTGCCATTTCATCTTCATCGTTTCTTTGTGGTCGCTGCTCCTCTTCCGGTTCTTCGGGCTGTGGTTGGGCCATCATTGGGCGTTCGAGCTCTGGTGTGCGCATGTAGCCCGCGGCCTCCAACTCTTGCCATATTCCTTCTTCGCTCATGGGGACGCGGGCACTAAGGGGATACTGGCTCATGAGTCTTTGGTTGATCGCCTTGATGAGCTCCTCTGCCCTCGTCTTGATGTCTAGCGGTGCATCACGATCGACGATCCTCTGTAAGGAGTCAACAATCCATGCCCCTTCATTGGCGTCCTGGATGAGCTCCCCATCCTGCTCATAGTTTGCCATCTTGTCAAGATATGACACCGCCTCCTCCGTCCTACCAAGTCCAGTTTCGCTCCAGACTTGGATAGCCGCGTAGATGGCTAGACAAAACAAGCAATAATCAGCTTTCGTACGATGGAGGACGCGGGTGAGTACACGGATAACTACACACCTGGCCGTGTCCCCCGTAATCGCATAAGAAGAGGATCCGGCTCACCCGACCTGGCTGCAACGCCCAGTACTTCTGGGTTAGCCTGCCGCGACTCCTGTATCTTCTGCTCCTGTGTTTCAACCTCGATCATATCTTTCTGGGCCTGTGCAAAGGCCTGCTCGAATGCCGCTTCGTCGAAAGCAGGAACGGCGTCTTGCAGAGGCTGCTTGCCCTGAGCGATTTGCGACGATGCAAAGGCAGGCGTCCGCAGGTATGTCTGGCCACCGAAGCCGCCTATACTGTAGCTGGCCATGCTGTTGTAGTTGTTCTGATGCATGGCGGGGGCCTGAACAGCAGGTGTCTGCTGTCTCATGAAGTCTTGATGCCATGCCGATGCGGCGTTGGCTGCCTGGGTCCGTTGGTGTTGGTGTTGCTGTGCTTGGGGAGGAGGAGTTGCTACGCTCAGACGCTGGAAGTCAGATGCCCAGTCTGGCGCCTGCTGTGCGTGGGAAAACTGTGGACGAGGTTGTGCGAAATGTGGCGCAAAGTGCTGCAGGTCTTGCGGCGGACCGGGCCTTGCCGCTTGGAAAGCATCAAATTCTGAATCAACCCTGGAATTCTGGCCAGATACAGTTCGGAAGCCCTGGGAAGTGTCAGAGTCACAATCACTGCCCATGCGCATCTATGGGCGTGCAGTGTCGTGCAGTGTCCTCCTACCTGCGTTGGCGAATTATGCCTTCCCACCAGGCGATCCTGCTGCAGCGTCCGATCGACTGCACTGTGCTTCTGGAAATTCTGTAGGGCGTTTGATGGCCCACAAAGCGCATCTGCCATGGTCTATTAAGATCAAAAAAGAGGGTATCACTGCGCTATACGATTCCAAAGCAAGAGAGTTGCAGTGAGGGATGGTTGGGAACCAAAAGCCGAGGCTCGCAACGTTGCGGGTCGAAAGACCCACAGTCCACACCATGACGCGACAAGCACGTGCCAGCAGTCTTCACATGCAACGTCCGTAGATGCGACGTGAATTCACTGCGATAGTATGGGTAATACGATATGGTGTGTAATTTGCATATGTAATTCGCATTAAATACTGGTATATCCGAAAAAAAAAAACCCCTGGCCCAGCAATAGTACGCATCTCAGATCCTTGGCATCAATACATCAACACTTTCTATACTCACCTAAAGAACATGTCCCCCAAACTAAGATTTCTCGTGGAAGTGCGGCCGACGACATCACTCCTGCTCCTGCTCCTCGACGTTTTCTTCCTCACAAATGCATACTCCTTCTTTCCCCGCCTGTCCCTCCCCTCGGCCTCGATGAACAAGCGGTCCCCGCCACTATGACCCATACGCAGTCGCCGCGTGTGTTCAAAGAGAATGTCCGTTTCACGCTGATCCATTTCGCGGAGCACAATGATATAGTCTGGGTTCTGTCCGTTATATTAGCATTCTATGCCCCGCCAACACAAAGGTTAAACGACCTACTGAATCGTACTCATAGGGGATGTTGTAGTAGTGCAACGTCTCGACATCGAGATACGTCCTGTGTACCTTTGCATACGTCGGCTGTGGAGCAAGACGAAGTTGATTGTGCGGAGTGAGGCCTTGCTGTATCTGGTTGTCCTGGATGCCAAATTGGGCGAGGCGCTTGCGCATGGCTTCTTCGAGCTCCTTCTCCTGTGCTTCCTTTTTCTTCTTTTCTTCCTCTTCTTTTTCGGCTTGTTTGCGGAGAAAGGCTTCGTACTCTTCCTTTTCCTTCTTCTTCTGACGCTCATCTTCCAGACGCAGTTCCATCAACATTTGTTCGCGGGCACGTTGCTTATCCTCGGCGTCCTTGACTTTCTTCCGCTCATACTCAAAGATGACACGCTCACGTGCTTCGTTTGCTTCGGCTTCTTCTTGAGCTTTCTTCTTGTTGTAATCGTCCACAGCGCGCTGTTGGGCCTCCTGAGCCTCTTTTGCCTGCTTTGCAACCTTTGCGTCATTCTCAGCGATGATTCGTTTACGCTCTTCTTCCATGGCTTTTTCTCGATCTTCACGCGCTCGTGCCTCTCTTTCCATCATGGCAGTGTTCTCGGCAATAATGGCTCTGCGTTCCTCATCCTGCTTCATCTGCTCAAGCGCCACTTGCGCGAGAATCTTTTCGCGCTGCTCCTCGGCCTCTTTCTGCTCCCGAGAAATCTTTGCTTTGTTCTCGGCAATGATTGCCCTGCGTTCTTCCTCCTGTTCGCGCCTTTCCCTCTCCAACTTGGCCAAGATTCGGTCACGCTGCTCCTCTGCTTCGCGTTGCTCTCGGGACATCTGTGCTCGGTTCTCGGCTAGTATTGCCCGTCGCTCGTCCTCCTGCTCGCGCCTCTCTTTCTCTAGCTTCATCAAAATCCTCTCACGTTGGTCTTCCGCGTCACGCTGTTCTTTGCTCATCTTGGCCCTATTCTCCGCGATTATCTCGGCACGTTTCTTCTCCTCTTCCCTAGCGTTTCGCTCACGCTCTCTCTCTTCGCGCGCATGCTTGAGCTCCCACTCGTGCCTGAAACGTTCTTCCTGGTATCTGATGCGCTCTTCTTCAGCGTCGCGTTCTTTTTTGTCCTTGATGTACTTGAGCTCCATCTTACGCTTCACCAGTTCCTCGCGCCTCTCCATCTCCTCTTCCTGCCGTTCTCTTTCGAGCTTGTCCTCGGCTTCCTTGAGCCGCTGCTGAGCAAGGGTCAGCTGGATCTTTTCTTCGTAATGATGATCAGAATGTCGCTCTCTTTCAAGTTTATCCTCGGCATCTTTGAGTCGTTGTTGAGCAAGCGTCAACTGAATCTTATCTTCGTAACGGTGATCTAGGTTCCGTTCTCTGTGAAGCTGTTCTTCCGCGTCCTTGAGTCGTTGTTGAGCAAGTGTCAACTGAATTTTGTCCTCGTAACTGTGGTCGGGCGAATGACGATGGTGCCGATTTTCTTCATAATCATGCCTGGAGCGGGAGCGAGACTGGTGGTCTCGCCTGACTTCCAGTCTCAACTCGGCAATCTCATCTTCAAGACTCCATTCACCAGGGATCCTTCGAGTACCGGCGCCTCCTCGACCACGAGGACTATTTTCTCGGCCTTTCTGTTCTGTTCGCATGTTTGGGTTACTTTCATTATCCAAGCGGGTGGTGTTGTAAATGGTCACGTTGGGGGCCGGACTGTGACCCTGTGAGCGGGTGCGATGAAGACCAGACGTGTAGTGGACCTCGGGGGTAAGTAGTTCGCTCGTGCGGCGACCGTAGCCGGGACGAAGATCATCGTCGAAGTAGATTTTGCGAGCTGGTGGTAGTGGGGGTACTGGCGGGCGAACATAGCGAGCGCCAGCGGTGACCTTGTCGCTCGAGTACCACTCGTCCTCGGCAAAGTCCCATTCATCTGCCCGCGGCATTTTGATCCAAATGTTGTGGGCGGGGGAGGTGTAGGGTGTACAGTGGAGATGGGGGTGATGGAAGGATATGGATGCGGTTTGCTGGAGCCCTCTTCGCAAACAGGTAAACAGTGTAAAACGTACTTGGGGTCGGTAGTCTTGGGCCGCACAAACTGCACGCAGCGATGCAGTGCCGAGTGGGGTAGGTGAGTGCAGAGCAGAGCAGGGCCAAGTGAAATATAAGATGGCGGCAGCACAAGACGTCTGACACAACCGTGCACAGCAGGGTAACGTCAGAAAGAAAAGCAGGAAAGAAAAGAAAAGCGCTGGTGAGATTAATGCGGCCGCCCGTCCAATTTGAAGAAACTGCAGGCGGCCCATGGCTTTTTTGGGGGCTGAAATGTCCTCAGGCGGATGCAGCTAAAGCTAGTCATCAGGCAGCTACTGTGCCAGAGCCGGGATCGCTCCAAGATCAGCCGAAAGCTTTGCGGCAAATGAGACAGATGCATGGCACCGGTGAGTGTAGCAAGTGGCGATACAAATGCCGGCATAGATGATTTTCTCTCCGATGTGTGGTGACGAGGGCGGTTGCGGTGCCGCGGCGGAGAGTGGACGAGGGGCAGACGACTAAATTTACACAATCCAAAACAGGGTACACACACGCGTGCAAATCGCTCCAGCTGACCCCTCCCCACCCGTGGCGTCAAAAAGGCAAGCAAAAAGCTGCTTCATTGGTTGTCATCGCTCGTGATGGTTTGGTGGTCCGGTGCTCTGCGCTCCATGACAGGATTCGGAAGCATGCGAAGCGCGTCTTGAAACCGTATGCTCGCGCGCGTATACATAGTCCATATGTGCAAAGAAAGTACACGGTATGCACACGGGTGGGGCATGGATAACGCGACCATTGCCTTAATTGGACTGAGCATGCTGGCCATGTTGGTCATGCCCGTCAACAAGGCGCCAACCGCCACCATCATGGGCTAGAGGTTGTGTATGTATGCACTCGTGCGCCGGTCGGATGGTTTCGTGTGACATGTCGGTGGAGGAGACTGGACGCCTGGAAGTCCAGCATGGATGAGATCCGCCCGCTACTCCCCGTGATAATGCATCGTACGTGCATTGCTTCACACTTTGTCTTCCACAACTTCCTTCCACCCCCTCTCGGCGCGCCGGATGAGCTCCTCGTACACCGTCCACGCAAGCGCGCTGCTCATGGCTTTCCTCGCGATGCGTATGCCCAGCCCGTCAAAGAAGCTTCGCACGCCCTCCTCGGCGAACATCTTCTTAGCCGCTTGTATGGTGTTCCCATAGCGATCCGGCATGAGCTGTATGCGTGTCTTGATCGCATCAAACGGATTGGTGACCGTGGTGCCCAGCCCTGCTGCCGACACGCCGGAGATGAAGTTGATGCCCACGGAGGTGCTGGTCGAGAGCTTCATGCTCGCGCCCGACGTTTCTTCGATCTTGGTCGCGAGACGTGAGAGCCTGCGTTTCGATTGCTCGTAGAAGAGCACGTAGAGGCCGGCATAGGGCCCGTCGCGGACGGCGGTGGCGCCGAATCCGGCAAAGAAGCCTTTGACGCCTTCGGTGCGAAAAATATCCCGTGACGCTGTAAAGAGGGAATTGTACGAGTATAGACTGCTTTCAAACCGCACTTTGAGAATGGTGATGGGCATCATGACGAAGCCGGCCCAAGTTCGCGCGAAGGCGCCGGTGGCCAGATTGGCCGTGTTGCTGAGCTTGGGGAGCGAGCTGGAGTGCTCTGGGCCTTTGATG
>Ga0182211_1000032_pt1 | contig 33655 bp, 25 predicted proteins | sample G5R1MG_20_FD_129660 | JGI IMG/M metagenome (GOLD analysis project Ga0182211, IMG submission 129660) | Switchgrass phyllosphere microbial communities from Michigan, USA - G5R2_MAIN_03OCT2016_LD1 MG | ecosystem: Host-associated > Plants > Phyllosphere > Phylloplane/Leaf | place: USA: Michigan... | reverse complement strand
TCCCATGGACAGATAACCTGCCCACACTTTCAGTGGTGTTACTTTGATCAAAGCGCCAAGGCGACCTGTGGACTTACCATGGTAATTTTTTGCTCGGATCACGGGGTGGTAATTTCCGAGTGACTAGCGCTAATACGTGGCCAAGTACTAGGTACGCTGCTTTTACCTACATCTCACCGACGCCAATTACTCAACACGCCGGCAATTGCGCACGCCACTCGATTTACACGTGTATTTCCATCCATCATTTCATCTATACTCATTTCATCACCATGCCATCTAAGCGACAGAAACAGAGTGAAGGGGTTGATGGGTCTACGGTTGCAACACCAGAGCCAGAACCACATAAGTACATTTGTATCAATCGCCCGTTTTTCGACGCAGATAGCGAGCACCGGCTCCAATGGAAGAACGACGAGGACGAAAGCTGTGAACGCCAGGAGATTTCTGAGAAGCTCTACGACGAGAATTTCAAAAAAGAGAAAGAAGCAGGTATCTGCAGTGCTCCAGCAGCAGAGCACCCCGATCATAAATGGGTCATCATGAAGAGTGCTGTTTTGAAATATAACCTATGGCGCAACAAGGCACAGTACTGCAATCCCGACTACTTTAATATGCATCTCTACACTGACTGGCATGGTTAGGGCTTGCAAGAAATCATCGAGAATCAGCTGAAAGACTTTGACAAAGCGTTTCACGAAAAAAGCGAGCAAAAACTCGAGGACATGTGGGCCGTGGTCAGTGCCATGGGTCTGTGATTCAATACCGCAGACGGGATTGATGAATTATATGGTGAGTACCTGTTTTTCTACAATTAGGCCATATTACTTGCTGACCGGAGCCTGCAGGGAACGAGAATGGGGATAAGACCTGCGGACTTGTTGGCCTTGTAGGATGTGCTCTGATCACAGCGTTGGATGCAATCGAAGCTGCAGGGGAGTTGAAGCGCGACTCAAAATTCCTCGATTTGCCTCTTGTTATAGGAGAGTATCTGGAATTTACAGAAGAGCTTCCCGATATGGGTATTGAGGGAGAGTGCATGATGTGGCGAAAAGAGGTTGTCGAATACTTCAAAAGAGGTAATCTTGACGCTTTGAAGGGTACCTTCACGACGGATATGCGCATTAAGCAACTGGAGAAAGCCGACAGTAACGATGTTCATCCAGCGAGTCGGAGGACGAGTGGAGCCAATTCGCCACCGACATCTACAGGGAAGCGGAAGCGGGCCCATACGAAGAGCGATTCAAAGGATAAGTGGCAATGGGCTTCCAAGTTTAAAGACTACAAGAAGCAGGAGGGTCCAGCCATAGGTGGACAACACTATGATATTACGAAAATGAGTAAGAAAGAGAGGATGGAAGCATCTTTTGATGGCACAGATCCTCTTGCTGGTGTGCCAGCCAAGGACTTGAAGGAAAATCTTCTCCGCCTTGCGTAAAAGCAATCGATGCTAGCTACCCTGGTATTTGATTCATGGTTTTTAAAAATTGTAGCTGATTATTGTACTTTCCCTCTTGCGTCTACAGGCCAAATTTCCTCGATAACCCCTTGTCGATGGGCGTAGTATACATCGTGGAGATTGATCGTCGGATCAATATGGCTCGGTACCATTTCCACGGTATCGCCAACTTCCAGCCGCACCGCCTTTCCTTCTTCCCATGTCAGACTTCCATGCTCATCGCCCAAGACGCCATATGTATACCCATGTGCTTTGCACTCGGCCAACCCGCTATCGGTAGTCAACGACTTCAGACCGGCATCGATGGTAACGCAGGTAGGACTCTGTTTGCTGAGCACCGTCGCGAGGATAGTGAGACTGTTGGAAAATTTGGTTCCAACCGCATTGCGATAGTCTGTATCCATGAAGATGAATGAACCCGGCTGGACTTCCGTGATACCAGGAGTGTTGGCGCAGAACTCCGCGGTCCCTGTACCCCCAGTAGTAACCACATCAATGCGGTGCCCAGCTTCCCTCAAGATTTTTGCCGTTTGTACGAGGATTTGCATCGACTCTAAACACATTTCTTTCCTCTTTGCCCACCCATGTATATGCTGCAAATGCCCCTCATACCCTTGCACCCCAATGATGTTCAGATGCTTCAACCCCGCCACAAAACTTGCCAGGTTCTGCGCCGCTTGACCAGGCTGCACACCTGTCCTGCGTATAGGCATTAGCAGTGATTACAGAACCTGCCAACGACTGACCGTCGAAGGCTTCCTACCTGTTCAACCCGACGTTCAAATCAATCAACGTCAAGATTCTACCCTCCAATCCACTCGCCTCAACTGCATCATCAATTGCCTTCGCACCTTCTTCACTATCCACCACAATTCTTATCTCTCTGAACATTCCCCACAGTTTTACAAGCCTTATTCACCTTGGTCTTGCCCACTATCTCGCACGTAATGAGCAGATCTGTGAAGCCCTTCGAGCACATGACCTCCGCTTCACTAAGTTTGGCGACACAACCACCCTTTGCGCCGGCATCGACCATTTTCCTTGCGAGTATGACGGATTTGGTGGTTTTCAGATGTGGGCGTATGGAGATACCTGTGGGCAGGAGGTGCGCCATGAGGGAGGCAATGTTGGATTCCATGAGATCGAGATCCACAAGCATGGCGGGTGTGTCGAGGCTGGTGACATGATCACCACACTTGGGTGAATAGGTCATCTTCAAGGAGCTGGGGGTACGGTAGGGTAGAGGTAGATGAGTAGAGTTGTGGTGCAGTAATATGGTCGTCCGACGAGGTCTCACGAATCGATAAGTTTTTCTCCTACAGCTTCTAGTTAATAAAATTACCAGTTCAATGGCAGGGGCGTTCTTCTAATGTATTGCAATGGTCTTCGGGGTGGATGGCTTGAGTGAGGCAGATGGATGGGCAGAAAGACACGGTCCCGATACAGTAAGCCGAGTCCCACCTGCCTAAAAGATAAATGATCCACCGGGACATACGAATGGGTGCTGGGGTGACCACTGTTGCCCTTTTCAATGCGGTTCAGGATGCCTACGCTTTGCCCTCGTTCAACTTCCAGTCTCTGTCTCCCAAACCAAGGGACCCATACAAAATTCAGACGTACAACACAACCATTATCACATGGAAGAACCTGCTCTAGGAAGCGGCAAAACTTAGGTAGATACCCCAAATAACGCCCACCGAACAGCCAAAAACCACTCTCCTCTCCACTGGCACCCACAAGAAACTGACCAGACTAACAACCGGCCAGAACTTATATCCGTCCAGCATCATCGGCCAAGTTTTGCTCCCACACTCGTGTCTTACTACATCCCACGCATTGCCGGCACTGAATCGGTCTAGCGCATTCGCGCTGGCATAGTTGATGTAGCTCATGTACGCGAGGAACATGAGTGTGTTGACCAAGGCGCCAATTGTCTGGTCAAGTAGGAATTTTGTTAAAACATTGGCCGTACTTATCGTCCCCTTTAAGGATTTAGGTTTCTTCTCCTTCTCATCAGAGGACGACGGCTGCGGTTTCTTAATATTGGTGGGAAACTGGTCCTCAAGAAAGCCCTGCCAGAGAATATTAGGCGGGTTGCAGAGAAGGCTAAAGAGTGCGAATTTGAGGACTTGGGCGAGATTGAGGGCAAAGGGCTTCTGGTGGTGACGTGTTAGCAAATCTAGGAGTGTATAAAGGGGAGTAGGTGCTGCAGACGTGGGATTGGTAGCACGACAGAGCTTGGGCGAGTACGTTAGATGTAACGCTCAGCATCGCGCCTTGTAGCGTCTGCGTGATCATGGACATGATCGGCGTAGAATGCGCAGGCCGAGTTGTGTGTGGTGGCGTGCGGGTTATCTTTGCCGGTCACGCAGTGTATCTATTTGTGCTCAACAAGCAGAAATACGCCGAGCTAGGTAGAAAAGGTGAGAAAATAGCATATCGTGTACAGATGCAGGTCTCTGCAAATCGACACGTCGCCGCTTGGTATTACGTAATCAGCAACAATGCGATACCCACCATTAGGGAGCAGTGCATCTTATGTCTCACACAGATGAAAAGGCTTTGTAATCTTCTTTACGATATGCATTAGCACTAGAATTGATTATGTACCCCCCGGATAGATTAGGATACAAATAAAACATTGCCTCTACCAGCACCTATAGGCGTGTAGATCTTCGGCCAGTTCCATAAGCATTTTCCATGCCTGTCAGTGAACTCCGCAAGGTCCAGGTGTACACTTCTAAATAATCGCGAAAATGAGATGGTGGAAGTGGCACGCGCTATCGCTAAGGAATCGAAAAGATCGTCACGGTCGTCTTGATGATTAGGAACATGGCTGGGGGCGATTTCCTCTCAGAAATGACCGTCATCCTCGCGAGTCGCTTCGGCATGATTGTCTGCCAAACGGACATCCGCCCCGGTGTCTAAATGTAAGTCACTCTCTGACTCCATATCATTATTATTGTCCATATTCGTCACTCGTGAAGCATGCGCTTGCGGTGTGAGCCTGAGAGTAATCTCTCCAAGATGCTCAGACTGCTGAACGATGAGCATGCCTTTGCTTCCCAAGCCGAGAACCATCATCAGACCCTGGCATGCAATCAGCTTCGTGTTTTCACCAGGAGAGAGCAGCTCTTCAAAAGTGATCTCGTTTATGTCAGTTGCGGCTTCGGCTTGCAGTGCGTCTGATAGGCTCTCCGTGGCTACTTGTGCACGACTGCGTTTCTCAGCGATCGCATCGATCACGAACGCAAGAAAGTTCGCGCCCTCCGCAGAAAGAGCATCGCGAATGGAAGTCGGGATTTGAAAAAGAACTGGCGGCTCTGGGTAGTCTGAACTGAGACCTGGGGGTGCAGAGCCATCTGCATCCAGGCTATAGTCACCATCGCTCTCCAAATTCTGGAGCGCATCAATTCCACTAGCCTGACCACGACCAAAGAGAGGGGATGCAGAGACGAGGCGGCTGCCACGCTTGCCTTGGTCGAGAGAGTCCAGTCCACTCCGAGGTAGGGCAGATGAACCCCGAAATGAAGCACTCATGTTCCATGGCATTGCTGAAAAGACCTGTTGATCTTCGAGGGCGCTCATGGCTTCACGAGGTAGCTCAACCTCCACATCATCGCAACCGGGCGGGAAAAAGCCTTCGCCGTCTGCTCCACGAGGGATCTCGCCTTCGAAATCCGTAGTCTTTTGTCGGACTCGCCGAGACTCGTATTGTGTTGCATCGTCGATGCCACTGTCATGATCGTGCTTTTCGGTCTTCCTTTTCTTGCGGCTCATACCAGTGATCAGCTCGAAGAACTTGTCTCCAATATACATGTTCAACGGATGGGAACCTTGTGCACCCAGAAAGTCTTTTCCGATGCCTCCCAAACCACTGCCCCAAACATAGTGTTCTGCATTCTTCTTTGCTCTTAGAGTAGCGGTGCCTTTGGTTTTGAGTCGTGCGGCTTCCCTCATGTTCGGCAAGTAATTCTTGTTCCAATCGATCAACTCTGCATTACGCAGCTCGATGGTCCAGTCAGTTGGCAGAGCGCGCGCAGATCGAGGCTTACGACGGAGAGCAGCCACAGTCGAAGAGGAAGATTCTATTATCTCCAAGTACTCGCTGGGCTCCCGCTGTGTAGCCGAAGAGTATTGATCGCCGGAGATGAGCAGGTCAATGTCCATGTTATCGTTGGAAATCTGGTTTGGGTCAATATCCATGGCACAGATAGTACAGGCAAGATCGTGTAAACCCAAAGCGATGAGCTTGGATCTATAAGGCCAGTGCTGCTCATCGGATGGAGAAGCGCCATTGCAGTGCAGAGAACAAAAGAGCTTACAACAAGACTCACCTGAGCGCCGGCGTGCCTTCCCTGTTCGTGCTCTCGCCTCACTCGGGCACTCACTCCCGTATAACTCTGCATCTCGGCACCCCCATGCACATCTGGCGTTCTATGCATGATTTCATCGTAGCCAAGCTGGATAAAGCCCCCGTCATCTCCGAAGGTGAAGTCAGGTTCATCTAAATCCAGAAATCCGCCTGTACCGAACATGTCACTTGTCCGACTGACACTGTCCGCGTCATTGTCACCCTTCAGTCTAAATTCGCCGTGCTGGAGAGGGGAGGTTGAGGGTAAAACGAGACCACCAACCGCACCAGCTGTAGGGATAGACGGGGATTGCTGTGTTCCGAAAGGAGTCAGAGACTGAGAGTCTCCAGAATGGTAGGCCGAGAAGAGGTCAAAGCCAAGATTGAAGTCCGCACTTAGGTCGTGAGGGTGCATTGTATACTCGGGTAGAAATGAAGGATCATCCTGAAGGACGAGCTGCTCGGGTCTGTGGCGCGTTAGTGTGCAATACACATTCATTAGTACCAAGGTTGTCCACCTAGCCCGCCCGGCATCAGGGTCAATCGCAGAGTCTTTGACTGTTCGTAGCAACAGATTCATCGAATTGCTCGCACTCTGTGCATCAGAAAGTACATAGCCGCATTGCTGCAAGTATACACGCGAAACACCGTACCTGAACACGCGTCAGCCAAGTGATTTCTTCCATCTGCAGCAGTACTGACAGCAAATTTCCTTGCAACCGTAACGCCATTGGAGCCGCCGGATCTACGATAGTCTGGCATGCCTTGGAGACATTGACATCGAGGATCTGCTTACGGTTGATGCGCTTCAGACTCGATTTGGAGCCGAGTGTCGCGACGAGCCTATAGCTTTGGTCAATATCAGAAAAGGAGCACCTCGCCACATTTCCCGCTTACCAGACAGTGGCAACACCGTATTTGCGCGATGTTAGTACTGGAAAAGTCAAATTGCTGTCTCACGAAGGGAAACATAAAGCACTGCAGTTCACCTTCATGGCTATAAAACATGACGACACAGGTGACGTGTATGAAATGACGAATCGGTATGTTCAGACAAAATGAAAGCTGCGTATTTGAGATTATATGGGAGGGGAAAAGGGTATAGACGACATCTGTAGGCGAAAGCGGGAGGAGGGAGAGTGGGGAGTGGCGGCGTGGGCGAGGAGAAAAAGCTCAACAAGGTCTTGGCGGCAAGCTTTCGATGCGTTTCTGGAGCGCGTGGTGAGGTGATGATGAAATGGAAGGGTGAATACGTGAGCCTCTACTTCGGAGTCCTTCAATATACCATGAAACATGCTTGATAATATCACTCATGCCGCGCCCGTGGCTACTCATGCAACACCGAATGCTATGCACCATGGCCAATGCTACTAATCTAATGATTGGAAATAGGCATATCCTTTGAAGAACGCCGCGTTGGTTTCTTGTGCCTTAGACCTCACGCATCTTGACATCCTCGTCGACCGTGGGCAGAGGAATCGCACGGTACAAAAGGATGAGAGCCGAGTGGCTTTGTCCTAGAGGCAGTTAGCAGACGTCGTGCTTAACCATACGATTGTACTAACCTCCCCCAGACAAGGTCTGGATTCTTTCAGCGTCAACCTCAGAGACTTTGTCGTCGTTGAACCACCACCACTTGCCATCCTCTTCTTTCCGCTTGCCAGAAATCGGGTCCTTGGGACCCTGCTTCTTCACAAAAGAAGTGTAATGACCACTGTCAGCGCTAGCACCCTGGTGCGTGATGACACCTCTCAGCTCATAGAGACCCGTCTGGTTTGCACCCTCGTCTGCGGCCATTTTCGAATCTACGAGAGTCAGGAGCTCTTTCTTGGCTTGGAGAATAGATGCCGCTCGTTCTGCATCGACCTGAGCATCCGTCTTATATTCAACCTCTGCCATCTCGGTGTCGTCAGTGGGCTTCTTTGCGTTCTCCTTTTTCTGTTCAATCTCCTTCTTCTTTTGCAGCGGCTCCTTGGTGCTGACCGACGGCCCAGCATCGTTCTCCTCGCCAGCTTTCACGCGCCTCTGTCGCTTGCGGGCGCGCTCGATGTCTTCTTCTTCTTTTCGTACTTCTCTAATCTTGTCGCGGATAGGAACCAACAGCTTCCTCAGCTCATCCGTGCAGAATTCTAATGCGTCCAGCTCTTCTGGGAACGTCACCTTGCGCATGATCTTGGCCTTTTTGTTAGTGTCCCGTCTCCAGTCAAAGCGCACAAAGTGTATTGGTAGGTACTTTGGCAGCCGTGCGATGCGCGCCTTCTTTGTATACAGAGCATTACGTCCCAGGACCTCGGATCGTCTCTCGATTTGCTCCTTCAAGCCCGTAGCAAGACCATCGCGCAAGTGGTTGGTCTCGACATTGATGTGGCAGTTGAGTTTGAAGAACAGATCCTCGCTTTTGATGGGCTCCTCGCCACCTTCCGTAGCTGCAGGCTCATCGCACTCCATAACCGACTCAAATTTGCCAGCCATGTACTTGTCGATCCACGACTGCTCGGCGGCAGCGTCACTGTGTGCGTCGGCGTCCTTCCGCTTCAACTTCTGCCGTAGCTGCGATACGATCTGCGACCAAGCCTCCTCGGCATCCTGCTGGGCGTAATGACCATCCTTTGCCTTTTGGGCAAACTGAGGGAACGCGATTCGGAGCGCGTTGAGGAACATGAGCGGCGGGAAGCCCTGCTGCGTCTCGCCCATTTGCTTGAAGAGATCGCGCAGCGAAGCGGTTAGGTCGGTCGAGGCGCCGAGGCCACCGAGGCCGAGCTGGCTGAGGGCCTGCGACGAGCTGGACGAGGCGGTATTATTGCTAGGTGCAGTCAGTGGTTATGGCGGCACGCATAGATTATGGTTCCGATACACACCTTGTAGTGTAGCACATAAGCTCCTCGTGCAGCTCGGGAATGGATCGCAGTGTCTGTAGAGTTGAGTTCAGGTAGCACGTGTTGCCCAGGTTCTGGAGACCCGCCGGCGTGGCACCCTCGAGCTGGGCGGCCTCTGCCTCGTCCATGTCCTCGAGGAACTTGATCGTGGCCGTGGGCTTCTCGATGATGCGGGCGTCGCCGGACGGGGTGCCCATCATCATGAGCGTCTGCCGGGGCTTGAGACCCAGCTGGGCCATATCGGTGTCATCCTTTAGCTGGCCGCCCTTGACGATGATCTTCTGGCGCGCAGGCTCGACGCCCGTTATGGAGAAGAGCTGGTACTTGAGCGTCTCTCCAGTCGAGGTGGGGTCGACGTCGACCTCGTGCTTCCTGCCCTGGTGCTTGACAATGACTGCAGCGCCGGGGCGTCAGCAGCGCCCGGATGGGGGACGGGGGAAAGAGGAGTGGGTGGGTGTGGGGGCTGACCTGGGATGGCCGCCATGATGCGCCGTGCAGGAACTGGTGGTTAGCGAGCGGTATTGTAGGTAGCAGTAGAGCACTGTGCCGTGTATAAGTCCGTCGTCGATCGTGTCTGCGCAGGGAGCAGGCAGAGAGGCGGGTGGTACCGTGGCGGCCCTGTCCTACTGGGTACCCCACCACCACAGGCCGCGGCGTCTGTGCACTCTACGTAGGTACGTACCTACTGGGTACCTTGGACCTAGTACTACAGCCCACTCCCGACTCTACTCTACTCTCTGTCTAGAGTGCTCGCCACGTACTGCGCACAAATCCAGACGACACATGAACAAGGGCATGCCATAGCGCCCTTACAATGGTACGCTTTCTGGCGGCCATGTTGACGGCCATGCCTGCCAACTGCTAATGCCGCCCGCAGTCGCAGTCCCTGCGCCCGTACCTCCAGTGCGTGCGCTCGTCGCTCACCGCCGCCCTCTCCCTCTCCAATTTTGCGTCCCAAGCTTCGGAGCGCCACAATGTGCCCGAAATCGAGGCTGCGAGCTCACCCGAAGTCATCCTCAACCCCCTCACCGTGTCGAGAAACGAAAACGAGCGCGTCTACATTGAGCCAAGCATTAACAGCGTGCGCATCAGCATCAAAATCAAGCAGGCGGACGAGATTGAGCACATTCTGGTCCACAAGTTCACCCGCTTCCTGACACAACGAGCCGAGTCCTTCTACATCCTGCGCCGGAAACCCGTCAAGGGCTATGATATCTCCTTCCTTGTCACAAACTTCCACACAGAGGAGATGCTCAAGCACAAGCTAGTCGACTTCATCATCCAATTCATGGAGGAAGTAGACAAGGAAATTTCAGAAATGAAGCTCTTTGTACGTCACTGAGCGTATGGGCTGCCAATCGACTACTAACTCGCTGCAGTTGAATGCAAGAGCTCGTTTCGTGGCGGAATCTTTCCTCACCCCGGTATGTCTCTGCCACTTCTTCTTCTTCTTCACTTTAGTCGAGCTCACACCCCTCCAGTTCGACTGAGCGTAGTTGCTATTTCGTGCTTGTAATCCTCACTCACGGTGGCATGCGCTGGCGTCATGGAACATGTCACATTTATAGCATACGAGCAAACCTACGTGTGTGAGAATTCATTGTACTTCGCATGCGTGTCATACCCTGCCAGCATTAAGATGAAATCAGCCTAGGTTCGCACCCAGGCCCCTACATGCTTGGTGCCATGTGATCCATGCAACACGTGGATTCTGATTCTTATGTCTCATGCTTGTGAAGTCATGAATTCGTTCATTATCTCACTTCTATCACCAAACATCATGACGCTTGCCACGACTGCCTACAACTTGGCGAGAACAGAATCGGCACTGGAGACCTACATGATCCATCAATACATGGTTTGATGCCAAACAACTTCTTTGGCACTTACCGTAACCTCACCAGGGTTCTTCTCGTTCTCAGCATACGTGATCTTGCCGTTGTCGATGATCATAGCCCAACGGCCACTGTCACCTGTCAGAACCGTTCTTCGTGGCATCCTCCATGCCTGTTTGACTTACTTGCGGTCGCCCATACCCGCCTGCCAGCCGTGTTCCTTGCTGAAGAATGTTTTGGTGTCACTCAAGAACAGCACCTCATCACCCTTGACTCCATTGATCTTGCCCCACGCGTTCATGACCCAGCTGTCGTTGCTCGCGATCGTTGCAATGATATCGACGCCCTTCTCGCGGAACTCGGCGGCCTTCTTGATGTAGGGGGGCAGGTGGAAGGCCTGGCAGCCGGGGGTAAAGGCACCGGGTACTGAGAACAGGACAACTTTCTTATTGGCCCATTCCTTGGAGGCATCGTATTCTTGGGGACGCCCGCAGGCCGTCGGGTCAGCGTCAGTAATGGGCGCCCATCTATGCGTACTTGTCAGAGCAACCTTTGGCACGTACCGGACAACGACTCTGCCTAATGCGTGTGCACTTACTCGAACTTGACGCCCTCAGGGAAGGAAGAGCCGACTTGAAGAGGAGCCATGGTATTCTGTGGATGGACTGAGACTGAGAATGGGTCGTGAAGAGGTATGTGGGGTGTAGGTGAACAATGGTGTCGTGGTGACCGAAGTGATCAAGAGGGGTACTCCACTTGTTCTCAGAGACTATGGTGGGGTAGAGCCGTAACGCTATCCAGGCCCCACCAAGGCTGTCTGCAGGACTGGTGTCCTGGCAAATACCTACTATATATGTACATACATAGGTATTCTTGTCCTATCAGTCCTATCAGCGCCGTTGCTGTAATTGCGAGTACCCCGATGTGCACTCATCTTGGGCTCCTGTCATCTGTTTCGCTAGAATTATTGGGCCCTTACTGTATACCATGCGTGACCTTTAACGTCATCGATCCATGCCTGGCTGCATGCGCTGCACAACTACTCCCTTGCTCATGCTGAGGCTGTCACTCGGCAGCATTTTCTGGTGTTTCGGCCCCAGTGTAGGTACTAGGCAAACAGGCACTTGGCATGATGTAACTGATCCTCTCCCAATATCAACTTAACTAGCTTTGATACACGGAAAAGAAAGGCAGAAAAGGCTGGGGAGATACATATAAGTACACTCCGTGATGAAGCTGTCTGTATCAAAGGAGCCGGCTACCTTGCAAAATAACGTGGTATATCCTCCCTTGGCACAGCGTTAAATTGCAAGCACACTCAGTCATACACTATGCCGTACGCTACATTGATCATAGCGACACTTTGGGAACTCAGCGCATACAATGCAATCGTGTTGCAGGCCTCAGAATTATTATAGGGTGTTGAATATAAGGGCGTAATTCGACTCGAAAGTGGGAAAAGTGTAGCGGAAAGGACCAGCAGGCTGTGTCTTGACGTCCCGTCTTCTGCATGCTGACATGTACCAAAGCTGCGTAGCATCGGAGACGTGAGGCCCTCAACCATACAGATGTGTTTCGCTGATACACGTCTCCATCGAACTAGTCCGCGCTATTGGTCACTATCATGTCTATAATTCCACCATCCATCCGAGGATCCCGCCCATGCTGAATTACCAGAGACACATGCCCCTGTGAAATACCGACTATTGATCTTGTCCATGGACTCGAAGAGGATCGCAGAGGTCTTCATACCTGGCACCACTTGGTGCAACCGTGCCCCATTTCTCCATGAGTACTGAATCGATCAGACACCTCCGTAAAGAGACTCGTGACAGTCTTGAGAGTTGGACTGAGAAAAAGAAGATGCGTGACCGACAGATGAGTGGTAACAATCTTTCACTCGATTGATCGATCGGAATGCAGTACACCGGAGAACGTGGCATCCATGTATGTCTGTAGTGTTCGTGCTGATTGTGGTATGGGTTGGTGGTATACGGACGGCGCCGATGTGAATGAGGTGGAAGCTGGCGAAACAGGTTCATGATTATAGCACTGCCTGCTTCCAGTAGGTAGTAGATTAGGAAGTATCGTACCACTTCCAGTGTAGATCTAATCAATATTTACGCAAGTGGTGCATCATGGATCGCGACCAAAATGTACCTAGGATCTATTCATTCATCAGCGAATGGAAACATAATGACATTCTGTCTAACACACCCGGTACTATGACGATCTCGCTCTTCTTCGTGCGGAGTCTCAGCAGCTTGACTTCGTCTTCCTTATCGAGTTCGTCTACAAGAGTCCCGGCTGCAGTCAGGAATGACCACACCATGCTGGCTACGTCTTCCGCACTATGTATACCGCTTTCTTTCCTTCCGTTGGTGTAAGTGTCGTTTGTAGAGTCGCTCGAAGCTGGCAGTGTGCTATTGGGATTTGCAGAAGAGCTATGCGATATCAGGCCAGAAGTCCGAATAATAGTGCCGTTCTCGCGCGATAAAATAAGAGTGCTCTGTACTCCTGGCTTCTGGCTCAGCCGGGTGAGGAGCGAAAGGGTCTCGTCAGACTGTACTGAATTTAGTGGGAGGGTGGGATACAGTAAAACTATGACGGATATCTACCGTATGTTGCGCCATTACTGCGTATTATTTCCGAGGGCCACAGAGAGACAACTTTGAAATATGTATTTGCTTCAAGTAGGTAGTGCAGATGACATCGGCGGGCCTGACCGTGATGGGCCATGCCAAGAAACCCACCGAGTCTAGCTTTTTTGTTCTTAGCGTTTAAGCTGAATGATTTTCCTGTTCCGCATGACATAACGATGCCCGGTACAATCTCCTGCTGTTTGCTCACGACGACGTCTCCCTCAAATTTCACATAGGAACCAGACGATTAACTAAAGAAAACATGACTACAAGCTCCAAGAAAAAAAAGGAAAGCAAGAAGAAAGATTTCCAGGTGCGAAGGCTGTCCTGACGTTGAAGCTACTCTAAATAACGACCAGTAGAAACCGAAGCTGAAAGTTGGCAAAGCGCGACCGAAAGCAGTCAATAGCACTGACACCAGCTTCAGAGCTAAGTGTATGTCACACGAATTGTAATTTCCGGTTCATGCGTCTGATATGGTGCAGCAATTGCTTTGAAGCAACAAGCTTTATCAACCAAAGCTCCGACATTAGAAGCACAATGTTCGCATCATCTTGGCCTGCTGAACCACAAGTCTGATGCACAACGAAAGGAGTCTCTAGCATTTTTGACTTCGGCAATCATTAGCAATCCGCATACTGTGCAACTACCCCAACCATCCTCTGTGATCATCCCCGCGGTGCAACGACTCATCCTTGACGGTTCAAATAGCGTCCGTCAACAGCTAATGAAACTTCTGCAGTCTCTCCCGGTCGTAGACGTTGCAAGCCATGTGGATCAACTACTACTTCACACAAGAGCAGCCATGACACATCTCGCAGTCGAGATCCGCATGTTTGGTCTTGAGCTGCTGGATTGGCTGCTGGCTATTGCCGGCGACGAGGTTGTTAGTTGCGCTGGGGGTTGGATGAAAATGCTGAAGTGTTTCCTGAGCTTACTCGGCTGGCAGAATGAAGCCCACAGCAAATGGTCTACTACAAAGTCCTACGGAAAAGCCGATTCAAAAATACAAATCAAGCAAATGAACGTACTGGCTGCTTTTCTTCGGATGGGTCTGGACCGTGCACAAAATTCTGCTTCGGTTGCTTCCAGCAGCAGCCATTTCCCTCTTTGGCAAATAGAGCATCACATATTGTCGGAGCGATCAAATGCATATGCGCATCTAAATCTTTTTGGAGAAACGAGAGATGAAGACGCGCAAATGTACGAAGACCGCGAAGATCGACAAAGAGTTTTCCATGACCGGGCAGAAATATCCATCAATACTGGAGTAGAGCAAGCAACAAAGGGCGGCGGAGAGCTGGGCCGTGCAGCTGCACAGGTGCGCAAAGTCGTCAAAGAAGGCATGGCCGACTTTTACAGGGAGGATGTAGTGCGCTGAACACTCGTCTCATGGGATACTGACAAGATGGATACGGACGTCATACAACCCAAATGCACGATCGTGGTGGGGACATCGGTCCACGTCCAGTATGCCTACATCTGACCTGCATGGAAAGCAACCGATTTGCCTTACTTCGGTCGAGGTCGATGAAAGAAGTCAGGTTTGGTCGCAATCTGAAGCAGCTTGATGTCCCTAACACCTATCACCGAGGTTCCTGGAAGGATACCAGCTTCTCTGACATTGACGTTGAAACACTCTCGCGTTCACTGCGGTAACATAGCGGGTCTTATCACGTGATACAGCACCACGCCTCATGGACCTATCTAGGTATGTAGTATCAATCAATCCCTGACAAGATTCAGTTATCCCGGTATCTTATGAGCCAGTATCGAGTACTACTATGTGCGTATGTACTTAGTGAAAGGCTGCAATTCCACTTGATTTACTCAGCAAGGTAAAATAACTTGTGAGTCTGAGGGTCTGAGGTGATTGGCTGCTAGGTAGCTTACGTAAAACCTGGGCCACGCGATCCTGATACTTTGGTCTGCTTCCTTTGTCCAGACATTACACGAACGTATCTAAATCCAACGTCGATATGAGCACTTTACATAGCTCCCTCAAATACGAATCTGCCAGTGACACAAATGGCGACGACGAAGGCGACGGCAGTGTCTACAGACCGCGACCGCAGCTCCCAATACCACAGGTGAATCTGCGAAGTCTCGCGGATCTTATGAGTGGGCGCCCCGGGAAAGGCATTTGTGCAATACACTGATAGTTTGTAGCAGGCTTAGAGGACGGTAGTATTGATGTTAACCCCGAGTACCAACGAGAGGTCGTTTGGACAGGTAAGGAAATCTTACATGCAATAGGTCACAGTAGCGTTAACAGTACAACAAATAGCTGGCCGCATGACGGGCCTCATTGACTCCTTGATGGGTATGCTTCATTGGTCATAGGCTGTTCTCAAAACCTGACAGATCTAGAAAATTTCTATATTCCGCCCATAATTCTGAACGGCAAGCAAGCACATGTGATAGAGAGTGGACGGCGAAACGCAGGCGTGACAACGTACATTTGTGTTGATGGAAAGCAGCGTTTGTCATCAGTTCGAGCTTTCATTAAGGGAATGATACCCTGTCATGATCATCGCGGTGAGATGTGGTATGCTTAGTGTATCTTTACACGCAAACAAAACTAACAATCGCGACAGGTGGTTCAGCGACGAAGGCGGTCGACGACGTAAAGTCCTCCCAGAGGCCACAAAGAAGGAATTCTTAAAAAAAGACTTTGTCGCTTACCAGTTCAAGGACCTGTCCCAAGAGCAGGAGGAAGATCTGTTTGCGAGAGTGCAAATGGGTATGCAGCTTAGCACAGCTGAGAGGATGCGTGCATCAAGCGGCCCGTGGCAAGAGCTTGCCAGGCTCTTTGTTGACGACTTCCCTTCTATCTATAATTTGATGAAGGACAGAGCACGAGCAAAGGACTTTCAGCTTACGCTGTCCTGCTTTAGTCAGATTCTTGAGGCCACGCAGCCTAGTAATGGAATCCCTTCATTAAGGACGAACTTCACGGCCTTGCCAAAATTTCTCGCTAATAAGATCCTGGTTAACGACGGAACTAAGACACATCTTGCAGGCGTCTGGACCACAATGAAGGAACTGATTGAGCTGGATCCAGATACTTTCACTAACGGCAATAAATACCTCAGAGGTGTACAGACCTTCGCGCCCGTTGAGATGGTAGGCGTTACGGTTCTGTTGTCTATGTACTCGGAATCAAGGAAAAAAGCTCTGCTATTAGGCGACATTCAAGCTCTACGAATAGAGCTTCGGAACCACTTTGTTGACCTCCGCTTGAATAGTCCAACTTGGAAATTCATCTGGGAATTCTGCCATGGACTGAAATCAATGCGAGAAGGGTTACAGAAATCTCTTTGTCCTACACCTTCGCAGGGACAAACTAGGGATTCACAGTCAATAATAAGAACCGGTGCCTATTCACCGAGCAATAATGAGCAGCAGTGGGCAGGAATAGTAAGATCGATATCTCCCCAGGTTTCACCTCAGACTATCCTGTCGACACCTCCTCGGCCACATACTAGTAAAGAGAAGCGTAAGATCATCACACACATATCGCCTGCACAATCTCAGGAAGTCATCGATTTATCTGGTGAGAACGAGATAGATATTACGTGGAACGACCAAAAGCGAATCAAAATAGAGTATCACGAACTGGAGCGCATCGAGCTGGAGCGTCGAGCCCTCCTCTCGCCATTTAGAGGCAAGTCTGCTGCAGGCAAGTAATCTTAGGATATAACTATGTTCAACAAATTTCCTCCAATAACTACGCGCTGGTTGGCCAAAGGGATATTGGTAGTGGGAACCACCTCTGCAAGGTACACACCAGAATCAGGGCACTGTGCGAGCCTAGTCACTATAATCTATACATACGAGGCTATTGACTACATTCTATATTATGGTTGCCGCGCACTTACGATCCCAGTGAAGCAAAATGAGGGATGAAATGGTAAAATTCGTGGCAATGTAGATTCACCGGGCTAGACGAAATATTGCACCAGGCCCATATAACTCACCACGTATCGAGATAAACACCATGCATAGGGTGATCATACTTCAGTTCCTTTGCGAAGAGCATACAGGTTAGCGAAGTTCTGTCCACCAACGACGACATAATTAGTGAGCTTTGATTGGTCCGTTACCTAGTTACCAAGCTAGGCGCCAACCTAACTACCTACCTACTCCACCTCAGTGCTACCTGCTCTAGATCCGCCCTGGTTTGCCGTGGCGCGAGTCAGATTACAACTGCGTAACAGACAGTTGTTACGATGGGGAAGAGATTCGATCCAGAGAGCGATATTGAGGATCAGGTGGATAAGATAATCCTCGTTACGGGTGGTGAGTAGTTCCGATGCGCTCGGGACACGAAACAGCTTCTGTCTATTAGTTATCTGATCCGATAGCACAGGCAACGCAGGTCTCGGCAAGCAAACAGCAGCCTACCTCTCGGCGCATAATCCCGTACGCATCTACCTTGCTGCGCGCACAGAATCCAAAGCCCGCGACGCCATCGCAGACATCCGATCGTCTGTTCCGAGTGCCTGCGAAATCATCCACTTGCCTTTAGACCTGACCTGCTTCTCATCGATCGCCGAAGCAGCAGCCACCTTCAAAGCGCGGGAGTCGCGATTGGATACTTTGGTCAACAATGCGGGCATCATGGCGTGCCCCTATAGTACGACCAAAGAAGGGTACGAGATACAGTTTGGAACCAACCACGTTGGCCACGCCCTACTCACGAAGCTGCTGCTACCGACCATGCTAGAGACGGCGAAGCAGCCGGGTGCCGATGTCCGCATCATCAACGTGAGCAGCATGGGCCACAGGCTCGCCATCTCCAAAGGCATAGAGTTTGATCAAGCCGCCCTGGAGCAGCAACCCACATGGCGACGTTATGGGAACTCGAAGCTCGCCAACATCCTTTTCGCTCGCGAACTGGCCGCACAGTACCCACAGATCATGTCTGTCTCGCTCCACCCCGGTGTCATTTTGACCGATCTCTATGCATCGCTACGTGCCAACCTGTTCTTGGCATTCTGCTTGTGGATTTATGGCATCGTGAGCCTCATATTGCCGGGGCATTACCGAGACCCAAGGGGCGGCGCGCTCAACACAGCTTGGTGTGCTACGACGAAAAGGGAGAATCTAGAAAATGGTGCGTTCTACAACCCAGTGGGCGTGAAGAGCGGAGGCAGCAAGCGGGCGCGGGACAACGGCCTACAGAAGAAGCTTTGGGAGTGGACTGAGGGGGAGTTAGCAAAGCATGGCTACTGAGGCGAGAGTTATCTTTCACTGTACCTTTTGCACGGCAATGACATACACTATAGCTTTGATACTTGTTGCAACACCCTCACATCATGCCGACCGATGTCTGCCGTACTCCTTTTGCCAAGATTCGCGAGCGAGTTGTCGGTATCCGCGAGCATACAGTTTAGTACATGCTTGACGCCCTCTTCGCCTCCCATGGCGAGCCCGTAGATGTATGGCCTCCCAACCAGAACTGCCTTGGCTCCGAGCGCCAGCGCCTTTAGCACGTCAGACCCGGTACGTATACCACTGTCGAATAAGACGGTCAAACCAGAAGTCTTGACTCTGTCATCTGCGCCAATTTCAGCGAGAGCATCCAGCGACGCGACAGCGCCATCCAGTTGCCTCCCTCCATGATTGGAGACAACAATGCCATCTATGCCGTGCTCAATGGCACGGTGCGCGTCTTCGACTGTCTGGATACCCTTGAGGACGATGGGGCCGTCCCAGTACTTTCGAAGAGTGTACAGGTCGTTCCAGTCACGGTAGTTGCCCGATGCCACCAAGCTGGTGAAGAACAGGGACTTTTGTATGACTGCCGCGTGGGTTAAGACTTTGGCTGCGCCACCCAGTGTTCCCGGGCGCTTGAGGAGCTGCCAGAGGTCGGCCAGCTTCTCCGCGACGGTCCGCGTATCTTTGGCCTGCTCTGCAGCATACATACGCTGGAAAACAGGGTCCGAGAAGCCGACTTGACAGCCCTGACCATAAAGGAAGGGCAGGTAGCTCTCGTCCAGATCGCTCGGCCGCCAGCCAATCAAGAACGTGTCCAGCGTCACGACTAAGACATCGAAGCCGGCGGTCTTGGCGCGGCGCAGCAAGCTGACAGTGAGGTCTTCAGCTTGGGGTTTGGGCCAGTAGAGCTGGAACCAGCGAGGACCGACGCCACTAGCCGCGGCCACCTGCTCGATGCTTCGCGTAGCGGCTGTGGACAGGATCATGGGTACACCGACGGCACAACAGGCGCGAGCCGTGGCTTCCTCAGCGTCGGCATGCATTGTCTCCTGAACGCCGATGGGGGCAGCGATCAGTGGGCTCGCATAGCGGCGGCCAAATAAGACGACAGACAGGTCGCGGCGGGTGGCCTGGACGAGCATTGACGGGCGCAGGCGGAAGCGCGCAAAGGCAGCGCGGTTGGCAGCATGCGTCTCCCCGCTGCCGGCGGCCCCATGCGTGTAGAGAAAGTTGGGCAGCGGCACGGCAGCGCGTGCGGCGGCTTCCCATTGCGTGGGCTGGGTCGAGTACGTGGGCGGGCGCAGCGCTGCGTAGAGTTGGCGCTGGTAGGCGACAGGGGCGGCGGGGTCGGGCTCGTGGGCGGTAGCGGTCGCGGTGCCAGTGTAATTGGCACTGGCCTTGGATACTGGGGAGGCCATGGTGGCTTCACGCTCACGATAGCTGTGCTGCTGGCGGGGCCCCGGCATGGAATGTCGAAGGTCGAGTGCGGAGCTGTCGCGGGGCGGCGGGACTCCGGGAGTGGAGCCGAGCCGAGGCCCATATGTATGTACGTAAGTAGTTAGGTCATTAGGATCCCTGTCGTCAGTAATGGCAGGCAGACGACAGAGCACTTGACGTGTACAGCACGGTACCTTCACCAACGCGCACGTCGCCGGGAAACGACCATCCATGGCCACACGGCCGGCACCAGCGGCTGCTGGCCCCACGGCTGCTACACATGCTACCGCCCAGCCCCTCCACCAAGGCCACCATGTTCACCATGTCCAGGCAATCCGGCTGCATCGCCCTGGCTACCGCTGTCATGGCTGCCGTCATAGCTGTTGTAGCCATGCCATACACCTGGAATCCTCTCGCCACTCATACTGCGCAGCAAGGGCTCGGTGCTGGCACGCTGACCAGCGACTGGGACATTCTCCAACACCTTGGTGGCAATGGGCCCTGGATCCAAAAGACTAGCAACGTAGTACCAGGCGGTATTGCTGTGCCTGAAGGCTGCATTGTCGAGCAAGTGCACATGGTATGCTAATCGCTATCTTGTGTAAATACGGCTGCTGGTCCGTATGCTGACGCGATACGTTGTCAAGATGTCTAGACATGCCGAGCGCTATCCCACCAAAAGGGTTGCTAAAGGTGACTTGAGACTCTCCTTCCAATCCTTATTCCTAGCGCTAAGCGGGTGATCAGCCCAGAAATCCGTCGTAAACCGCATGAAGCAGAGTGGCAAGACATTCACTGGCAACCTTTCCTTTTTCAACGACTGGAATCTATTTTGGACAAGTAAGTTGCCTAAGCTTCCTTCTCAACCTCGATTAGCCTGATCTCCTCATTCTTCTTCCACGCATGCGCCGATCGAAAGTACTAAGTCCAGCATGGCAGAGGACACCGATCTCGAGGAATTGACCGAAAGCGGAATCATCACAGCGTTTACCATGGGTGTCCGCCTTCGAACACGATACAAGCATCTGATCTCGAGAGCCTCTGTTCTTCGCCCAAATATTCGTACTACCGTTTGGGCTACGGACTGTCCTCGCGTCAAGGACACGGCTTCAAACTTCATTCTCGGTTTCTGGGGTGCCGACCATGTCAAAAATCCAAGACCTTACCTAGAGATAGTTTCCGAAGATCCCAGAGCCGGCGCAGATACGTTAACGCCGGGCCGGACATGCTTGGCTAATGGTCTAGATGAAAATAATGGCAAGGCCAATGGATACCGCTTCATGAGTCAATATCGGGCTACATACCTTCCACCGGTACGAAAACGCTTGTATGGCCAAACGGGTATTGACTTCAGTGACGCTGAGATCTATGCTATGCAAGAGATGTGTGGTTTTGAAATACTCGTGCGTGGAAATAGCTCCTGGTGTGATGTCTTCACTCGGGATGAATTTTTAGCTTTTGAGTATGCCCGCGATGTACTCCATTACTATCGTGCCGGGCCAGGTAACAAGTATGCTGCAAGCATGGGGTGGCTATGGCTCAATGCGACGAAAAGTTTGCTCCTAGAGGGCGAAGAGGGAGGAACCTTATTTTTCAGCTTGTTTGTTATTCTCTTCCATGTGATCAAATATATCTGCTAACTCATACCAGTGTTCACGATGGTGACATCACGCCAATGGTGACCGCGCTTGATATCATGAATGAAGATGAAGATGGCCATCTCCCTATCACGAAAATTCGACACAATCGTAAGTGGCGCAAGTCTCAAGTGTGTCCCATGGGTGGCCGTATCATCTTTGAACTTCTGTCGTGCCGCACCAAGAATCGCGTTGAGCCTGAGAAATTTGTCAGGGTTAACATCAACGACGGCATCACCGCCATACCAGACTGCAAGAGTGGGCCCGGGTTGAGCTGCCCCCTTGAGCACTTTGCAGCTAGGACAGAGAAAAAAGGTCTCGAAGCTGGAGACTTCAACCAATTGTGTCAGCTGGGTGCAAAGGATAACGAGAAGATAACGTTCCTACGTCATAGGTATGGATTTTAGTGCCTGTATTGTGGCAAGATAGATAACAGACTTTGTTTCGATTGAGACTCAATGGTAGCTCTTATAGAATTCAACATTACTCAAATAGTATCTAGGTGTACTTGACCAGTCATCAACAACCTATTAATCTAACAGTAGCAATCAAAATGTGGAACGAGCTAAGGGCACGTACTCCCGAGAAATATAGAATTATGAATAAACACTGTGTATCAGCACCATGCCATTGATAACATCTTGCCGAAAAATGAGGATCACCACGATCAAGCTTTTCTGGCAAATTCTTGCTGTGTACATACTCAGCACTGCGCTTTATAGTCTACTGTAAATACCCCCCATATCAACGATGCAAGTCATCCTACAGTATCTACCCGGTAAACTTACTTCGCTTGGCTCGTTGTCCCACTAGGCTGTGCCTGTAGCCTTAACCACTTAACATCCTCGGCTATATTAGGAGCAGAGACATTTTCAACCTCTTTATCTACGTATTCCGTATTGCAGTAAAACCCGCATCCAAGATCTCGGGAACCTTGATATTCGCAGCGACGCATGGCCGGCAAGACGTTATGCTACGGCTGTTGGAGCGGGCTCGGATGTGGACTCTGAAATCCCATTTAACCCCGTTGCGGTGATAGGTTTACCTATGCCGACTTCCCGTCTTGTAAGGAAAAAAAAACACATGCATACTTGAATATGCGCGTAAACTGGAAAGAAACGTCGCACCGTGACATCCTGCGTCGAGAGCAAAGAAGCGTAAGAAGTCGAGAAGTCTATCACCGCCGCAGCTCAACAGTACTGCCAGGTTGCCGAGAAGCAGAAGCACACATTTTCCACTGGAAGTAAAGCGTATAAAGTATTCCGAAAGATTCGGATGACCCGATTTGATCTTGGAGGAAATAGCGTGATGCAGCAAGCAAACAACAAGCCGCAGAGGAACGAAGAATAGGAGCCGCGATAGTTGCGAAAGCAAAGTTGATAGAGCAATTTGGAGGTGAGCTAAAATACAGAGCGGGGGTGAAGGGGTTGATTAAAATCCTAAAGGCGATTTGTGCTCTGGGCTTACAATGGTGACTGACCCACTGCCGCAGATGCCTGGTCTGATTACAATAGAAGCAAGCGTGAACCAGTACACTGCAGGAAGGAATTGTCCCACGTGAACGATAATCTCATGTGAACACATGTAAACAGGTTTTGACCAATATCGATCGCATAATATAAGCGCTGCCGTAAGTGAAAATGGCAGTCTAGGAATTGGAATAATATCTACCGATATTAGCAGGCGGCATGGAACAAGATGATGATGATGATCAAGACTCAAAACGGATGCTAGGGGGTATACGCGGAAGACCAAAGAGCAAAACACGACTATACAGCTATGCCAGTCGGCCATCACGACCTTGAATAGAGAACACAAAAAGTAAGACATCCCATCATGGGAATAACAATCATGAGCGTACAAAAGACAAAACCACTACCCAATCCCCTACCTGAATGAGTACACCTCTTCATGCAATCTGAATGTCAACCTCAACACCTTGCCCCAATGGCATACGCTCCATGACAGGCCAAAAAAAACGCCCTAAAACACCCTCCAAAATCCCGACACACGCAACAAAAGAAAAAACAAATCTAAACAAAAACACCCTCGTCATCCTCTTCGTGAATCGTAGTGAGATTAAGTTGAGAACGGGTTTCAATCACCTCCTTAAGGCGATGATGTAGGCTGTCTAGGTTCGATCCAACTGCTTGGAGACCGACAGGAGCGACCGTGGAGGCTGTGATGGAAGAAGAAAGAGTGTTCATTTCCTCTTCATCATCGCTGAAGTCGTCTAGTTGCATCGTCAGGCAAGGCCGGTAGTATGTGCGGGGGCTTGTAGCCCCCATCTTCTCAAAGTAGTCCTTGAGATTGTTCTCGTATTGGTCCTTGTAAACGCGTTGACGAAGCCAATGATTCTCGTTCTGCAAGGCTTCCAGCATTATCTTCAGGCCCGGCGGCGTGCTGAATGGTGCTAGAGGGTCTGGGTCCGGATCGGCATATGCCGGGAGTGGCTCTGGAACCACTTTGAGCTCATACTCATTCTTCGTGTCCTCTTCACAGAGGGCGTGTAGCTTTTCTCTCGCAGCAGTATATTGCTCATTAATTTGAACGATCTTAGCGTCCTTTTCCGCAATCTGACCCCTCAAGGCTTCAAGGGCTTCTGCCTTGGCGGTAGCATCTCGGTTCTTAGCCAGAAGATGCTCTATCTCGAGGTTCTTCGTTGCAATGATCTCCTCCCGCTCATGAATCTTAAGGAGAGATGTGTGGCATTCCTTCCTGACTGCATCCAACTGTACCCCAAGCTCTTGGCTCAACTTTTCCGCCGCCTCGCGAAGCTTAGCCTTCTGCACCCAAGGTGTAGGTCCTTGGGGGATCTCGGCACAGTACATGAGCGATGAGGCTTGTGTAATCCAGATGTCGAGGCTGCCGGACAGCAACCCAATCTGAGAAGTCCAAGGGACCTCGCTCTGGGCGATCTTCAGCTCGAAGATGGACATGCCAGCACTGCGGATGACATCGGTGTCAATTGACTCCGAAGCTGTAGAATTTGAGCACAGAATCACTTCTCCGATCAACTTGCGTGCGATGTCATAGGTTTCGTTGGCAGCTGTCACGATCTTCTCATCAAACTCAATAAGCTCTTCCAAGTCGTCTGGGCTGAATTGACAATACAAGCCGTCCGCTCGAAGGGATTGAAGAGTGTCCGCGAACTTGTGGGCTCGTGCAGCTGCAACAACTACCACATCTGTTTGTTGCTTGATGGTCTTCTGGAGATCAACAATTGCTGCGTGGATACCGTCCGGGACCTTGGCCAGCGTATTAGCAAGGATGCCGAAAATGGCCTCCATGAAGTGAAGTTGGACATCGTATGATTCAGCCCGAGCTAAAGCCTCATTCTCCGGCCGGGTAAGCAGAACCTCCTTTTGATTCACAAGTATGTTTCCATAAATCTTGTTTGAACGTGCTAGAGCTGCAGGAAGTTCATCGAAGTTGATTGTATCGGCCTTGACAGAGTTGATATCTTCATCGAGGACTTGTTCGATAGTGAGCAAGTCCTGATAGACTGAGCCCATAGTGGAGAATTGGGCGAGAGACGTGTGACCCATGGCATAGAACAACCGTCGGTTGCCGTTATGAATAGACTTCAGAAGGGTAATAGCCTCCCAGCAGTTCAATTCGGCGAACGCATCGTCTAGTCGGCCCCCGTTGCTCATCTCTTTCTGGGTACTGTGCAAGACATCGATGAGAATATCAGCCTTAGCTTCCAGGCGTTGTGTAGTGAAGTAGGCTTGGTTCGGCTCGCCATTAATGAAATCCCCGGAGACATTGTCACTCCAGAGATTGGTTTCCCTTTGGGCTTGGCGAAATTCTATCCTCGCAAGGTCGTGATCGATTTTCCTAGCGGTAGATTGCACAGTGGCATTACGAAGCTGGCGGTTGATATCCATGATATGGTTAAACTTGCCGGTGGTATCCTTGACCACAGCCTCGGTCATGGTTTTGGAGGACTCTGCATCCATAGCACGGCCCTGGAGATCCAGGACGAGTTCCCGGAACTTTGAGATGAGAGTTTCATTATCGGCGATGATGGCAGTCTGCTCGGTGATATGGCGAGCTTGTTCTGCGAGCTCGATCTCCCTAGTTTCGACCTCTGCGCGCAACTCATCTTCTGTTTCTAGATGTTGGACCTCCAGCTCGTCATTGAGCTCCCTCAGGTTTTCGAGGTCTTGAATATGCAGTTCCTGCTCCGCGATTCTATCTTGGAGATCGTGGTTCTGGCTTGATATCTCTCCGATCATTTCTTCCACCTCGGTGGCGGCATCTAGACGCTGTCTGAGATCTTCAATCACAGCATCAGCATCAGTAATGCGTTGTTGAAGGGTTGCATTATCGCGCTCGTAGTTTTCGAGGTTACTGAGATCCGACTCCAAGCTAATGATTCTGTTATTGAGGTCACGCTCTTTCTCCTCAGTCATTTCCTTTAAACTCAAGAGAGCCTGTCGGATGCGGTCGTTGTCTTGCTGAAGTCGGTAGTAACCGGCATTCTGCCTCTCTTCCTCAGTCATTTCAGCCGTGTAGAGTTCAGCCTCGTCCCGCAGAATCTCAAGCTCGGTGTCGCGCTCATGCAGCTGACTTCGAAGCTGCTCGAATTCTGCTTCAGCTGCCTCGGCGCGCTCCTCTGCCATTTCTTTATCGACAATTGCATCCTCAAGGTTGAGCTCATGCTCTTGGCTGCTCTTTATGAGGTTCTCGTTCTCATGTTGTGTATTCCTGAGGGTCTCTTTCAACTCCAGTAATTCAGTATGCTGAGCCTGGCACTTTGTTTGGAGTTTGTCGAGGAGTTTCTGAAACCGGTCACGCTCGTCTTTGGCCTGGGAGAGCTCTCTAAGTCGCTCCTGATCCTCAGAGTGCTGTCTCTCAAGGTGTCGGATCTTAGTCTGTAGTGTCTCAACATTGTTGGCCGAGGAAGCTCCGGTACTAGGTTTGCGCACTGGAGCACGAGAAGACGCCTGGGAGGAGGTTGCCAGAGATTGGCGACGGTCAACAGTAGAGCTGCGCGGTTGGGGTCGCGGTACCACAACACTAGTTGGACGCGCCCGGGGAGCCGTGATAGATGCCTGTGAGGCTGGCGCAACTGCGGAAGTGCCTGTTGGACGTGGCGAGGCCACGACCCGAAGGTTCGCGGTACTCTTGACAAACAACCCGTGGTCAACCGGGCAAGTAAAATACCGTTCCCCGCGTACAGAGCCATCGTTCTTCCCCTCGGACGTTGCGAGCTCAATTCCCACATAGATGCCCTGAGCAAAGTGGATAGGCCCAACGTATCGGACGATGCCCTGCTGTCCGGTGGCAGTTTCGACCGTCTGTCCAATCTTGAAGGTAGTCATGACTTCTGGGTGCTATCCAGGAGCAATGCTGATAAAGTCTGCAGAAGCAGGCGCGTGGTCCTGGTTTCGGGGAAAGAGGACAGATTGCTGAAGTAGGCGCGACGAGTCGACAAGCTGCTGTGGGCGAGCAAAGAGACAACTGCGGACAATTGTTTTGAAGAAGGCGGTAATGCAGAAACAGAGCAGTGACAACAGTGCAATGGAGCAAATGTAGCTGGTCGTGGAAGTTGCGTTGGTCATGAAGATTGCTCTTGTGTGATGTGGAAGGAGAAGAGAAGGCGTAGAGCGCGAGAACGGTTCTTAAGCCAGGCGCGGCCTGCCAAGCTTGGCGGTGCACGTGAGAACACCTGTTCAAGGCCTCAAGCTGGTGGGGCCCACGCGGCTGGCCCCGCCACTAACCCAAAATTACCTATGGCGTATTCTTCTAGCGCGTTTCCACGCAATCTTCTACCGCGCTTCTTCGCGTTCAGTCCCAAAACGGTCTGCAATACTGGCCTCACTGCGCCTCACTTTCACAATGTGGGTTGGCGACATGTCAAGTACAGTATTTTCAAGCGCCAAATCCTGCAATCTTTCTCCATGCACCCACGGAAATATTCTTACAAACGCATAGAGACTCTGTCGCACAACTATTATTTACATGTTGCATACAGCCCTACACGTCCTGCAGCTCTAACCGTCACATTTTAGGCGCGTCAAACGCGTGACGGTGGTACCCAAAAACAACGGACCAATATCGTCAGACCCAGCCACCTCAATTGAAGATAACGGAAGGCTTGCGCAGTAGTTCTGTGTTGAATAGGAGATACCACGAGAGCCAATATATCTAATGATGAATAGGCGTTATGTAGCTCGGTATTTCCCTCAACATATGTGTATTGGTATACGTTGCCCGGTTTGCACCAGGCATTTGTGCTCCGCTGTCTAAAGTGCCAAGTTAGAATCATTTGCAGTGTCTTGCCTCTGCAAACGCAATTGTCTTCATCCCATGCTATCCATGAGTCTCTATCCTACCGGGAATACCTTATTACGATTCGGTTGTCTGATCTGCAGATTTTATGTAGGCGATGCGTCTCTGACATGATTGCCATTGAGCCCTTTTTAAGTAATAGTGACGCAAAGAAATTTGATCACTGTTGCAACTCTCTTCTAGCAATCCCCAGCTCTGCTCAAGCAGACGTCAACTCCTTAATCCTTTGTTCAATGTCCGGTATCATCCTTAACTGCAAGTCAATATCCTCTTTCTCACTATTTCCACGTTAGTTATTGAACTTCACGCAAACCTCACAACATCGAGAACTTACTCCTCAAGCACAGCTCTCCTCTCCGGGTCCAAATGTCCAAAGTAGAACCCCCCTTGCCCGTCAAACTGCAGTATTCTCGTATGGTACTTCCACAGACTCCTGCGATGACTGACAGTCATAAGCGTGATGCCTAGACGCTTCGCCTCCTCGTACATAACCCGTTCCACTTCAAGTGTAACGGAACTCGTGCATTCGTCTAGAATGGCATAGCGAGGTTTGTGGTAGAATAGTCGAGCCATGGCAACGCGCTGCTGCAGACCCCCTGACAGTACATCTTCCCATGGTTGTTCTGCGTCGAACCCGTTGGCGCGATCAATCAATGAGCCAATCTCGAGCGTGTCGAGGATACGCAAGAGGTCGGTGTCGGTCACGTTCTTGTCGTGCATCTCGCGGAGGTTGTCCGGGTAAATGATTTGCTGGCGCAACGTACCCCTTGACAAGTACGGGCGCTGAGGAATGTAAAATATGTCTTCAAACGGCGGTTTGCGCACAGTTCCTCCATATACAGGCCATAATCCTCCTAGTATTCGAAACAAGCTCGATTTTCCGCATCCGTTGGGTCCGACGATGAGGAGATGGTCGCTAGGCTTGACGGTGAAAGATAATGCGCGCACTAGAACGTCGCCATTGGGTGATACAATGGGGACGTTGACGAATTCAATGTCTTCGCCTTCTGAGACGGCACCTCTTCCACGAAGCACAGCCGCGTTTTCTTCAACGTCCGCAGAGGAAACAAGCTTCTTCTCGAAATGGCCTGCCTGGATATCGTCTATTACGTCTAGGAGGGTCGAGACACGGGATGTGTAGCCTGCGAGTTCGGTAATTTCCTTATAGGAAAACATGACACGGCCGAACGCGTCGGACGATGAGAGCAGAATGCGACGGTTGGTAACGAAACCTGTGTAGAAATTTAGTTCAATTCAAGTTGCCCATAGCTAGGAAACTTACTTTCCGTTCGATCTCCCATGGTTCCGCCGCCGGTCCCAGGGACCTTGAAGAAGACTGGTACACTGCACAGCATCAGACCAAGCGCACCCCAAAAGTATTTGATCACAAAATCCTCCATAATTCCATGGTAAAATCTTCTTCGCAGTATTCGGTTCACATGCTTGATCAGGGTGAAGTAGCCCTTGTCCAACGTATCCTTCTCTGCCTCATGTCCAGCATAGAGTGCCACTTCTTCGCTCCAATCAATCAGTCGACTGTGTTGGAACCTGAACTCGCCTTCTAATCTCGCCTCATCTGCTACATATTTCCCAAATGGCGGTGTCAATGCTCTCATTACATTTGCTGATATTTGGACCAGAAGCGACATGAAGAACAGTCCCTCGCCACCGACGCTTTTTGAAAGGCTGTAGTTGTATATGATGATGTCGAGAACGGGTTTGGCGAGATTAGAGTATAGTTCGGCGAAGGAGTTCGAGAACTTTGCGACATCGACCGTGATGAGTTGATCTGCATTCGAGATCCGGTCGTCAAGGGCGGACAGAGTGTAGAACGTCATCTGTGACAGATATTTGGAGTGTATATAGTTCGTGAGACGCGTTCGGTACTGCAGCGACAGCTTGCATTGGTGGTAGGAAAGCTGTCAATTATCAGTAAGTTGTCCTCTATGTGATGGGGATTGTCCCAAATTGCACGTACCATGCTATTCGTAAAGGTCGCTGGCACAGCAACCCCCATCCACCATACTAGCCCTACCAGAAATTCTCGTCCTCGTCCCCTCACAAGCGCACTCACTAGTTGGCCGTCTAATTCCGCGACATACAAACTGATCATTGTCCTCAGCACCAAGAAAATGCTATGCCCAATGACCAACCTAAACTCCTTGCTCTTCCACCCGGGTATACAGATTTTCAGTAGCCGTAACAGATTCTTAAAGAACTCCCGGTTCAGCTCAACCTTTTTGCGTCCAGTAGCTTCACCTTCCCCGGCTGAAGTCTTCGATGTGGGGGTTTTAGTGGCACGACGGACAGCCGCGGCTTCCTTTTGTGCGGCGATGGCGTTGCGAATTCGATTGAGAAGCGTAACGAAGAGTGTGAGATAGACAGCGCGCGAGATCTTAGTGCGGTGTTGAAGGTAGAGTGTGGTGAGTTCATTGACGATGGCTTTTACGGATGCGCTGGTCATGCGCTGCTTGAAGATGGGCTTAGACAAGATGGCCATGGCTACCTTGGGGAAGGCATTCGTGTTAGATGGTTATGCTATCCGGCAGCACGCGGTCGTGATGCGGGTGATGATGTGCTGTTCCAGGTTAGTGGTGGGCGATGTGATCATTCGATCATGTAGGATGCAAGAATGCAATATGTCGTGCTGCTCTGACTGTCAGGTCTCACGGCACTATACACCTTCGAGAAGGAGGCTCCAGTCTCGTTGACCTGTGAAGGTTGACGGCGTTTTGCCCTGGGGACGACATGTGAACGAGCCGAGGCTGGTCACGTAGCAGCTAACCAGATAGGGCGAAATAGCTTCCCCAGCTTCCCCAGCTTCCCCAGCTTTTTGAATCTATCGGAAGAATCCCAGTGAAAAGTCATATTGTGGATATCAAAAGCTATTTTCATCCACATGGACAGGATATGATGGGTTGAACTACGAAGTGAATGACCCTCCTAATTTAAACAACATTGCCTTCAATAGCGATGCCTCTTTCGTAGGTTCTGCGCAACGTGCCAATATTTTACCCACTTTTCTCTGGCTGCCACAGCATGTGTTGCTTCGCAGATTCTATCTACCCAGGCTGCCGACCCGTCTCAGTGGTATGACGTTTTGACCCAGAAACGTGCGACATGGGCACGTCATGAAGGAGACATTGTCATCGGTAGTGCCTTGCGGATGAGTGTCTCAGGTATATGGACCGGGCGTATCGAGAATGAAAGGTAAGGTGTAGCGGACATGACTGGGGGTATTATTTGAGAGATCGTACAATAACATGGGACCTTATCTGAACAAATCCGATTCATGCAGCCCTATCCAGGTGAAGTTTCGCGGCAACTGCGTGTGCATAGTGCAATGAATGAAAGAAAATGCTACGGAATAGATGATGCTTACGCCCAGGCGACATCATCTTAAGGGCCGGTCAAATGATAGGTGCACAAGGTAAGCATTGCGCACCCTCAGGATAAAAAGACCCGGTGGTGGTGCAAAATCTTTGAAGCTCCTAGTACCGGTAGCGGGAGGTTGAAGCACGTACTCTGGCTTCGGGCAGGCCACATGGTGGTGGATATGGCTAAATCAATCAGCCTATCAAAGTGAGTATGCTCCGCACGCTACCCAGAAAGGCCCCATTGGTGCCTCGCCCTTGAGTTCGTACATACCCACACACAGAACTGTGCCTCCAAACCCACTGTCGTTTGGTTTGCTGGTCCGTCATTGCCTTTTCACCTGTTGCGTGGCTCGGCGTAGACTCTGTCTTACTCGGTATAACAACCGAATAGTTGTTGAGTCCCTATAGCCTATAGACTGCTTCGTACAAGCTTGAGCAACTGCTTCAAACGCAGCTTAACTATTAAATCTTCAAATGGGCAGGAAAATTTCGTTTTTCGTTTTTCCTTGCATCGCTACAAAGATGGCCTCAGGACTACCTGGGAATCGGAATAACAGCAATCTGCGGTTGTCAGCAATTGTACAACAGTTCACGTACATGATGATTGCACACCTGATTTCCCAGAGCAATGGACAGTCTGGAACTATCAGGATCCCAACCAAGACTGAATTCGCCATCGACACCAGGATTCCACTTTTCGCTCGGCCAGTCCTTTGCGCGCCATGAAGCCACTGGGACCTCCCGCTTCTCGACATCCCAAACGGTTACCGCATCTGGGCCTGCCGCTGCTAAAAGCAACCCGTCTGGGGAAAATGTGATTTTGAAGGCCTGAGTGCTATCGGTTGTAGAGAGCTTTCTTGCGCACTTAAACGGTTTGTTGGGATCCCAGATCCGGGCCGATCCAGACATGGAGCTTGTCGCTAACAGGATGGACGGTAGTGAAGACCCATTGGTGTGCGTGTCTGACGCCATGCTCGTCCGGAAGTCGAGATCAGTGAGGTACTGGTCGGGGTATTCGTGTATTTGTAAATTGATGGAATCATTTGGATGAAGGATTCCCAAAAAGCTTTTCTGTCCCTCTACGCCGATCGCTGCAAGGATACCCGAATGTGGTTCGTATTTGACAGTCTCCCACGTCACGTGGGTGTCTATTATTCGTTGTGTAGTGAGCGAGTCGTCGACGTTGTAGATTTTGAAGAGCTCAATGCCACAGACGACAAAGGCCGAGTCGCTGATCCAGAGGGCGTCGAAAATGGCCATGTCTGTAAACTCTGTCCAAGTAGGTATGGAGTCACTCTCGTTTTTCCAAACCTTAATCGAGCCCTTTTCACCGTCGGTGGAAATAGATAACAGGAGCTCCTTGGTGGGGTTCCATCGAAGCGTGTTGACGAGCCCAGCTGTGGAAGAGATGACGTGCGACGTCTGGCCGCCATCAAGCAAGCGGATAAGCTTATCCATCATCATCTTCTCGCCGACTTCGTTGAAGCACTCTTCTCGGACTGACACAGTGATTTCACCCTGGGAATGCCAGCAGAGAGCGGTGACTTGAAAGTTGTTAACGGGGAGATGCAGGTCGGCCGTCCTGATGGAGGGGTTGTGCTGGTCGTCCGAGTGTTTGGCGACGACGTGCACCTGGAGCACCGACTTGCCAGCAGCCAGCAGGACGGGCGACTCGGCCGGACCCCACGAAGTGTGCTCGACGACGCCGTCGCGGGGGAGTTGGCGCGGGAGAAAAAGGGTTTCTGTCTTCAGGTCCGCGACAAGTTCGGTCTGTATCTGGGCGTCATGGCCAATGCTCAGGGTAGAGAGGGGGATGTCAGTGACAGTGGGCGAGTCGGCCTCGGATGGCATGGGCTCCGAATCAGCGGTGGGGCTGTGGGCGACATGTGGGGTACCGTTTCTTAGGTCAAGTTCCATGGCGTCGCCGTTGACAAGAGGCTGCTCCGGGCGCGGGTCGATGCCGTTTGTGGGCTTCGGCTTCTTGCGCTTGACGCCCTTCTTGGGCGGGGGCTCCTGGATGGCACCATTGGCCTCTGCGGCCAGCTGGTGAGCGGGAACGCCCTTGTCGAGTGTCAGGAGGGCGCCATTTCGCGTGGCGTAGGGCCGGCCGTGGTCGGAGCCGAAGCGATATCGCGGGTCAGTCTGGGAGACGGGGAGTTGAGTCAGCGGGCGGTTGGGCGGTCGGACGGCCGGGAGCAGGTGGGCCTACATTGCATGCCTCGGCCTGCAGCTGATCAAATCCCATGCCATCCTGCAGCAGGCGGATGAGTGTGTGTGGTTCGACATGGGGGGCAAAGGGCAGCGTGTCCGGGTCGCGCATCCAGCAGCGCGAGAGCTGTAGGGCGGCATTTCCGAAGCCAGCCTCCTGGAGATAGCGCCATACTGAAGTTTGTTGTTAGGGGCACTGTGAGGAGGAGAAGAGAGAACGGAGAGCAGAGGCGGGTTGTGGTAGAGGGCAGGCGCACCGAGGTAGTTGACAATGTTGCTCGACAACGTCTCAGCCATGGCGCATTCT
>Ga0182211_1000031_pt1 | contig 35394 bp, 18 predicted proteins | sample G5R1MG_20_FD_129660 | JGI IMG/M metagenome (GOLD analysis project Ga0182211, IMG submission 129660) | Switchgrass phyllosphere microbial communities from Michigan, USA - G5R2_MAIN_03OCT2016_LD1 MG | ecosystem: Host-associated > Plants > Phyllosphere > Phylloplane/Leaf | place: USA: Michigan... | reverse complement strand
CTAGCTATAAAGGTATAGGCTATCTTTTACTAGAGTTCCTTAGGAATAAGTAGAGCTATTAGATTAATATATTTAGTAATAGCTTAGTTAAGTATAGTTATAAGGGCTATTATAATATTAAGCTATAACTTTACCTACTTTTAAGCTACTATAATCTATTATAAGATTATAATAGAAGCTTTAGGTAAGGCGCCTCTAGTAAGTTAAAGTAGGATTACTACCTAGTCTAGTAGTAATAATTACCTCCTTAAGGTATATAGGTTATTATACCCTAGTAAAGGGGGGTTATCTAGTTATATATAAGCAGCTTATAAGCTTTAGAAGTTCTTAAGGCGCTATACGCCTCTACTAGGAGTTATATCTACTATTTAGCCTACCTAGGGGTAGGCTAGGTAGTAGAGGTAGCCTCTAGCTGTAAAATAAGGGTAAAATATAGAGGGTTAGGCAGCCTGCTAGGGGGCACCTATTTTCTAAAAAGTTGGTGTTCGGTGAGCGTTATCTTACCTGGTGCCTATAGACAGTACGAAATTCTATTAAAAGGTTAATAGATGTCCTTCCACTAAAGCACACGATAAGTGATAAAATACAAAGGGGCTGAGACCTTCCTATAGTCCTCTGCGAATAATTTAAGGCGTGAGAATTGTTTAATACCTGATTTTATTATGTGTATATTATGTTCTTGCCTATCAGGAACAGTTGTTCTGCTAAGAAGGAGCTTGTAGTGCTTAAGCGTTACGTCCGACTATGCCTAACGTTTTATGGAATGGCCTAATGTTAGTATAAAAAATAGCGCCCATGGCATCTTATAGATACGCTCGGTAAAATGATTCTATTGGGTACCTATTAGATAAAGGAGACATAATACCTTCGTGCGGGCATCTATATTTGCTTTTAACCTCTAACCACTCCGTGAAGTATATTGTAAAAAACCCGGTTTATAATCGGGGAGTTTAGGACTTAAAATGCTTGATTGTTCTTAAAAACCACAAGTATTAGATATGCAAATTCTGTGTGAATTAAGGTGCACGTTATAATACACGAGGTACTTATTACCGGGCGTACGTTGCGATTAATGTCAAGTTACAGTCCCGTGTCTGAGATTTATGAGACCCGAACGTGATGATATTACTTAGAGGTTTACGGATTGCATTGATAACTACGATCCTTCTGGACCTGTTACTGCGGTAGGAATTGCTGCTGGGGTCTTACGGTATCTTACTGTCAGGAGGTAGTATTAATCCCTACTATGAAATATAGCCAAAGGGTTCGTAATATTTCACCAGATTGATATTATGTTGGCGCGTTATCTAACAGCAACTATCTTTTCCATAGGTATAGACCTTATATACCTAATCATTGTTTACTCTAGGAGACCATATAATTCTTCTCTCTTAGTAAATACATCATCCTAATGTTATTTTCTACCTTGAATAGTGAACGCACAGTATTAACCATTCGTCAGAGTTCTGAAACTAGTCACTACTATACGTCTAGGTCTTATCTAGCGAACGTATCTTTTCAAGTGTCTGCGATTCGAGGTACTGGTACGGTATCCAAGCCATCAAAACAAAGGTGATGAATCGGTTGCCATTGTGTGCTACGGCCCGAAAATCTTTCAGCGAAAGGTGAAACAAGAAGGATTATGCGCGCTAATATCAAACATACCGAAGTGTCGCTTTGTGGCACTCAGCCTCGTTACTTCCCCTTCGTATATATTCTATGTTGCTAAGTTGAGTAAGGGCTTGATGATCAAACCTGCGGATCCGATTATCTGATTGATACGAATTACTTGGTACTTTAGGTTCAATATAGTCCACATTTCGAAGATATCTGCTGGCGTCGACAGATTCTTGCACAACTAGATTCTATACTATAGTTACGACGGTTAGAAAGAGCTCTGCTATAAGAAGGCCTTGATATAACTGTCAGGCTGTGCGCCGACATGGCCCAGAGTAGGCCCGGCCTTCGTGGCCTGTAAGAGGCATAGATACCACTCAATCCACAATCTTCTAACTTGGTAGAAGATTGCTAGCTTTTTGATCTTGCTGGCTCAGTGGGGATTGACACTACGCCGGACAACAACGTAAGGTTGTACCCTGAGACAATGACTTGATACCAACAGTAGGGTATATTGCAACTTTTCCTCGAAAGCACCCGATAAAGGGTGGCAATTCAACAAAAAATATGTTCCTGCCCACGCGTGGCATGTTCCTCATAGGACCGCTACCACGCATGCACAGGCTGGCGAGGATCTTGGACTTCTCCTAATCGCAACGTCAGTAGCACACCACTACAAATAGAGCCTTCGAAGATATCACCGTGGAGAAACCCGTCTCTACGGATGACAACCACGCGATTGCGGTAGATTTCGTGCCACTCTCTCTTCAAGGAGTATGAAGAGTATTTGAAGCTAGTACTGCGCGATGTGAATTCATTGAAGCCAAATCCTTGCGCCAAAGGCTCGCGAATGTTGACGCCTTTGTGCATCTCATCGCTTGGGATCCAGCGCAATGTGTCCACGTCCAGATTCTGCTTCAGCTCCGAAAATTGCAAAGTCCGGAAGATGAGACTAATCCATTGTTCCAGGATATTGAGAATGGGCCCGCTTGTTAGACCAGGCTCAGAGACAGGGAGTAGGTACGAAACCTCGTCCGCCTGGTCCCGAAGGAAATAGAGAAATGAAGCGTTTGAATTGCGATATGTCTGCGATTCATGACCCTTGACAATTCGCCGGTATCCGTTGGAGGACTGACTAGCATAGCGCCACTCTTTGCCTTTTACAAGGTCAAGGCCTAGATAGACGACACCGTGTTCCGGAAACTCGGTGACTGCAATCGACACGTACGAATGGTACTTGTACAGCGTACCCTTGTCCCACAAATCCAGAACCCAGCCAGCCAGCATGCCCTTACAAGCTTCGATGGTTTCTTCTGGGTTCTTAAGCTCTGTCTTGTAGAAGGCATTCACCGTCTCGCGAACACATTTCTTGGGGAGCATGTTCTTCACCAAATGGTTAAGAATGTAATACGGGTGCGAAGGGTATTCAAATTCAGCTTTACTATTTTCTCTTCCCGGGACTCGACTTCAGCCCCAGCATCGCTATCCGCATGCGAGCGCTTGGAATTGACTGGGGAAGACATATTAAAGACAAGGATGGCAAAGATACAGCGAAGAGAAAGGTCATTCTAGATGCAGAAGAATGTGAGCGGTGAGATGATTCAGTATCAATAGAACTCCCAATTGGCAGTAACGACTGGACAGGTCAGGGTGTTGGTGAGAGCCCACTCCACAGAAAGAGGAAGGAAACACCGGTAACATTTCCCGGCCCAAAATTCCGAGATAGCTTCACAGATAGAATTCGTATTAATAGTTTTGGCAGAATAAACAACTCCTACAATAGGTAGGCCACCCGCAAAGTAGATGGAAGGAAATATTGCGCGGATTGACAAGCACTAACCGCAATGCCGTCGCAACAGGCTACTATAATACTCATGTTTGAATACCAGCTAGAGGAAGGGCCTATTGCGAAGACCAAGTGTGCAGGAAGGCACGACAAAGTTGTACAGAGGACATGTCACTGATATCCACCCTACCGCACCACCATGAAGACACCAGCCATGGCCAGAACTGCGGCTGCAGCTGCGAAGCCGACTCTTCTCGACTAGGTACGTGAAACATGGTGCCTCTCCAATGTATTTCCCAGATCCAGTCAGGTCTAGTAGAGATTACACGCGTCACGCCTTAGACGAAAGTTGCTGATACTTGAACGCCACAAGAAGATTCCGCTTTAGATAGACTACCTTTTTATAAAACGCAGATGCAAGATCGAGAAGAAGGAGAAGAAGGAGAAGGAGAAGGAGAAGAGGGAAGGGGAAAAGGGGGGTGATGATGGCAAGCCCGCTCAGTACGTTTTCAACTCTTCACATGATATTGTCGTAACAAAGTAAATTCCGGAAATTGTCCAAGACGCAGCAGCGCAATAGACGCAAGCGCCTTGCAGCGAAGAAGAAAGACTGCTGTCGCAGTGCAGAATGCTGCGGGAACAGCACCGCCGTCATCGCTAGCTCGCCCAGCTGCACAGCCGTATGTCTGCCCTGGCCGCATGAATGCAAAGTGGGATCATGAGAAGCGAGGCATTTTCCAAGATATCAAATAAAAAATGAAAATGCATGCCCCTGGCAAGGGTTATGTTCTTTGGAGTTGAAATAAAATCATAGCAGTACAGATTTCTTACCTGGATTCGAGTTGCGGTGTTGTTTCATTGTTATTTTTGCTAATTCGGAGATTGGTTCTCGCAACGCTATACTAGTCTTGGCTTAGCAGCTACTATATAGAAGCAGCCCGGTTATCAGTAAGGCTTTGTATTGGTCTAAAACTCGGCTAGACTATTAAGTCCTCAGCTAGTGTCTCCAAGTTTATTACAGAATTTACAGCAGCATCTAGTGATAACATTACTTTCGTAGAAGATAGGTTGATTAAGGTCCGAAAAAAAAGCTAAAAAAATGGTAGCTTCTCTTTGATCTAGAATAACAGTCAGTGATGGTTTAATTACGGGATTTAGGGGACATACTGAGCGTGTCATCCTTAGTGCAGGGGCCATGCTAATCTTCTCTGTATCGTTTCAATTGACCAAATGCCCGAAGGCGTAGAGGAGCCAAGAATGAATGTATATATACTTGAATTATGATGCGGTTGCTTGATTCACTGGAATCGTTTTTCGGCGATCACACGCGCGCAGATCAAGTTTCTCACAAGCGCTAGGCCGAGCATGGCAACGTCACATGTTTCACTTCCTAGAGTCGGTATTCCATGTGCGCCGCATACACCAGACAAGCCATGTCTCACTCTCACGCAATGCGACAAGGAATACTCGTGACATCGTGCAGACCAAAGTTTGCCACGCAAGGATATTGCGCGGCCTGTCTCAGCTACCGTACCTACCTAGTGTGGGAGTCTTGTCCCCCGAGTTGTGACCCGTAGTCGTGCGCACGTCTCGGCTGCACTAGCACACTTTTTACCGGGGATGCGTTTCCAGTCTATGAATAGAAACACGACCATCGTTCATGCGGCTGAGCCGACGTCTCAGCGTGCCAATGAGGCCGCTTCTTGTCTGGAGGAGAGTGCGCGTTTCGTGTTGACAGCAAACCCCAGGGCAAGACAGGACCCAACAGCCAATGTACGCTTACAAAGTACTATGAAGCAGGGCCCTACAAACTCGGGGCTTCAACGAGCGAAAAGCACTGACCTTGGGTTTCAATTGCTCTGCGCTTTGTGGTATCGGTACCAAGGTCGGGCTGTAGCGGTCATTCTGTGTTGTGCAATTTTGGAATTCTCGGACACGGTACGCTACGCAGCTCCCCCTTGCGTTCTTCAGGAGGCTGGGAATCCCCGCAGCTGTTCCCTGCTTTTCTTTAGGCACCACCACGTGGATAAGGCCATTCGGGTCTTGGGTGTCTGTGCTCGGCCCTCAGGTCCTACGCATTTCTACTATGGTACCTACTAGGTATGTACTTACCAAGTCCTTGCAGGTGCTCAATGACAATGTGTAGAGAACCCGCCGCCGCTTGTAATGCGCGTTGTTTTGCCAAGCGTGCACTTGGTTAGCCATGTCATCATGTTGATGGGTGGCGCACACCGTCATTGTATCAATTCGCCTCAAGGATCGCTTACATGGACCTTCGTTCCATATTGGTTCTGGCAATGACAGACAATCATTGGATACAAGAGTACCAACGGTTTCGGCTAATCCTCCAACAAATCCATGACCAACTGTGGGATTGCTTGTACACCTTCGCCATTGAGCGCACTTACGGCCACCGCCTGCACGCTGCACTTCCATGTGTTCTGCTTGCTGCTCGGATGAGGCAGCTCACCCTGACTAATCGCGTTCAAGTACGCGCAAAGCACTTCGTAGTTGCCCTGAGTATTCGGTAAGTCGGCCTTGGTGGCTACAACAAACCAGGGCTTGCATGATATTGGCGACATGGGCAGGTATGGCAGAGGTGTAAGAGCTGGGTGTAGCAGGAGCCCGTCATGCCATTTGTATGGGGCTTTTTTGTCTGGTCGGCCGCCAGGCCTATATGTCACCGTCTTGTGCTCCGTCTCGTTTGGTTCAGATTGGCCTCCAGGCCTATATGTCATCGTCCTGTGCTCCGTCTCGGCATTCACTTGCTTTTCTCGCATGGTCTCATACTCGGAAACCTCACGCCAGAGAAGCTTGAGCGCAGAGACGGCATCGCCGGCGCTCAGATCGATCACAAAAGCCAAGACGGCCGCCCGTTCAATGTGTCGCAAGAAGCCCAACCCTAGCCCTTTGTCAAGATGCGCGCCTTCAATGAGACCCGGCACGTCGGCAATCGTGAAGTTCTCGCGTAGCTTGCCCTGGCTGTTGCGTGACGTGACCAACGGGCGTCCCTTGTGGTTGTCGAGCACGACGGTACCGACATTTGGCTGCAATGTTGTAAAGGCCCAGTCGCCAACGCGTGCGCGACTGTTGGTCAGCGAGCGCAGGATGGTGCTTTTTCCCGCATTGGGTAGGCCCACAAGACCTAAATCTGCCAGTATTTTCAATTCCAATTGCAGCACAACCTTGAGGCCTTCGAGGCCACGCGTTGCAAACTTCGGCCTCTTATCCTCGGGCGTCATGAAATGCGGGTTGCCGAGGCCTCCCACGGCACCTGCAGCGATAAGCATCGGCGTATCCATGTGCTTGTCCAAATCCAGCCAGATGGGCGCAGCGGGCTCGAGTGCTGCGAGGTGCGATCGACGAGGCGGAGGGGGCTTGGGGAACCTGATTCGAAGCTGCTCTGCGGGCTTTGCCCCTGGGAAGAGGAGCCAGCGGTCGTGTAGGTACTTTCCCCTCCTCCACGCAGCGGCGTCGTTTCCATTTGCCTCCTCATCTGCCTCCTCATCTGCCTCCCCTTTCGCCTTCTCTTTCGCCTCCTCATTCGCCTCCAATTCCCTGTGAAACTTCTCGAGGTAGGCGATAGGGTCGTGGCGATTGATCTCGCGTACAACGGTCCCTACGGGCACAGTAATGAGCATGTCGCTACCCCGTTCGCCACCCTGGACTTTGCCCTGCCCGTTCTTGCCCCGGCCTGCCTTGAGGAGTTTTCTTCGCGCCAGCTTGTGTAGAGACGTCTCGCCACGCACCGCCTGGATGTAGACATTACCGCCGCTGCCGCCGTCCCCGCCAGTGGCCCAGCCTTCCCCAATGTACTTCTCGTGATGGAAGGAGATACAGCCATGTCCGCCACCACCCGCTATAGCGGACACAACGCACCGGTCAGTAAAGGGCGTCAGCGAGTAGTCGTCGGCTGCCGGGTCGATGAGAGATCCTGGTGTGGGTGGCTCGCTGTCGGTAGGCGCTGTTGCGCTCGAGTTGCATCGTACCTGCCGTGCGAAACTCCTGCCGGACAACGATGCGAAGGCCGGATAAAGAAACGGCGTCAACGAACTGCCCAGGATCGCAGCCCGAGCGGGAGACATGGAACGACGGCAATTATGCGCAGTGGCTGCCAATATGCTATGGTGTTCTGGTAGTCGAGATATTCTTGTCAACAAATCGCGTCTAGTGCAGCCTAACTAGTTAAGGCCAGTACCACGCTAGTGTGTAGCACCACCATACTGTATACCTACCTACCACCTACCTCGGTGCCTGGATGCATACCTACCCCACCTCCTTGTGCCTCGGCAGCATCTCATCCTGATGCAGCAGATGCCGCCTCTATGAAAAGGAGCCATTTTCGGGCCCCGACGTTAGCATCCTGCCGGACACCCCTGCTTCAGGCCCGCCCTTCTGCCATCATGCTTCGCCTGGTTTTGCTCGCCGCCGCGTCCATTGCGGTCTGGCTTGTCAAGCCACACTCGTATCGACTGGGCAGCTTTACTCTTGCCGCGGACCATCTCATCATTCTCTCCGGGTTCCTCAAGTGGGCTCTGCCGCTATGGGCGCTTGTCGACTTGAATTCGGCCCTGAACCGCCTGGCCGAGAACAGATGGAGCTGGCACAGCGACAAGAGTCGATGGGCTTGGGACAAAGAGGTCGCAGTCGTCACGGGTGGATCATCAGGCATTGGCTCTTGCGTGGTCAAGAGGCTCGTGTCATACGGCGTCAAAGTCGCGGTGCTAGATATCAGCCCTCTCGAGGCATCCTTTACTAACGGTGCGTGCTTCCCAATCCACTCCATCCTCCCTCACACCTGACACATCTTCAGACGAGCGTAAGCTTATCAGCTACTATAAATGCGACATAACATCTAGGGAGGCGATACATGAGGTTGCAGAAGCTATCCGCTCTGACCTGGGCTCTCCGTCCATTCTGGTCAACAATGCTGGTATCGGAAATGCCTACACGATATTAGATGTTCCTGCAGGAAGCTTGCATAGGCTCTTCAACATCAATCTTCTCAGTCATTGGAGCACAGTCCAGGAATTCCTTCCGGACATGATCGCAAAGAAAAAGGGCCACATCATGAGCGTTGCAAGCCTCGCCTCCTTCGTAGCCTTGGCGGGAGCGGTCGACTATGCCTGTACCAAAGCTGCGCTCCTAGCTTTTCACGAAGGTCTCACCCAGGAAATCAAACACCGGTACAGATGTCCAGAGATCAAGACAACCATCGTCCATCCCAACTGGACCAAGTCCGCTATAACGTCACACCCATCCCTCCAAGCCGGGCTGAAAAGGGTTGGCGCGAAGATTCTCGAGCCGGAAAATGTCGCCTTCGCAATGGTGAACCAACTTCTCGCAGCCAGGAGTGGTCAGCTCGTCCTAGGACCAGGATTCGCCCCCACAGTACGCGCACTGCCACTTTGGCTACAGGAACTCCTTCGCGACAGTCAGGCAAACGTGGTAACGGGCAGCGGTTCAACCGCTAGAGAGTAGAGAAGCGAGGCTGTGCCTTACCGGGCTTAGCATCAATGTTGCCGTCACGGGTCATCCCGATGCAAACATGGGGGCCAAGTGTCGTCGGGAAGCACTAATGTAGACAACTGCGCTGTGCCTCGATGGTTGCTGGAATCTGGGTATTTTGTCCACTCACATCTTGAGACGAGAGCATGCGCCGCAAACGCCGCAATGGATTCAACCCTTGTGCGTCTGCTTAGCACAAGACATGTCTGGGTCATCGGCAATCGATGAGCCTGTAGGTGCCTTATTACCATATATCATGTGCCTCTTGGTGCGTGCACCACTAGACACGGAAAAACGCAAGATTGATACCGGGTTGCGGCTCTATCTAACGCGCCCTGCAATCAGGCCGATCAGCACGCGGTTCCGATATCTCAAATCCCTGTTAGGCCATACACCTGTTGCTAATTGCGTATTTATACCTAGATAATTGGCTTACTGTGTTGAGTTGGGTATTCTCGGTGTTTATGCGGGCTCAGCCCCACCAACCCATGCGAGTACCTACATCCTGCCGAAATGGAAGTTGAAGGAACACCGCCATCGCAAGAACACTTCGGTCTCCATACCCAGGGCGCCGCGCTGGAAGCATATCATGCACCATGTATACTGTAGTGGTTGCATTAGGTCCATATCTTCTTCGTCAGTTTTTGCCCTGCAAGTATCTTGTTTCCTTTTCTGCCAATTGCGAATTTCGATCGCTTCATTGTCACGAGTAATAACATGATGGTAAATATCATGGGAGCCATGAAACTATCATGCATTTGGTTGCTAATACGAGATTTGGAGGCTATGCCACTCTGTCACAGTAAGTGAAATGGCCTGTATCTTCAGGGGGGAGTTGCAAACTGATTTTGTACGAAGATGAATGTCAACATGGTACAATCGCCAATGAGCGCCAATCCCAACTGTTGACTCGTCGTGTAAAACCATTTCGCAATAATACCGAGTCCTTGACAGAGATGGAGGTCTCGACATCTCCCGTGACTACACGGCTCGCCGACGCCTCCACAGTGGGTGAGACCTCGCTATCCTTTCCATCCAAGAGCCGGGTTGCGCTTATTCCTGCCATGTCGCACATTCCATATTGTTCTCATAATCCTGGAGGTACTGAATCGAAAACATTATGGGACCCAGTTTCTTCGCATGGTAGTAGTGCACGTGGGTACACTAGCATCGGCCCGGAGTCGTCGACAGTGAACGATAGGCCGAAGACCCTGCCATCTAGTCCAACTCACAAGCAGGGGTTATCTTCGACGTCCTCAAGATCTATGGCGAAGCCACTTTTTAATATGTCTTGGTCCGAATCCTTGAATCCGAAACTCAAGCAAAATTTATACTGCATATCCTCGGCTCGCAACATTCACTCACTTCACGACCAGTCTAACGCTCTACCCATATCGACTGCATCACCGTCAACGACACCTAGACTTCCGTCACCTGCACCCGACGCATCAGCATCTGAATGGTGGCAGGATTCAGTCCAAATCGTCCACGTGACTACTCCGTTTCATGATGCAACTCAGATTCCGACATCGCTACGCGCTCCACCGAAGAATTCACTCAAATCTGGTATATCAACCAGCACCCTCATCACCTTAACATCCGCCAAGATGAATATGAGCATTACTCCGACACCAATATCCGAGGAAGCTCCAACACATACTATGAGCTCTGGCATCTCGGCAGCAAAAGTATCCGAGATCAGTTCGTCGATCAAATCAAAATCCTCGTCGACTTTATGTCCTGAAGAAAACCCGGGTCGTTCATTATTTTCCTCGCGCGATAAAGCAACAACGAGCACTAGTCCATCATCGCACAGCTCAATTATTCCGCCGAATCACACCTCTTCTCGTTATAGGAGCTTGAATAAGCCATCTACCACAAGTCCATGCATATCGACATCACTCTCCTCTGCTCGAATTTCACCCACATCAAAAATAGTCACTGCTATCATACCGTCCTTGCCTGCGGAGAGGGGCGGATCTGTACCTGATCCGTATTCCGGTCCAGCTGAGCTGCCTCCATCCATTACAATTAATGGCCATGTCGATGCTATTGCCTCAAGCTCCAGGGTCCAGCTCGAGCGGCTCACATTAGTTCTAACTAGTCCCTTGACTACTATCGATACTTTGCTTGACAGTACTAGTTCCCCGGTCCCTATTCCACATGTCTCAACTTTCCCTATTATAAGCCCAGATTTATGGCTAGCCTCTTCCAATTCGCTCCAAATGGTCAACTCTGTTGCTATCCGGCCACCTATAAATACCGTCGTTCCTATCAGGGCACCAAATAATGTCGTCCTCACACCTTGCGGATCACTAGGGGTTATCTATACTGCTTGTAGATCAGATATTTCATCTGTCAACGGATTCTCAAGTCGGACCAAGCCGTCACGGGTGTCCGCATCGACAACCCGGGATGCCCCCATATCAAATCCACCAGCATTATCCTCGCAAAGTTATCAAGGCCACATTTCAGAAACAGTGAAAGGTCTACCAAGAACGAAACTCTCCAGCTCCAGTAGAGCAGGGAGTGTGTCAACATTCTCTTGGTCAGGTACCAAAAACTTGACTTTCAAAACTCCATCAACACATTCTCACATCTTGAATTCTTATTCATACCCGTACTCATTTGAGCCGCCTTTCCAAACAGCAAATCTTCCAAAACTCGTTTCGACTTCGCGCGATTCGCAATCTAGTAATGCTAATCCGACACCAACATTGAATTTCCATACCCGTCCAACCTCGAATCAAGACACATTGTCGAATACACGGTTGTCTGTCAATACTCTTTCCTCACTTCGGAGGAGTTCTTTTCGCGTCGCAGACCCATCCACAATGAGCTTGCCCCAACGCTCATCACTCTCTTCTCCAGGGTCCAGTGCTTGGACGTCAACTGCAATCTTAACTTCATCTTCCATTCTTTCTGCTACGCAGGGTGTAGAAGCGCCGCCTCCAGCAGCACCGCAAGTCTTGACTCCTCCACAAACCGTGGGTATCGCGACTGCAAGCTTTGTTGGATTCCTTCTTTCCGCTATTGCAGCAGTATTCCTTTTCAGGCGTTACCGCTCAGCCCGTTTAGCCAGATCCTCAGGCCCAGAAAGCAGCGTTGGTCCCAGAGATGCTAGTAGTCACGACCCTCCCGTTACCAACGGAATATCCAGGGAGGGCGATGACGACGAAACAACAACCTTCGGATCTGGTGGCGCAGGCATATTGCCACCTCAAAGCGGGTGTGGGGAACCGCCATACACCCCAGCATCCGGCCAAGGATTCGGTGGGGTCACATCGCCTTTTACTGATCCTGAAAATCCATTTAGATATTCTGATACGATGACCTGTGCCTCCACAGATTTTCTGAGGTTGTCTCTTAATGCGCCAGTTGACTCTGATACGATGCTATACACCACGCTGCAAGATTCAGCGATAGCCTCGCACACCACCACGACGAACATCACAGAGCAAGAGTATTTAATGGCCGCGCAATGTTCTCCTCCAAATTCGGGGGGCAGTACGCCAACGCAGATGTTCCATACTCATGCCATTCCCTCTCCGACTCTGAGCCCGTTTATCGGTACCTTACGCCGTAGCGATACACGCGTGGGTAGTAATGGGAGTGCACGTAGTATTCTCCACCCAAGTAGTCCTAGCACATATTCTCAATCATCCGCGGATGCATCCGGCCATCGGGTACGTTCATCACAGGGTCTGCGCTTCGATTACAGCGGGTTGCCGCGGGAGTCAGGGGCGTGTAGTCCTCTCACGAACGACGTACTGCTATCGATCAACTCGAAGAAAACAGGAGATTCGGCTCTTACATCCAAACCTCCAGTAACATCCAAGGTGCTGTGGCAAAATTCGTTACCGTCTAGTAGATTCGACGAACCAGTTGTCGACAAACCACCGTTCACTACTTTCAATCCTCGAGGTCCCTATCGTATACCACAGCTAAACCCTGGAGTAGATAGCGCTACAGCCACAGTAAATCAAGTTGCCCAACCTCCCCCCATTTCCATCAGTAATACGCAGACAACCAGTGGGGGGAGCATCAAAAACCTCCCAGGTCACCCAATATCCCCGACATGCACACCTTACGCGCCCACACACCGAGGCTGGGACGATTTCAAACGCATGTCCCAGGGGTCCAGCGCGGCTGCACCATTAGCCGACTCTACGCCCATGACCAACATCCTTCCATTTCTGCTTAATCCCTCTGCCGCTCCGCCGGCTAAAAAGAAGAAGTCGCTTCTTCAACTGCGGCGCAAAGACGCGTCCTCCCCGAATATGAAGGACAAGAAGAGCGAGAATTTTTCCAGTCCAAAGCAGCGCCAAGAGATCCCTCTGGAACCGGTCGGACACGTGAAGAGCAGTTGCGTTTCCAGTCCGGGGTTGAACTTGATATCGCCATCAAGAAATAAGCAGGGTCTGGGCCTTCGACATATAAAGAGCGGCAGCTTATCTACTTTGACGCTGTCTGGTAGTGTTCCGCCAAAGCCGAAGCAGGGGCTAGGCATTTCCGGGGTGGAGTTTGAGGGGCCAAAGGAGAGTTTTCTGGCCCGAGTGAATAGCTTGGCAGAATTCGAAGAGGGAAATGAGTCGCATGGCTTTGGTGGCTGTGGTGCTGATGAAAGGGTGTGAGGGGGGTTAATTATGTTGGCGACATGAAAAGGAGACGAATATTATGATACCCCTGGCTGTGTTTTGTGCCTTGAAAAGGGTGCATCCTATCCACCTGATTCTCTCCCTTTTCCTGTTCTATAAATGCTCAATCTAGTTTGGTGTTCCGGTATGCATTAGCCCCTCGATTCGCGGGCTGAACAGGCATGTGAAGCATCAGATCGGGCAAAAAAAAAACAAACAAGTGTGGATGATGGTTATTGTATGTATAACTGGCATAAATGAAATTCCTCACATACAAAAGGAAATCCAATTCGCACGTTCGTATGTATGTATCTAAGGTCGGTGGCGCAAAGCCCTAGAAAGAAAAGAAACAAAACAGCGAAGCCCACGACAATTTTTTCTTCCCTGGTAGGTATGGTCGACGATACTTCAGAGCTCGTGACGAGTCTAGTTACATTTGGGTTTTGGTGAGCCCAGGGCATTCAGTTTTCCTTAACTCATGTAAACGGCAGACCGATCCATCGAACAAAGCTCAACCTCGCGCCTTTTCGAAAGCTCATAATCGTCACGTTGAATACTTTCCTCAGATTCAGAGAGCCCGATGGAATGCACGACAATGGCCCAGGGCGCACTTGGTGTGTAGGTTCAAGGAACACGCACATAGTGGCCTTGAATTGCGGCTTTGTTTTCACGGTTGCAGGTTCGGGACCTGCTAACCAGTGAAATAGAAAGAGGGTTTTCGAAGAAAAGAGAGTGTCTAGACGAGGGCGATGATGCAGGTAGAAAGGGGTTTGTATAGATGTGGAGAGATCGTGCATGGAAGACATGGGTAGCGATTATCTGGGTTTTGGATGGGACCAGGTTAACAGGGCGGAAAACAAAAACCAAACTGCGTGACATTAGATGGGGGTTTGTCGCGACTATCCACATGAGAAGTCAAACCCGGTTTTAATTATTATTTCTGTAATACTTCAATGTTCTTTCAGGGGATGGGTCAGGCTGGCCGGTCAACTATAGCTGAGATGCAACGTCTCAGTTACATCACGAGTTCGAAACTTTTCCTTCCGAGCCTCCCGCTTGGGCTCTCGCCGTACGGGAGCTCACCTCAAGGGTCAGTATACGGGTTGCCGTCTCAAAGGAAGCCCACCTCTGGTGGCAGCTAGTACGATAAGATGGCGCTGCTACAGTGCAAGACAAATGTCTGCTGACTCGGCAATTGGCACCCCCTCATTCGCACTATGCAGTGGCTTTTGTACGCATGAGCCGAAGCAAACTGCTCATCCGGCTGCCTCCTTGACCTTGTTGCTCGACGGGGGTTCGTCGATGAACTGCGGTAGCGCCGCATCATCGAGCATGAAGTTGGGAACGCCAGACGACTCGCCAAGCGCTTCAAAGTCGACCTCGTCACCCAGTGCCTCCAGCTCAGCATCCAGTTCGGACTCGTCTACATCTTCGGGTACATCATAGCTGCGACTAATGGCGTCTTGGATGTCATTGCCCACCTCCATGAGATCGGCCATTTCATCCTGCATCTTCTCAATCTGGTCGATGTTGACCTTGCCGTACTGTTTCTTCAGCTCCCTGGTCGTGGTCTTCATAGCATCAATGGTTGTCATTGTGTTCTTGAGGTTGTCCTGCATCATGCCTGCCTGCTCCATGTTCCACGATTGCGCCTGGAGTTGATCGCGCTGGGACTCGTACATCTTGCGCTGCTGGAGGACCTTGAGGGCCTTTTGCTTGATAGCGGTCTTGCCGGGGCCGTCGCGCATCTTGGAGAGCTTCTGCTGGTAGGCGGAAAGCTCTCCGTTGAGCTTGGCGAGTTTGACGTCGAGGGTTTCGATGCGCGTGTCAACCTACCAGGTGCTGGTCAGCTGGTGACAGTCGCGGCGAAGACGCAAGGCAGCCTACGTTGGCGATGGCGCCGTTGAGGGATGGCTTGGGCGCCGAGCTCTTGGTTCCAAAGAGGCGGTTCATGGCGGCGGCGGACGTGCAGTTCCGGGGCGAAGAGGTGGGCGGAGGAGTCGTGTGGGGTAGGTAGGTACGTGCTGGACGGGCCGTCACGTGCCGTCTTTTGGTCTCTGGAGATATACTCAACTATCTACACTGGGTGTGCCAGCACGTACAGACGGAATGGCGCTGATACCGTGTATTGCTACAGGATTGATACACAGCAGCAGCGCCTACTCTGTGTCTAGATAGACACCCAACCTATACAGCAGCCGCCGCCGTCCAGTCTTGTGTGGGCTCGTCCAGGTCATGTGACGCAAGCACACCTGCGGTTGCCAGACAACCACCGCGTGTCCATCTTCACTGTCCACGCAGGATAGTCTGCTTGGCATAACGCAGCAGGAAGCAGCTAGCAAGGGCCGTGCAAGTGACGTCTGCTGTCCCTTTCTCGTGCATCTCTCTGTCGTTATATTGCAGGTTGCACGCGCCCATCGTCCTGCCCAGTCCAGCGCCCAGTGCCCCACGCCCGCCCGCCTGCTCGCCCTGGCGCCGTCGGCTTTGTGATCGCTGTACTCTCGCCCTCATCGCCCTGCTCGCTCTGCTCAATGCCGCCACCGGCCGCCTGCCCCGCCCATTACCTTCCCCTGAGCTTGCTGCAGCCCCGCTGAGCTGGGGCCGTCTCGAGTTGCTTGCTCCCCCCGTCGCTTCGCCTCGCCTCGCGTACCCCGCCCTCACAGCTGCAAACACCACCACCCGCCATGTTCTGGCGGTTCGGCGGGTACGCACAGCTGTCGGCGCTCGACAGTATCCTCGACAAGCCCGATGTCACGGTTGAGGAGCTGCTCGACGAGGCCGACCTCATTCAGGAGCTCAAACAACAAAACTCCAAGCTCATCGAGTACCTGCGCGATGAAAACGTCCTCGAGCGTCTGCTGCGCTATGTCATTGCCACCAAGAATCCCGCCCCTCACGATCACGAGGCTGCTGCCGACACTGTCACCGAGGCCCGAAGCCCCAGCCGCCAGAGCCTCTTCGGCAAGGCCCGCGCCCGCTCCATCTCCGCCACCCGCTCTGACGCCGGCGATGGCGAGGAGAGCAGGGAGGAGCGCCAGCGCATCAAGTATGCCTACGTGTCGTGCGAGATCTTGTCGTCTGAGGTCTGGTCCATTTCTGAGGCAGTGCTGGACAATCAGGACACGCTGCGCCACTTCTGGGCCTATATCAAGCAGCCCGCTCCGCTCGACCCCGTCCAAGCCGGCTACTTCACCAAGGTCAACGAGTCACTGCTTGACCGAAAGATGGAGGAAATGCTCGACTTCTTCAAGTCGCTCGACAACGTCGTCCCTGACCTGCTCCAGCACGTCGACTGTCCAGTCATCATGGACCTGCTTCTAAAGATCATCAGTCTGGAGAAGAGCGAGGGGGGGCAGGGCATTGTCGATGTAAGCCGCTCTTGTCAGCTTTGACCCACCTCCTACTCACCGTACCATAGTGGCTCCAGCAGCAAAATCTCGTCCCACGTCTGATCTCCTTCCTTGGCCCCGACCACTCCACCTCCACCCAGACTTCAGCCGGTGATTTCCTCAAAGCCATCATCACCATATCGGCCAACGCCACCACACAAGACCAGTCTGTGATAGGGCCGAACGAACTGACCCGCCAGCTTGTCTCGGACGCTTGCCTCAAACAGCTCATAGACGTGATGCTCCGAGGCGGCAATCCCCTCACCGTCGGCGTTGGCATCATCATCGAAGTCATCCGAAAGAACAACTCAGACTATGACTTGGAAAATCAAATCGGTCCCGTACCTAAGAACTCGGATCCCATCTACCTGGGCACGCTACTTCGCGAATTTGCAACTCACATCCCACAGTTCATGGAATTAGTCCACAGCTCAAGCCAGATCATCACGCAAACTGATGGCAGCACGACAACGAAGAAGCGTGAGCTCAAGACGGCGTTCGGTGAAAGGATCGAACCGCTTGGATTTGATCGCTTCAAGACATGCGAGCTGATGGCGGAACTGTTGCATTGTAGTAACATGGCCCTGCTCAACGAGCGCGGTAGTGAGGCCGAAGTTAGGAGGCGAGACGCTGAGCGCGAACGGCTCAAGGCCGAGGGCAAGCTTGCCCCGGCTAGTAGCAATCTCGCTGAGTTCTCCAACAGCGTCGACAGTCAGGGCTTTCATCATGCTCGAGCGCCATCCATGGACTCTCCTGCCGAGATCAAACCACTGCAAGTACAGAATAGTGCCGAAGACGATTTTGAAAAGGTCATGGCGCCCGAAGTCGCAGTTGAATCGCCAAAAGATCTCTCGCATGACAAAGAGGAAATCGGCGAGCCGTTAGAGCGCTCTCCTCAGGTCATGCCCAAGCAATCGCCACCGGAAAAGCCTGCGTCAGGTGAAGGTGAATTCGTCGATGAGCCTCTTACGCCCCCCAAAGACGCCGCAGTGGCATCCGAATCCACAACCACTACCCCGAAGCCGGCCGATAATGCCGAGTCTCCAACTTCAGCCGGACTCTCCGCCAAGGTTAGTGATCTGGATCTAGACCACGACACTATGATGGACGATCGTCAAGACACAGTCGAACCTTCAAAACCGGAAATCATGAACAAGGATTTACCATCTCTTCTGACACAACAACTGAACCAAACTTCCAAATCCGAGAATTCCTCCGAAACAATATCTCCCCATGAGGATGACAAGCCTGCACCACTCTTCGCGAATAAGAGCCGCGAGAGCCACCCACAGGCGGTGCAAGTGGACACGTCACGCTTCACAGCGCCCGCATCAGAAGAAGATACCCTAGAAGCTACTCCCATTGACGATTCTCATAGCGTACGATCTGTTGTCTTTGGAACCATAGACGACAGTGATGTAGGCTTTGAAATCGACATAGATGGAACAGCCGTTGTGGGCGACCTTTTGAAACTTACCTTTGTTCAACACAAGGTCGTCCCCACCATTCTTGTAAGGAGTTGTCTTATCTTGCCTTTGTGCCAAGCTCGTATTAACCGGTTGTTGCAGGACTTTTTTTTTCGTTTCCCTTGGAACAACTTCCTTCACAATGTGGTATACGATGTCGTCCAGCAAGTTTTCAATGGACAAATGGATCGAGGTTACAACCGTTCGTTGGCCATTGACCTTTTTGACACGGGACGAATAACCGACCGCATTATCGAAGGGCAGAGGGATAGTGACGAGGCTCATACAGCAAAGGGCACTCGATTAGGCTACATGGGCCATCTTACGCTTATCGCGGAGGAAGTATTAAAGTTTACGGAACGACATCCAGATGAAGTTCTTTCACAGTTGGTCCTAGATAAGGTCCACGCCGAGGAATGGGTCTATTACGTTGAGAATGTCCTAGCAGAGACGAGAGAACGCGACAATGCAATCCTTGGAGGCGTCCGGCCTGACATGAGTATCGGTCCTCGGCAAGCCGTCCTCAATGCAGTCAACGCAGCAAATAATTTTGGCGGTGACGGAGGGCTCTCGAACGCGAGCCTGGCCAATAACGGCAGTATTGGCCTCGATAGCATGGAGCTTACCAACCATGGTGATACTGGAGGTGGTGGGTACACTTTCGGCGGTGGCTCCTTGCTTAGTGGCTTTACTAACTCAAGTGATGAAGAAGATGAGGACATGGAAGACATCGATAACGAAAGGGAGAGAGAACAGCGACAGGGACCTGTCGACGATTCCGAACAAGTGGGTGAAATCTCATTCGACGATGCTGATATGGACTATCGATAATCCTCACATCCTCACAACACACATCTACTCTCTCGCACACCAACGAGCCTTTCTCGCGCTTGGTGCGTTTTATTCTCCTTGATTCTCGTCATTGTTCTCCTCGTCACGTTGATTATTTTGTGTACGCATTATGAAGGTCTGGTTGGCCTTGACATGAGCGATGAATTGCGGTTGCATCAATACGGGCCTTTTTTGTACATACATCCCTTTCGCCATCCGATTGGATGTATGGATACATGTAGTAATATGCGTTGAGGGAGGCATTCTTCTGTTTCTCCCAAGCTATGTGCATGAATGATGTATGCGCGATTGGGTAACTAATCAGTGTAGCAGTGGTGTGGTTATTTGTTTTTCTTCCCTTTTTTCTTGCCCAAGTCAGGCACGCTGAAATCCTTGTTTCCTTTCCTATCTCTCCCATCATCCCTCACACCCATTCCCTCCAACGGTCTCTAAGCAACGCAAGCTAACAAATTATCCTCTACAACAGCCCGAAATTATGCCATACCCGCTTGCCATTCCCCCGTCGCGTGCACGCCGTCAATTCGCAATGCGGCTTGCCCAGCGCAAAGCTGCGCTCGAATCTGCCCGCAATACAGAACAGGATCCTGGCCTTGATGACGATGATGGTGGTGGTAATGGAAATGTTTCGACACATGTGACACAGGAACAGGAGGAGAGGGAGGGACATCGGCGGTTTGCGAGGATGTTCGAGGAGATTGACGATAGCAGTGATGAGGAAGGTGAGGAGGATGGGATGGAGGTTGAGGTGGTGAGATGCCCTGGGGGTGTGTAAGATGAGAGGTGTTATTGTAGGTTGGGCTGGGCTGAGCTGTGGGCAGGTCATGATGGTGATGTAAAAGTACGATGGAAATGACTTCAAGTTAACGCCGTGTTTCTCATACTGTGCTAGTAGAGGCCCGACGCTGCGATGCTGAAACACAATAGCCTAATAGATCGCGTGATGTTATGCTGAGAATAGGCTAGTCTATCTTGAGTGTATATATACCATAGTAGTAAGCATTTACAAATCAACAAGCACATTACGACGTCTCCACTACCTCACGAATCTACCAGCTTGCCAATTGCTTGCATCGATCAAATCCACCTCGTAGCTGCCTCTCAGGCTTGACAACCTTGCCCTGTAATACCGTGTACCTAATAATATTCTCGCAATCCTCAGGCCTAACCCTCGCCAGCCATATGCACTGTGCAGCTTCGCCACCACCCGCGCGCTCCGCATCCGCATCAAAAACGACTTGCTGACCGGCAGCGTCGTGGATCTCGAGCTGCGTAAGCGCGTTGCCTACGTCATTCGGCTCGGTGCTGTCTCCGTGCCGCGAGTCTTGCTCCCGTCCCTCCTGTACTGCGGAAACATGGCGGTAAATCATGACGTTAGCGGAGAACTTGTGACCGCCGACATGGCTGATGAAGTATATGCCTACGCCGCCGGGCCTTTCGTCGTGGAGATCGCGGTACAGGCCCAGCGGGCGGAGGAGGCGCTCGAATTCCTTGCGCAGCAGCGGGGCTGACTGGCCGCAGCGGGCGTCGCGCGTTTTTTGGCTGCACATGAGGATGAGGTATTTGTGGGGACAGGGTCGAGACGTGAGCTGCGGTACGGTGGCCAGAGTGGAGGGGAGTGGGGAAGGGGGCGGTGGGGGTGTTGAGTTGGTGTTGGTGGAAGGGGGCTCCAATGGTTGTGTAGAGCTGGGTGAGGCAGAGGTTTTGGAGGCATGCAATGGAGTATTGTTGGTCGGGCCTGGGTTGATGTACTCTGTGATGAGCTGGGGGATGTTGGAGGGGGTCACATTGTCTATAAACTGCCATGATGGCAGTAGTAGCACCATGGAGCTGTGGTCGGAGTGATCGGGAATGGGCATGTTGGAGGCAGACAGCATAAGTTTCTGGTAAACGATTAGTATGCTGGGCTTTGGAGGTGGACAAACCTGCATCTGCATTTGTGGCCAACTCACTCCATTACTAGGCGTCACCCCCCCTTTATCGACAGCCTCCATGATGCTGCCCTTCTCATCTGCGACATCGCGCACCCAGTCCGTCTTGCCCGTCGCAACGATCAAGTGCGTGCTCCATCCCTTGACATGTCCGTACAGCTCTTCTGTCTCGTCAATGTCGAATTTGCGCGGGTATTTGACGCTGCAGCTCGCGCAGTCGTGCAGGCAGTCGTCCCCATCGACCTCGGGGTCGGTGGTCGGGAACAGTTGCTCCGTCCTCTGCGCCTTGGTGAATTCGTCACTGTTCTTCGACGTTGGCACTTCGGACGATGACAACGCCGATGTCAGCTTATAGGAGAGGTTTCGAAACATGGCTGGGACTCTGTAGGCATTCAAAGGCCGCTGGGGCGCTTTTGTAGGTGCCATCGTCAGTACGTGGGTCGGCGATTTCGCATCTGATTAGATTTGCCAAGGCGCGATTGCCGCAAGCTTCATGACGTTCCAGGCCAGGGCAGCAGCTCGACTCGAGATGAAAAGCGCGTATCGTTCGTTCACACTGCGGATTCGGATTCAGAGAGAGGGAGGTGAGAGCTTGCCTTCCCTTCATCCAGACGGCTTTATCGGACTTCTGGCGGCGATTCGGACATCCAGGGGCCTGAGAAGTGACCCTCATTCGGACTTACTTTTAAGTCCGACTCGCCTTCTCCGAGCTCAGGCCAGGCATGCTCGTCCTTCACTTCTAACCATCCGCCAAACCAAAGCACGGTACACCCCGGACTCGTTCTTGTCCTGACCACCTATCTCATTTTAGTTTGATTGGAGTTCAAAACGCCTGAGACGCGCGGCAGATACCCGTCCACCGCCCAATCCATGAGACTGAAAACCCTCAACGGCGCTCCATTATGCGAGAACCTCGACTTCAGCGACAGCGCTCTTCTGGGCGATGACCAGTATCCTAGCTTCTCGGAAATCCCTGGTTCCAACGCTTTGTCGGTAGATAGTACATTACCGTTGAAATGGCGTTCCATCACGGACAGAGCTACACGTCTTCGAACAGGCTGGTCTCAGCCATACCTTCCTGGAGGAAGTACGCATCATCAAGGAGCTGAACATTCACTTTCGATCCCTAATTTGGCTGAGATTTCGTTCTGTGTTCCGGATGACTCAACAATTCTGGACGATACCGCCACGCTCAACGACCCATCTTTCAGAGCAGACGACTTCCTTCAGCAGTCCCTTCTGTTCTATGACACCTTATTATCATCTCAAGTTTTACAGGATACGGGAAATGACAGTTTTGCTTCACTTTCCCCATCCTCCTTCATAGACACGTCTTTCGCAACCACCGCATCCAACATCGACAGTCCAAGCAGAGTCGATGAGCACTCGCTCCTCCTACGGATCCCACCTCACATTGAAGTGACATCGCTTGGATCGCTACCTACTGCACAGCGTCTAAGTGCTATGTACCCTCAAACACCTACCCCCAATTTCATCTGCGTATTGACGGTGCATCCCGTAAAAAGAGATATTTTCGTTCAAAAAGGTGGTTACAAGAGAACTCTCTGGGAGATATTTGTAGCAGATGACACGCGGTCAGGGTTCAAGGTTAATTTCTGGGTTCAGCCAGCTCGAAAGTTGCACGGTCAACAAGCACATGCCCAAAATGTACTTGACCAAGCCCTTGGCAGCATACAAGTCGGCGACGTCATTCTCTTACGGAATATAGCCCTCAATTCATTTCGTGGCACAGTGTATGGCCAGTCATTGAGCCCCTCTTCCACGAGGGCTCGGAGTAGCCTTGATATTTTAATGAAAAGCAATGGAGTGGAAGTTGCGCATACTGGGGGCCTGCCTACCGCAGCTGTAGCAGCGTTCTTACGAGTGAGAAGGTGGGCTCGAACACATGTGGTATCGGAAACTATAGGTACCAGAAAACGAAAAGGTGACGCATTGAAAGAAGATCAAGGATACAAGAGGGCTTCTTCGTTCCAGAATCATTGTAATTCTTTACCTCCGGACACCATGGAGTCTTTGTGAGAAGCTGCTACCACCTTTTACATTTCCTCGTGGTCCATTGGCATTATGGCCCCTGTGATACATCGACAACGTCAGCCAGCATGTCTGTCCTTGACCCGATTCGGTCTCACATTGGTCAATCAAGATTTGGGCCATCATCCCGGATACCGAATTTCCAGCAAGGGAGTGCTTTCGTCACAGTCCAATAGCGTGAGTGCACTAGATCTTGAAAGTCCAGGCTTTTATGAGGGATTTGATGTTCCTGAATATATTCATTAGTAATACAGTCATACAGCTGAGGATACACAGGATATTCACCCTCACGTACTCTACACTTGATAATCTATATTGCCTGCAAATAGAAGCCACTGTGTCTCTATTCATTTAAGTATAATTTTAACTCGGTGCAAATTATTCCATAATGCGCGGAATGTGCGGTGATCACGCAAAGTACACCTTGTAGCATCCCTTGCATTCCTATTCTGTTGGTACTTGATTGGTACTTGCGCTGCGCACAATCCGTATTCTCAAATGTCAGATATTCAATAAGCCCCTTCGCTTTTCTTCCTGGATCTACATCAGTTATTCGTTCTATTGACTCGTCTTGAACATGGCTACCTCAGGCGCCATAAGCCGCAAAGACTTGGCACACATCCGAAGAACATCCTCCAAGGTCAGCGATAATCAGAGAGCACTATTGGTGGAATCAGAAGAAAAGGACAGTCCACATAATACAACTTCGGACGCAACATTTCATGACCGTCGCAACGCCTCACCCGACTCTCTCGACCTGCCAAGAAAACCCAGCACCTCTATCCTTTGTGACACCGATATCGAAGGTCAACACGAGCAAGAATTTCCCTTTGGGATCCGATCCTTGCGCACGAAACTCGTAGAGCGAGTTGTAATCTTCTTGGTCCTAATCATTTGGATGCTACTCCTCATGGGTGTACTCATCCTAACCGATACTCTTTTTCCCACCGCGCTGCGGTCGTATCATAGAATGAAGGAATTGCGATCTCAATTGTCAAGAACAACCTTCGAGCTGGAGGAAATACAGGCCCAGATATCAATATTACAACTGATGGTTGGGAGGATGAGGTTGGTGACGATTCAAACCTATCAAAAATAACATGAGCTGGTGTGTGTAAAGCTGTATTTGCGATGATGAGGGATTTTTCCTTTTTTTTTTGAGCGCTATCACATCACCACAGTCATGCTATATCGTGTTTGCGCCTGATTTGGACTATTCTTATAATGCCATCGATTCGAGTTTTATTGTCTATACAAGTCTTGAGTAACATGCTTCAACTCAGGGTAGTACTCGCACTTGATAGTTTTCTCGTCATTCTTCGTGGTGATCCGGAGTTTCGAGAAAATTCTTGAAGTGAAATCCCATCATCTCGATATCAAAGATTTGATCAGATTCTCGGGCGTCGTGAGTAGTCATGAGTCTCGCAAAATTGCTGGGTTCTCCCAGAGCTTGCTTCTTCCACGACGAATACGTGATTAGAGTGCGAAGTAGTTGATTATAGCAATGAAATCATTACCTGGAGGGTCCTGTTGGATATTGTGCACTAGTGCATGATTATAGATAGATCAAGTGTCTTGGTCATGGGAAGATTCATGAAGGATCGGCTCCAAGTGAAAGCAGGGTCCGTACCGGAACGTCCGTAGTATCAGGGCGCACAACCTCAACACTCTCGCGGTAATTTATATGCGCAAGCCGCTACACCAGATGATAGAAAAACTGTGTATTCACAATTCACTATACGTAGGACGGACGCTTTTGAAATCACATCTGCCCTTCCAATTCTACCCGACGAGAAATATAGTGAACTGTGACTGGATTTACTGATTCTAAGAACATGGCAATCCTCTGAGTAAAATCTTACTATATATACTATTGGATATTGGTAGTGGGTATTGGATTGTGGGGCTGGATTATGTCAGGCGTAGTGTCAATCCCCACGACGCCAGCAAGACCAAAAGGTTAGCAATCTTCTACCAAGTTAGAAGATCGTGGATTGAATGGTATCTTATGCCCGAACAAGGGCCACTACGGGACAGTCTTAGCTCACAGGGCCCTTGGGCTGCCGTGGCCTGACATATGCGGGTCATATATTTGTTAGCAGCAAGCGAACTACATGACTTGACGTCCATCTGAATGACTGTGACTACAGTTTCAATGATACTTTCAGAATCTGACCTAGGAGAAATCAGCAAAATTATCCCCATGCTGGGCTCAATGTAAGATGTTTACTTGAAGAGCTCGAAAAGCTTGTCGGAGCGACCGGCGGAGCTACCGGCGGGAGCAGCGCGAGCAGCATTTGACGCCAAATATTTGCAGTTCATCATCGCCTTTTGAATCGGATTTTTATACTTTTTGTAGTCTGACTGTACGATAAGCGGTGGGACTGCGCGGCGATGATGTCCACTCATGGTAGTGTCTGTATCATTGATTTCTGTACTGCTGGTTCTAGAAATACTCATATCTGAAAAGGCGTGGGCGAAAGAAGCCAAGGCCGCAAGAAAGATGATTTTGAATTTCATACTGGGTAAAATCGGGAAGTTGAAGACGAAAGCTCATATTTGTTGGGGAGGTCCACGATTATACCTCCTGCACCGTTTCTATTTCTGTTGCTCGTACCGTTGACTCTGGCCAGGTATTAGGTACCAGCAATTATGCATCATGCACCAAAACTGCACCAATACAGCCCTCTATCGACACCACGCATCTTCGAAATTCACTCTTTCACATAATTCCCGCAGTGTGATTTATACGCTGGAGGCGCGCTTTGACGCTGAGGTCACTGGTTGATTTTATCCGCACCTGGTGTGTATACCACAGTAATATCTCGCCTCGACTTCAATTATGTATTGTTGGATACCAAGACAAGGATACCACAAGCGGCTGACTCCTCCGGGCGTGCACGAGATATATCACGCGTCTCGACTGATTCACTAAAGACAACAGTCACCTAATTGCAGTACTAAGTTCGGAGTTTTGCTGAGCCGTAGACGAAATTCATCCAGCGCGGTCCCCACTGGCTGTAGGAAATACGGGAAATTTGCTGTTGCTTTTGGACTTCCCTTGCATACTTTTCCGCGCGACGAAGTTGATCGAAGTATGAAACGGCAGGATGGCTGATGTTCTACTTAAAGGAGCATCGTGAGTATGCCTAACCTTCTACCATGCGCCGTTTGACTGTGCAACAGGCCTGGTTTTTCGTGACAAGATCACATATTCGTTGTACCTTTGAATCATGCATCCGCTCGAGAATAGTTTCGGCGTGGCAGAGGAAAGCTTAAGGACCGGGGTCGAATGTCTTCGAATGTTCGTTGTTCATTTTGGAGACAGGAGCACGGATTCAGAGGTGTTTGGTGTTGAGTGAAAGCGCATGGAATTCAGGGTAGATGGAAGTCCTGGTATGTGTGTCTCGGGAGGGGAGTAGTATTGGCACGTCAGTCATGCCGGCTAGCAGTGAAGCGTTGGTACATAAGGTCGGACTATAAGCGTCTCATGGAGTACAAGGTACACATACCATTATCGAAGTCTTGAGATGCGCAGGGCGTGTAGTGGGAATGGATTTGCGTTCGCTCTCCGTCATATTTGGTCACTGCCCTTTTCCCTCGCGTGAGCACGTGAGCACGTGACCTAAGGAAGATGACGGCATAGCGCACGGGCCTCCCCTGCGGCGAAGGCGGCCTTGGGCATTGCGCAGCCTCCCCGCGCCGACGGCGGCCCCAGGGAACATTGCCACCATGTTCCCCAGCTTCACCGGCAACACGCGACGGCCTCGGCAGGTCAATCTCGGCGGCCGTAAGACCAATCCATTCGGAACCCCGTCCGCTGGCGCCGGCTCCCAGCCTGCCCTCGACCGCGCCCAGCAGGAGCGCGCCCAGCGGCAACGCGAGCGGGACACGCTGCAAGCCGCCCAGCGCATCCAGCGCATCTGGCGGGGCCATGCCAGCCGGAAGGCCCTAGCCGAGACCCTGCGGCGGGCATGGGACGCCATAGAGAGCCCGTCTACCGCCGCTGCTGCCCCCTACGACGACGCCGACGAAGCCCTGGGGTGCGTTCAGCGGCTGCTGCGCTTTGCATCGCCACACAGCCCCGACGACGTGCGGCGTATGCATTATTGTGGCGCACGCCTGCACGAGACAGCCAAGCAGCAACGATTGACGCCCTTGCCATGTAGCGGGCTGTGGCGCCTGGCCTACCTCCGCCTTCAGCGCCTGCTGCTTGCCGTCTTGGACCACCAGAGCAGCGGCTCGACGGCCACGTGGGCCGACGCGGGACTGACACTGCGTATTTTGCGCTTGGTGGCTGATCAGATCCCGGCCGAGACGTCGCAGCATGCCTGCCGCTACTACCACTCCCTCTCCCGCGCCATCGCCACACTCATCCCGACCCTCGACGCCCTCGCCGCTGCGCCCGCCGATGCTTGCGCGACGATCGTCGCTACCGCCACATCGCCTTTGCGGCACGTGACGGGCTACACCCTCGATGCCTACGAGGCCTACGGCGTATCGCTGCTCGTGCTCCCCGTGCTGAGCTCCGACGCGCCGTCTCCTGCGAGCCACACCCTCCGCGACGCGCTTGCCGATGCCATCAACTACAAGCTGCTGGCCAATGCGCTCGCTACGCTGCTCAATACCTCTGGCCTCCGAAGACAACCCGAGCTGCAGAGCACCCTCAGCCGGCTGCGTCTGCTGGGATCCTTCATCTACCTCCACCGCTACGCCCACAACTTTAGCAGCCCCCAATCCTACGCCGTGCACAAAGACTTTGTCTCGGTCGTCTCAATCCTGCTCAACTCGCTCCCCATCAACATTGTTGACGATGCTCATCCTATATCCGAGGCCGCGACCCCTAGCGGGAATCACGTTCTCTCCGAGGCTGTGACTGTATTTTTGAAAGAGCAGGTCATGTCGCTAGTCCAGCACGAGGGCATTGGGAGCCTCTTATCCGGCCCATCACATTTGACAAACGCTTCAGAAGACGAAATGAGCGAGGAAGCTCGGCAGCTAGCCAGCTACGCCCTGGCATTACTCCGTTTCTTCCCTCGACGCGGCGACGAAATCCGCATGTGGCTGTACATTGGTCCTTCAGAAGCATCCTCTACGCAGCGTGCGCCCAGATTACCCGCTATTCGGTACTTCTGGAATGCTGCAAAACGCTCCTCCGTCTTCGCCACCATCTTTCGCGACTCACGCGCAGCGGTTGCGCTTCTCAAACCTAGCACTGCCATGGAGCGTGGCGCTGCGCGCCCTGACACATTACGCCCGTCGCAACACGGCATCTGGCAACCAGCACAGCAACAAGTCGATCACGATGCTACCATCACAAATGAGTGGCAAGTTATTCTCGTCTTTCTCGAATTGTATACATTTGTTCTTAAGGTTACCGACGACGAAGAGTTCTTCTCGGCTGGCCAACACGACATGCACGCTAGCCAGGTCCGCAACAGTGGCCTGCCCCTGAGCGAGGTCAAAGACTTGACGACCTTTCTGAAAAATCTTGGATTCACACTCTACTTCAACGTCGCCGAAATCACATCGGCAGACGAGGATGCTTCAAATATTAGCATGGGACTTTCTTACTTCAGTTCCAAAGCTATGGACGCTCAGATGCACAAAGAGCCCGTCGAACCCTCAATAGGCGGAGTTGCAGGGCTGAGAATCGATCATATCAAGGGCCTGGTGACTGGGCTTCTTCGAATGGTCTACGAGCGAGACTCGCGCCGCAAATTTTTGCCCACGGAACATTGGCTGATGACCTCACGATTCGACATGACTGGCTTCATCCCCGCCGTGGTGGAAGAGGAAGAGTCGCGTCACAAGATTCAAGAGGAGGATGCGGATGACCCGGACGATGGCGAGGATGACGTTGACGACACGCCACAGCTCATCGGTACGAGTCGGACGCAACAGCAACGACGGCTAGAAAAGTTACAGCGACAACAACGCAAGGCTTCAAGACGGAGACATCTGCAAGCTGTGGCGCCACGATTGGAAATCTTGCAAAATATGCCATTCTTCATTCCCTTTGCTACCCGGGTGCAAATATTTCGCGAGTTCGTACATTTAGACATGACGAAGAGAAGAGGAGGCTCTGACCCCGATTCATGGCGGTTCCGAATCATGCAGCGCCCAGATGCGCGTGGTCATTTTGAGCGGCATGCGGCGAAGATCCGAAGAGAAAACGAGTTTGAGGATGCCTTTGAGCAGTTTTACTCGCTTGGACCAGGCCTCAAGGAGCCGATATCCATCACTTTTATGGATCAGTTTGGCGAACCAGAGGCTGGCATCGACGGCGGTGGTGTGACCAAAGAGTTCCTTACCAGTGTCACGGATCGGGCCTTCATGCCAACAGATCATGTTAACATGTTTGTCGAGAACGACCAGCATCTTTTATACCCGAATCCCGAAGCAGTGGAGGAACACAAGGAAGTATTGAGACAGGCTGGTTTACTTGACAACTCACCAGAATCTCGCCTCCAGGTATCGGAACTTCTACAGCGCTATGAGTTTCTCGGTCGTATCATTGGGAAGTGTCTCTACGAGGGTATTCTCGTAGACGTCAATTTCGCCCCCTTCTTCCTACGCAAGTGGGCTTTGACTGGCGGTGTGGGCTCCGCGCCCAACGAATCCGGCTACCGTCCAACCCTAAACGACCTTCGCGATTTAGACGAAGAACTCTACCAAGGCCTCCACAAGCTCAAAACCTACCCGGACGACGTGGAAGACTTCTCCCTCAACTTCACCGTCACCGACAACATCACTACGGACCACACCACCAACCCCAAGAAGACCAAAACGGTGACCAAGGAGCTGAAGCCCGATGGCGCCAACACCCCCGTCACCAATCAAAACCGCCTTGTCTACATAAGCTACGTGGCGCGTCACCGCTTGCAAAACCAACCCTATCTTCAAACCACGGCCTTCCTCCGCGGCCTCAGTGCCATGATCCAGCCCTCCTGGCTCTCCATGTTCAACCATGCCGAACTACAAACCCTTATCAGCGGCACTCGCACCTCCATCGACATTGACGACCTACGCCGCCACACCGTCTACGGCGGAACCTACCAAATCGGTACCGACGGGCTCGAGCACCCTACCATCCAGCTGCTGTGGAAAGTCATGAAGGCCATGAGCGACGATGAGTGCCGTGCCGTGCTTAAGTTCGTAACCAGCACTCCGCGCGCACCGCTACTGGGTTTTGGCACGCTGAATCCGCGGTTTAGTATCAGGGACGCTGGATCTGATGAGGAGAGGTTGCCGAGCACAAGTACCTGTGTCAATTTGCTCAAATTGCCCATGTATAGGAGTGAGGAGGTACTGAGAGAGAAGTTGCTGTATAGTGTGTTTAGTGGGGCTGGGTTTGATTTGAGCTAGATTCGGGGTTGATGATGTACAGATGGAGGTGCAAGATTGCGTTGGGCATGAGATGTTTCAGTAAGATTCGTTGTTTTCAGCATAGGAAGCATCCGGTCCATGAGAAGAGAAAGCTGTCTTCTTCATAAGTGAATAGCTCTAGACGCAGTAAATAGAGTTGGAATATGCATCGACAAGTAGCGAACATGACCTACGGACAAACATAGCATCACACTCAACGCCCCCGAAATACATACGTTCCCGATTCTCAGCGTCGAAAAACAAACTAATTCATTGTCACGATCAGTTGCTGCAGTGTCCATCTACGCGGCACCGCTTGCGCACTCACCCACTCGCTCACTTGAGAATGGAGATGAAGCTCCGAGGCAAACCCGCCGCCGACCTGTCTTGCTGCCATTACTCCCTCTACTAGTAATACCTACAGCAGGAGGAAGCAAAAAAAAAAAAATGTACCCAAGCATCCTATCAGGCGACGGTGGGCCGAGCCTTGCATGTCATGGCGGGTACATGCATATGTAATGTATGTAGTAGTGGGCGGCTAGACAGACCAAACGGTTGGATCGATTGCGAGCCTGGTTTCTAGAGGAACATGGTTCCCGGGGTAAGGCGAGGCTATACATAGTACATAGATAGGATCGACACGCCACGTTGCGTTGGTGCTGTCTATGATTTTACCATCGGCTTGTACCTATTCCCTAAACGTGCTTGGGGCTCTTCTTGCTGATTCGCGCGGTCTTTCGGGGTTCGTTGGCAGATTCTGATGGGGGCCATGTGGTAGATTCTGGGGGAGGGGCAGCATAGGAGGGAGGGTTGAAACAGCGCTCCCTGGGGATAGCAGCAGTACAGGTAGGTAGATGGCAAAGGTGGTGAGCAGGTCCGGCAATCCATGTTCGACACGGAGAATGGTTGGATTTTTCAGTCTACTGTGGATCGAATCTCATGTCCACTTCGATTTCCCCTCGTCATCAGTAGTAGCTCTCCGCATGTTCCCACCATCTAGAGTAGCCAGCTCATCAATATCCCGCAACAACGCCGACGCAGGCCTCCGCTCAAGCACACCCCTACTGCAGGCACCGCTACTCTGCATTGTGCTCGATCGTCCGCGTGAAGGCCTAGCCTCGTCTCGCCGCTCAGCCAATCGATTTGCCATACCTTGGTTTCTCGTGTCCGTCGTCATGGCTCGCGCTAGCGATGCACGAGCTGGCTCTCTGATTGCGCGTGTTGCTGCTGCTTTGCTGGGTGAGCGCGAGGGCGAGCTGGTGCTGGATTGTAGCATCTCGGATGAGGACCTCTTTCTTTGAAGATGAGAATCTTGTCTTGGGGGTGGTATCCGTGAGGGAATTTGCTGCGTGGATCTTGCGATGGACAGCGGTTGTCGTGGTGAATTGAGAGGGCGTGCATGGCCTGGCCTTCCCATGGTTCCCGGTATCTTAGAGGACAAGGCAGGCTCTTTGATAGTGCTAGCGATGTTTGGGCTTGATACCGCCTCGGCGTTCTCATCTTCTGCTGCGTTTCTGACCTTGGTAGTTGCATAGAACTGTGCGGAAGTATTTGACCGGACGTTTTTGTCCAAAGGTCGCCTAAGATCTGGTCCCTCCTCTGTTGCCCTGTTCACCATCCATAGTGGCGGCTTAGAAGCTGCCGCCATAGCCTGCTGCTCCTCGGACCTTAACTGGGAAGGCCCGTCTACAGATTTCTCAACATCCTGTTCCTCGGATTGGCCCTTGGTCGCCGCCAATGACGGGAGGTCAGGAGGCACCACGTTGCCCTGCGCCTCCGGCTTTGAAGTGGAATTTTTGTTAAACGCCCTTCTACCAGTGGAGTAGTCCTGGGAAGCATATTCCATAGCAATCCTGTCCACGGGACTCCGCAGGGGATCCTTACCCCACTCGTCGGTCTTCCGTTCACGCCCAGCAGCCAGAGCCTCGAACATGTGAGCTTGTGCCAGTGCCTTTGTGCCGCTACTCCTTCTTCGAATTACGTGTTTCTCGGGGACTGGGCCGGTCGTCGAGGGCTTATGAAATGGCACTGGTAGCTTGCTGGTAGTTGGTCTCGCGTTTTGAAGTGGCTGGTTAGGAGCTGTCGATACTGCGTCATCGACCTCGGGCTCTTGGCCTGACTGGTCATCCTTGCGCACACCTTGGATGGAGAAAGACTCCTCTCGGGCTGCCGGCGAGTAAGCAGGTGGCGGCGTCTTGGGGGTCCTTGGCCTGAAGACAAGCGGTGCGACAATAGGTGGTGGATCTTCAAAGATGGACTTGGGAATCTTGAGCGGTTTGTACACTTCCGGCTTGCCACTGCCCTCCTCGGCCGGAGCATCAACTACGCCTGGCCGCGAGACCAGCACTTCTGCTGAGATTGGTTGATCAACGGGCGCGTCCATCTCCGTGTTCACGGACCGCTTAGTCGTCTGATCTTGCTGCCGTGCCTCCTTCTCCCTCTGAAACCGCTTTTCCTTCCTGCTCAGCTCCAGCTCCAGCACCTTTATCCCAGGCGCAACCTTTGACGTAAGCCCATTATCCTCCACATCGAAGTACAGTGCCCAAGACCCGGGCGTTTCTTCGACCGCACACCAGCCCTCCCAGCCATCAAACGTGAGGCGCCGGTCCTGCCGTGTACAGTCAAAAGGTCCGGTAAGGTTGGGCTGCGCATCGTCGCGGACTCCGTATTTGACTTGATGAGTCTCCCTGTCGATATACACCCAGTTCATAATCGGCGCTTCGTCTGTGATGGTCGTGACGAGCCCTTCGTACTTGGTGTCCGGGTAAGGGAGATAGTACCCAGCATACGGATGTCCCAGGGGACTGCCATCTTCCGTCCCGGTATCAATCCACAGCCTCCCATGCTTGAGGACGACAGGCCGGCCGTCGATTTCCCGACTGCTTTTCGACGACTTGACGCAGGCGGCAATGAGATTGCAGCGACGAGCGCGGTGCTCTTCCCTCTTGTCTTTGGACTGGGATTGGCGTATGGCCTCTTGACTGCCGAGCAGGCCCGGCGCCGATATTGTGGCGATGAGGACGGAAAGGACCATTGGGGAAGGAGAAAAGTAGGAGATCAAGAGCCTACGCACCTTCGCCGTATCGCATTGCCTGTTCACGGCTTACGCTGCTCCCATAGCAGCATCCGCAATTGGTGTCGATAGAACCAGTAGGTCGTAGGTACCTACCCAGACATCATTTCACTGGCTGATCAAAGCCCTACTTCGGAGCCCGCCCTCTCAACAGCGCATCCCGGCGATACTCGCAGGTCCACATTCGACATCCCTCGCGGATACCTCTCTCCCAATTCAGTGGCCCACACCCTGCATCGCCCACTTGAGGCACGCAGCAGGCTCCCCGGCGGGCCCCCGACAAAGCACAACGATAATTGCCATGTCGGAAAAGGTGTGTAGATAGCAGGTCAGTCATATAAAGGGTGGTGTGATGCTCACCCCACAAATGCACGTTCCCCGCCGCCCCCAACGTGAGACGTCGCGGCTGCCAACAGCATCCTTCGACACCCTGGTACAATCCATCCACACGCGGCTCTTCCTCCGAGGACCCAGCACAGGCTCCGCAAGAAGTGCCACCATAGTCGCCCTCGGTTTACTTTTTCTGATGACGTGGGTGTGGGTGGATGTGAGGCATCGGGTCGAGGAGATGCTCGGCTGAAACAAGGGAGCAGAGGGGTCCACAGTTTGTCTCCGTTGAGGCAGGAGGAGCAGAATCATTGGGAGTGGTATTATCGCCAGGGCGAAGCGGTGGGCTGATGGGGAAGTTGTTCAGGTGAGGGTCGGGCCGGGTACTTAAGGGACGTAGAAGACATGAAGAGGAATGCCAGAAAAGACGCAATCCATCTCACTTACCTCGCCTCTACAACCATTCTCAAACACCAACGCCTAGTCACCAAGACCAACTCCCTATACTGATACCCAACCCTGCTACCAGCATGGACACTCTGTCAGCTCTCTCAAGCCGTACCAGCAGGAACACGGTTGCTAACGGTAACCAGCGAGCCGACCGTCCGCCCGACCGGCTATGGATCCGACACCGACACCGACGGTCAAGCCAGCGGCGGCCGCAAGATCTCCAACAAGGTTGGGACCGTGCCTTCGTCTACCAGCCTCAACCGCCCAGCAGGCAACATCATCAAAGGACCAGTCGACGAAAACGGCAAGCTGAAGGATGCTGCCTTGTTGGTTGGAATCAAGTTGGACCTTGAGGCGGAAATTCACCTGACGGCACGCATTCGTGGCGACATTACGCTTGGATTGTACTAGGCTAGAAGCTAGGGGGTGCAGAACTGGTAGTGGAATAGACAAGTCCAAACACATGAGTATTCATGATTGCTGGTCCAACTACTTCGTGGCGGAAGTGTATAGTTGGCTGATCGTTGCTTTGAGCCAATGAAAACATGTTCGGTCGAAGCTCAGATGACATCTTTCTTGTCATGGTTGTACCTGGAGAAGCTGGGCTAGTAACGCAACGGTTCTTGCTCAACGATCATGTCACGGGCCACAAGAGGTCAACACAGATTGCAATCTATCGCACAGTCAGCACCTGGTAGTTGGAAAAGAAAAATAGTTGGCTGAGTGGAGAGGAGGAAATTTGATCAGATTCTTGCCCTGTCACAGGCAGTTATCACCATTGCCGTAGCTCGGTAGACCGTCGTGATAATGTAATGTTCATCTTTTGAGGAAACGGATTGTGCAAGGATCAGACAATGACGTACCTCACGTAGGACTTGTGTACATAAGAATCAGTCAAGACTAAGCGACCTGTTAGTCGTTGTGTCTCCAGGCTGTTAACG